>Ga0070679_100005474_pt1 | contig 11768 bp, 12 predicted proteins | sample KBSC63BmetaG_FD_65652 | JGI IMG/M metagenome (GOLD analysis project Ga0070679, IMG submission 65652) | Corn rhizosphere microbial communities from Kellogg Biological Station, Michigan, USA - KBS C6-3B metaG | ecosystem: Host-associated > Plants > Roots > Rhizosphere | place: USA: Michigan... | reverse complement strand
CATCGTCTCTTCCTTCGCCTGCGTGTACCAGTTGCCCGAGAACGGCTCGACCACCGCGTGCAGCGTCGTCAGGTCGAGCTCGCGCACGAGGTACGAGTCGCCGCGGTGGAGGTAGACCGCGCCCTCGTGGACGGTCGTGTACGCACGCGAGCGTTCGACGAGGCCGAGCACGTCGCCGGTCGCGCCGTCGACGATCGTGAACGCGTCCGGGTCGGTCGCACGGAGCGCGATCCGCGCGGCCGGGTGCTCGCGTCCGGCCCAGACGAAGCCGGCCGGCGTCTTCTTCAGCTCAGGGTCCGCACGTGCCGCCGCGAGGTACTCGGGCGGGTCGCCGCCGCCGAGCGGCGCCTCGTACGCCGCGGCGCGGACGTGGCCGGCGAGCACGCGCGGGTTGGCATGGTCGAGGATCGCCGCCTCGACGCGCCGGCCGAGCAGCTTGTCGGGCTCGCGCATGAAGAACTGGTCGAGGCCGTCCTCGGTGGCGATGAGGACCGCCACGCCGCTCCCGCGCCGCCCGGCGCGCCCCCACTGCTGTCGAAGCGACGCGACGGTGCCCGGGAACCCGACGCTGATCACCGCGTCGAGCAGGCCGACGTCGATTCCCAGCTCGAGTGCATTCGTCGCCGAGACGCCGAGCAGGTCGCCCTCCATCAGCCGCTGCTCGATCGTGCGCCGCTCGTGCGCGGTGTAGCCGGCCCGGTACGGCGATAGATGCGCGTCATCGCCGAGACGATCGGCGGTGAAGCGGTGGATCAACTCTGCAGCCTTGCGACTCTTCGCGAACGTCAGCGTCCGCAACCCGCGTTCGACGAACGTCGCCTGCAGCTTGGCTGCTTCCGCGAGCGACGAGTTACGTAGGCCGAGCTCGGCGTCCTGCAGGGCCGGGTTCCAGAGCACGATCGTGCGCTCCGCCCTCGGCGCTCCGTCGTCGCCGACGACCGTGACGCGCTCGTCGAGCAACGCCGCGGCGAGCTCGCCCGGGTTCGACACCGTCGCGGAGGCGAGCAGGAACTGCGGGTCGGAGCCGTAGATGCGTGCGAGCCGCTTCAGCCGGCGCAGGACGTTCGCAACGTGCGAGCCGAAGACGCCCCGGTACACGTGCGCCTCGTCGACCACGATGTAACGGAGGTTTGCGAGCACGTCTCCCCACCGGTCGTGGTTCGGGAGAACGCCGACGTGAACCATGTCGGGGTTCGTGAGGATCACGTTCGCCCACGTGCGGATCTGGCGGCGCTGCTCGGTCGGCGTGTCGCCGTCGTAGATCGCCGGTCGCAGCCGCGGCACCGCAGATCCGGACAGCGTCCGGAACTGGTCCTGCGCGAGCGCCTTCGTCGGGTAGAGGTAGAGCGCGCGCACCTTCGGGTCGCGCGCGATCGCGTCGAGCACGGGCAGGTTGAACGCGAGCGTCTTTCCCGACGCCGTGCCGGTCGAGACGAGCACGTGCTCGCCGCGCTCGGCGGCGTTCCAGACGGCGCGCTGGTGGGTGTAGAGCCGGTCGACGCCGACTGCCGCCCTCAGCCCGTCGGGGAGTGGGGCGTAGCGGGCGTCCCGGGCAGCCTCGGTGGCGAGATGCGCGAGCTCCTCCCCCTCCAACAGCCCTTCCCACCGGAGCACGTCAATGGACACCGAACCGATGCTAACTTCGCCCTACCGGGGTGCCCCGTCGGGGCTGAGATCACACCCGTCGAACCTGATCCGGCTCGTACCGGCGAAGGGAGTGCAGCGGTGGCAAGGGCTTTGACGATCGCCGGCTCCGACAGCGGCGGCGGCGCGGGCATCCAGGCGGACCTGAAGGCGTTCGCCGCCGCCGGCGCGCACGGCATGTCCGCGATCGTCGCGCTGACCGCCCAGAACACGGTCGGGGTGACCGCGGTGCACGAGCTGCCCACGGACTTCGTGATCGCGCAGCTCGACGCGATCTTCTCCGATCTCGGCGTCGACGCGGCGAAGACGGGGATGCTCTTCTCGCGGGCCGTGATCGAGGCGGTCGCGGCCTACCTCGCCGAGCATCCGGTGCCGCTCGTCGTCGATCCGGTGATGGTCGCGTCATCCGGCGCTCGACTGTTGCAGGACGACGCCGTCGGCGCGCTCGTCTCGCGGCTGTTCCCGCTCGCCACCGTCGTCACGCCGAACCTGATGGAGGCGCGCGCGCTCGTCGGCGACGGCTCGCGCCGCGAGCTCGCAGCGCGCCTCGTCGGCCTCGGCACCCGTGCGGCGATCGTGACGGGCGGGCACGGCGACGACGCCGTCGATCACCTCTTCGACGGCCGCGACCACTTCGAGATCCCCGTCGAGCGGCTCGATGTCCCGGCGACGCACGGCGCGGGGTGCACCCACTCGGCGACGCTCGCCGCACTGCTCGCGCGCGGACTGCCGCTTGCCGACGCCGCGCGCGGGGCGGCGCGTGCCGCCGCCTCGGCGGTTCGCCACGGTTTGCCCGAGCTCGGCGCGGGCGACGGTCCCGTCGACATCCTCAATGTGAAAGGGAGAACGTGAACCCAGGAGCCTCGTTGCGCCTCGTGCGCGAGCGTAAGCCGCTCGTCCATCAGATCACCAACTACGTCGTCATGAACGAGACGGCGAACGCGACACTCGCGCTCGGCGCTTTGCCGGTGATGGCGCACGCGCGCGAAGAGGTCGCCGAGATGGTTCGCCTCGCGGGCGCGCTCGTGTTGAACATCGGCACGCTCTCGCCGTCGTGGATCGAGGCGATGCTGATCGCCGGAGCGTCGGCGAACGAGGCCGGCGTGCCGGTCGTCCTCGACCCGGTCGGCGTCGGCGCCACCTCGTTCCGCACCGACACGGCGAAGCGCATACTCGACGTGGTGGACGTGGCGGTGCTGCGCGGCAACGCGGGTGAGGTGGCGACGCTCGTCGGCGTCGAAGCCGAGGTGCGCGGAGTCGAGTCGATCGCCGCCGGTGACGACGCGGCCGCGATCGCGCGCGCTGCTGCGTCCACCCTGGGTGTCGTCGCCTCGGTCACCGGCCCTGTCGACCACGTCTCCGACGGAACCCATGACGCGGCGATCGCGAACGGCCATCCGCTGCTCGCGAGCGTCACCGGGACGGGCTGCATGTCGAGCGCCCTCACCGGCTGCTTCCTCGCCGTCGTCGAGCCGTTCGACGCCGCAGTTGCGGCGCTCGTCGCGTTCGGCGTCGCCGGCGAAGACGCCGCGCATGATGCGAAGGGGCCTGGCTCGTTCCACGTCGGTCTCTACGACGCGCTCGCCGCGCTCGACCCGGAGTCCCTCGACGGGAGGGCGCGCGTCACATGAAGGTGCACGCGATCGTGGACGAGCTCGGGACCGCGCAGCGCGCGGTCGCCGCCGGCGCGACCGTCGTCCAGCTGCGCGTCAAGGCGCCCACCGCGATGGTCGTCGAGCGAGGGCACGGCTTCACGGGGCTCGGCGTCACGTTCATCGTCAACGACGACGTCGACGCGGCGATCAAGCTCGACGCCGACGGCGTGCACCTCGGGCAGGCGGACGAAGGCGCGGAGCGCGCCCGCGCGCACGGCCTGTGGGTCGGCCGCTCGGTGGCGACCGTCGAGCAGGCGCTCGCGGCCGACGCCGACTACCTCGGCGCCGGCCCTGTCTGGGCGACCCCGTCCAAGGCGGATGCCGATCCGCCGATCGGCCTCGACGGGCTCCGCCGCATCTGCGTCGCCGTCGACATCCCCGTCATTGCGATCGGAGGCATCGACGCGTCGACTGCCGCTGCCTGCATCGAGTCGGGCGCGGCAGGCGTGGCCGTCATCCGCGCGGCGACCGACCCGGCACTGAGGAGGGCCGTTGACGACGCTCTCGGAGACGGGTGAGCTCGCGTTCGTCGCGGAGCTCGAGCGGCGCGGGCTGATCGTCGGCGTCGAGCACGACGCGACCGTCGTCGGCGGGCTCGTGGTCACGCAGGACGCGCTCGTCGAGGGCGTGCACTTCCTACTCGACCGGCTGACCTGGCGCGAGCTCGGGTTCCGGGCCGCCGCGGTGAACATCAGCGACCTGGCCGCGTCCGGCGCGGTCCCCGAGGCACTGCTCGTCAGCCTCGCGCTGCCGGGCGCGACCGCGGTCGACGACGCGCTCGCGCTCTACGAGGGAATCGCCGAGGCAGGCGTGCCGGTCCGCGGCGGCGACACGACCGCTGCGCCCGTCGCCTGCATCAGCGTGACGGCGCTCGGGCGCAGCGAACGCGTCCCTGGCCGCGCCGGAGCTCGGCCCGGCGACACGCTCGTCGTGACAGCGCCCCTCGGTGGCGCCGGAGCCGCGTTCCGCGACGGGCGCTACCTCCGGCCGCCGGTTCGCGTCGACGAGGGACGCGAGCTCGCGCAGTCGGCCCGCGCGCTCATGGACATCTCGGACGGCCTGGCCGTCGACGCGGCCCACCTCGCACGCCGCTCGGGAGTCCGCTGCGTCGTCGAGCTCGACCGCGTCCCGCTCGCCGACGGCGCCGGGATCGACGACCTCGGTTTCGGCGAGGACTTCGAGCTGCTCGCGGCCGTGCCGGAGGCGGGCCGGTTCCCGGTCATCGGGCGGGTCGAGGAGGGGGACGGCGTCGAGCTGTTGCTGCACGGCGAGCCGTACGAGCTCGCCGGCTGGGAGCACTTCGCAAGAGGTGTCTGACACAAAAGACGGTGTCAGACACCCAGGTACTCAGCGAATGCCTTCTCGAAGTGCTTCTTCGGCCGAGCGCCGCGGACGGTCTCGCGGGGCTCACCGCCGGCAAACAGGATCACCGTCGGCAGCGAGAGCACCCCATAGCGCGATGCGGTCGACGGGTTCGCGTCGATGTCGAGCTTCACCACGTCGAGCGGCAGCTCCTCGAGCGCGGGCTCGATCGCCTTGCACGGCCCGCACCACGGCGCCCAGAAGTCGACCACGACAGGCCGCTCGGCAGCGAGCACCTCGTCGGCGAACGTCGCGTCGGTCACCTCGCGCACGCCGCCTATGATCGCCGCAGTGACGACCCTGCCGCGGAACGACGTGCTGGCGGAGCAGTTCGACCTGCTCGCCGACCTGATGGAGCTCGAGGGAGCGGACTCGTTTCGTATCGGCGCGTATCGCAAGGCGTCGGCCCGGATCCGCGAGACGCCGTCGTCGGTCGCGCAGCTCGCGCTCGACGGCAAGGCCAAGTTGCTGCAGGGGATCGGCAAGACGATCGAGGCGAAGATCGTCGAGGTCGTCGACGACGGCGAGATCCATGCGCTGACGAAGCGGAAGGCGGAGGTTCCGGCGGAGGTCGCGACCTTCATGCGGCTGCCCGGCCTCGGCCCGAAGACGGCGCGGCGGATCTGGAAGGAGCTCGGGATCACCACGGTCGACGGGCTGAAGGCCGCCGCCGAGGCGCAGCAGCTCCGCGGCCATGCCGGGATCGGCGCCGGCACCGAGGAAAAGATCGCAACCGCGCTCGCGAAGCCGCAGGCGGCGCAGGGGCCGCGGCGGTCGCTGCTCGGCACCACGCTGCCGAAGCTGCGCACGGTCGTCGACGAGCTGCGCGAGCATCCTGCGTCCGTCGAGGTCTCGCTCGCCGGCTCCGCGAGGCGCATGCGAGAGACCGTGCGCGACCTCGACATCATCGCGACGGCGACCGATCCGCAGGCGCTCGTCGACCATTTCTGCTCGCTGCCGTTCGTCGTGGACGTCGCCGCGAAGGGGTCGACGAAGGCGACCGTGGTCTCGCACGAGGGTTATCGCTTCGACCTGCGCGTCGTCCCGCCCGAGAGCTACGGCAACCTGCTGCAGCACTTCACCGGCTCGAAGAACCACAACGTCGCTCTGCGTGAGGACGCGGTGCGCCGCGGCTACTCGGTCTCCGAGTACTCCGTCACGGAGGTCGAGAGCGGCGAGGAGCATCACTTCGCACGCGAAGAGGACGTGTACCGCTTCCTCGGGTACGACTGGATCCCGCCCGAGCTGCGCGAGGACGGCGGCGAGCTCGCTGCGGCGCGCAAGGGCGAGCTGCCCGAGCTCGTCGAGCTCCGCGACCTGCGTGGGGACTTGCACACGCACACGACGTGGTCGGACGGCAAGGACCCGCTCGAGGCGATGGTCGACGCTGCCGTCAAGCGAGGCTACGCGTACTACGCGATCTGCGACCATTCGCAGCGGTTGCGCGGCGACCTGCTGCAACGTCAGTCGGAGCAGATCGATGCGCTGAACGAGCTCGTGAAGCCGTTGCGGATCCTGAAGGGGATCGAGGTGAACATCCGTCCCGACGGGACGCTCGACGTCGCCGAAGAAGATCTCGCGACCCGCGACTGGGTCGTCGCCTCCGTGCACTCGCGGTTCGACCACGAACCGGTCGAGCGCATCTTCGCGGCGATGGAGTCGCCCTACGTCGACTGCATCGGGCACCTCACGAACCGGAAGATCGGCAAGCGGTCGCCGTCACAGGTCGACATCGAGCGCGTCGTCGAGAAGGCGCTCGAGACCGGGACGTTCCTCGAGATCAACTCGCAGCCGGACCGCCTCGACCTGACGGACGTCCACGCGCGCGCCGCGCGCGAAGCGGGCCTCAAGCTCGTGATCGACTCCGACGGCCACGAGACCGGCGCCCTCGACTACGTCGAGCTGGGTGTCGGCCAGGCACGCCGCGCGTGGCTCACATCCGACGACGTGCTGAACACGCGGACCTGGGCGCAGATCCAGAAGCTGAAGAAGAAGAGGTGACGTTCCGCGACGATCTCGACCGCGCGGCGGACTGGGCGGACGCGTATCTCCAGCGCGTCGCGGATCTCCCGGTCACTCCGAGCGTCTCGCCCGGCGACGTCCGCGCGACACTGCCGAATGCGCCGCCCGAGCAGGGCGAGACGTTCGAAGCGATGCTTCGCGACTTCGACGAGCTGATCGTCCCCGGGCTCACGCACTGGAACCATCCGCGCTTCTTCGCGTGGTTCGCAAACACCGGCTCCGAGCCGGGCATCCTCGCCGAGCTGCTGATCGCTGCGCTGAACGTCAACGCGTTCACGTGGCTGTCCTCGCCGGCGGCGACCGAGCTCGAGGTGACCGTGATGGACTGGCTCGCGCAGCTCCTCGGCCTCCCGCGCGCATGGCACGGGCACATCGAGGACACGGCGTCGACCGCGACGATCGCGGCGCTCGCGGCCGCGCGCACGCGGCGCCCCGGCGGCGTGGTGGTCGCCTCCGAGCAGGCGAACTTCAGCGTCGAGAAGGCCGCACGGCTCGTGGGCCTCGAGTACCGCAAGGCGCCGGTCGACGACGCGTTCCGCATGCTTCCCGACATCGATCTCGACGGCGTCACGGCCGTCGTCGCGACCGCCGGCACGACCGCGACGACGTCGGTCGATCCCGTTGCCGAGCTTGCGCGCCGGTGCAACGACGCGGGCGTGTGGCTGCACGTCGACGCGGCGTACGCGGGCTCCGCCGCCGTCTGCCCCGAGTTCCGCTGGTGCCTCGACGGCGTCGACGATGCGGACAGCGTCGTCGTCAACCCACATAAATGGCTGTTCACGCCGATGGACTGCTCGGCGCTCTGGACGCGGCGGCCCGACGCGTTCCACGAGGCGTTCTCGTATGTCCCCGAGTACCTTGCGGCGACGCCGGAGGCGATCGACATCAAGGACTACGGCCCGGCGCTCGGCCGCCGGTTCCGCGCGCTCAAGCTCTGGTTCGTCCTGCGCTGGTACGGCGCGGAGGGGCTGCGGGCGCTGATCCGCGAGCACGTGCGCCTGGCGGAGCTCTTCGCGGCGCTCGTCGAGGCGGAGCCGGGCTGGGAAGTCGTCGCGCCGCACCCGTTCTCCACCGTGTGCTTCCGTCACATCGAGCGCGACAACGACGAGATCGCACGGGCGGCGACGGCGAGCGGGGAGGTGTTCGTCGCGACGACGAGGCTGCGCGGCGAGACGATCATCCGGCTCGCGATCGGCAACGAGCGGACGATGGAGGCGGACATCCTGCGAGCATGGGAGGTGATCAGAACATCCGCGCAGTGATCTTCGACCTGTGGGAGACGCTGATCGACTGGGATCACGACGCGAACGCGCTGATGCACTCGCGAGTGCACGAGCGCGTCGGCTTCGACTTCCACGAGCGGTGGAACCGCGCGAGCGAGCGCTACACGGTGCCGGTGCGCGACGTGCTGGCGGGCGTCGGTGTCCCGGCCGACGCGATGGACGACGTGCTCTCGTACCGCGCCGAGTTCGTCCGCACGTGTCTCGTGCCGCGCGACGGCGCGGTCGAGACGCTCGAGGAGCTGCGGGCGCGCGGCCTCAAGGTCGGCTTGATCACGGTCTGCACCGAGGACGTCGAGCTGCTCTGGCCGGAGTCGCAGTTCGCGGGCCTCTTCGACGCGGAGATCTTCTCCAACGCGATCGGGCTCTCGAAGCCGGACCCGCGGATCTACCTCGCGTGCTGCGAGCAGCTCGGCGTCGACCCGCGCGACGCGCTGTTCGTCGGCGACGGTGCAAACGACGAGCTCGACGGCGCTCGGCGCGTCGGCCTGCAGCCGGTCCTGATCCACCGGGCGGGCGAGGATCCCGTCTGGCCCGAGGTGCGAACGTGGGATGGTCTGCGTGTGACGTCCATTCCCGAGGTGCTGGAGGTGCTGGATCGATGCTGATCACGACGATGAACGACGTGCCGGGGCATGAGATCACCGACGTCTACGGAGAGGTGTTCGGCCTGACGGTTCGATCGCGAAACGTCGGGTCGCAGATCGGAGCCGGCCTGAAGTCGATTCTCGGCGGCGAGTTGAAAGGGATGACGAAGGCGCTGGCTGACAGCCGCACGGAAGTGATCCAGCGCATGACCGAGGAGGCGGAGGCAAAAGGCGCGAACGCGATCGTCGCCATGCGCTTCGACACGTCGGAGATGGGGAGCAACTGGACGGAGATCTGCGCGTACGGCACGGCGGTCAAGATCACACGCAGGTGATACGGCGCTCGGGGGCACACGAGGCGAAGACGCACTGGGAGATCCAGCGCGAAGCGTGTCTCGCGGGCCTCGCGCACATCTTCCCGCCCGAGCGGTACCCGTTCCCTGACGAGGACGTGCTTCGGCGATGGCGCGAGTTCGAGGGAATCGTTGTCGCCGCCGAGCGTGACGGTGTCGTCGTCGGGATCGCCGGCGTGGACTCGTGTTGGCTGCACGGCTTCTACGTCCGGCCGGCGTGGTGGGGAAGCGGCATCGCGGACGAGCTGCACGACGCAGCGCTCGCCGCGATGCCCGACTGTGCCGAACTGCGGCTCTGGACGCTCACCGAGAACCACCGAGCACGGCGCTTCTACGAGAAGCGCGGCTGGCGGTTGAACGGCGACACGCGTGTGGTGCCGTTCCCGCCGAACCCGGTCGACGTCGGCTACTCCTACGTGCGCGAAGAGTCATGAGGCGCCGGCGCGTTCCGGCGCTCGAGCTGCTCGATGCGACGCTGCCCGAGCTGCGTCACGGGCTGACCGAGGGCGCTGCGCGCAGCATCGCCTACGAGCTGTTCGAGAAGCTCGGGTACGGCGCGATCGCGGTCACCGACCTGCACGAGGTGCTCGCGTTCGTCGGCGCCGGCGCCGACCACCACGGTCCGGGCGACCGGCCGATCCGCCCGGTGTACGAGGCCACGTCGCGCGACCTGCCGCTCCTTGCGCCGCTCGGCATCCGCACCGAATGCGAGAACCTCGCGTGCCCGCTCGGGGCGGCCGCGGTCGTGCCGCTGCGCCTGCACGACGGCCCGGTCGGCGCCGTCGTCGCGTACGCCACCTCCGGCTCGCCGCTCGACGAGGTCGCAGTCGGGACGCTCGAGCAGGTCGGCCGCCACCTGTCGACACAGCTTCAGCTGTCGGAGCTCCACAGCGCGACCACGACCGCCCTGCAGGCGCAGATGGAGCCGCACTTCGTCTTCAACGCGCTCAACACGATCGCGGCGTTCATCCGCACGGAGCCGGAGCGCGCGCGGCGGCTCGTGCTCGCGTTCGCCGACCACCTGCGCAGCAGGCTCGCGCGCCCCGGCGAGCTCATCACGCTCGAGGAGGAGTTGCGGCACGTGCAGAGCTACCTCGAGCTCGAGCAGGCGCGCTTCGGGCCCCAGCTGCGCGTCGCGGTCGACGCGCCGGCCGAAACGCTCGGCGTGCGCCTGCCGCCGCTCCTCGTCCAGCCGCTCGTCGAGAACGCGATCAAGCACGGCAAGACCGACCGGCCGCTCAATCTGATCGTGCGCGCGCGGCTCCGCCGCGGTCGCTTGCGCGTGACGGTGCGTGACGACGGCCGCGGCATTGCGCGCGACGCGATCGAGCGCGTGCTCGAGCCGGGCGTAGGGGAGGGCACCGGGATCGGCCTGGCCAACGTCAACCTTCGCCTCACCGCCCATTACGGTGAGGGCGTGAAGCTGCGCTCCTTCCCGTTCGGCACGATCGTGATGCTCGAAGTGCCTGAATGACGGTTCGTGCGTTGATCGTCGACGACGAGGCGCCGGCACGATCGGAGCTCCGCTACCTGTTGCAGGCGCACTCCGACGTGGAGATCGTCGGCGAGGCCGCGAGCGCGGCCGAGGCGATCGAGCTCACGCGCGAGCTGGCCTACGACGTCGTCTTCCTCGACGTGGAGATGCCCGAGGCGACGGGACTCGAGACCGCGCCGCACATCCACGAGCGACGCGACCCACCCGCGATCGTCTTCGTGACCGCGCACGCCGAGTACGCCGTCGACGCGTTCGCCGTCGAGGCGTTCGACTACCTGCTGAAGCCGGTCGACCCGGAGCGGCTCGCCCGCGTCGTCGAGCGGCTGCGCGAGCGCTCGCAGGAGAACGCAGCCCCGGTCGACAAGGTGCCCGTCGTCGCGGGCGGCCGGACCGAGCTGCTCGACTCCGATCAGATCCATTACGCGCACGCCGAAGGCGACTACAGCCGTGTGCACACGTACGACCGTGCGTACCTGTGCACCTCGTCGCTCGGCGAGCTCGAGGACCGGCTCGGTCCTCGGTTCGCGCGGATCCACCGCTCGTACATCGTCAACCTCGCGAAGGTGACGGGCGTTCGCCGCGCATCCGACCGCTTCCGGCTCCAGCTCGCCGACGAGGCGCACACGGAGCTCGACGTCTCGCGGCGCCAGTCGCGCGAGGTACGCGAGCGGCTCGGCCTCTAGCCGCCGCAGGGACTTAGAGGCGCTTGAGGATCTCGAGGAACGCGTCGGTCGAGCCGACGATCAGGTCGGCGAGCTCGCCCAGCTCGCTCGGACCCTCGCTCGACGCGATCGCGACGCGGACGGCGAACTCCAGGCCGTCGAGCGCGCGGAAGCCGTCGAGGTCGGTGACGTCGTCGCCGGCGTAGAGCGCGCGGCGCAGTCCGGTCTCCTCGAGGAGCGCGCGCACCGCGGAGCCCTTCGAGGCGTCGACCGGCGGCACCACCTCGAGCACGAAGCGTCCCCACTTCGTGCGGAGGCCGGCCGCGAGGGCGTGCGTCGCAACGACTTCGAGCGTCGCGCGCGCCGCGTCACGGTCCTCCGCGCGCCGGTAGTGGAACGCCGCCGTCAACGGCTTCACCTCGAGGTCGACCCAGCCGGTCGCGTCCGCGAACGCATGGATCCGCTCCGCGTATTCGACGGCTGCGGGCTCGAGCTCGAGACCGTGCTGCCCGACGTAGCGCGGGCCGTCCACGCCGACGATCTCGCGCGCGAGCCCGCTCGTTCGACCGGTGATGCACGCCAGCAGGCCGTATGCGTGTCCGAGCCGCGCCAGCTCGGCCTGCGTCTCGGGAGGCACACGCGCGTCCTCCGGCCGCTCGACGATCGGCGCCAGCACACCGTCCACATCCAGGAAGAGCGCCGCCCGCG
>Ga0070679_100005471_pt1 | contig 11776 bp, 9 predicted proteins | sample KBSC63BmetaG_FD_65652 | JGI IMG/M metagenome (GOLD analysis project Ga0070679, IMG submission 65652) | Corn rhizosphere microbial communities from Kellogg Biological Station, Michigan, USA - KBS C6-3B metaG | ecosystem: Host-associated > Plants > Roots > Rhizosphere | place: USA: Michigan... | reverse complement strand
TCCAGTAGCCCTGCGCATGCCGCGCGTCGCTCCACGTGCCTCGCGGATTCCAGTGCCACGCCTCCATGCCGAGCTCTGTGCGCAGGCGGTACGTCAGTCTGCTGAGCCCGGTGGAGCGCATCGCGCGAATGTTGGAATCCGTGTAGATGTCCCGAAGCGTCCCGCGGCCGTGCCCGTCCACCCCGGCACCCAGCGCCGCAGCGGGAGAGAAGGTTGCGGTCGCATGGGAGGCGTCGATCATGACGGTGTCGGGAGCCCCAGCCGCAACTTGCGCGTCGAGCGCGGGGCCTCCGATCCACGCGAGCAGGGCCAGGCAGCCGGCCGCGCCCCACCGGCGATAGATTCGCGCAGGCAGAACTCTTGCTTTGGCACAGGCTCGGCGGCGCCCGGCGGACGGCTCGCGGCGGCGCTGTAACGAGTTGATACTCAAGACGCGGCGCTCCCTTTCGGCGCCGCGCGCACTCTTTCGGAGGACATCGTCATGCGCGTACGTCTGATTTTGCCCGCGGTCGCCGTCGCACTCGCTGCCTGCGGAAGCGACAACACGGGTCCCAAGCCTCCGGCCCACATGGCCGACATTGCCGTGACGAACAGTGGCTTCGCGCCGGAATCGCTCGATGCGCAGACGAATACGCTCGTCACCTGGACCGTCACCTCGGGCGACATGTCGCACGTGATCCGGTTCACCGGAACGATCCCCACCGGCGGCAATCCCAACAGCAGCACGCTCACCGTTGGACAGAAGGCATCCACGACGTTCCTGCAGGCCGGGACCTATCACTACGAGGATTCGCTTCACACCGAATTCCAGGGGCTGGTCTACGTCCACTAGCCCTCGCCATCGGCGCACGCGCCACAGCCTGTAGCTCTGCCGCGTCAGCGTCCAAGAAAATCCTGATAGGTGAGCCGCTGATATGCCTCCCCGGCACGGAGCTCGTCGCTTCCCGTGCCGGGAGTGCGCTGCATGATCTGCCGGCTGTTGTAGCCATAGACCAACCGGCCGCGCGAGTCCACCCAGCCGAAGCCATCCAGATACGAGAAGAAGGCGAACGGCCGCACGTCCGCCGCGAGCAGATTCTTTCCCCACTTGTACTGCGTATGCGCGCGGCCGAGCTGCGCGAGCAGCGTCGGCGCGACGTCCACCTGCGAGCCTACAACTGAGATCACGGTGTCGCGCACGGCGAGCGCGCCGCCGAGCCAGAGCATCGGGATGTGATAGAGCTGCGATGCCCATTCTCCCGGCGAGTGCGGGAGCCTGGGAAGCGGATGCCCATGATCCGCGATGAGGATTACGAGCGTGCTGTCCCACCACCGCTCGCGCGCCGCGGCCGCCATGAAGGCGCCCAGGCTGCGGTCGGTGTAGATGTGCGCGTTGAGGAAGTGCACCTGCTCCGTGCTACCGGGGATCACCGGCTGCATCGGCACATCGTACGGTTCGTGGCTGCTCAGCGTGAACAGCGTGGCGAAGAACGGCCGGCGAAAGGTGCGTGAATCCGAGAGCAGACGGCCGAGCACGACGTGATCGTGCGCGCCCCACTTCGAGCTCCAGTCGCGGCGGTCGAAGTCGTGCTCGCCGATGATGCGGTCGAAGCCGTGCGCGACGAGATACGACTTGAAGTCCGCGAACTCGAGCTCTCCGCCGTAGTAGAACGACGTGTGATACCCCGCCGTCGCCAGGTCTTCGGCGAGCCCCGGCAGGCGCGCGGCTCGCGCGGGTGAGCTCAGTATCGGCGCGTTCGACTGCGCGGGCCATCCGCTCAGGATCGCCGCGAGTCCCTTCGCGCTGCGGTTCCCCGAGGCGTACATCGAATCGAACAGAATCCCCGTGTGCGTCAGCGAGTCGAAGTGCGGCGTGATCCCCGACAGACCGCCGAGCCGTCGAATGATCTTCGCGGTGCCGCTCTCCCAGATGATGAGAATCACGTTCGGCTGCTTCACTCGAAGCAGTTGCCTCGTCGTGCCATCGTCCGTGTGAACGAGGCTGTCGACGAGCTGCCGGGCATCTACCTCGCTGATCGCGGACGCGTACGGATTCGTCGTGCGATAGTCCTTGATCGTGAGCGAGTGGAGGAAATTCCACGCGGCGTTGAGCCCCGCCTGGTTGGCGAAGTCGCTGTGCGAGAAGTAGGTGCTGCTCGGGTTGAGGGGCGTCCACTGGAGCCCGCCGCGAATCGGGACGAGCAGAAGCGTGCAGCCGAGCAGGAGCGGCGGCGCGGTTCGCACGATCTTCCCTCCGGCCGCCTCGGCAACGTGGCGGTCGACGAACCGCGCGTAGCCCCACGCGCCCAGCGCGACGAGCAGCACGAGCACGATCGCGAGGAGCGCCACCGGCGACGACTCGGCGCTCGCCGCGGCTTCGCGCGGCGTGCGCAGATAGGGAAGGAGCGTCGCGTCGATGCGCGAGCCCCACTTGGCGAAGAGCTCGAGGTCGACGGTGGCGAGCAGCGCGGCGAGGACGATCGCGAGCCAGCTGTACGCGCGCAACACGACCCGCAGCGCGCGCGCGGGCACGAGCGGCGCGAGGGCCAGCAGGATCGTGGGAATGACGAGCAGATACGCGGTGGCGGAGAGATCCATGCGCGCGCCGCGAACGAGCACGCCGGCCAGGGTGGCGGCGCCGAGCGGGAGCGTTTCGGTGGCGTGGTACGCGAGAAAGACGAGGCGGAGGAGGGCGAAAAAGAGGAACCAGAAGGTCGCGTAGCGGAGGAGGAAGCGGAGCTTGGCGAGCGCCTCGCCATCGGGGTGGCCGGTGGTCATCGCGGGTGGGCGCGGCGTGGGGGACGCTGGGGCATGGGGAGAATGTAGGGGCGGTCAAAGGCGGGGGCACCGGGGGCGCGGAGGCGCGGTGGGCGGCGGAGATTGCCGCTTGCGCGCTTGTACTTTATAATGTAAAGTACTTCGCACTTTCACCGGAGCGCTGATGACCGACTCGCCGTCGCCCGCACCCCCGGCCGCCCGCTGGGGCCTGTCCATCGCCGTCGCACTCCTGGGCAGCTGGATCCTCTGGAACGCCGAGCTCGGCATCAACTGGCCGCTCTGGCTCGCGACAGCAAGCATCGCCCTCATCGTCGTGGCCCATCGGCGCTATGGAGGAGCCGGTACCCCCGCGGTCGTCGCGGCGGCGTGGGCGGTGATTCTCGCGAGCGGAACGGCCATCACCACCGCCGGCGGCTGGCACGCGCTTCTCCTCGCCGGGAGCCTGCTCTTTTTCTCGATCGCGCTCGCCGCGGCCGGGGAGCGCTCGCTCGACGCGTTGCGCCCGCGGCTCGCCGTCGCCGCTCCCTTCGGCGCGATCGCGGCGGTGTTCGGAGGAGTCATCGGCGAGCTCTCGGATCGCGCGGGGGCACAGCGCCTCGCGGCGCGGAGCTCGGTGACCAGAAGCGTCCTGATCACGGCGCCCGTGATCATCGTGCTCGTGCTTCTGCTCGCGAACGCGGATCCGTTCTTCGCGGCGCTACGCTCGGCGCTCGAGAACCTCGTGCCCATCGACGATCCCGCGCGCATCTTCTTTTTCTTCTTCCTGCTCGCGCTGTCGATCGGCGTGCTGGGCACCGTCGCGCGTGGCGCGAGTCAGGCGCCGGTGCTCCCCGAGTTCGGCGGACTCGCCATCGGGCGGCTCGAGAGCCGCGTGCTCGCATCGTCGATGGCGGTGGTGATGTGGCTGTTCGTGGCGAGCGCGACGATCTCGTTCTTCCGGAATCCGGCCGCGCGCACGGGAAGCGGGGTGACCTACGCCGACTACGCGCACCGCGGCTTCGCGGAGCTCAACGTGGCGGCCGCGCTCGTGATCGGCGCGATCCTCACCACTCGCCGCACGTGGGAGCGCGACGACCGGCTCGTATGGCGCGCGGCGGTGGCCGCGCTCGCGGGCGTGGGCGGGATGCTCGTGATCGCATTTCTCAGGCTCGTGCGCTACGAGCAGGCGTACGGCTTCACGTATCAACGGTTGCAGGCGCAGGGATTCATGCTCCTGCTCGCGTGCGCGATCGCGTTCCTGGCCGCGGAAGTCGTGCGTCGCGCGCCGTCGGTGCGCTTCGCGTATCGCACGATGACGGCCGCGCTCGTGATCGGCATGGCGAGCGTGTACTTCAACACCGACGCATGGATCGTTCGCCGCAACGTCGACCTCTATCAGAAGACCGGCGTGCTCGACGTGAGCTATCTGACCAGGAATCTGTCGGGCGATGCGATTCCCGCGATCGCCGCGAGCGTGCCGCGCCTCCACGAGCCGGAGCGAACGGCGATCGATACGGTCCTTCGGGGCCGCGCATCCTCGGGCGCGTCGCACCACGCACGATGGTTCGCGTGGAACCTGCGCGCACGGCAGCGGGCGAAGGCGCTCGACGCCTACGTGTCGGCCCCGACGCCGCCACCAGCGGCGCCCTGAGCGCCAGCCGCGCTCGGGACTTCGCCGTGGACGAGGGTGAGGAGAAAGGTGCCGCCGGAGCCCGACCGCACCGCGTGCTCGACGTCCGCCGCGACCACGAGAAACTCGCGCGGCTGTAACGGATACTCCTTCCCCGCCACCTCGAAGGTGATGTCGCCGTCGAGTAGCTGAATCGTGATCGGCCCGGTCGCGCGATGCGGCGCCAACTGCCCGCCGGGCGCGAGCGCGATGACGGTCACGCGCAGCGGCCCCTCCTTCACGAGCGTTCGCGCGCTGCGCCCGTGTTCCGAGAGGAGCTTGCGATCGATCATCAGCTCGTCCGCGGTCAGGTGATTGACCAGGACCTTCCCTTCGATGGTTCGGTGCATCGATGACATGGAGCGGCTCACAGTAGTGGTGCCGCATCTTAACATCGTTTGAGGTAGTCGTGATCCGTTTCCGCATCTGACACGCGAGCCCCCGCCTAGCCATGGCCGTCGGTGAGTCGTGCGCTGTAAGAATTGTCGTTCCTGCGGCATCTCTTCTGTGATGCCTCCTTTGACCGTGTCGACGTCGATGGACGAGCTTCTGGCGCGCGCGGCGAGTGGGTCCACCGACGCGCTCGCGGAGCTCTTCCACTCCCACAGCGCACAAGTACACCGGATCGCCTACTATCTCACACTTTCGGCCGATGACGCCGAAGACGTGGTGCAGGACGTGTTCATTGGTTTGCCCGATGCGCTCGTCGGATTCTCGGGCCAGGGATCGTTCGCCGGGTGGTTACGGGCGGTGACGATCCGCACGACGCTAATGCGACTGCGCGCGGGCAGGAGACGCGAGTCAGCGGCCATTCGCGCAGCGTCTTCCGAACGATCCGAAGTCACGCCGATGGGCGTCGATGGACTCGCGATCGAGGCGGCACTCGCAGTCCTCCCGGCCGATCTGCGTGCAGTGTTCGTGCTACGAATCGTTGAAGGTTACTCGCACGCCGAGATCGCAACACTGCTCGGTATTCGCAAAGGCACGTCGGAGGTTCGGTTTCATCGAGCTCGGCAGCGGCTTCGCAAACTCCTGGAGGACAGATGAGACCGACAGTCGACGAACAATCGGACGACCTCAGAATCGATGCTTCCGTGCGGTGCCTCGTTCTCCCGGTTCTCTCGGCCGACGCCCTGGGACGAATCATGGCTCGACGCGAGACGGGGGAGAGAATCGCGCTGCCGGTCACCGCCGCGCACGGGATGCGATCGCGCTCTTTCGAGCTGTGGATCTCCGGTGCACTGGTGACCGCAGCGGCCGTGGTGATCGCACTGATCGGTGCTCAGCAACTGGCGTTGACTCGTAACGTTGTCACCTCTGATCTCAAGTCTCTTGCCCCGGCAACCTCCGTATGCGGCGGCGAGCCAGATGGCACAGGCGCGATAACCATTGGCGAACGTGTCGTGTCGGCTTTTGGTGTGGCGGTGGCGTGCGGTGCGGAATCAATCCCGTCGCCCCCAATCGTCGTCGATGGATCGCGAGTTCTTGCCGCCACGCTCGTGTACGGCTCGCGCACGGTCACGGACCGTGCGTTCACGAGCGAGCACCCCGAGTCGACGACCTACAGCATCAGTCATCGTATTTGGAATGGAGTGCCAGCACTGCTTGCGGTTCGAACAGGGCCGCTGATCATGCGCGTCTCGGTGGACTCGCTCACGGTCGCTACGCGTGATCTGACACCCCTGCATTGGGCGAGCTGGTATCCAACCCAGAATCCTGTCGGGTCTCTCCACGCCGACTTTGATTCGTCTAGCATCAGCATCGAGATGGCTGGTCGCATCGATACGTCAGGACGCTTCCCCTATGTTCGTGTGCCCGGCCGGCTGCCCTGGGGTTGGGCAGAGGCGCTCGTGATTCCAGCGCTGCAGCTTTCAATGGGGTGGATGGGAACGATTCAGATCGCCGCGCCATATCATCCTCACGCGCACGATCTTTTCTCGGGAACGTATGCCACAATGCCGCTGCGCGTCATCGGACGGGAGACCATCCGCGTGCCTGCTGGATCATTCGACTGTTGGAAGCTGGAGTCCGGACCTCCCGACTATCGCTCGTTTTTGTGGGTGAGTACCGCTAAGCATTTCGTGGTTCAGTCGGAAACGATCTACCGTACCAACGACACCGAATTCGACGATACCCACTACCTCCAGAGCGTTCGTTTCGCCCCAATGTGAGCGTGCGCACACGTGCGCACACATCCACTCCCCTCACTTCACCCCGCGCACCCTGCCCTCGGCGCCGATATACGCGCCTTTCGACACAAATTCGTAGTGAATCCGTGGCCACCCCCGCGAGTATGCGTGCAGCCGCTCACACGGAGCCGGCTCCACTCACTCTTCACGGGACGGTTCACATGCATCCCCTTCGATCGGTCACCCGTGCGCTCCTTCCGGCCGCCGTTGTCGCCGCCGCGGCCGTCGCCGCCGGGTGCAGCGACGCCAACGGGCCCGCCGGAGACGCAGGCAGGAATCTGACGGTGAACGTCTCGACGCTCTCCGCCGGCAGCGTCGCCGAGCTCGTGGGCGCCCGCGCCATGGCGCCCTCGTTCGACCGGCATCTCTCGTCCCCGGGCAACGCCCACACCCTCGTGATCTCGCGTGCGGCCGTCACGCTCTCCCGCCTCGAGCTCGCACTCACCGACACGACCACCTGCGATCACGACGCCAACGACGACCACGGTGGCGACGGACGCCTCGTCTTCGCCGATCAGGGCTCCGATGACGACAACGGGTCGGGCGGCGGGCACGGCGACGACGATTGCGCGCAGCTGAAGTCCGGTCCACTGCTCGTCGAGCTCCCCGTCGACAACTCGGTGATCTCGGTGCTGTCGCTCCAGATTCCCCCCGGTACGTACAGGGCGCTCGAGGCGAAGGTTCACGTCGTCCAGGGCGCGGATTCCGGAGGCGCGGCGTTTCTCTCCGCGCATCCGCAGTTCGCCGACGCCAGCGTCCGCGTGGAGGGAACGTTCGATGGGACGCCGTTCGTGTATACGGGACGCGTGAGCGCGAACCTCGAGCTGCGCTTCGATCCGCCGTTCACGGTCGGAACCACGCCCACCGACGTCACGGTGCACGTGAGCATCGATCGCTGGTTCACCGATCGGAACGGACAGCTCATCGATCCGTCCAGCGCGAACGACAACGGCGCCAACGCATCGCTCGTGGCCGACAACATTCGCCGCTCGTTCCACGCGTTCGAGGACCGCGATCGCCACGGCGACGATGGACACGGCGACGACGGCTTCGACGATGGTCACGACGACAATGGTGGCGACCACTGAGCTCGAGACCTGCCTGCTACGGCTCCCTCACGCGATGGGCAGTCGTAGCAGCGCCTCGGCGCCCTGCCCTTCGGGCCGGTTCTCGAGCGTGAGCGTTCCGCCATGCGCCTCCGCGATTTGCCGGCTCAGCGCGAGGCCGATCCCCGAGCCGTCGGGCTTCGTCGTGAAAAATGGAACGAACAGGTTCGAGCTGTCCGCAACACCGAGTCCCTCGTCGCGCACGGAGAGCTGGAGCCAGGGGCCGCATCGCTCCCACGCGACGTACACGCTGCCGCCCGTCTCGAGCGACGCGTCGGCTGCGTTGCGAACGAGATTGATGAGCAGCTGGTCGAGCTGGTCACCGTCGCCGCGAATCGCGAACGACGAGGTGCTTTCCAGCACCACGGGTACCCGCGTTTCCATCTTCGCTGTGCGCCCTACCCACGTTGCGACGTCCACCACCGCGTGCCGCGGCCCGGGCAAGCGCGCGAGCACGGCGTAGGAGGTCATGAACCGGCTCAGCGAGCCGGCGCGATTCGAGATCACCGAGAGTCCCTGGTGCAGGTCGTCTTCCGCATCCGCGCCGCGCACCGGTGCGTCCACGAGCTGCTGCAGGCTTTCCGCAATCGACTTGATCGGCGCGAGCGAGTTGTTGATCTCGTGGCCGAGCACGCGGATGATGCGCTGCCACGCGAGCCGCTCCTCCTCGCGCAGCGCCTTGCTGAGATCCGACAGCACGACCATCTGGTGGGGCTCACCGTTCTGCCGGAAGGTCGTGCGCCGCAGCTGCCACCGCCCGGCGCCGCCCGGGAAAAGGGTGTCGACGGTGCGTGTTTCCTCGCCGCGCAGGCACTCTTCCAGCCCGAGCTCCGCGCCCGTGTGTCCCAGCAAGCGCTCGGCGGGCTGCGCGAGCAGCCGTTCTCCGGCGCGATTGAGCAGCCGCAGGCGGTGCGATCCGTCGAACGTGAACACCGCGACGTCGATCTCCTCCATCACGGTGCGCAGGAGTGCCGTGGCCTCGAGCGTGCGCAGGCGCTGGGTGCGAAGCGTGGTGCCGAGGAGGTTCACCTCGAGGAGCGCGAGCCCCAGGGCGTCGGTATCGCGCGCGCCGCGGGCGCGCGTCGAAAAATCGCCTTCGCGCAGCGCCGCGAGCATGTTCGACACCGTCTGCAGCGGCCGCACCACGCGCTCGCGCGCCGCGAGCGCGAACGAGAGCCAGCAGATCACCACGATCAGCGTGAGCGTCCATCGCAGCTTGTCGTCGTAGTCGCCCAGCCAGAGCAGCAGCAGCGCCGTGGCGCTTCCCGCCGCGCCGGCGAGGAGCGCCAGCGCGAACACCCGCGACTCGTGGGTCAGCCCCGTGCGGCGGCGCCTGCGCTCAGAGGCCATGCACGGCCAGGCGGCGATAGAGCGCGCTGCGGCTGATTCCGAGCGCCTTCGCGGCGTGACTCACGTTTCCATCGTAGCGGGACAGCGCCTTCTGGATGAGCATCCGCTCCGCCTCCTCGAGCGTGAGGTCGTCCACCTTGGCGCCACCGGGAGTGCCCGGACGCAGCGCGAGATCCACCGCGCGCACCTGGTCGCCCTGCGCGAGCAACACCGCGCGCTCGATCACGTGGTCGAGCTCGCGAATGTTGCCGGGCCAGGGATGCTCGAGCAACGCCTGCATCGCGGCGTTCTCGAACGACGACAGCGCCTTGCCGTAGCGCTCCGCGTGCTTGCGCAGAAAGTGGTTGGCGAGCGGCGGCACATCGTCGCGCCGCTCGCGCAGCGGCGGCAGCTGGATCTCGATGGTGTTGAGGCGAAAGAGCAGATCCTCGCGGAACCGTCCCGCCGCCACCTCGGCGTGCAGATCGACGTTCGTGGCCGCGAGCACCCGCACGTTCACCTGTCGCGGACGCGACTCTCCCACGCGCTCCACCTCTCCTGCCTGGAGCACGCGCAGGAGCTTCGACTGCTGGTGCAGCGGCAGGTTGCCGATCTCGTCGAGGAAGAGCGTGCCCCGGTCGGCGAGCTCGAAGCGCCCCATGCGGTCGGCCTTCGCGTCCGTGAAGGAGCCCTTCACGTGGCCGAACAGCTCACTCTCGAACACGCCTTCGGACAGGCCCCCCATGTTCACGGCCACGAAGGCGGCGTTGCGGCGAGGCGAGATCGCGTGCAGCCAGCGCGCCGCGAGCTCCTTCCCCGTGCCGTGCTCGCCCCCGATCAGGACGTTCGCGTCCGACGGACCGACGCGCGTCATCAGCTCGAGGACGGGACGCATACGCGGCGAGTCCGCGATGATCTCGGGAACGCCCTCCTTGCGCAGCAGCTCGTTCTCTCCTTCCAGCCGCTGCGACCGGCGGAGCGCCCGCGAGAGCTCGAGCTGCGAGTTCACGGTGGTGAGCAGCCGCGCGTTGTCCCACGGCTTCTCGATGTAGTCCCACGCGCCGCGCCGCATCGCCTCCACGGCACTATCCACGCTTCCCCACGCCGTCATCACGATCACCGCCATCGTGTGATCGACCGCCTGCAGCCTGGGCAGGATGTCCAGCCCTTCGGTGCCGGAGGTGGTGTCGCGCGAGTAGTTGAGATCCATTAGCACGGCGTCCAGCGCGCGCGTCTCGACCGCCGCGACGATCTCACCGATCGATCGCGCCACCTCGATCTCGAAGCCGCGCCCCTTGAGCATGAGGCGCAGCGCCTCGAGCACGTCGGATTGATCGTCCGCGATGAGGATGCGTGCCGGACGTGGCGCGCCATCGCCATTGGATGTGATCACAGATCGGCGCCTCCAGAATGCCCGTCGCCCGTGATGGTGACGCACACCGCGGGTCCCCCCTGCACGAGCCTACTCCTCTCGCAAGGTGATGATCGGGTCCACCCGCATCGCACGCCGCGCCGGAATGTAGCACGCGAGGAGGGCCACCGCCGCGAGCAGCAGCGACACGCCTACGAGCGTGGCCGGATCCGTGGCGGCGACGTCGTACAACATACCCGCCACCACCCGCGACAGCGCGAACGCACCGAACAGCCCGATCACGATTCCGATCCCGGCGAGCGCCGCGCCCTGCGAGAGGACGAGCTGCAGCACCCGGCCGGGGTGGGCGCCGAGCGCCAGCCGCACCGCGAGCTCGCGCGTACGCTGCGTCACCATGGCGGACATCACCCCGAAGATGCCCACCGCGGAAAGCGCGAGCGCGATCATCGCGAAGATGCCGAGCAGCGATGCGCTGAACCGCTGCCGCGAGAGCGACTCCGACATCACCGTCTCCATCGGCCGCACCGCGCCGATGGCCATGTCGGGATCGAGCGACGCGATCTCGCGCCGCAGCGCCGCGGCGACGCTCCCCGCGTTCGCGCGCGTCCGAATCGTCAGTGCGAGCGCGTCGTACGACGCCTGCCGGTACGGGAGGTACATCGCCGGCGCGGCGTCGGCGTCGAGTGCATCGCGCTTTACGTTCCCCACCACACCGACCACTGTGCGCAGACTGTCGCTGCCATAGCCGATCGAGAGCTGCTGCGAGAGTGGATTCTGCCCGGGCCAGTACTTTTTCGCAAACGCCTCGTTCACGATCACGGCGAGCGGCGCGGTGGAGTCGTCCTGCGCCGTGAACGCGCGTCCCATCTTCTGCGGGATCTTCATCGACGCGAAAAACTCCGGCGACACGACATCGAGCGCCTCCGCGTGCGGCGGCGAGATCGCATCGCCCCGCGGCTCGGCGCTCAGGGAAAAGCCGATGATCATCCGCTCGTGGTTGAGCGGAACGATGCTCACCGCGCCGACCGACTCGACGCCGGGGATCTCCTTCGCACTGGCGAGGACGCGATCGTAGAACGCGATCTGCTTCGCCTCCGTGGCGTAGGTCGCGCTGGGCAGCGAGAGCGTGGTGGTGATCACGTTCGCCGGATCGAATCCCGGCTGCACGTGCTGCAGCCGCAGCAGCGTGGCACTCAGGAGCCCCGCGCCCGCGAGCAGGATCAGCGACAGCGCTACCTCGGCGATCACCAGCATGGAGCGCGTGCGGTTGGCCTGGACCGCGCCCGTCACGGCTCGTCCGCTGTCCTTGAGCGTGTCGCCGAGCTCCGTGCCACTGAGCTGGAGCGCCGGCGCGATGCCGAAGAAGAGCCCCGTG
>Ga0070679_100005463_pt1 | contig 11783 bp, 16 predicted proteins | sample KBSC63BmetaG_FD_65652 | JGI IMG/M metagenome (GOLD analysis project Ga0070679, IMG submission 65652) | Corn rhizosphere microbial communities from Kellogg Biological Station, Michigan, USA - KBS C6-3B metaG | ecosystem: Host-associated > Plants > Roots > Rhizosphere | place: USA: Michigan... | reverse complement strand
CTCGACGGGGATGACGTCGACGGTGTAGACGAGCGCCTGGCGCCCGCCGCGCGACGGCGGCGCCGCCGGCTTCGACGAACAGGCGGCGACGCTCAGCGCCGCCAACGCGCATCCCACGGCAATGGCTCGGCTCACTTCGTCCTCTTGTCGTACGTGCCCACCTTCGGCGGCGCGTCCTCGACGGGACCGAGTCCGAGCGCGAAGCGCAGGTTGAGATAGGCCTGCTCCATCGACAGCCGCGCCGTGGCCAGCGTGACCTCGGCGTCGTAGCGGGTGGCGTTGGCGTCGGTGACCTCGATGGCCTTGGCCAGCCCCTGCTTGTACAGGATCGTCGTCTCCTCGGTGTTCTTCTGCGCCATGACGACCGCCTGCTCCGACACCTGCAGCACCGTGCGCGCCGCGTGCAGCTCGGCGATGGCGATGGAGATGTCGTTCGCCACCGAGCGGCGCAGCGCGCGCTCGTCGAGCCACGCGCTCACCGCCTGCGCCAGCCGCGTGCGCCGATCGGCGTAGCGTATGCCGGCGTCGTAGATCTGCCACGTCAGCGTCAGCCCGATGGTGCCCGACGTGGCCGTGTCCATCGGCGCCGGATCGATGAGCTGCCTCAGCTGCGCGTCGAGGCCGAGGCTGGGAATGAGCCGGAAGAGCGGCTCGCGCGCGCCCTGGCGCAGCGCCTCGGTGTGCTCGCTCGCCGACTTCACGTCGGGCCGGCGATCCTCGGCGCGGCGCGCCACCTCGTCGGGGTTCCACGTCTTGTTGCGCGCGTTCTCGGTCGTCTGCGCGGGCGCGACGAGCCCGCCGGTGACGGGCTTGCCGACGAGATAGGCGAGCTGCAGGTAGGCGCGCTGCAGGTTGCCCTGCGCGTTCGCCACCTGCGTCTGCGCCGTCGACACGGCGACCGATGCGCGCGTCGCGTCGTTGCTGCTGGCGAGGCCGGCCTGGGCGCGCGCCGCCGAGTCGTCCATGTCGGCTTGCGCGCGCTGCAGCCGCTGTTGCGCCGCGGTCAGGAGCTGCTCGTTGGTCAGCGCGGCGAGAAACGCGCTCGCCGTCTCGAAGGCGAGGACGCGCAGATCCTCGACGGCGCCCCAGCGCTCGGCCTCGAGCGTGTGGCGCGCCTGCGAGTAGAGGGGGAACGCCGGCGCGTTGACCAGCGGCTGATTGAAATTCACCACGGCGTCGCCCGAGAAGTTGCGCCCGTTCTTGTCGGCGATCGCCGACCAGCCGGCGGCGCCGACGGCGCTGAGCGTCGGCAAGAAAGCGCTGCGCGCGCGCTCGACGCCGCCGACGGCCGCTTCGACGCGCGCCGGCGCCTTGAGCGCGCGCTCGTTGTGGGCGAGCGCGAGGTCGATCGCGGCCTGCAGCGTCAGCCCCGGCTCGGCGGCGGTGCAGAGGAGCGGCTCGAGAACGACCAGTCCGATGACGACCGCCGAGCAGCTCCGCCACGACGAGCGCGCAGTTGGCATCCGCGCCGACAATACTCCGGCGCGCCAAAGAGCTCAAGCGGCGCATATGATAGGAGAGATTCGACGTTCGCCAGATCTCGCCGGAGGTGTCGATGGACCTGTACGAGCAAAAGTCGCGCAGCCTGCCACAGAAGCTCTTGATCATGGCGGTCGAGCTCGCGCTCTTGTACGTCGCCTATCGGCTCCTCTTCGGCGGCTGGGGCCTGACGTTCGCGCGCTGGATGGGTTGGCCGGCCGCGCACGACCCGGCGCGCGGCGCCGTGCTCCTCGCCTTCGACGTCGTCGTCATCCTGCGCATCACGTTCATGATGCTCGTCTTCCTCGAGCGCCGCATTCCCGTCGAAGAAGCGATCGCCGTGCCGCTCGCCTTCGGCGCCTACTTCGTCGGCTTCGCACTGTTCGCGCTGCGCGCGACGGCGCCGCTCGGCATCGGCGACGCGGTGGGCATCGCGCTCTTCGCGCTCGGGTCGATTCTCAACACGGGCGCCGAGCTGCAGCGCCATCGCTGGAAGCGGCATGCGGAGAACCGCGGCCACCTGTATCGCGGCGGCATGTTCGCCTGGTCGATGCACATCAACTACTTCGGCGACGTGCTGTGGGTGTCGGGGTATGCGTTCGTGAGCCACAATCCGTGGGCAGCCGTCGTGCCCATCGCGCTGTTCTCGATGTTCGCCTTCTACAACGTGCCCAAGCTCGACCGCCACCTCGCCGAGCACTACGGCGCCGAATTCGACGAGTACGCGCGCTCGACCCGCAAGCTCGTCCCCTTCGTCTACTGACCGCGCTCGACCGTCACGGTGCGGAGAAGTCGTGGACCTCGAGCGGCTGCGGCGCGCCGCCCTTGGCCGGCGACTCCGGCAGATGGCCTTTGACGATGACCTCTTTGCCCGTCGACTTGCGCAGCTCGGCGAGCTTGCCCCGGGCGCCGGCGCTCTCGGCGAGCGGATAGACGACGTCGCTGCCGCCGACGGCGAGCGCCGGCTTGCCGTCGCGCTCGATGAGCTTGCCCGCGACGGTGACGTCGGCGTCCTTCGGCGTGTAGCCGTTCTTGCGGATGGCCTCGCGGATCTCGTCGACGGTGACGTGGTTGCCCGGCCGGAGCGCGATCGTGGCCGCGCCCTCTTTGAGCGAGACCTCGACCGACTCGACGCCTTCGATGCGCTTCATGAACACGCCCACGGCGCGCGCGCAGGTGGCTCAATCCATGCCGTAGATCGTCTGCTTGAGCTGGCGCAGCTCGGCCCACGCCGGCGCGGCGATCAGGCTCGCGGCGACGGCAACGGCGATGGCGATGCGATTCATCTTCATCCTCCTAGAACCACCAATAGGTGAAATTGACGACCCAGCGCACGACGTCCTTCGGCTGATTGCCGTCGAGCGCGTTGTAGACGGCGAACTGCGGGCCGCCCGAGATGCCCCACGCGCCGTAGAGGCCGAGCAGCGTCGGGCCGACGAAGATGCGATGGCCGCCGCTGTTCGGCACCTGTTGCCCGGCGATGCGCGTCGGGAAATTGTATTCGCCGACGAGCTCGGCGAAGACGCGCCAGTCGCCGTGCGGCAGCTCGCGATTCTGGAACCAGGGCGGCCGATAGCCGACGACGACGCTGTACATCGCGGTGTCGCCGACGTGGTCGGCGCCGTCGTCGATGGGCCCGAGGTAGCGCCGGTAGAGCCCGCCGACCCACGCGTACCACGAGCGCGACGCGTAGCCGGTGACCAGCGCACCGACGACGCCGGGCGCGATGCGCGCGCCTTCGCGATGCGCCTCGATGGGAAAATCGACGTAGACCGAGCCGGTGGTCTCGATGCGGCTGCCGATGCCGAGCGCCTTGCGCTGAAAGCGCCACGCCAGCTGCAGCTCGACGTCCTCGTCGGCCGGCATCATCGTCATCATGCGCGAGCGCGCCAGCGCGCCGAGCGTGTACAGCGGAATCGGCAGCGACAGCGAGACCTGCAGATCGGACGTGATGCCGTAGCCGACCATCGGGCGCAGCATGAGCGCGTGGCCGTCGCCGTCGGCGCCCATGGCCGCGACGTCGAGGCTCCAGCTGCCCTTGCCGAGCGTCGGCGTGGCCAGGCCGTAGACGGGACCATGCCCGCTCGCCAGCGCCGCCGGCGACGACGCCAGCACCGCGCACACGGCGAGCTTTCGGACAAATGAATGCATCGCAACCTCCAGATCCGTGGGTTCGAGACGAAGCGGATCGGAGGAGCGCTAGATGCGAAGGACGGTGCCGGCGCGCGGCGGTCGTAGCGGTGGGCTGGTGCCGCCGCGAATGCGCGACGGCGCGACCGCGGCGACGCGCACGAGCGACGTCGACCGCGAGGCGAAGGCGGCGGTGGGCGGCGTCAGCGACACGCCGTCGTGATCGAGCGTCCCCACGCTCGCCGCGACCACGGGCAAGCGCTCGCAGCAGGGCCGGCCGACCGAGTCGGCGGCCTGGTCGTCATCGGGGCAGCAGCCGTGCTGCGTCTTCACCCGGGGCGCTTCGCCGATGCAGCGATAGGCGCGATGCACGGGGATGCCGTAGGTCCACAAGAGGACCGCGGCTACCGACCACGCTGCCAGCCTGCGCGCCACTTTCGACACGATAGGCCATCCGGCGACGAACGCAACCTCGCCGCGCGCCCGCACGAAGGTTGCACGCTCCGGCTGCATGCGCGTCGTCCACGCGATCGTGCACGCGCTGGCGATGGCGGGCCTGATGGGCTGGGAGATCCTGTGGGCGCTCGTCCTCGGCTTCGCGCTCTCGGCGATCGTGCAAGCCGTCGTCTCCAAGCGCGAGATCTCGCGCCTTCTGCCCGACGCGTCGCCGAAGTCGCTCGCCGTCGCCTGCGGGCTCGGCGCCGCCTCGTCGTCGTGCTCGTACGCCGCCGTCGCGCTCACGCGCTCGCTCGTGACCAAGGGCGCCAGCTTCACCAGCGCCATGGCCTTCCAGCTCGCCTCGACGAACCTCGTCGCCGAGCTCGGCATCCTGCTCGCCATCCTCGTCGGCTGGCAGTTCACCGTCGCCGAATTCGCGGGCGGCTTTCTCATGGTCGCCATCATGGCGCTCCTGTTCCGCGCCTTTCTGACCGAGCGGCTGCGCCGGCGCGCGATCGAGCAGGCCGAGCGCGGCGTCGCCGGGCGCATGGAAGGCCACGCCGCCATGGACATGGCCGTCACCGACGGACCGCTGTGGAAGCGGCTGACGTCGAAGAAGGGCCTGACCGCGACCAGCCACTACTTCGTCATGGACTGGGCCGCCATCTGGCCCGACATCGCGCTCGGCCTCATCATCGCCGGCGCGCTCGCCGCGTGGGTGCCGCAGTCGTTCTGGTCGGCCTTCTTCCTCTCGTCGCACCCGCTGGCGGCGAAGCTATGGGGACCCGTGGTCGGCCCGCTCGTGGCCATCGTGTCGTTCGTCTGCTCCGTCGGCAACGTGCCGTTGGCCGCCGTCTTGTGGACCCACGGCATCAGCTTCGGCGGCGTCGTCGCCTTCCTCTTCGCCGATCTGCTCGTCCTGCCGATCCTCGACATCTATCGCAAGTACTACGGCTGGAAGATGAGCGCGTTTCTGCTCGTCACCTTCTACGCGGCGATGGTGGCGGCCGCGCTCGTCGTCGAGCTCGTGTTCGGCGCCTTGCACCTCATCCCGACGGCGCGGCACGCGCGCATGGCCGCCGAGGGCATCCGGCTCAATTACACGACGATCCTCAATATTGTCTTCTTCGTGCTCGGCGGGCTCCTGGTTGTGCGTTTCTTTCGCACCGGCGGGATGAAGATGATGCGCCGGATGAGCTGACAGCGCTGTCATATGGTCCGGTGGGCCGGCGCGACCAATCCGCATCAACGGAGGTCGCCCATGAGACACGCCCTCGCCCTCATCGTCTGCGCCGGCTGCTCCGCCTCGCCGGCGCAATCGCTCGTCGCCGCCCTGCCCGCGCGCGCCGAGCTCCACGTCGACGTGCCGGCCGCCGCCGACACTGCCGACGGCGGCGCCACCACGACGGCGCAGCTCTACCTGGTCACGCATCAGACCAGCACGCAGCTCAACGGCGCCGTCGACTCGGTGCTCGATCTCATCGGCAAGATCACGTCGCAGCCGCCGACGCACGCCGGCCCCGACGTCGCCGAGTGGGGGCCGTTCACGCCGTCGCTGTCGCCGGCGACCTACCGGCTGCTCGTGCACCGCGTCGCGCCCGACCAGGTGCAGTATCACCTCGACGGACGCCCGAAGGACGCCAGCGACGACGCCGCCTTCCAGCCCATCATCACCGGCCTGTCCAACGACGGCAGCGACGCGCGCGCCGGCCAATTCGCCGTCGACGTGAACCTGGCGCACGCGCTCGATCCCGCCGCCAACCCCGGCACCGGCGCGCTGCAGGCGAGCTATCAGCTGGCCGCGGCCACCGCCGTGCGCATGCAGCTCGGCGACGGCACCGCCGCGGCCGCCTATCGCTACGATCGCGGCCCCGACGGCAGCGGCGACTTCCGCTTCGCCACCCACGCCAACATCACGGGCGATCCGGCCAACCTCGAGGACGGCATCGTGCGCTCGCGCTGGCTGCCGTCGGGCGCCGGCCGCGGCGACGCCCACGTGCGCAACGGCGACGCCGGCGCGGGCATGGATCTGAGCGAGTGCTGGGACCCGAGCTTCGCGCGCACCTTCGTGACCAACGGCAAGGATGCCGGCGGCGATCCCGCGAGCTGCGTCTTCCCCGACGCCGTCTTCGCGGACCTGTGAGACGATGGAGTCGCAGCTACGTGGCGCATGAAGGGACGGCCGGTGCTCATCGATCGCGCGCTCACTTCCGAGCTCGCCGAGCTTCATCCGGCCAGCTTCGCCTGGGCGCTGGCGTGCTGCGGCTTCGAGCGGCAGGAGGCGGAGGACGTGCTGCAGACGACGTACGAAAAGATCCTCGACGGCCGGGCGCGCTTCGACGGGCGCTCCAGCCTCAAGACCTGGCTGTTCGCGGTGGTGCGGCACACCGCGGCTGACCTGAGGCGGCGCCGGCTCGTCGCCTCGCTCGGGCTCGAGCGGCTGTTCGCCTCGCTCGTGCGCGCCGAGCCCGACGAGCCGGCGGTGGGATCGGAGGAGCGCGCCAAGGTGCGCGCGGCGCTGGCGCGCTTGTCGCGGCGGCAGCGCGAGGTGCTCGACCTCGTCTTCTATCACGACTTCACCGTCGAGGAGGCGGCGCGCATCATGAACGTCTCGGTCGGCTCGGCGCGCGTACACTATCAGCGCGGCAAACAGCGCCTCCAGGAGGAGCTGCGATGAGCGAGCGACGAGACGATCACGAAGACGAGCGGCTGCGGCGGGCGCTGCACGCGGCGCACGAGGGCGAGGCGGCGCCGCCGTTTGCCGCGCTCGTCGACAAGCGGCCGCGGCGGCGGCGCACGATGCTGCTGGCGCCGCTGGCGGTGGCGGGCGCGCTGGCGGCGGTGCTGCTCTTGTGGCCGCGTCCGGCGCCGACGCCGCCGCGCATCGAGCTGTCGTCGCTGCAGCTGTCGTCGCGCGGCCCGCTCGACTTCCTCTTGCACATGCCGGACGACAAGCTGCTCACGCAAACGCCTCGCTTCGATGGAAAAGGAGATTGGCCATGAGAGCCCGGAACTGCCTCGCCGTCCTCGCCTTCGTCGTCGCCGCCGCGCTCACCGGCGTGGCGCGCGCGGATGGGCCGTCGCCGCCGCGCCCCGGCGACGATCCGATCGCGGCGCGGCTGTTTCCGCCCGAGCTCATCATGATGCATCAGCAGGAGCTCGGCATCGACGACAAGCAGCGCACCGCCATCTTGAAGGAGGTGGAGAAGCTGCAGTCGACGGTGCTGCCCATCCAGTGGCAGCTGCAGGGCGCGACCGGCGAGCTGGCGCACCTCCTCGACGAGCCCAAGGTCGACGAGGCCAAGGTGCTGGCGCAGGCCGACAAGGTCATGGAGCTCGAGCGGCAGATGAAGCGCAGCCACCTGGCGCTCCTGGTGCGCCTGCGCAACCTCCTCACCGACGCGCAGCGCGCCAAGCTCAAAGCGCTGCGCTGATGGAAGTTACAGGTTGACGGTGGCGTCGACGGAGGTGCCGCCGACGTGGCCGGCGACCTGGTACTGCGTCGGGCTGTAGCTGACGGCGACGTCGAAGTCGACCGACGCCTGCACGGCGCCCGAGGCCGCGACGTTGCCCGTGACGCTGACGTTGCCGACGAACGGGCTCATCGTGGTGAACGACGCCGTCTCGTGCAGCGCGCCGTCGAGCGTGACGTTGCTGGCGAGATCGGTCCAGTGGTCGAAGGTGATGTCGAAGGAGACGTTCCAGCCGCTGCCCGTCGACGTGGCCGTGCCGGTGACGTGGGCGCTGCCGCTGCCGGCGGGGTTCTGGATGTCGCCGTCGAAGCTGGCGTTGGTGGCGCCGTTCTTGGGCACGAGCTGCATCTGCGCCGCGCCGGTGCCGGTGAGCGCCGAGCTCATACCTGCGCGTAACCCGGCGTGATCACGCGCGCGCGGCGGCGTCGCGGATGAGGGTCGGGCCGACGCGCTCCTCGATGGCGCGGCGCAACGGCTCGCGCAGGCCGAGCGCGAAGCCGGCTTCGGCGACGATGAACAGCGGCCCGACGAGCAGGCCCACGAGATCGTCGACGAAGGCGGGCTTCTTGCCCTCGAACGCGTGGCCGACGAACTGGATGATCCAGCCGGCGACGAAGAGGCCGAGGCTCGCCGTCAGCCACAGCGCGGTCGAGCGCTCGGCCAGCGCCGCGCCCGTCCACCACGCCGCGCCCATGAACGCGGTCATGGCGACGCCGTAGCGCAGGTCGAGCGCGAGGTAGAAGAGGATCGCGCCCGCGGTCACCACGAGCGACGGCGACAGCGCGAAGCCGCCGGCGACCGGCCACACCGGCCGCGACAAGAGCGCGGCGACGGCGAGCACGATCATGGGGATGCCGATGAAGTGCGTGGCGATGTTGCGCCGATCGCGATGATAGGCGGCGTATTGCGAGAGCTGCTGTTCCAAGGTCTTCATGGTTCGCCTCTGCCCGACAAGATGCGCCGGCGGGCGCGCGCGGATTGTCGGCGGCTTGACACATTCGCGAAACTGGCCGGAAGCTGAGGCGTGGGCAGCCGGCGCGCGCGCGATTACGTGGAGCTCCTGCGCACCGGGCGCTGGTTCGCCGGGCTGCCCGACGACTTGCAGGCGCGGCTCGTCGACGCGGCGACGCTGCGCACGCTCGCGGCGCGGCAGCCGCTGTTCGCGCGCGGCGACGAGGCCGACGGGCTCTACGCCGTCGTCGACGGCAGCATCCGCGTCAGCGGCGCCTCCGAGAGCGGCCGCGAGGCGCTTTTGACGCTGCTCGAGCCGCCGAGCTGGTTCGGCGAGATCTCGATCTTCGACGGCGCGCCGCGCACGCACGACGCCGTCGCCGAGAGCGAGTCGCTGGTGGTGCACGTGGCGCGGCCGGCGCTCGACGACATCCTCGCGGCCGAGCCGCGCTGGTGGCGCGAGCTCGGCATGCTGGTGACGAGCAAGCTGCGGCTGGCCTTCACGGCGATGGAGGACATGGCGCTTCTGCCCATCGCCGTGCGCCTGGCGCGGCGGCTGGCGCTCATGGCCGAAGGCTACGGCGAGCGCTCACTGCGCCGGCGCACCGTCGAAGTCAGCCAGGAGCAGCTGGCGCAGATGCTGTCGACGTCGCGGCAGACGGCCAATCAGCTGCTCAAGGAGCTGGAGGCGCGCGGGCTCATCCGCCTCGCCTACGGCACCATCGAGATCCTCGATCTCGACGGGCTGCAGCGCGCCGCCAAGCTGTCCGACTGACGAAAAACAAAAACAACAGACGACAGGCAACAGGCAACCGGCAACCGGCAATGCAGCGACACGTTCAGCGCACGAGGATTGCCGCCCGACGAAGCATGCAGTGTGCGACGAGAGTCATTGCCGGTTGCCGGTCGCCGGTCGCCTGTCGCCTGTTGTAGTTTCCGACGGAGGATCCTCGTCACCCGAGCCCAGCTTCCTGTGCGAGCAGCTGCACCAGCTCCGCCGCCGGCAGCGCGCGGATGAGCGGCGCGCCCTGCCCCGCCCACAGCTGCATGAGATCGACGCGCTCCTGCGCGACCGCGGCGGCGCGCATGTCGGCGGTCAGCTGTTGCTGCTGCGGAAACGGCGCCGGCTCGACGCGCTCGAACAGCTCGACGAAGCGGTTGCGAATGCCGCGCGCCGCGCGTCCCGAAAAGGCGCGCGTCACCGCCGTCGTGCGCGCCGCCTCCGACGTCAGCGCGCGGCGGTGCGCCGGCGGCGTGCCCGCCTCCGGGCAGCACATGAACGCCGTGCCGAGCTGCACCCCGGCGGCGCCGAGCGACAGCGCCGCGCGAATGCCGGCCCCGTCCATGATGCCGCCCGCGGCCAGGACGGGCACGCGCACGTGGCGGACGATGGTGCGAACGAGCGCCATGGTGCCGACGAGCGCATCGTCGAAGCGGCCGAGGAAGCTGCCGCGATGCCCGCCCGCTTCGGCCCCTTGCGCGGCGATGGCGTCGACGCCGAGCCGCTCGAGCGCCTCGGCTTCGGCGAGCGTCGTCGCGGTGCCGACGGTGAAGATGCCGGCGGCGCGCACGGCGTCGACGTCGGCGCGCGCCGGCATGCCGAAGGTGAAGCTGAACAGCGACGGGCGCGCGCGCACGACCGCGGCCAGCTGCGCGGGAAACGACGGCGCCGGCCTGGGCGCCGCCGCGGGCGGCGGCAGGCCGAGCTCGCGGCGCACGTCGTCGAGGATCGGCGCCACGCGCGCGGCCGCGGCCGCATCGACGGGCTCGTCGGCGCGCACGAACAGGTTGAGCGCGAACGGCCGCTCCGTGCGCGCACGCACCGCCGCCGCCGCCGCTTCGATCTTCTCCGGCGACAGATAGGCGCAGCCGAGCGAGCCGAGCGCGCCCGCCTGCGACACCGCCGCCGCCAGCGACGGCGTGTCCGGTCCGCCCGCCATCGGCGCTTGCACGATCGGCAAGCGCAGGCCCAATCGTTGAAGCCAGCTCATGCGGACAATGTAACGCGGTGGCGGGCGGACGCGAACGGGAGGCGCGCTACATCTTGTTCACCTGGCGATTGACCATCTGCTGATGGTGCCGGAGCGACGGCAGCGTCGACTGCGCGAAGCTCTTGAGCTGCGGATCGGAGCCGCTCTGCGACTCCTTCTGGAACAGCGAGATCGCCTGATCGTGCGACGTCTTCAGCTCATCGAGGAACGCGCGATCGAACTCCGTCCCCGACATCGCAGACAAGCGGTCGTAGGTCGCCCGTTGCTCGGCGTTGGCCTGCGTGGGCAACGAGACGTTCTCGCGCGTGGCAATCGATTGCAGCTTGTCGCCGACCTTCTTGTGATCGTCGATGATCATCTGCCCCATTCGCCGTACGTCGGCGGTCGAGCCCTTCTTGACGCCGAGCTCGCCGAGCTTGATGTCGGCCATGTTGGCCTCGGCGGCCTGGTTGACGAACTCCTGGTCGGCCTTGGACATCATGCCGCCCGCTTGACTCTTGTTTTGACCGCTCGTGGTCTCCTGAGGGTTGGTTGCGGAGCTTCCCGGAGACGACGGATTCATCTGAGCGAACGCCGTACCCGCGACGAGGGAAAAGACGGCAATCAAAGTGACGCGCATCGAGCACCTCCTCGCCCCAAGCGATGCATCAGTGATTCCATCCGCGCGCGGCGTGCGTATCCACCCTCCATGATCGAGATCGTCCGATTGAGCACCGTGCATCCGGCGCTGGTGCACTTCACCATCGGGACGCTGCCGCTCATCGTGATCGCCTATGCCGTGGCCGCCCGACGACGATCGGAACGCTGGACCTTCGCCGGCGACGCGGCGCTGGCGATCACGGCGGCGATCACCGTCGCCACGGCGGCGTTCGGGCTGGTCTCGAATGCGGTCGTTCCCTGGCCCGGCGGGCTGGCGCTGTGGCGCTGGCTGCACCTCGGGTTCGGCGCGGCGTCGGCGGCGGCGCTGCTCGTATTCGCGACGGTGCGTTGGTGGCGGCGGCAGACGTCGCCGACGAGCGGCGGCGGCACGTTCGCGGCGGCGCTGGTGGTGACGCTGCTCGTCGGCTTCACCGGCTGGATCGGCGGCGAGGTGCTCGTCTTCCGCTCGGGCATGGCGGTGCGCGCGGCGGGCGACGGCGCGCTGGCGCCGCCGGCGATGCCGGCGCGGACGCCCAGGGATCTCGTCGACGCGATGGGGCGGCTGCGCGCGGCGTGGGCGTCGGCGGAGAGCGCGCTGTCGTCGATGATCGTGCAGGAGCCGCGCGCGCAGACGTTCGCGGCGATCGAGCGCGACGCGCGGCAGATGAGCGAGCTGGCGGAG
>Ga0070679_100005461_pt1 | contig 11784 bp, 9 predicted proteins | sample KBSC63BmetaG_FD_65652 | JGI IMG/M metagenome (GOLD analysis project Ga0070679, IMG submission 65652) | Corn rhizosphere microbial communities from Kellogg Biological Station, Michigan, USA - KBS C6-3B metaG | ecosystem: Host-associated > Plants > Roots > Rhizosphere | place: USA: Michigan... | reverse complement strand
CGCTGCGCCGGAACCACCAGGCGGATTTCGGCCGCGTGTTCGGCAACGGCGGCCAGAATCGGTTTCGCTCGGACCGCACCCAAGACGCCGACCACCGCGATCGGCTTCGCGCCTGCTCGCGCCAAATTGCCGAGATTCTGGGTCAGCGCCTGCGCCCCTTCGGCGTTATGCGCCGCGTCGACGATGACCGTGCGCCCGCCGACCCGCAGCCGTTGCCAGCGCGCCGGCCAATTGATTTGCGCGAGTCCCTGGGCGATCACGGTCTCGTCCAACCGCCACCCGCCGTCGAGCGTGCGCGCGATGAGCACCGCCGTCGCGGCATTCATGCGCTGACAATCGCCCGCGAGGTTCGTCGACGGGTAGGCGGTAATATCGTCGCCGAAGGTATCGAACACCGACACGACCGGCGCCTGGACCTGCGCCGCGATGTGGCGAACGGTCCGCTCGGCCGCGGGCGGCAGGCGGCCGATCACGACGGGACGCCCCGGTTTGATGATGCCGGCTTTCTCCGCCGCGATCGCCTCAAGGGTGCGACCCAAAAATTCCATGTGGTCGAAACCGATGGATGTGATCGCGGCCACTTCCGGCCGAACGACGTTGGTCGCGTCGAGCCGGCCGCCCATGCCAACCTCGAGCACCACGACATCGCAGCGTGTCCGCACGAAATGCAGGAGCGCCAATCCGGTCATGAACTCGAAATAGCTCGGGGCCATGTCGGACCCGCGCCGTGCGATCATTTTTTCGACCACCGCTTGTCCTTCCCGCAGGTACTCTTCGAATCGCTCCGCGTCGACCGGCTGGCGGTCGACCTGAATTCTTTCGCAGAATCGCACCAAGTGCGGCGAGGTGTACAGGCCCGTGCGCCAGCCGGCGTGGCGAAGAATCGATTCGATCATCGCGGCCACCGACCCTTTGCCATTCGTGCCGGCGATGTGAATGGTCGGAATCACGTCCTGCGGGTCGCCGAGCTCTTGGAGAAAGGCGCGCATGCGCTCCAGTCCTAGCTGTACCCCGCGCTCTTTTAACGTCCCCAGAAAGCGAGTCAGGGCGTGATCGAGCGATTGCTTCATAGCGAGGATCCGAAACGGGCGACTCCCGTGGCGTCCACGTTCGCGCGGGCCACGCGATTCCGCAAGTCGCTCCAAGCTGAGTTTGCGAACTTCGCGCGCGACAGAAGCTAGGCCAGCGGCACCAGCACGAACGCCCGTTCGAACATGCGCGGGTGCGGCAGAATCAAGTTCGGCGTCGCCCGGGTTTCCTCCTCATAAACGAGCAGGTCGAGGTCGAGGGTGCGCGGCCCCCAGCGCTCGGCCCGTTCACGGCCAAACTCGGTCTCGATCTGTTGCAGCACGCGGAGCAGCGCTTCGGGATCCAGCTGGGTCTCGCCTCCGAAAACGACGTTCAAAAACTTCGGCTGCTCCGTCAGCCCCACTGGCGCCGTTTCGTAAACGTCGGACGTCTCCAAATGGCCGATTCCGTCGGCCGCGCGCAAACGCGCCCAGGCCGCGCGAAGCGTCGCGAGCCGATCGCCTAGATTGCTGCCCGCGCCAATCAACGCTTGCGGCATGGGCACCCGATCACCCTGGCAATTGCCGCTCGCGCCGGATGCGCACCGCGACACCGGCGAATTGAAAATCGACTGGGGGACGCGGCTTCGTCACTTCAACGACGACGGCGTGAACCACGGGAAAGGCCGCCAGTAATTTCGTGGCGATCTGCTCGGCCAGCGTCTCGATCAGATGCTTGCGAGAACCCCCGATGACCTCCTGCACGACGGCTTGGACGCGCCGATAGTCGATCGCATCCTCGATCCGGTCGTGCGCGGCCGCCGGGGCGGTCGGCGCCTCCAGTTCGACCGTGGCGGAAAATGGCTGCTCGTTCTGCGCTTCGACCGGCAGCAAGCCATGCCGTGCGCTGAAATGCATTTCGCGCAGGATCAATTTATCCATGGGAGCCAAAACCTACGCGCGAACCCCCGCGAATCGACACGAATCGGTGCGACGCCCGCCGCCACCCATGCCCGCCGGAACGTATCGCGAGCGTGCCCAACGCTGCCGGGCGCGCGCCACGCCCCGGTGACTTCTTGGTAACGGCGAGCCAGCCGGGGAGTCCCTCGCTGTCGGTCGCCAACCCGTCCGAAACGGATCGACTTACGCCCCGAACGGAAAATCGGCTCCCGCCTTGATCGCATCCGTCATGCGCGCGAGGCGCACCATGGGGCCGACGTCGTGGACCCGGATCATCCGGCAACCGCGCTCGATCGCCCAGACCATGGTTGCCGCCGTCGCTTCGAGCCGCTGGTCCAGGTCGGTGCCGAGGACGCGGCCCAAGGTGGATTTTCGCGAGGTGCCCACCATCACCGGGAAACCGAGCGCGACAATGCGATCGAGGTGCTTGATCACCTCGAGGTTTTGGCCGGGGGATTTCGCAAAGCCGAACCCGGGATCGAGCCACAACTGCGATGGTGCAATCCCAGCCTGGCGCGCGAGCGCGCACGCGAGCCGCAGGTCAGCGATCAAGTCAGTCCAGAAATCGCGGTAATCGCGGTCGGGGCGGTTGTGCATCGCGATGACCGGACAATTGAGCCGCCGGACCGCCTCGGCCATCGGTGAAGCGAGCCAAGCAGGGCAGCCGGCCGCGGGATCGCTTGCAAGCGCCGTGAGCGCGCGACGGCGCTCGGCCGCCGACAGCGTGCGGGTGAACCCCCAAACGTCATTGACCACGTCTGCGCCGGCTTCGATCGCGGCGAGCGCGACCTCTGGTTTGAACGTGTCGATGGACAGGGGAATTTCCGGCCAGCGCGCCCGGATAGCGCGAATGGCCGGCACGACACGAGCCCGCTCCTCGGCCTCCGGAACCGGACTGGCGCCGGGCCGCGTAGATTCTCCACCGACGTCCAACACGTCGACGCCGTCGTCGATCATTTGCGCCGCCCGCGTCACCACCGCGTCGTTATCCGCGAGCTGCCCGCCATCGGAAAACGAGTCGGGCGTGACGTTCAGGATGCCCATGACAAGTGTGCGTTGCCGATAGTCGGGCAGCCGCCGTCCGTGCGGGCTCAGCCAGGGCGTTGCGGCAGGCACTTCCATGCCGCCGTAGATGTTGGCGCCGCGCGGGCGGAGCAACCGATTTCGGGAACTCGTTCGGGCTCAAGCCACCCGACCGGCGCCGTCTTCCTGGTCCTCGTCCTGATCGCGCGTCGCGATGTGGCGCTCGACCACCGTGCCGATCCGCAGCCACTCGTCGTAGCTGAGAAAGCTCGTCGCCCCGGCTTCCAGCGCGGCGCGCTGACGGTCCATCCCGGACACCATCACGATGGGAACCTGAGGGTCCACTTGCCGCAACTGGCGAACGAGGTCCGCACCGGGCGTATCGAACGTACGATGGGTAATAATGCACGCGATGTCCTGCGTCCGCGCCATTTGGATGGCCTGCACCGCGTCTTCACATTCGCGAATCACGGCGGTGGGAAACTTCCGCAGCAAGGTCTTCACGAGTAAAAACCGGCTCTCTCGTTGAAAATCAACGACGAGAAAGATCGGCCCTATTCTTCGACGGTGCTGCATGGACGGCTGGAGACACGGACCCTATCCTGGAAGTTGCGTTTCGCAAAGTAGGTAAATACCCACCCGGACCTCGTGCATTCCGGTGCAACCGGCACCTGAAAGACCCGCAGCCGGCGCCGGCCTCGACCGGGTGGCGGCAGCCGGGCCGGACCGCCGCGGCGATGCGACCGCTTGTATCCGGAGCGCCAAGACGGGGCAGGCGCCTGGCGGCCGCTCGCCCCGCCCGTCAATCTCGGCAGAATTGCGCCAGCGGCGGAACATCGGTCGCTGCGTGGAAACGGTGGGCATGCCGCGGAACCGCCGCCGCGGAACGGATCTTTTTCCTTATGTCGCTAACCAGTACCGCCACGCTCGACGAAGCCATTGCTGAGCCCGTCACCTCCACGAAAACCCGCGTCCTCATCGTTGAGGACCATCCCATCACCCGCCAAGGATTCAAAGCGCTGATCAACCAGCAGCTGAATCTGATGGTGTGTGGTGAAACCGACTCGGCCAGCGAAGCGTTGGAACTGATTCCAAAGCTCGCCCCGGATCTCGCCGTCATCGACGTCTCGTTGAAAACCAGCAGCGGACTCGAGCTCGCCAAAACCTTGCGCGAGCGTTCCCCCGCGCTGCCGATCCTGATCGTCTCCATGCACGATGAAGCACTCTTTGCCGAGCGGGCGCTGCGGGCCGGCGCGCTCGGTTATGTCATGAAGCACGAAGCGGGAGACAAGATCACGACCGCGATCCAGCACGTCTTGCGCGGCGAACTGTACCTCAGCCCGAAGATGAAGGAGCGCGTCCTCCATCGCTTCGTGAGCAAGAAAAACGAGGGGATCGTCTTCGCGATGGACACGCTCAGCACACGGGAGATGGAGGTGTTCCAGCTCATCGGCAACGGCTACAGCACGCGGCAGATCGCCGAGCAACTGAACCTGAGTTCGAAGACGATCGATTCCTACCGGGAGCACTTGAAGCTGAAGCTCGGCCTCGAGACCGGCGCCGACCTCATGCGGCATGCGATCCAATTCGTGCGCTCCGAAGCGCTCACCGCCGCGCCGGCATCCAACTGAGGGGCCCGACGAGGGAACGAAAGTACGCAAGTGCAGCGCCCGGCGGATCCATCGCCGGACGCTTTGACCGCCAACTTCCTCGCGGCCGCGGGCGGGAGACCTGGTCAGCGAAGCGAGCCAGCCGCGTTTCCGATGTTTCGGCGGACGCTCAGTCGGCGTTGGCCGGTTAGTCGATTCAGCAAGCAGGGCGCCCGACGGAAATTGGAGGCGCGGGTCGGAATTGAACCGACGCATAGAGGTTTTGCAGACCTCGGCCTTACCACTTGGCTACCGCGCCGAACCCTGAAGAGCGCGGACCGTGCAGCAAATTTCTGCGCCGCGCAAGCGCTGAAATCGAGAGCCAGCGGGAGGGCGGAACTCGGCCAGCCAAGGTCCCTTCGCGGGCCCGAGGGATTTCAGGAAGACGCTTATGAATGCCTCGGGGGCACTCCTTTCCACCAGCTTTGCCGGTCGCGCGGGCCGACCGCCGCGTCCTATCCGATCTGACAGAAGCCACGCTTGCCGGAGCCGGAGGGTTGGGTCATAGGCTGTCTCGTTCATGGCCACCACCGTATTCACCATCGCGAACCAAAAGGGAGGCGTCGGCAAGACGACCACCGCCGTCAACCTCGCGGCGGCACTTGCCGAGAAGAAAATCCATACCCTGCTCATCGACCTGGATCCGCAGGCCAATGCCACGAGCGCGGTGGGGGTCGAGAAACAAGCCGGCAAGAGCCTCTACGGTCCGCTCCATGGGGAGGGCTCCGCGCTCGAGATGATTACGCCGACCGCCTACGACCATCTCGCCCTCATCCCGAGCGAAGAGGACCTCGCCGCGGCCGAGATCGAGCTGGCGCAAATGGAGAATTACCTCGCCAAGCTGCGCACGGTCCTGGAGCCGATCCGCGCCTCGAACGGGTACCGCGTCATCATCATCGATTGCCCGCCGGCACTCGGCATGTTGTCGATGAACAGTCTGGCCGCCGCCGATTTTCTCCTGATCGCCTTGCAGTGCGAGTACCTCGCGCTCGAGGGGCTCGGGCAGATCCTGCGCAATGTCGAGCGGCTGAAATCGGCGCACATCAACGATGCGCTGGAACTTGGCGGCGTCGTCATGACGATGTTCGATCTGCGCACCAACCTGTCGCGCCAGGTGGTCGAAGAAGTGAAGCAGCACCTTCCGGACAAGATCTTCAATTCCGTGATTCCGCGCACGGTGCGGTTGAGCGAAGCGCCGAGCTTCGGCAAAACGATCTTCGCCTACGATCAAACCAATCCCGGAGCCACGGCGTACCGCAATCTGGCGAAGGAAGTGATCGAGCGATTCGGCCTGAAGGAAAAAAGCGCGAGCAGCGCGTAACGCCCGCGGAGCGTGCTTCGGCCGTTTGCGCTCCGCGCCGGTCGCTACTCACTAGTCGCTCCTTCGCCCAATCGCCGCCTGCCCACCGCCCTTTCGGATGTTCGCCACCTTCGACAAATATCGCCACGCCTTCCTGGTCGGGCTGCAGAGCAATCTCGTCTACCGGTGGAATTTCGCGGTGCGCGGGTTCTTTTCGCTCTTTCACCTCGCCGCCGTATTCATCCTCTGGGGCGCCGCGTTCACCGGCGCGGGCAAGGGCATCGGCGGCTTCAGCCTGAATCAAACGCTGACGTACTTCGTCACGCTGCTCGTCCTTCAATTTTTCATCAGCGCCTTCAATGAAGATTACCAGATCAGCGAGGAAATCCGCAACGGCCTGATCAACCAGTTCCTGCTGAAGCCGATCAATTACTTCGGCTATCGGTTCAGCATCTTCGTCGCGGCCCGCTTGGTTTCCGGCGCGCTGGTGATCGCGCCCATCCTCGTCGCCCTGCCGGTGCTGCACAGCCACCTGACCTTCCCGCACGAATCGTGGCGGATCGCGCTGGGTCTGCCCGCGATGTTCCTGTCGGCGGTCATTCAGTTTTCGATCGCGTACATTTTCGGGCTGCTGGCCTTTTGGTTTCTGGAAATCCAAGGCTTCGTCATTCTTTCGATGGCCATCGAATCGGTGCTGGGCGGCCAGATGTTCCCCTTGGATCTGCTGCCGCCGGCGGTGTACCACGTCGCGCGTTTGCTGCCGTTCTACTACCAGATGTATTTTCCCGGCGCGATTTTCGCCGGACGAATCACGGATATCGGCGAGGTCGTGCAGGGGCTCGTCATCCAAGTCGCATGGGCGCTGGTGCTCTTGGCGATTGGCGGAATTCTTTGGGTCCGCGGACTGCGGCGTCACACGGCGGTGGGCGGCTGAGCCGAACCGCCCCCACCCCACCCCGATGCTGCGCTACTTCCAAATCTGGCTCGCTACCGCGCGATATTCCATCGTGCGGACGCTCATGTTCCGCGCCGACTTCTTCATCTGGTCGCTGGTCGAGCTGTTCTGGATGAGTGTGAACTTGCTGACGGTGTCCGTGATCTACGAGCACACGCAATCGATCGCGGGATGGAATAAATACGAGATGATCCTGCTGCTCGGCACGTCGATGCTGATCCAGCGGTTCTTGATGGGCTTTTTTTGGAGCAGCATCTTCGAGATGGGCCGCAACGTGCGGACCGGGAATTTCGACTTCTTTCTGGCGCAGCCCGGCAACGTCATGTTCATGGCCACCACGCGCAAACTCGACCCCGACGGCCTGGTAAATTCCGTCGTCGCCGCGGGCATCGTCGTGTACGCGCTGCGCCAGCTGCACATCCACCCATCGGTCGGGGACGTCCTCCTCTATATCGTGATGATCGGGTGCGGCCTCGTCATTCATTATAGCATTCTCGTCATGTCCATCTCGCTCGTCTTCTGGCTGACGAGCGCCCAAGGCGTCGAAGGCACCTACTTCGCCATGACCGAGTTCTCGCGGATGCCCCGCGAAGCGTTCAAGGGATTCGCGACGAAGGCGCTGTTCGTCTGGCTCCTCCCGGTGGTCGTCGTCAGTAACGCGCCGGCTCGAACGATTTTGCGCCAATTCGATTGGACGCTCGTCGCCTGGCTCGGCGGAGTCGCCGTGCTCTGGTTCGGTTTGGCCGTCGGCGTGTTCCATGCGGGATTGCGACGGTACACCAGCGCATCGTCGTAACATTGCGGGGCCTGCTCGGGCGGGAACGTAGGCGTATGCCGGCCGCGTCGCCCCGATCTGCACATCGTCCGCGGCAGACTTGATCCCCGCGCCGCGATGCCCGTTACTTCGCGCCGTGCGTTTCTGGCCATTCAGCAGCCCCAAAGCCGTCGATCCGACATTGGCGCCGGTCGATGCCTTGCAGGTCCGGTTGAATTACACGTTTCGGAATCGTGAGCTGCTCGAACGCGCCCTGACGCATCCGTCGCTGTTGCAGGACCGCCCGGAACTAAGCGAAAGCAATCAGCGCCTCGAATTTTTGGGCGATGCCGTCCTGCAGTTGGTGCTGTCCGAAGCCTTGTTCGCGCTGTTTCCCACCGAGCGGGAGGGCCCGCTCAGCCGCCGACGCGCCGCGCTCGCCAATGGTGCATACCTGGCGCAATTGGCGCGGGAGCTCGGGATCGATTCGTGCTTGCGGCTGGCGGCGAGCGAGGAATCGACGGGCGGCCGGACGCGCGCGTCCTCGCTCGAGGATGCGTTCGAAGCGCTGCTGGGCGCCGTGTTTCTCGACAGCGATTTCCCTACGGCCCGAACGGTCATCCGTGATTTGTACGGCGATCTGGCGGCGCGCTTGGCGATCAGTGAGCCGGTGGACAACCCGAAAGGCCGCCTGCAGGAACGCGTGCAGCCCCGCTCGGGCAACAACGCGGTGCGCTATGCCGTGCTGCAGACGCTCGGCGAAGATCACGCGCGCGAATACGAGGTCGCCGTGTTCGTGAACGACAAGCAGGCCGGGGTCGGCCGCGGCCCGTCGAAAAAAGCGGCGGAGGAAGCGGCCGCCCGCGAGGCGCTCGCCGGCTTGCCCGAGGATGGCTGAGCGGGTTTTCCCGCCGGCCAAAACGGTGCCAACGACCGTTCCGGACCGGTGTCAGCGGCCAGACGGGAGCACCGGACTTCCGAGCGCGCCGGTCGCCACCGCTCTCGTTCCCGCTTGAGACTTCGCCCAATCGCGATTCATCGGTGGGTAACTCATGTCGGTTGCAACCGCTCGGCGCCACAAGCTGACCGGCGTATGTCCGCCCGCTCGTGGCGCGGTCATAGCCGAACTGTGTCGCGCTCATCCGGCGCCGGTCTGGCTGGTCGTGGCGGCGGATCTCCGCACCGCTGAGCATATTGCCGACGACGTTGGGTTTTTCTACCGTTCCACCGAGACGCCGCCGGTGCAATCGCTGGTTTTCCCGGAATCGATGCTGGAGGACCGCGACATGCGCGCCGCCTTCGCGGCCTCGAGCGATCGGCTGACGGTGCTTTCGCGCCTGCGCGCCGTGCGCGGACAGGAAAACCCGCCGGACACCGTCGTCGTGGTCACGACGCCGGGCGCGTTGGCGCAATCCGTGCCGGCGCTGGAGGCATTCGCGACGCGCGAGCTCACCCTTGCGCGCGGCACCACGCAATCGTTCCAAGGTCTGCTCGAGCGGCTGCAGGAGCTCGATTACGATTCGGAAGCCGTCTGTGAAGGGCCAGGCCATTATGCGATCCGCGGCGGAATCATCGACGTATATCCCATCACCGCCAACACGCCCTACCGCCTCGACTTTTTCGGGGACGAGCTCGAATCGATTCGCGAATTCGATCCGGTCACCCAGCGGTCCGGCGCCACCATCGAAAGCATCAGCATCGCGGCCTCGCCGCGGGTGAAGCTCGACCCGTCAAAGACCGGCCTCGCCGATTATCTCAATCCCCGGGCGCGGCTGGTGCTGGTCGAACCGGCGGCGCTGGATGAACAATTCAGCGCCATTTCGCGCGAGACGGGCGACGCCCTGACGCCTCTGCTGCGCAAATGCATCGATGCATTCGGCGTCAGCGACCTCGACGAAGCCAGCGCCTTGTTCGATGGCGTTGCGGACGAACAAACCTGGGACACCGAAAGCCTCGCGCACCACCGCCGCTACCCCGATGACGGCCTCGTCGCACAGGAGCGCTTGCACGTCGAGGAAGAGGCGCGGCATGCGTTCCTGCGGCAAGTCGCAAGCTGGAGCCAAGCCGGCTACGCCATTGCTGTCGTCACCTCGAAGCCGGGCGAGGAGCAGCGCTCGCAGGAAATCCTCGCCGCGGATCCGGCGTTAAAAGCCATTCACGCGCGCTGGCTGCGCGGCGGAATGAACGAAGGCTTCCGCCTCACTTTCCGCGATCAAGCGCGGCTGCAGTTGGCGGCGGGCGGTGGCGACGCGACCAGCGGGCAAACCGCACCCGGCGATGCGCCGCCGAAAGCGCCGGCCAAGCCGCGGCGACGCACCGCGGCGACGGCAGCCGCGATCGGTCTCGTCGTCGTGACCGAAACCGAAATCTTCGGCCGCAAGCGCCAGCGCCGGCCGGCGTTGAACGAGCGCGCCATCGCTCAGCGGGCGCACATCGACCAACTGCTCGACTTCTCCGAACTCGTGGAAGGCGATTTCGTCGTCCACCTTCAGCACGGCATCGCCCTCTATCGCGGTCTCACCAAATTGGATACGGCCCAGGGCGTCCGCGAGGTCATTTCGCTGGAGTTCGACGACCACGTTACGCTGCACGTGCCGCTCCAGGAGTCGCACCTCATCAGCCGCTACGTTGGCCTGACCAAGACGAAGCCGCAGCTTGGGCGGATCGGTTCGGGACGTTGGGAAAAGGCGCGCCAGGCCGCCGAGCGCGCCACGATCGATCTCGCGGCGGAGCTGCTGCGGATCCATGCGGCGAGAGAGGCCGAACCGGGGTTCGCGTTTCCGGCCGACACCACGTGGCAAAAGGAGTTCGAAGCGTCGTTCCCGTTCACCGAAACGCCGGACCAGGCGAAAGCGATCGTCGACACGAAGAACGACATGGAGCGCACGCGGCCGATGGACCGGCTGATTTGCGGCGACGTCGGGTTCGGCAAAACCGAAGTCGCCATTCGCGCGGCGTTCAAAGCCGTGCAAGGCGGCAAACAAGTCGCCGTGCTGGTGCCGACGACGGTGCTGGCGCAACAGCACCTGAATACGTTTCGCGAACGCATGGCGGGTTATCCGATCGCCGTCGAGATGGTGAGCCGCTTCCGCACGAAGGCGGAACAAACGAAGATCGTGACGGCGGTCGGCGCGGGTCAGGTCGACATTTTGATCGGCACCCATCGGTTGCTGCAAAAGGACGTCGTGTTCAAGGACCTCGGGCTCGTGATCATCGACGAGGAGCAGCGCTTCGGGGTGAAGCACAAGGAAGTGTTCAAGCACCTGCGGTCCACCGTCGACGTGCTCTCGATGAGCGCGACGCCGATTCCCCGCACTTTGTACATGGCGCTCACCGGCGCGCGCGATTTGAGCGTGATCGAAACCGCGCCCCGCAACCGCCACCCGATCCAGACGATCGTCAAAACCTACGACGACAAAATCGTCACCGACGCGGTGCATCACGAAATGCGGCGTGGTGGTCAGGTCTTCTATTTGCACAATCGCGTGGAGACGATCGACCACGTGGCGAACCACCTGCGGCAGCTCCTGCCGGACGTCGCCATCGGCGTGGGCCACGGCAAGATGGATGCCCACGATCTGGAGGAGGTCATGACCGATTTCGTCGCCGGCAAATACCAGCTGCTGGTCTGCACGACGATCATCGAGAGCGGCTTGGATATACCCAACTGCAACACCATCATCATCGAAGGCGCGGATCGCTTCGGGCTGTCGCAGCTTTATCAGCTCCGCGGCCGCGTCGGGCGGTTCAAGCATCAAGCGTATGCCTATCTGCTCCTGCGGCGTCACACCCGGTTGCTCGACATCGCGCGCCAGCGGCTGACCGCGATGCGGCAGCATAACCAGCTCGGCGCCGGGTTTCGGATCGCGATGCGCGACCTCGAGCTGCGGGGCGCCGGCAATCTGCTGGGGGCGCAGCAGAGCGGGCATATCGTCGGCGTCGGCTTCGAGTTGTATTGCCAACTGTTGCGGCAATCGGTGGCGCGCCTGAAAGGGGAAAAGACGGCGTCCCTCATCCGCGCCAGCGTGAAGCTCGATTTCGTTTTCGTCGGCGAAGGTGTCGCGGCCGACGCCGCGGCGAAGGAGCGTTCTCGCCACACGGATGGCTACACCGCGTTGAAAGCGGCCGAGGACGAA
>Ga0070679_100005460_pt1 | contig 11784 bp, 12 predicted proteins | sample KBSC63BmetaG_FD_65652 | JGI IMG/M metagenome (GOLD analysis project Ga0070679, IMG submission 65652) | Corn rhizosphere microbial communities from Kellogg Biological Station, Michigan, USA - KBS C6-3B metaG | ecosystem: Host-associated > Plants > Roots > Rhizosphere | place: USA: Michigan... | reverse complement strand
GAACGGGGCGCCGGAACGATTTGGGATAGTCGTTTACCATGCGTTATGCGTATGTGTACTGTGCGGTGCGCGTCTCAGCCGCCTTCAGGCGGGTTGTGGACTGAGCCCGGTCCATTCATGGCCGGGCGGACGGCGAGCGCGGATCGGCGGATCGGAACACACCAACGGTCGGGTGACAGTAGTCGACCTAAAATTCTGGTATTTCATCACATTTGCTATCCCGCCAGAAAATCGAGCACCACCCGGTTGAACTCTTCGGTGCGTTCGAGGTGGGGGAGGTGGCCGACGCCGGCGAATTCGACGAATTGGGCGCCGGGGATTGCGTCGGCGATGCGGCGTCCGGCGCTGAGCGGGATTGTCGGGTCGACGGTTCCGTGGATGACGAGCGCCGGAGCGGCGATTTGCGGCAGGGCGGCGCGGGCATCGTGCGACATGAAGGCGGAGTCGGACTGGCGCGTCATCGCTTCGAAGCTCATGCGGTTGCCGCGTGCCGTTTCGGCGATGGCGGTGAGCTGCTCAGGGCGCGTGTCGAAGTAGCCGGGGCTGGTCATGCTGCCGTAGCGCTGAAAGGTGCGCTCGACCGGATCATCGATCCAGCGCTCACGGTTGTACGTCGGAGCCGGGCGGCCGAGCGCGCCACCGGCCAGCGCCGAGGTGCTGACCAGAATCAGCTTCTCGAGCCGCTCGGCGTGGCGTTCCGTGAAGGCGAGTGCGATGTAGCCGCCCATCGAATGCCCGAGCACACTGGCACGCTCGATCTTGAGTGAATCGAGCAGCCCGGCGACATCGTCCGCCATATCGCCAACGGTGTAGGTGGCCGGCTCCGGATCGCTCTCTCCGGCGTCGCGATTGTCCATGGTGATGACGCGATAGTGCGGCGCGAAGGCTTCGATTTGCCACTTCCAGATCGGACGCGAAGCCATGAATCCCTGCAGCAGGACGAGCGCGGGGTGGTCGCCTCCGGTGTCGTCGTAATAGACCTGTCGCCCTGCTACCTCAACCGCAGCCATGCTCGATCCTTTCCTCGCGTGAAACGTTGGTGGCGCGTCGATGGTCGATGGACAATGCACCGGGCTCAGTCCGCCCTGGGTTCGAAGCCCAGGGCTCCATAGACGAAGTCCCTCCGGGACTGAGTTTGTGTTCTCTCAACCCCTTCAGTGGGTTTCGTCTTCTTAGCCCGGTGATTTATCGCCGGCCGAGGGACGGGTGAGGACGGGTAAATCGGTCGACACCCAACGTCCCCGGGCGGACGCAGCCCGCCGACATCGGCCATCGGTAGACCACCACCGCTACCCGAACGCCGTACCCTACCGCGTGCATGATAGTGCCTGGCGTCGCGCCGCGCGAGATCGAACGCGCGCGCCGGGGCGTTTCACCGTAAGATAGCCAAAGTGTTCAGCTGATATGCCGTTGGGAGGGGAGTGCGCCAGTGCCTGTTCAGTTTGGCTTCGACAATCAGGTCGTGCTCGTCACCGGTGGTGCGACCGGGCTTGGCTTCGCCATCGCGAGCGCGTTCGGCCGGGCCGGTGCCCGAGTCGCGCTGAACGATCGGAGTGCCGAGCGGGCGAACGAGGCGTGCGAGCGACTACGCGGTCTCGGTATCAGTTGCCATCCGTTCGCCGCCGATGTGCGGGATGGGCGAGCGGTGGCGGGCATGGTCGATGAGATCGAGCAACAGCTCGGACCGATTAATGTCGCCGTCGCCAACGCTGGTGTCTATCCGGTTTCCGCCTTTCTCGATCTGACCGAAGACGAATGGGACCGCGTGATCGATACGAACCTGAAGGGTGTTTTTCTCACCTGCCAGGCAGTGGCGCGGCAGGTGGTGCGAGGTGGGCGCCCCGGCACGCTCATAACGCTCGCGTCTGGCGCCGCCAATCACGCTATCTGGGGCTGGTCGCACTATTGCGCCTCGAAAGCGGGGGTCGTGTTGCTGACGAAAACGATGGCGCTGGAACTGGCCGAGCATGGCATCCGCGCCAACGCCGTACTGCCCGGCTTTATTGACGTCGATGAGGGCGGCGCGCCACTGAGCCAGGAGTATAAGGAGCGTGCCCGTGCCGGTATTCCGCTCGGTCCCGGCAAGCCGGAGGATATCGCCAACGCCGTCGTGCTGCTCGCCTCGCCGCTGGCCGGTTTCGTGACCGGCACCACGCTGGTCGTCGATGGCGGCAGCAGCGCCGGCAAAGTCGGTTTGCGGCCGGTCGCGGACTAAGCTGGCGGAGGAGGTTCGGTACATGGCGGGCAGACTCACCGGCAAACGTGCCATCGTGACTGGCGCCGGTCGTGGCATTGGCCAGGCAATCGCGCGTGCCTTTCTCGATGAGGGTGCGCGGGTGCTCATCAACGACATCGATGATTCGCTGCTGGCAGATAGTCAGACCGTGCTGGGAGCGTCGAACGATCAACTCGTCTCGGTGATCGGCGATGTCGCCAAGCCGAGCGACGTTCAGCGGATGGTGACGCTGGCCAGACACTCGTTCGGCGGAGTTGATGTGCTTGTCAACAACGCTGGGATCGGCGGTGTCGGGAAGACATTGCTCGAGTTGTCGCTGAGCGATTGGGACCTGTTGCTGCGGGTTGATCTGACGAGCGTCTTCATCTGCTGCCGTGCCGTGGTGCCGTTGATGAGCGAGCAGGGACGGGGCAGTATCATCAACCTGTCATCGATTACCGGTGTCGAAGGGACGGCGGGCAGCGTTCCGTATGCCGCCGCCAAGGCGGGCGTCATTGGCCTGACCAAGTCTCTGGCGAAGGAGTTGGCCGGACAGCGCATCAATGTGAACGCGATCGCGCCGGGATTGATCGATACCGACATGTCGCGTGCACGTGGGCAGGAGCGCTCGCGGGCGGAGGTGCTCTGGCCGCGCATCGGTCGTCCGGAGGACGTGGCGCGGTTGGCGGTCTATCTCGCTTCAGACGAATCGGAATTCGTGACCGGTCAGGTGGTCGGCATCAATGGTGGTGCCGGGATGTGATTAACGGCGGTTTCAATGTCGAAGCCACGCGGGGCATGGTTGGGAGATGCGGGTATGACGGGCCGACGAACCGAAGTCGTGGTGGTTGGCGGCGGAGTGATGGGGAGTTCGATCGCCTATCACCTCGCGCGGCGCGGTGTCGGCGTGACCCTGCTGGAGCGCGGTGATATTCCGTGTGCTGCGTCAGCCGCGAGCGCCGGGGGCGTGCGCCAGCAGGGGCGCGACCTGCGCGAGATGCCGCTGGCGGTGGCGAGTATTGCCCGCTGGGAGCATCTGGAGGATGAGCTGGAAGCCGACCTGCACTACCGGCGTGAGGGGCATCTGACCGTCAGTGAGGACGCTGATTCGCTCGACGAACTGGAGCCGTGGATGGCGGCACAGCAGGCGCTGGGGCTCGACATCCGGCTCGTCGAGGGCGACGATCTGCGTGAGTTGATCCCCGGTGTCGCGCCGCAGGTGGTGGCCGGCACGTATTCCCCGAGCGACGGCCACGCCAACCCGATTCTCACGACCAAGGCGTTCGCCGCGGCGGCCGCGCAGCATGGCGCCGACGTGCGTCCGCATACCGCGGTCACTGCAATCGAGTACGACGGCGGCAAGGTGAGTGGCGTCAGGACCGAAGCTGGTTCGATCGCCTGCGATCTGGTCGTGCTGGCAGCCGGCGCTTGGAGTATGGAGCTGGCGCGCCCGCTCGGCATCGAACTACCGGCCATCCCCCGTGCGCCGCAGATGATCGCGACGACGCCCATGCCGGCGCTCTTGCATCAGGTCGTCGGGGCAAGGGGCCGGATGCTCAGCCTGAAGCAGGTCCCAAGCGGCAACTACGTCATCGGCGGCGGCTGGCCCGGCACGGTGCTGATGGAGCACGGCATCGCCGTACCGTGGTATCGCAGCGTGCTCGGCAGCCTGACCGATAGCTCTGCGATCTTTCCCGAGCTGCGCCGGGCGCGCGTCGAACGCGTCTGGGTTGGTGTCGAAGCGCAGACGCTGGACGAAGTGCCAATCCTCGGCGCGCTGCCGGGGATCGAGAATCTAGTACTGGCGGCCGGTTTCAGCGGGCACGGCTTCGCGCTCAGTCCGATCATCGGCCAGGTGATGAGTGAGCTGATCGTCGACGGCACGCCCTCCGTCGAGATCAGCCAGCTCGGCTTCAGCCGCTTCGAAGGCGTCGAACTGCCGAGCGAGTGGCGCGAACTCAGAGCGGGTTAGGAGCGGGTCATGCCCGAGGAGCACGCGAGCGTTCCTCAGTCGTCGCGTCTTTCGAAGCGACCAAATCTCCTGCTGCGCATGATCTTCAGGTTCCCACGCTGGCTCTACGACGCGCGCCTCGGCTGGATCTTCGGCCATCGCGCCCTGCTGCTGACCCATCGTGGCCGGAAAAGCGGACTGCTCCACGAGACGGCGCTGGAAGTGATCCGCTACGAGCGGGCTACTGACACGAGCATCGTCATTTCCGCCTGGGGCGAACGGAGCGATTGGTTCCGCAACATCCGGCATTCACCGGCGCTGCAAGTCGAGACTGGCGGGCGTCGCTACGTGCCTGAGCAGCGCGTACTGACGACCGATGAGGCGGTGCGCGAGCTCGAACGCTACATTATCGAGCATCGCATTGCGGCGAAAATCCTCGAACGTGTCTTTGGCTTCCAGATCACGGCGGGCGATGAGCAGCGCCGCGCCTTCGCCGAAACGGTGCGCATGGTTGCCTTTCGGCCGGCGTCACCAACGAGATAGCCGCGCGAAATCGCGCGGCTCATCAGCCCAGCTCCTCTAACGTGATTTCGATGGTGCCATGCCCGCGATGAATTTCGCGGGCGTGGCATCACGGAGAGACGAGCTCGAATCGATTAGAACGAGAGCGAGATGCTGGCCGTCACCTTGTCGTGCTCGAAGAGCGGCAGCTGATTCATGTCGCAACTCCCGTCAGGGGCACGCTGAGCCTTTGCGCGCCCGATGACGGTGGCAGTGCCACTGCCGGTCGCGTCCGCAAATATTCCGGTGCCACCCTCGATGCTCGTTTCCTGCTGCACAGTGAAGGTGGCGATGCAGCTGATGGGATTGAGATCCGAGGAGACGTCCAACGTTACGTTGACGATGTGCATCGTGCCGTCAGGGAACACGAGATCGTCCCGGCTGACGTTATCGGGGTCGCCGGGCAGATTCTCGCGCTCGACGATGCGTCCGACGCCCTTGAAGACGCCACTGGCGCGAATGCCGCTTGCCAGGACCTCGCGCGAGCCCGAGGCACCCGACACGACCAGGAATCCATCGAACGTCTCATTCCCGGTCGTCTGAGCGGCGGCTGTCGCGGGCGATATCGCGAGCATGATCATCAGGCAGGCTGCGCAGAGTGGAGCAAAGCGACGCATGGCGAACCTCCTCTATGTCAGGCTGCTATCGAATCAACGACGACCCCAGCCAGGTTCGCGCCATCACTCGACATAACACATCAGCCACCCGAGACAGAAAGAGGTGAAGCGTGCGTCGAGCGTCTGCGTGGCTGCGGTGCGAAGATCGTAGGTCCCGGTGGTGTCTGGGTCAAGTTGTTCGTTCATCGCGAAGGCTATGTGATACACATACTGTCACCTTGATCAACTCGGCGGCGGCCCCTGCTGCGATCAGTACGTGTATGAGCTTGGGCCATCGTGTCCGTAGACCGACGACACGACATCGTCGGGATCGAATGTGAATGTGGACGTACGTCATGCCGTTCGCGTCTGGCTCGGGATCTTCATATATCCCAGCCGCCATACGCGGAGGTGCAATGGTGGTGCGGGACCGTCGGGGAGTGGCAACAGATTGAGCCAGAGTTCAAGTAACGTAGATTTCTGGTGCGGTTTATTTGGCAGTGTCGTCGCAATCTGTCCAATGAACCTGATCGCGGATCCGATCGCCGTTTCCCGACCGACCGGTCCGGGCTCCAATGGGAGATCGATGGTGATGGCGTACTCCACTCCAGCCCGTGCCAGACTGTTCTGCTCCAGCGTGTTGCGGAACGAGCGCATCCAGTCGATATGGGTTGACCGTCGGGTTGATCTCCGGGAGGCAATCGCGGCGAAATCGCACTCCAGATCGACCAGCAGCATTCCGGCTGGTTGAAGCGTCAACGCCGGCTCTGTTCGAATGCGAAGCCGCACGCCGGAATCGTTTTGGGCGGCGCGTAACGTTCCGTGGATCTGTGCCAGCCGCCGCGCCGTATAGCCGCGTTTGCCGCCCTCCCGTTCGGCGTGCAGAAGCGTGCCGAGCACGTATTCGCAAGACTCAACAAGCGAAATACCTTGACGCGGGCTCCGCTCGACCACCTCGATCTCGATGCTATACGCCCTTTCGGCCGCGTCGAGGTCTTCCAGCGTCCTCACCGCGTCGTTGATCGCGTCAGTCCAGTCGGCCCGCATCGCGCGGTCGCACGTCGGTCGGTTGACATCTCCTGGGAGCCAGAATTCCGTCGTATCGGTCGTCATTCTTCATCCGATCGCTCATTCCGACGGTGCCGTATTTGCATGGCGCGTATTTTGCGTAATACTCAGCGAACAGAGTGACGCATGGCCCGATCTACCCAGGACCGATTGAGCAGGCGAATAGTACCGATGCCCTAGCCCATATTTGCCATGTATCAACCCGATTGGGGTCCCTATGATTGACACAGGTCCTACGAGGAGCGGAACGCCGAACAGACCCGGAAGGGATTCAGAAATGCAAGCAGCGGCCATAACGGAGCACGGCAATCACATTTCATCCCCAGTTTACCGCGTGCTGTTCGACCGATTCTGGGACGAAGTGGCTCCGCTGAATAATTTCTCACCCGAGGCCGCCCGCGCGCTGCTCAGCCGCGAAGCGCGGATCCAGGTCTCCCCGCTCGATGCGTTGAACGACCCCATGATCGCCGTTCAGGCTGCGCTCAGCGAGCGTGCCGCCGGTCGTCTGATTACGCGCAGCGCCTAAACCTCGTACCACGCGTTCGATCGAATCTTTAGCCCGCCAGCCTATGGCGGGCTTACGTTTTGCGCCTGCGCTACTTCCCAACCTCCCCCTTCACCGGCATACTGTGGCGGACGCGACGATGTGCTTGAGATTGGATACCGGGAGGATACGATGGCAGACGCGGGGACGATGCGGATTCGCGCCGGACGGCTCATCGATGGCACTGGCGCTGAACCGCAAGAGAACGTGACGGTCACGGTCGAGCAAGGGATGATCACGCGGATCGAACCGGGCGGAGGAGCAGGCGGCGACGCACTCGATCTGAGTAACTACACGCTCATGCCCGGTCTGATCAACATGCATGCCCACACGGTGCTGCCGGGTGACGGCACGCCGTTCGAGGAGTGGATGGAGCAGCCGGACGAGATCCTGCTGCTGCAAGCCTTTGCTAACGTACGGACCTCGCTCTATGCGGGGGTCACGACGATCCGCGATTGCGGCGGCCAGGAGATGCTCACATTCCGCCTGCGTGATGCTATTCGCGCCGGCGTTGTCGAAGGACCGCGTCTCGTCCTGAGTGGCTGGCCGTTGACGATCACCGGCGGGCACTGTCGCTATTTCGGTGGCGAGACGGACGGCGTCGAGGGGATGCGGCTCGGTGCCCGCGAAGCGCTCAAGGCGGGTGCTGACTTCGTCAAGATCATGGCTTCCGGCGGCGGCACGGTCGGGACATACTCGCAGTACCCATCGTTCGAGACCGAAGAGTTACGTGCCGCCATCGATGAAGCGCATAAGGTGCGGAAACCGGCCTCGTGCCACACGATCGCGACCGAATCGATCGAACGCGCGCTCGACGCGGGCACCGACCATATCGAGCATTGCAGCTTCATGGCGCCTGACACGAGCTGGAAATATGAGGAGCCGCTGGCGCGTCGGGTGGCCGAGCAGGGCGTCTACGTCACCGCCACGCTCCAGGTCGGCTTCGACCGGCACGACGCGCTGCGCGAGATGCATGAACGCGGCGAGGCGATGACTCCGGCTGAGCAAACGCAGTTCGAAGGGATCGAGCAGGCGCACGCCAACAGCATCGCCAACATCCGCAATCTGCATGAGCTTGGCGTGAAGCTGGTCGCCGGCAGCGACGCGGGCTGGCGCCACACCGGCTTCGACGATTTCTACCTCGAACTCGTCTATCTGGCCGAAGCCGGGATGACGCCGCTGGAGGCGATCCACGCCGCGACCGGCCGTGCCGCCGCAGCCTGCGAGCTGGAGCAGACAGTTGGCACCATCGCACCCGGCAAAGTCGCCGATCTGCTCGCCATCGCCGGTGACCCCTCGGCCGATCTCACGACCTTGCGCGAACCCGCCATGATCATCCAGACAGGCAAGACGATCGTGGACCGGCGGTAAGAGAGATTCGCTCGACGACCTGACGTAGGGGCGGAACCTGTGTCCGCCCGCGGTCGCCGCTGTTCCGGCCGACCGCCTCGTGGTTTCCGCGACGCTTCGTTGGCCGATCATGTAAGCGTTCGACGTCGGACGGCCTTCGGATGAATGTTGGTGGCACCCCACCCACGGGGCGGTCGCCCGGAACGTCGGGCGACCGCGGGAGCACACGGGTTGCTCCCCTACGGACGCGGACCGAGATTCGCCTGCTTATGGCCGCTTCCACTCGCCGGACGGGCCGCGCCAGGCGAGGATGTTGCCGGTATGGGCGTCGACGATGACGGTGATCGAGCCGCTGTTGCAGACCGAGTTGCCGAGCGCGGGACAGCCGTTCGGCGACATGCCATGCGGGAAGGTGATACTCCAGACTGGCGCAGACGGCTCCATGCCGGTCGGCTGCGGCATTCCGAGTGCCGTTTGCGTGGCGATCATTGTGGACTGCACACTGCCGGTTTCGGCGTTTTGGTTACCGCCCAGCATGCCGAGCAGTGGGCGCGCTCGATCGATTGCAGCATCCTGATTCATGCCGGAGAGGGATGAGACCGGCGTTGCATGAACGACCGGAACCATTGAGCGCGCGATATCCAGCATTACGTCCTTACCCAGCAGCGTCGTGCCGGCCGGACCGCCCGATTCGAGGCGGATTGAAGTTGGGCCGACGTTCCACCAGACCTGAATGTCACGATCTCCTTGATAGACCGACACGGTCTGGCCGTTGCCGAGATCTTCAGGCACGGCGCTATTGAAGATATCGGCCGGCATCGTCTCGGCCGAGTCTTGATAGGGCGACGCTTCGGTGATCGTCAGGGCATCCCTGCCCTTTGCGTCCTGATATTTGAGCGCGACGCTCGTGAAATTGCCCAGCTTCATCGGTTCGGCTGGTGGAAGCATCGTCAACCCATCCAGCGCTGTCGCTGGGGCGCGCAGATCGAAGCCGGCGTCCACTTGCAGCGCTTGAAGCGTCGGATCGGAGACCGATGACGGGAGCGAGGCATCTGGCGACGGAGCGGCCGTCGTTTGCGAGAGAGCGGCGGCAGTGCTGCTCTGGCCGGTGATCGCCGGAGCCGTCGCTTGCGGTGCGGTTGATGGCGATTCGGTTGCGCTGGCGGCTGGTGCCGCGCCGAAGGCGGCGCTCGATGTCGGCTCGGGCGTCGCGCCGTGGTTGCCGAGGAGCGTCGCGATGAGCGCCGTGAAGAGCACGAGCACGACGGCCGCCGCCGCGATCTCCAGACTCTTGCGCAGATTCGATGATCGCGCACGTCTCAACGGCGTGGGGACAGGCAGATCGCGTGATGGCAGCGGGAGCGGCGGCATCTCGCCGGTTGCCTCGGGATCGGCGTCCTCTACATGCGGTGTAGAGGACGCCGGCGTTGTATGAGCATCCGGGTTGAGTTCCTGCGAGAGTTGGATCGCGGTGCGCAGGGGAAACGAGCTATCCGGCCAGGTTGTATGGCCCAGCTCCTTCAGCCCGCGTGCCATTTCCACCAGATCGGCCAGGTCGTCGGTCATATCCTCCGGCTCGCGATTCGCGTTGAGATCGTCGAGCATCCGATCGAGATCATCATGTGCATGGTCATGTTCATGTTGTCGTTTCACGTACTAACCCCCTTGAGGAACGCCATGCGCAGCGCGACCAATGCGCGATGCTGGAGCACGCGAACGGCGGCGGGACTGCGTTGCATCCGTTCGGCGACGTCATTTGCCGAAAGGCCCTCCAGCACGCGTAACTGGAGCACCAGTTGGTAGTCCTCAGATAACGTGGAAAAGACGCCCGCCAGATGGCCGAGGTCGGAATGCAGCACCGCCTTCTCTTCCGGCCCTGGCATGGTCGAATGGATTTCGGATGCGCTCTCCAGCCCGACATGCACCGGTGCATGTTGACGCCATTTGTTGCGCACCAGATTGCGGGCAACGGTCGCCAGGAAGGCTCGAAAGGGGACGTCTCGATCTTCGTAGCGGTCGAATGCCTTGAGCGCGCGCAGAAAGACCTCCTGCGTCAGGTCCTCAGCGTCCATGGCGTTTCGCGTCGTCGCATAGACGATGGCATAGACCGGCCGCCACTCGCGGGTGCAGAGCTGTTCGAGCGCTCGAACATCGCCGCTCTGTGCCCGCCGCACCAGATCATCCCCCGGCATCACGTACCTCCCGCAAACAAGAACCCGAAAGCGGGGCGAATGTTACAGGGTAGGCGGCGAGAGTCCGCTGCGCTATGGGGCCGGTGTCGCCATCGGGTAGAACTGCATGCGTAAGAAACCGGTTATCGCTTCGATCCACATCGTCGTGGACGTTGACCCACAATCTGGCTTCGGGACACCGGGTGGAACCGCGGGACAGGAATGTCCGAATTGGCCGTGATCGAGGCTGATGCGCCAGACGGGCGTGTCGGGTGGGACATTTTGAAGCTCCGGCTCTTGCGCGGCCAGGATCAGATCGACGGAAACGACGTGCGGAGAATTGGCGCCGATCGGCGCGCCGCCTAAAGCGGCTTCGATGGCAGCCTCGCGGGTTGGTAGCTTGGCGTTTGGTGGGAGCGTGATCGGCGATTGCGCGGTTGGAGTGCTGCCCCCGTAGACTTCGGCATATTCGACCGAGAGATCGCTGATGCGCAGGCCGAGTCGAGCCTCCGTGCCGCTGCCGCAGGTGCGCGCGTACGTCGTTTGCGGAGTGCCGGGTGGACAGGCTGGCAGTTGGAACGTATCGCCCACGAGCTGTATGACCCAAGCCTTGCTGTCGGAATCAGACGGATCGAACAGGTCCTGCTTGGCTTCGGCCACGCTCGGGTTTGTGGCGTGCATCGTCGACTTCGCATAGGCGATAGCAGCGTTCATGGCGCGTTGAACGGGTGTAGACGCGTCGTCTGTTGGGGAAGCGGAACGATCCCAACTTGGACCGGTTGTCACGACGATCCTACCTACTGTGCCAGATGCGGCGAAAACGGGCGGGCGGGGCGCGGATGCGTTCGGATCGACCTGTCCGCAGGCCGCGAGCATTGTGCCGAGGAACAGCCATGCGAACACGACTGAACATTGTCTCAACATCGACGTCAACTTTCGCTTAACGATGACGCGACCGTTCGTCTGTTCATGATCTGTTCTATCGTACATCATTTCGTAACGGCGCGTCGATTTAACCTGTGCACCTGGTCATTTGACGGCCCTCGCGCTTGAGGCTATCGTGCAGCGCATGAGGTTGCTGCTTCTATGAGCCGTAGGAGGGCGAGATGGCGGATGCATTCGTGGTTCGGAACGGCACGATCCTGACGATGAATCCGGCTGAGCCGTCGGTCGAGGCGATTGGCGTAATCGGCGACCGCATCGTGGCGGTCGGCTCGCGGCAGATGGTCGAAGGTGCCTTGCCGCGCGGCTACCGGACGATCGATCTCGGCGGTCAGTTCTGCCTGCCGGGACTGAACGAAGCGCACAACCACATGATCAACTTCGGC
>Ga0070679_100005454_pt1 | contig 11788 bp, 8 predicted proteins | sample KBSC63BmetaG_FD_65652 | JGI IMG/M metagenome (GOLD analysis project Ga0070679, IMG submission 65652) | Corn rhizosphere microbial communities from Kellogg Biological Station, Michigan, USA - KBS C6-3B metaG | ecosystem: Host-associated > Plants > Roots > Rhizosphere | place: USA: Michigan... | reverse complement strand
AGAGGCGCGGCGTTCATGACCACGAGCGGCGTGTGGATGACGGGCCCGGCGTTCATCAGCGCGCCCGAGAGCGCGTCGCCGCACGGCTGCACGCTCGGGAACGCGCGCCGGATGACCTCGATGGCGTGCCCGGCGTCGCGCGCGGGATAGACGCCGGTCGGCAGGCGCACCGCACGCGCGCTGACGTTGACCTCGCGCGGCCCGTGCTTTCGCGCCAGGTACGGCAAGGTGCCGGTCTCGGCCCAGGCGACCCGCGCGCGGTTGCCGGCGCTGCGCACGATCTCGGCCATCGCGAAGCTGCCGAAGCTGCCGGGCGGCAGGAAGACGACCTGGCCGGAGACGAGATGCGGCGCGAGCGCACGCGCGAGCTCGTCCTGCGCCGTCGCCGGCAGCGGGACGACGATCAGCTCGGCGCCGGCGACCGCCGTGCCGAGATCGGCGCTCGTGCCAGCGATCGGGACTTCGCGCGCGCCGGCCTCGTCCTTCAGCACGATCGCCGGCCGCGCGCGGAGCGCGGCGAGCGCGGCCGCGTCGCGACGCCAGAGAACCACCTCGTGCCCGGCAGCGGCGAGGTCGGCCGCAGCCGCGTACGCACCGTGGCCGCCGCCCAGGACCGCCGTCTTCATCCGCATACAGTACACCGCGAGCGCTGCGCCAGACAGCGGCGCCGCAAGCAGGCTGTTGAAATGCGCTTCAACAGCCTGCCAGGGAGGCCCGGAGATGCACGATCCACTCGTCGACCCGCGCGAGCGATCGCTCGGCACCGTCACGCTGGTGCTGGGCGTGCTCGCGTGGCTGCTGATCGTCGTCGGCACGGTCGGCATCGCGCTCGTCTACCTGCTGCTCGCGTTCCTGGTCTACCTGTTCGCGCACTCGGCACTGATCGCCTGGCTGCGCGGCAACGGCGTGCTGCTCTCGTCCGAGCAGCTGCCCGACCTGCGCGAGCGCTTCGACGCGTGCTGCGCCACGCTCGGCCTCGACCAGGACAAGCCCGACGCGTATCTGCTGCAAGGAAACGGCGTGCTGAACGCATTCGCGACGCGCTTTCTCGGCCGCAACCATGTCGTGCTGCTGTCCGACATCGTCGATGCGATGCAGGCGCATCCGGACGGCGTCAGCTTCTACATCGGCCACGAGCTCGGTCACGTGCGCATGAAGCACCTCACCGGCAAGCTCTGGCGCGCACCGGTGCTCTGGCTGCCGCTGCTCGGGGCCGCGTACTCGCGGGCCAGGGAATCGACGTGCGACCGGCACGGCCGCGCCTGCTGCGAGACGCCCGAGTCGGCGGCGCGCGCGATGGTCGCGCTCGCCGCCGGTGCCGAGCGCTGGCAGATGGTCGACCTGCCGGCGTTCGCCGCCCAGGCGGCGCTGACGCGCGGCTTCTGGATGTCGTACCACGAGCTGACCAGCGGCTATCCGTGGCTCACGAAGCGCGTCGCGCGCGTGCTCGACCCGCAGGCCGCGCTGCCGGCCCGGAACGGCTTCGCGTATCCGCTGGCGCTCTTCACGCCCTACGTCGGCCGGGGCGGCGGCGCGGCAGGGATCCTGATCGTGCTGGCGCTGATCGGCGTGCTCGCCGCGGTCGCGCTGCCCGCCTACAACGACTACCAGGCCAGGAGCCGACTCACCTCGGCGTATCTCGCGAGCGAGCCGGCGCGGCGCGGCCTTGCGGCCTACTATTCGCAGCACCAGGACGTGCCGCCTTCGCTCGAGGCGGCGGGCGTTCCGGCGACGCTCGCCGATGGCTCCGAGCTCTCGCTCGACACCGACAACATGGCGCTCACGCTCGACACCCCCAACGGCCAGCTCGTCTTCACGCCCGAAGAGAGCGACGACGGCAGCGTCGTCTGGCACTGCGCGGCGGGCGCCGGCGTTCGCGCAGCGCAACTGCCGAGCGCCTGCCGCGAAGAGCCGGCCGCGCAGGGCACGCGATGAGCGACGGCACCGCTGGCCCGAGCCGTGGCGCCGTGCGCTCGGCGCGCGCGGCGTGGGCAGCGATCGCCATCTGCGCATCGCTGCTCGCCGGCTGCGCGTCCGCGCCGACCGGCCCGCGCGCGCGCGCGCCGGAGGACGTGCGCGCACAGATCGTCGCGCTGCTGCCGACCAGCGTCGCCGACCGGTCCGGCTGGGCGCTCGACATCTACGCCGCGTTCGCCGCGCTCGGCATCGAGCCGAGCACGCAGCACCTCTGCGCCGTGCTGGCGATCGCCGAGCAGGAGTCCGGCTACCGTGCGGATCCCGCGGTGCCGCGCCTGGGGGCGATCGCGCGCGAGGAGATCGACCGGCGCGCCGAGCGCGCCGGCATCCCCAAGCTGCTGGTCGACGCGGCGCTGCAGCTGCGCTCGCCCGACAGCCGCTCGTACGCCGAGCGCATCGCCGCTGCACGCACCGAGAAGGAGCTGAGCGACGTGTTCGAGGACTTCGCCGCCTCGGTGCCGCTCGGCCAGCGGCTGCTCTCGGGCTTCAACCCGGTGCGCACCGGCGGACCGATGCAGGTGAGCATCGAATTCGCCGAGCAGCAGGTGCGCACGCGGTCCTACCCGTACCGCATGACCGGATCGCTGCGCGACGAGGTGTTCTCGCGCCGCGGCGGGCTCTACTTCGGCATCGCCCACCTGCTCGACTATCCGGCGCGCTACGACCGCCCGATCTACCGCTTCGCCGACTTCAACGCCGGCCGCTACGCAAGCCGCAACGCCGCCTTCCAGCAGGCCGTGAGCACCGCCTCGGGCGTGCCGCTCGATCTCGACGGCGACCTCGTGCGCCAGGACGGCAGCGTCGGCCGCACAGAGGCCGCCGTCCGCTCGCTCGGCGAGCGACTGGCGATGGGCGAGCGTGCGATCCGCAGCGACCTCGAGCTGGAGAATCGGCCGGGCTTCGAGGAGACCGGGCTCTACCAGCGCGTCTACGCGCTGGCCGAGAGAGCCGCCGGCCGCACGCTGCCGCGCGCCGTGATCCCGCGCATCGATCTGCACAGCCCGAAGATCACGCGGCCGCTCACCACCGAGTGGTTCGCGCGCCGCGTCGACGAGCGCTACCAGCGCTGCCTGGCGCGCGCCGGCTGAGGCCGCGACTCCCTGCCACCGACGACACCGGCGACCCCATGCACGAGCAGCCCGATCTGCAATCGCCGACGCGGGCGGAGCACACGCAGTTTTCCCGGCGCGAGAGCGCGAGCGGCTTCGTCCAGGCGCGCTAGCCCGGCGTCGTTCGCCGCACGTACGTCGGTTCGCGCCGCAGCGCAGTCGCCGTCTCGTACACGTGGCCGAAAGCGAGCAGCCGCTCCTCGCTCCACGCCGGCCCGACGAACGAGAGCCCGATCGGCAGGCCGCGCACGAGCCCGCACGGCACGGTCAGGTGCGGGCAGCCCGCGACCGCGGCCGGCGACGAGAAGCTCGCGCCGAAGTGATCGCCGTTCACGGGATCGATCAGCCACGCCGGCCCACCGGTCGGCGCGATCAGCGCGTCGAGGCGGTGCGTTCGCAGCACGCGGTCGATGCCGTCTTCGCGCGCGCCCTTGCCGCACTCGGCGAGAGCCTCGAGGTACTCCTTGCTGTCGAGGCCGCCCAGCTTCTCGGCCTTCTCGAACAGCTCCTGGCCGAACCAGGGCATCTCGCGCGCGCGCTGCGCGCGGTTGAAGGCGATCACGTCGGCGAGCGTCTTCACCGGCGCGCCGGCGGCGAAGCGCTCGAGGTACCTCGGCAGATCGGCCTTCAGCTCGTAGAGGAGCACGCGCAGCTCGGCGTCGGCGTAGGTCGGCTGGGCGAGATCGACCGGATCGACGATCTCGGCGCCGAGACGCGCCAGCGCCGCGATCGCCTGCTCGACGAGCGCATCGACCTCGTCGAAGCCGGTGAAGAAGGCGCGCGCGACGCCCAGGCGCGCACCGCGCAAGGCATCCGCGGGCAGCGCCACGCTGCTCGCCTGGCCCGCGCCGGAGGGCGCCGCCGCGGTCGCCGGGTCGGCCTCGTCGCGGCCGCACATCGCGGCGTAGAGGAGCGCGGCGTCGGCGACGCTCCTCGTCATCGGCCCGGGCGTGTCCTGCGTGTGCGAGATCGGCACGATGCCGTCGCGGCTCATGCGGCCGACGGTCGGCTTCAGCCCGACCAGGCCGCAGATCGACGCCGGCGAGACGATCGAGCCGTCGGTCTCGGTGCCGACGCCGAGCGGCGCCAGGCCGGCGGCGAGCGCCGCCGCCGTTCCCGAGCTCGAGCCGCTCGTGTCGCGGTCGAGCGCGTACGGGTTTCGCGTCAGGCCGCCGCGCGCGCTCCAGCCGCTGGTCGAGCGCGTCGAGCGGATGTTGGCCCACTCGCTGAGGTTGGTCTTGCCGAGGACGACGGCGCCGGCGTCGCGCAGCCGCCGGACGACGTGCGCGTCACGCGGCGCGCGCACGCCGTCGAGCGCGAGCGAGCCGGCGCTCGTGCTCATGCGGTCGGCGGTCGCGATGTTGTCCTTGACGAGCACGGGCAAGCCGTGCAGCGGGCCACGCACGCGCCCCGAGCGGCGCTCGGCGTCGAGCGCCCTGGCGATCTGCACCGCATCCGGGTTGAGCTCGATGACACTCAGGAGCCGCGGCCCCGCGCGGTCGATCGCCGCGACCCTCGCCAGGCAGTCGTGCACGAGGCGCTCGCCGGTGAGCTCGCCGGCAGAAAGCGCAGCGGCGAGCGCGACCGCGCCCGGCTGCACGTACGCGGGCGAAGTCGGCGAGACGCGGGCGGCAGCCATGGCGGAGCTCGTCTCGAATGCCAGCAGCGATGCCGAGGAGAGCAGAAGCGTGCGGCGCCGCATGAAGACGGGCAGTCGGCGCTCAGCGCACGCGCTCGGCGTCGTAGCCCTCGGCGCGCATCGCGGCGAGGATCGTCTCGACATGAGCGGCGCCGCGCGTCTGCACGACGACATCGATCTGCACCTTCTCGACCGAGAGCGACGTGAAGGCGCGCTGGTGCTGCACCTGGTCGATGTTCGCGCCGAGCCGCGCGAGCAGCGCCGCCAGCTCGGCGAGCGCGCCCGGAACGTCACGCACGTTGACCCGCAATCGCGCCAGGCGGCCCGACTTGACCATGCCGCGCTCGATGATTTCCGCGAGCACGAGCGGCTCGATGTTGCCGCCGCAGAGCACGAGCCCCACCTTCTTGCCGGCGAAGCGCTCGCCCTCCTTGCGCAGCGCGGCCAGGCCGACTGCGCCCGCGCCTTCGACGACGGTCTTCTCGACCTCGAGCAGCATCAGGATCGCCTGCTCGATGTCGTCTTCCGAGACGAGGACGACGTCGTCGACGAGCGAGCGGATCACCGGCAACGTGAGCGCGCCCGGCGACTGCACGCCGATGCCGTCGGCGATCGTCGCCTGGCGCACCTCGAGATGGCCGTCGTGCAGCGCGTTCCATGCGGCCGGGAAGCGCTCGGTCTGCACGCCGACGACGGCGATGTCCGGACGGATCGCCTTGGCCGCCGTCGCCATCCCGGCGATCAGGCCGCCGCCGCCGATGGCGACCACGAGCGTGTCGATCTCCGGCTGCTGCGCCAGCATCTCGAGCGCGACCGTGCCCTGGCCGGCGACGATCGCCGGGTCGTCGAACGGGTGCACGAGCGTCGTGCCGCGCTCGGCTGCGAGCTTCAGGCCGAGCACGCGTGCGTCCTCGAAGGTGTCGCCCTCGAGGACGACGTCGGCGCCGAAGCCGCGCGTGTTCTCGACCTTGACGCTCGAGGCGAAGCGCGGCATGACGATCGTCGCCGCGATTCCCATGCGCTCGGCATGGTATGCGACCGCCTGCGCGTGGTTGCCGGCGGAGACCGCGAGCACGCCGCGCGCGCGCTCGGCGGCGGTCAGCTGCGCCATCTTGTTGAACGCGCCGCGCTCCTTGAACGAAGCGGTGAACTGCAGGTTCTCGAACTTGAGGAACACCTCGCAGCCGCAGATGTGAGAGAGCGTTCGTGACCGAAGGCACGGTGTCTCGACGACCTCGCCTCGCAAGCGCTCCGCCGCGGCGCGGACGTCGTCGATCGTCACGGCAGACGGAGCGGATCCCATCGCGCGATTGTCTCCGACGCGCAAGCGGCGACCATCGCGAAAAACTCACGTCATCCCCGGTTGTACCGGCGCGGCTGCATCGCTAAATTGCCCCACAGTCGCACTCGAGCCATGACCACCGGATTCCCGAACTCCTTTCTCTGGGGCGCAGCGACGTCGGCCTACCAGATCGAAGGCTCGCCGCTCGCCGACGGCGCCGGGCCGAGCATCTGGCACCGTTTCGTTCGCACCCCGGGGCTGACCAAGGACGGCGACACCGGCGACGTCGCCTGCGACCACTACGCACGCATGAAGGACGACGTGGCGATGATGAAGCGGCTCGGCCTCACGGCCTACCGCTTCAGCATCGCCTGGGGGCGCGTCCTTCCGCAGGGTCGCGGTGCCGTGAACGAAGCGGGGCTGGGCTTTTACGAGCGGCTCGTCGACACGCTGCTCGAACACGGCATCGCGCCGATGGCGACGCTCTTTCACTGGGACTTGCCGGCCGCGCTCGACGACCGCGGCGGCTGGCTCAATCCCGACATCGCCGACTGGTTCGCCGACTATGCCGGCGTCGTGTTTCGCCGACTCGACGACCGCGTGAAGCTGTGGGCGACGCTGAACGAGCCGTGGGTCGTGGCCGACGGCGGCTATCTGCACGGCGCGCTCGCGCCGGGGCACAAGAACCGCTTCGAGGCGCCGATCGCCTCGCACCAGATGCTGCGCTCGCACGCCAAGGCGGTCCAGGCGTACCGCGCGCTCGGCAAGCACCAGGTCGGGCTGGTCGTCAACATCGAGCCGAAGTACCCGGCGTCGGCGAGCGCGCAGGATCTCGCGGCGACGCGGCGTGCCGAGGCGTACATGAACCGGCAGTACCTCGACCCGGTGTTCCATGGTCGCTACCCCGAAGAGATGCGCGAGATCTTCGGCGAGGCCTGGCCCGAGTGGCCGCAGCACGAGCTCGAGCTGATCCGCCAGCCGATCGACTTCCTCGGCATCAACTACTACACGCGCAACGTCGTGCGGCACGAGGAGACGTCGTGGCCGCTGAAGGCCGTGCCGGTCCGGCAGACGCAGGCGACCTACACCGAAACGGGCTGGGAGGTGTTCCCGCAGGGCCTCACCGACACGTTGGCGTGGATCAGGAAGCGCTACGGCGACATCGCCCAGTACGTGACCGAGAACGGCGCCGCGTTCTACGACCCGCCGGCCGCGCCCGCGGGGCGCGTCGACGATCCCTTGCGGATCCACTACTACCGCGCTCACCTGCGCGCAGTCCGTGCGGCGATCGCGCAAGGCGTCGACGTGCGCGGCTATTTCGCCTGGTCGCTGATGGACAACCTCGAGTGGTCGCTCGGCTACTCGAAGCGATTCGGCCTCGTGCACGTCAACTTCGAAACGCTCGAGCGGACACTCAAGGAAAGCGGCAAGTTCTACGCGGAAGTGATCGCGAGCCGCGGCGCCGCGCTGGACGGCGAGCACTGACACCTTCGAGCTGCCCTTGGCCGAGCACTCCCTCTCCAGACGCGCGCTGCTGACCTCGGGCGGTGCCGTCGCGCTCGCCCAGCTGTCGGGCTGCTCGAGCCTGGTGCAGGACCTCGTCCGCAACCCGGTCTACGACACCAGCGCAGCCGACGCGAGCTCGCGCGCCGCCCAGCCCGCCAATCCTCCTGCTCTCGAGGCGCGGCCGGCGCTGCCGCCGCTCTTCGACGACATCGAGCGGCGCACGTTCGATTTCTTCTGGGCCACCGGCAACCCGGCGAACGGGCTCGTCCCGGACCGCTATCCCAGCAAGTCGCCGGCGAGCATCGCGGCGGTCGGCTTCGCGCTGACGGCCTACGTCATCGCCACCGACCGCGGCTACATCACGCGCGCCCAGGCGCGCGAGCGCACGCTCGCGACCGTGCGCTTCTTTCGCAACGCGCCGCAGGGCCCGCAGCCGCGCGGCAAGACCGGCCACAAGGGATTTTTCTACCACTTCATCGACATGAAGACGGGCGCGCGCGCCTGGCGCAGCGAGATCTCGACCGTCGACACCGCCTTGCTGATGGGCGGCATGCTGCACGCGCAGGCGTACTTCGATTCCGACCATCCGGACGAAGTCGAGATCCGCGCCGGCGTCGACGCGATCTACTGGCGCATCGACTGGAAATGGGCGCAGGTGCGCGGCGCGCTCATCAGCATGGGCTGGAGTCCCGAGAAAGGACACATCCCGTACGATTGGGCGGGCTACAACGAAGCGATGCTCGTCGTGCTGCTCGCGATGGGCTCGCCCACCCACCCGGTCGGCGAAAGCGCCTGGAGCGCGTGGTCGGCGAGCTACCGCGGCGACTGGGGCCGCTTCATGGGCTACGAGCACCTCAGCTTCGCGCCGCTCTTCGGGCACCAGTATTCGCACGTGTGGATCGACTTTCGCGGCATCCAGGACGAGACGATGCGCCAGCACGGCATCGACTACTTCGAGAACACGCGCCGTGCCGTCTACGCGCAGCGCGCCTACGCGATCGCCAACCCGAAGGGGTTCTACGAGTACGGCGCCAACATCTGGGGCTTCACGGCGTGCGACGGGCCGGGCAAGCTGCGCGAGTTCGACCGCACGAACCGCTTCCGCTACTACCTCGACTACTCGGCGCGCGGCGTCGGCCGCACGCGCACGATCGACGACGGCACCATCGCGCCGACGGCAGCGCTCTCGTCGCTGCCGTTCGCGCCCGAGATCGTCATCCCCGCGGTCGAGGAGATGTACACCCGCTACGGCCGCTTCATCTACTCGAAATTCGGCTTCGTCGATTCGTTCAATCGCAGCCTCACCGCGACCGACGCGAAGCTCTCCGACGGGCGCGTCGATCCGGCGTTCGGCTGGATCGCGAGCGATTGCATCAGCATCGACCAGGGCCCGATCCTGGCGATGATCGGCAACTATCGAAACCAGCTCGTCTGGGACGACATGCGGCACTGCGTGCCGCTGCGGCGCGGCCTCGAGCGCGCCGGCTTCGATGGCGGCTGGCTCGCCGACGCTGCCTAGGGCCATCCGCGGGGCGCCGATGCGCCTGACACAGCCCGGGAACCAAGCACGCCGTCGCGCACTGCAACGGCTGGCGGCGAGCTCGGCGCTCGTGACGCTCGCCGGCTGCGGTCGCGCCGACGATCCGCGCGGCCCGGTGAACTTCTGGGCCATGGGGCGCGAGGCCGAGGTCGTCGCCGAGCTGCTGCCGGCGTTCCATGCGCGCCATCCGGACGTGCGCGTGCACGTGCAGCAACTGCCGTGGACCGCCGCGCACGAAAAGCTGCTGACGGCGTATGCCGGAGGATCGCTGCCGGACCTCTGCCAGCTCGGCAACACCTGGCTGCCGGAGCTGACCGCCCTCGATGCGCTCGAGCCGCTCGATGCGAGGGTCGCCGATTCCGCCGTCGCGCTCGACGACTACTTCGCCGGCATCCTCGACACCAACGTCATGCCGACCGCGGGCGGGCACCGCTTGTTCGGCCTGCCGTGGTACGTCGACACGCGCGTGCTCTTCTTCCGCAGCGACCTGCTGCGCGCGGCCGGCCATGCGCAGCCGCCGCGGAGCTGGCCCGAGTGGCTGGCCGCCATGCGCGCCATCCGGCTGCGCGGCGGGTCGCGCACGTACGGCGTCCTGCTGCCGCTCAACGAGCCCGATCCTCTTTTCGCGCTGGCCCTGCAGCAAGGCGCCTTGCTGCGCGACGACAACACGCGCGGCGCCTTCTCGCAGCCGCCCTTTCGCCGTGCGCTCGCCTTCTACGCCGGAATCTTTCGCGAAGGCCTTGCGCCGGCGATGAGCAACACCCAGATCGCCAACGTCTGGGACGAATTCGCGCGCGGCTTGTTCGCGTTCTACGTCAGCGGCCCGTGGAACATCGGCGAGTTCCGGCGTCGGCTGCCGCGCGAGCTGCAGGCCGACTGGGCGACCGCGCCGCTGCCCGGCCCGAGCGGCCCGGACGTGTCGACCGCGGGCGGCTCGAGCCTGGTGATCTTCAAGAGCTCGCCGCGCAAGCTCGCCGCCTGGCGACTGGTCGAGTTCCTGAGCGAGCCCGCGACCATGCAGCGCTTTCACGCGCTGACCGGCAACCTGCCGCCGCGCCGCAGTGCCTGGCGCGCGCCGGCGCTCGCTGCCGACGCCCCATCGCGTGCGTTCGCCGAGCAGCTCGAACGTGTGCGTGCGGCGCCGAAGATTCCCGAGTGGGAACGCATCTTCCAGGAGATGCAGCTGGCGGCCGAGCGCGTCGTCCAGCGCAAGCAGACGATCGAGGCGGCGACGACCGAGCTCGATGCGACCGTCGATGCGCTGCTCGAGAAGCGCCGCTGGCTGCTTGCGCGCGCGCAGGCGACTGCTCGCCGATGAGGCCGGGCGGCGTCGTCGGATGGGCGCTGGCCGCGCCGGCGCTGGTCGTCATCGGCGTGTTCTTCATCCTGCCGGTGATCGCCGGATTGGCGCTCAGCCTGACCGACTTCGACCTGTACGCGCTCGCCGACCTGTCGACGTTGCGCTTCGTCGGCCTCGACAACTATCTGCGGCTGCTGCACACGCCGCTCTTCTGGCAGGCGCTCGGCAACACGCTCTACTTCGTCGCCGTCGGCGTGCCGCTCTCGATCGCGCTCTCGCTCGGCGCCGCGCTGCTGCTCGACGCTCGCGTCGCGAGATGGCAGGGGCTCTTTCGCACGGCGCTGTTCGCGCCGGTCGTGACCACGGTGGTCGCGGTCGCCGTGATCTGGCGCTACCTGCTGCACACGCGCTACGGGCTCATCAACCAGGCGCTCGGCGACCTCGGCATCGCCCCGATCGATTGGCTCGGCGACCCGCATTGGTCGATGCCGGCGATCATCCTGTTCGCGACCTGGAAGAACTTCGGCTACAACATGGTGATCCTGCTCGCGGGGCTGCAGGCGGTGCCGCGCGAGCTCTACGAATCGGCGCGCGTCGACGGCGCCGGAACGTTCCGCCGCTTCGCCGACGTGACGTTGCCGATGCTGACGCCGACGCTCGTCATGGTCGCCATCATGACCCTCGCCGGCTACTTCCAGCTGTTCGCCGAGCCGTACGTCATGACGCAGGGCGGGCCGCTGCGCAGCACGGTGAGCGTGCTGTACTTCATGTACGAGGAAGGGTTTCGCTGGTGGAACCTCGGCTACGCATCGGCCGTCGCGTTCCTGCTCTTCGTCATCATCTTCGCGCTGAGCGCCGCGCTGCTGCGCTTCGACCGCGATCCGGCCGCGGGCCGATGAATCCGCGCCTCGCCGTCTGGGTCGTCAACGGCCTGCTCGCCGGCCTCGCGGCGGTGAGCCTCGCGCCCCTGCTCTGGATGGTGTCGGTCTCGTTCATGCCGGCGGGCGCGGCGAGCAGCCTGCCGACGCCGTTGCTGCCGCCGGCGGTCACGCTGGACAACTACCGCGTCCTGTTCGGCGGCGTCGGCATGGGCCGCTACTTCTTCAACAGCCTGGCGATCGCCGTGCTGGCGACGCTGATCTCGGTCGCCTTCAACGTCATGGCCGGCTACGCGTTCGCGAAGCTGCGCTTTCGCGGCCGCGACGCGATCTTCAAGCTCCTGCTCGCGGCGCTGGTCATCCCCGGGCAGGTGGCGATGCTGCCGCTCTTCCTGATGCTCAAGCCGCTCGGGCTCATCAACACGTACGGCGGCGCGATCGTGCCGGCGATGGCGAGCATCTTCGGCATCTTCCTCGTGCGCCAGTTCGCGCGCGGCATCCCCGACGATCTGCTCGAGGCGGCGCGCATCGACGGTGCGAGCGAGCTGCGCATCTTC
>Ga0070679_100005452_pt1 | contig 11789 bp, 10 predicted proteins | sample KBSC63BmetaG_FD_65652 | JGI IMG/M metagenome (GOLD analysis project Ga0070679, IMG submission 65652) | Corn rhizosphere microbial communities from Kellogg Biological Station, Michigan, USA - KBS C6-3B metaG | ecosystem: Host-associated > Plants > Roots > Rhizosphere | place: USA: Michigan... | reverse complement strand
GCAAAAAGGAACAGCCAGACCACGTCGACGAAGCTCCAATAGAGGCCCAAGACCTCGATCGGCGAGTGATAGGCGGCGGAATAGCGGCCGCTCCGCGTGTGCGCGGCAAGGATCAGCACCGCGACGATGCCGATCGTCAGATGAAGCGCGTGAAGCCCGGTCGCGACGAAATAGAACAGCCAGAACAGCTCCACGGGCGGCTGCTGATGCGGCTTCAGGACGAAGTCCAGCACCGGAACCGTGTGGTCGTAATAGTCTTGCAGATATTCGTAGCCCTTGACCCCAAGGAAGGCGATGCCGAGCAGAGCAGTGAGATAGAGTGCGGTCGCGGCGCGGCGCGCCTCGTTGCGCTTGATGAGCTCGATCGCGGCGACCATGGTGACGCTGCTGGTCAAGAGCAGCGCCGTGTTGATCGAGCCGAGCACGAGCTTGGCATCGTGCCCGGCCAGGATGAACTGGTCGGTATAGGCGATGCGATAGATGTAGTAGCCGAAGATCAGCGCGCCGAAGAACAGAACCTCGGTGGCGAGGAAGGCCCACATGCCGAGCTGCGCCGTCTCCGTCTGCTGCTCGAGCGTCGCATATTGCGCTTCCGGACGGATGCTAGCCATTGGCCGCGCCGTCCTGCGTGACATAGCTGCCGTCTTCGGGGTTGTAGCGGTAGGGCGCATCGGTCACGACCGGCGTGCGCGGAAAATTGTGCTCGGGCGGCGGCGAGCTCGTGCGCCATTCGAGGCCGGTCGCGTGCCACGGATTGGCGCTCGCTTGTTTACCGCGAAGCAACGACCAGCCGAGATAGACGAGCGGCATCACATAGGCGATCGCCAGGATGGACGCGCCGGCGGAGGAGAGGACGTTCCACACCTGGAATTCCGGCGGATAGGCGTAGTAGCGCCGCGGCATGCCGAGATAGCCGAGGATGAATTGCGGGAAGAAGGTCACGTTGAAGCCAAGGAAGGTCAGGATAGCCGCGGCGCGCGCCCACATCTCGGGATAAAGCCGTCCGGTGATCTTCGGCCACCAGTAATGCAGCCCGCCGAAGAACGCGCTGACCGTGCCGCCGACCATGATGTAGTGGAAATGTGCGATGACGAAATAAGTATCGGTCACATGGATGTCGATCGGCAAGGTCGCGAGATTGAGGCCTGTCAATCCGCCGATGGTGAACAGCCCGACGAAGCTCAGCGCATAGAGCATCGGTGCGTCGAATGAGATGCGGCCGCGGTGGAGGGTCGCCGTCCAGTTGAACACCTTGATCGCCGATGGCACGGCGACGACGAAGCTCATGAAGGAGAAGACGATCCCGGAGAAGAGCGAAATCCCCGCCGTGAACATGTGATGCCCCCAGACGAAGAAGCCGATAATGGCGATGGCCATTACGGCATAGGCCATGCCGCGGTAGCCGAAGACGGGCCGGCGCGCGAAGCAGGGAATGAGCTCGCTCGCGACGCCCATCGCCGGCAGGATCATGATGTAGACGGCGGGATGCGAGTAGAACCAGAACATGTGCTGGAACAGCAGCGGGTCGCCGCCGAGCGCAGGATCGAAGATGCCGATGCCGAAGCCGTGCTCGAGAGCGATGAGAAGCAGCGTCATGGCCAGCACGGGCGTCGCCAGCAGCATGACGACGCTCGTCGCGTAAATCCCCCAGATGAAGAGCGGCAAGCGAAACCACGTCATGCCGGGCGCGCGCAGCCGATGAATGGTGACGACGAAATTGAGCGCCGTCATGATCGTCGAAAAGCCATTGACGAACACGGCAACCGCGGCGGCGATGACATGGCCATTCGAAAACAGAGTTGAATAGGGCGCATAGAAGGTCCAGCCGGTGTCGTTGCCGCCGGCGATGATGAAATAGAGCGCCAGGATCCCCGAGATGTTGAAGACGTACCAGCTGGCGAGATTGAGGCGCGGGAAGGCGAGGTCGCGCGCGCCGATCATCAACGGCACGAGGAAATTTCCCAAGGTCGCGGGGATCGACGGAATGAGGAAGAACCACACCATGACGATGCCGTGCATGGTGAACATGCGGTTGTAGAGATCGGGCCCGAGCAGCGTGCCCGCCGGCTCGATGAGATTCAGGCGAATGAGCGCCGCGGCGAACCCTCCGACGAAAAAGAACGCGGTAACCGAGGCGAAGAACAGCAGCGCGATGCGCTTGTGATCTTTGGTCAAAAGCCAGGACGCGATGGTCGATTCCGCGGTGAGGTAGGTGGAGCCGGGTTCCGACGCAATGGCAGTCATGGCGTCTCCTTGGCGGCGCCGATCGATTGAACGTAAGCGATGAGTTTCATCAGCCCGTCCTCGGGAATTTGGCCGGTAAAGGACGGCATGACCGGCGGATAGCCCGCGACCCGCTGGCTCGCAGGCAGCAGAATGCAGTCGCGGATATAGCGTTCGTCGGCGAAGACGGTGCGGCCGTCCGCGAGGTGGACGTAGCTTCCATAAACCCCCTCGAGCAGCGGCGCGTGGATGGTGCTGCGTGCGCTGTGGCAGCCGCTGCAGCCATAGCGTCGGAACAGCGCCTCACCCTGCTGCGCGAGGGTCTGCCCGGCATTCTGGCTCGAGAGCCAGCGCGTGTAGTCCGCAGGGGTGAGCACATGGACGGTGCCGATCATGTTTGCGTGTCCCGTCCCGCAGAATTCGGAGCATTCGAGCCTGAAGGAGCCGAGCTCGGTCGGCTTGAACCAGAATGTCTCATAAGTGCCCGGGACGACGTCGTGCTTCACCCGGAATGCCGGGATGTAAAAGCTGTGGATCACGTCCTCGGAGCCGAGCAGGACGCGCACCGTCTTGCCGAGCGGCAGGTGGAGCGAATCGATCTCGCGCTGCCCGCCCGGATATTGCACCTTCCACATCCATTGCTTGCCGACGACATAAAGCTCGAGATCGGCTTTGGGTGGTTGGTAGAGAAAGAGATAAGCACGCGCACCGAAGGCGAAGAGCACCAGAAAGGCCAGAAGCGTCGCGCTGGTCCAGCCGATTTCAAACCACCAGGTCTTCCTTACGAGGTGACTTCGATCGGCCTTGCTGCCCTGGCGGTATTTGATGACGAAGGTGAACATCATGCCGAAGACGAGGAGCAGGACGAGGCCGATCAGGATGAACTCGCTCACCGCGATGGCGTCGACGGTGGCGGCCGTGGTCGATGCGTCGCGGGGCCAAAACGGAAGCCAAGCCATGGATCAGCCCCGCCGCAGACGGACGCCGGAGAGGCGGAGGATCATCGCGCCCAGGCCGAGAACCGTCGCGCCGCCAAGAAGACGCATGGCGAAGGTGATCTGCGCGCTGTAGCGTCCGGTCGCGGGATCGTAGCAATAGCACAGCAGCAGCAGATCGGCGGCCGGCGTGGAGATCGCGCCGCGCGCCGCTTCGGTGAGCGCCAGTCTCAGATCGAGCGGCCGATAATCAAGTCCGAGGATGTAGCGCGCGACCGTTCCGTTGGGGGCGACGATGGTAATGCCGGCAGGATGCGCGTATTGCCCGGCGCTCGCATTATAGAGATAGGGAAATCCCACCGCGGCGGCGATGCGATGAACCGCCGCGTCGCTACCGGTGAGAAAGTGCCAGCCGCCGGCACCGTTGCTGCGCGCGAGGTATTTCGCCCGCGCCGCGCGCGAATCGGCAGGCGTGTCGTGCGGATCGATGCTGATGGCGAGAACCTCGAAGTCCTTGCCGGCAACGAGCGGCACCTTGCCGAGGGTGCGCGCGAGGCCGGACAGAACGAAGCCGCACAGGCTTTTGCAATGGAGATAGTCGAGCACCAGGATGACCGGGCGCGCTTTGAAATAAGCACCGAGCCGGACGGTCTCTCCCGCTTCATCGATAAGCGGCGCATCGAGCGGTAAGCTCGCGCCGGGATGCTGGTGAAAGGAGAGCGCATCGAGTTGGCTGGTGGTGAACGGCGATGGCGATGGCGCCGCGAAAGCCGGCGCGGCGCCGGCGAGGAAAAGCAGCAGCAGCGTCATGCGATGAAGTTTCATGGCTGGGCCTTGCCGAAATCGGGAATGCCGCGCGCGGCGAGGTCCTTCATCGCCGCGTCGATCGGGATATGGGCGATGCCTCCGCCGCGATCGACCCAGCCATAGCTGTCGAGCCGCGTCTTCTCCTTCGCTCGGAAGTCTTGGAGATCGGCTTGCGGATCGAGCTGCAGCACCGGCGCCGGCGGCTTGATGTGCAGCACGCGGCCGACATCGCTCAGCGCGCTGGGATAAAGCCCCGTCAGAATGAACGGCGCGAGGCACACATAAAGCAGCGTGACGATGGCGATCAGCGCCACCGCCGCGACATTCATGTCGGACCGCTCAAACTCGGTCCCGGGATTTGCCCGCTCGTCGCGATCCGTCATGGCTTTGCTCGTCTCAGGCGCGGGCTGGCCGCCGCGGGAAGCCAGCGCCCGTGCTCCAGCCGCCAGAGGAAGAGCCACAGCCACAGCCCACCGAGCGTGATCATCGCGGCCGGTGCGATCCAGAAGAGCGAAGGGTCGGCGAAGGGCGGCAGGATCAGCCACCAAAACTGCAGCATGCTGCCGATCAGCAGCGCAAAGCAGACCGCGCGCACGAGGCCGGGCCGGCGCTTTGCCGGCGTCCAGACGAGCGAGAACAGCGGCACAACGAGGTTGAGGGCAATGATCGCCAGCACGAGATCGCGCCAGAACGGCCGTAGGCGCAGCAGGTACCACGGAATCTCGCTTCTGAGATTCTCCTCCCAGATGATCAGCCATTGGCTGTAGGCGGTGTAAGCCCAGAAAATATCGACGGCGAGCAGGATGGTCGCGAGGTTGGCGAGATGGCTAGCGAAGGCGTCGTCGCTCGGCCCGCGCAGCGCGACGATCGCGATGAGCATAACGGCGAGCGCCAACACGAACTCGCCCGAGCCGACCATCATGCCGTAAACGCTCGAGAACCAGCGCGGCTCGATCGACATGATCCAATCGATCGCGGCCCAGGTGACGGAACAGCCAAGGAGGATAAGGCCGATGCCGCTGAGCGCCTGCGATCTCAGGGCGCCGGCCGGCCGGCGAAGCTGCCAGGCCGCGAGGAGATTCCAAACGATAAAATAAATCGCGGCGCGAATGCCGAAGAAGTCGAGATTGAGATACCACGCGTTCGGCAGCGGCGCGGCGAGCGGCCGAACCCATGCATAGAGGCTGCTCAAGCCGGCGAGGATCGGCAGAAACGCCAGGATGAACAGCGGCATTGTCGCCGCACCGGCCTCGAGCGGCCGGCGCGCCGCCTCCTCCCATTTGCCGCCGGTGAGGTTATGGATGAGGAGAAGCGCCAGCGCGCCGAGCGGGATGCTCAGCCAATAAGAGAAGGCGGCGAGCCAAGCGGCGAAAAACGCGGCCGGCGCGATCGCGCCGCCGATCGCCGTGGCGATGCCGCCGCAGAGGATGCAGGCGAAGCCGACGAGCCGCGCGCGGCGAAAGGCGTCGGCGCGCGTCACGGCAGGTTGGCTTTCTCGGCGGGCGAAAGCGCCGTGACCGCGGCATGCTGGCTCGCCTGCAATGCGCGAATATAGGCGACGATCGCCCAGCGATCGGCCGGACTCACGCGATCCGCATAGGAATACATGACCCCGTAGCCGTTCGTGATTACGTCGTAGAAATGCTGCGACGGCGCGGCGATGAGGCGATCGATGAAATAGGAGGGCGGCGCGGGAAAGCCGCGCTCGACGATCATGCCGCGACCGTCGCCGACCCGGCTATGGCAGGGCGCGCAATAGATGTTGAAGCGCTCCTGTCCGCGCTTGAGGAGCGCGAGCGTGACGGCCGGCGGCGAAGGCGGGGGTTGGTCCTCGCGCGCGATGATTCCGGAAGGCGGCTCGAAGTCGGGGTTGCTGCTCTGGTCCGGCGAGACTTCATAAGGGAGTTGCTTGGGCTGATTGGCCATCTTGTCGCAGCCGGCGAGCGTGCCGAGCGCCGTCAGGATCGCGAGCCAAATCGCCGCCCGCATCACAGCGGCACCTCGCCGATGGCGACGGCGCGATGCTCGTGAAACATCGATTGGAGCTGCTGGTTGTCGAACCGCGGATCGCGTGTCTCGACGCACAGGAAGATGCGATCTTGCGAAGCGCGCTCGAACCCCGGCGCGTTGAAGACCGGATGATAGAGCTTCGGGAGACGGCAGAAGGCGAGAAAGGCAGCGAAGCCGATATAGACGGTAAAGAGCGCGCAAATCTCCCAGGCAACCGGAATGAAGGCGGGCCAGCTGTTCAACGGGCGGCCGCCGATATTGATCGGATAGCCGATGACTGCGATCACGTATTGCATGACGAAGCCGATCACCACGCCCCCGATCGCCGCCGCAAACATGATGAGCGCGAGCCAATTCCGCGGCTCCTTGGCGATGAACTCATTCGTCTCCTCGAGCGGCAGCGGCGAATAGATCTCGAAGCGCCGAAATCCGTCGCGGCGCAGATGCCGCGCCATGGCCACGGCAGCATGCGGATCGGCGAAGGCGCCGATGAGGCCGTAGGCGCTTTCGGTCTCGCCACTCATGCGCGCTCCTTGCGGCGGATGACTTCACGCAACTCGAACATCGAGACGACGGGCAGCAAGCGAATGAAGAGAAAGAAGCCGGCGAGGACGAGACCGATGGAGCCGTAGAGGATGCCTTCGTCCCAGATCGTCGCGGAGAAAGTGAACCAATAGGAGGGGATGTAGTCATGGGCGAGCGCCGTGACCACGAAATTGAAGCGCTCGAACCACATGCCGACGACGATGCCGAAGGATAGAAGCACCAGCAGCACGCGATTGCGGCGCAGCGCCGGGATCCACAAGAGCTGCGGCAGGAAGATATTGAGGCTGTTGCGCACCCAGAAGGAACCTGCGTGCGCGCCAAAAGCGCCGTAGAGATAGGCGTCGCGCTCGGCCTGATCGCCGCGATAGAAGGGCTGGAATGCCTCCAGCGCGTAGCAATAGGCGAGCATCAGCCCGGTCGCGAGCATGAGCTTGGCGATCACCTCGATATGCCGCTCGGTGACGATGCGCTCGAGGCGATAGAGCCGACGGATCGGAATCATCAGCAGAAGAGTGGAGGCCCAGCCCGAATAGAGCGCGCCGATGAAGAAATAAGGCGGCCATTGCGTCGAGTGCCAGCCGGCGGCGATGCCGGCGGCGAAATCGAGGCCGACGATGCTGTGCACCGAAACGACCATCGGCGCCATGAAACCGGCCATCACGAGATAGACGATTTTATAATTGCGCCAGTGCCGAGCCGAGCCGCGCCAGCCCAAGGCAAGAAGCCCATAGAAAATCTGGGCGCGCCGTGTCGTCGCGCGGTCGCGCAAGGTCGCGCAATCGGGAATGAGGCCGATATACCAGAAGACGATCGAGTTGAGGATGTAGCAGAGCAGGGCGAAGAAATCCCACAGCAGCGGGCTACGGAATTGCGGCCAGATCCCCATCACGCTCGGATAAGGGAAGAGCCAGTAGAACAGGCCCTGGCGGCCCAGATGGAAAATCGGCATCAGCCCGGCGGCGGCAGCGGCAAAGAGGGTCAGGGATTCGGCGAAGCGATTGACGCCGTTCCGCCAATCCGCGCCGACGAGATAGAACAGCGATGAAATAAAGGTGCCGCCGCTGGCGATGCCGATCCACCAGACATAATTGGCGAGCGCCCAGCCCCAGGCGACGGGAATGTTCACGCCCCAAACGCCGATGCCGTTCGCGAGAAGATAGACCGCCGCCACGACGAGCCAGAGGAAAAGCAGCATCGAGACGCCGAACCCGGCATACCACCAAAGCGGCGTGCGCTGCACGAGAACCAGATCGCTCAGATGCTCGCTGACCGTCGCGTAATTTTGCTCCGGTCCGATCACCGGCTCGCGCCAATGGGTTTCGGCCGTCGCCATCTCAGCTCGTCTTGATGCTGGGGTTGGGATTGCGTACCGCGGTCTCGTAGCTGGTCCGCGGCCGGGTGTTGAGCTCGTCCAGCATGGCGTAATCGAGCGCGCTCGCCTTGCGGCGCGCCACCGCGCTCGCCGTGTCGTTCTTGTTGCCGAAAACGATCGCCTGGGTCGGGCAGGCCTGCTGGCAGGCGGTCAGAACCTCGCCATCCGCGATAGGCCGGTTCGCCTTGTCGGCCTCGATCATCGCTTGGCGCGTGCGCTGGATGCAGTAGGTGCATTTTTCCATGACGCCGCGGCCGCGGACCGTCACCTCGGGGTTCCAGGATTCGCGCGGCCGCGGATCGTCGCCGCTGTAATCGAAGAAATTGAAGCGCCGGACCTTGTAGGGACAATTGTTCGAGCAGAACCGCGTGCCGACGCAGCGGTTGTAAACCATGACATTGAGCCCTTGCGAATCATGGACCGTCGCCTGCACCGGGCACACCACTTCGCATGGCGCGTTCTCGCAATGCATGCATGGCACGGGCTGGAAATGCGTCGCCGGCGCATCGAGCGGGCCCTCGTAATAACGATCGATGCGCAGCCAATGCATGATTCGGCCGCGCGCGACCTCTTCCTTGCCGACGACGGGAATGTTGTTCTCGGCCTGGCACGCGATGACGCAGGCTTGGCAGCCGATACAGGAGTTGAGACTGATGCTCATCGCCCAGGCGATGCCGTCATAGGCAAAGCCCGGATAGAGCGATGCATCGCTCGTCCCGGCCTCGGGGACCGGCGATTTGCCGTGCAGCTGCTCGAGCGTCGTCGCGCGGATGAGGTTCTCGCCATGCATCAGCCACTCATGCTGCTCGCTGGCGAAAAGATGACGGCCGCTCACCTTGGCGAGCGCGAGGCCCGGCGCGTTCCAGCCGTTCCGCGCGCTGCGCAAGCGATAGGCGTTGACGCCGACGCCGGTGCCGACAGGACCGGCACGCCGCCGCCCGTAGCCGAGGCGCAGCGTGACGCACTCCGCGGCTTGGCCCGGAAGAATCCACACCGGCGCGCGCAGCTTTTTACCATCGAGCGCCAGCTCGACCATGTCGGATTGTTGAAGCCCCAAGCGCTCGGCGGTCGCGGGCGCGATTTCCGCGGCATTGTCCCAGGTCAGCCGCGTGAAAGGCCGCGCCATCTCTTGCAGCCACCCATTGTCGGCAAAGCGCCCGTCCCAGAGGCCGAGATCGGGGCGATAGAGCAGGCTCAGTCCCGCCGTCGCGGCGGGCGGCGGCAGGGCGGTGGCGTAATCGGGGCGCGGCGCGACGCGTGTCGGCGCTGCGGCGCTGTTCGGCACAACGCCTGCGCGCAACGCCTCGGTCCAGAAGCGCTCGAAATCCGCGGCGCCGGAGGCGTGCCGCCAGCGCTCGCGGAGCGCCGTGCGGTCGTCGCGCCGCGCTTCGCCGAGCAGCATCGCCAGGATTTCGTGCGCCGAGCGGCCGCCATAAAGCGGGCGAACTTGCGGCTGCTGGATCGTCGCTGTGCCGTCATAGGCGCGCACATCGCTCCACATCTCATATTCATGCGCGGCGGGAATGTGCCAATGGCACAGCTCGGCGGTTTCGTCGGCGCGCTCGCCGAGATAGATCGAATGCGGCACAAGGCGCAGCGCCGCGGCGATGCCGATATCCGCCGGTGCCGTATAAGCCGCGTTGACGCCGAGGATGAACAGGGTGTCGACCCTTCCCGCCTCGATATCCGCCACCAGCTCCGCGAGCGACGTGTCGCCGTCGGTTGGCAGCGCTTCGACCGGCTCGATTGTGTGGACGGTTTGCCCGAAGCCGTCGAGCGCATGATTGATCGCGTGGCACAGCGCGTGGATATCGGCCGGCTGCGCGCGTCCGGCATGGACGAGGCACCTTCCGCGATGCGCCTGAAGATCGGCGATGAGCCCGGCGAGCTCTTGCGCTTGGGGCACAGGAATATTGGCCCAATCGGACGGGCCGGCCTTCACCGCGCCGGCGACAAGGCGGAGCGCGTGTTGGATGTTCCCGGGTTTCATGACAAGGCGGTGGTCCGCCTTGGCGCCGAGAAGCGTCGGCGTGCTCTCGATGGCATAGAGCCGGCTCATCGGCGATTTCGCGTCATCGGGCCGCCGCCGCGCGGCGAAGTCCCGCGCATAGCGGAGATGGCCGGGCGCCGCGCTGAGCGCATCGCTTTCGATGCCGAGGACGAGATCGGCGCGCGCGAAATCGCAAACCGTGTCGATGACGCGGCCGAAAGCGAGCCGCGCGCCGTCGCGAACCGTGTCGCGGTCCACCGCTTCCCATTGGTGCCACGCCATTTGGGGATAGGCTTTGCGCAGCGCATCGATCTGGGCGGCGAGGCTGGGCGAGGTGACGGCGCCGGTGAGGAGGCGCAAGCCGCTGCCATGGGTTGCGCCGAGCGCAGCGGCGCGCTCGACCAGCATCGTCCGCAACGCCGAATCGCTCGCGAGCTGCCCGTTCTGCGTGATGGTTTGCGCGCGATAGGGATCGTAAAGGCCGAGGATCGAGGCTTGGCCGATGGCGCTGCTGCCGCCGAGGCTCGCCGGATGGTCGGGATTGCCCTCGACCTTCAGCGGCCGGCCCATTTCGTGGCGCAGGATCACGCCATAGCCGAAGCCGTCGAGGCTCGTCGCCGTAGCGTAATGGCGCGAGAGGCCCGGCACGATGCCAGGCGGCTGCTCGACATAGGGCGAGAGCTGGCGCTGCTCGACCTCTTTCTGACAGCCGGTTAGGCCGCCCAGCGCCATCGACGCCGCCATGAGCTGAAGAAAGCGGCGGCGATCAAAGCCTTGCACCGCGGCGGCGGCAAAAGGCGGAAACTCCTGCTGCAACAGCTCGAGAAAGGCCGGCGTCTCGGCCAATTCCTCGAGGCTGCGCCAAAACCGCGGCCCGGTCTCTTGCGCCAGCTTGCGGCGCAGCGCCGGAAGATCGGCGGGCGTGCTCGGCGCGGTCATCGGTGACACACGGAGCAATCGGTCAAGGTCGCTGGATGGATGTGATACTCGGCCATCAGCTGTGCAGGCGACGGCGTGCTCGCTGTGCGATGCCAGTGCGGATCGAACACCGCCTCGTGCGGCCGCAGATGCGGCGCTGGATTGCGGTGGCAATCGAGGCACCATCCCATGTAAAGGCTCGTCGCCTTGTAGGTGAGCGGCATATCGCCGATTGGGCCGTGGCATTCGGTGCAGCCGATGCCTTTGGCGACATGGATGCTGTGATCGAAATAAACATAGTCGGGAAGCGTGTAGACGCGGTTCCAATGCAGCGGCTGCTTCTCGGCGAGGCTTTGCCGTACGGGGGCGAGCATCGCGGCGTTGGTCCAGATCTGCGAGTGGCAGGTCATGCAGGTGTGGGTCGGCGGCATGCCGGCATCGGCGGATTGCTCGACCGCGGTGTGGCAATAGCGGCAATCGAGGCCGAGGCCGCTCACATGATGTTGGTGGCTGAAGGGAACGGGTTGCGGCGGCGTGAAGCCGATATCGGTCGCGTAGCCGGTATTGGGCAGGATCAGGATCATCGCCGCCAATGCGACGATCACGCCCCCGGCTGAGATCAGAACAATCTGCGTATAAAAATTCGCTCGCGGTCCGAAGATGGCTGCCATGAGCACCCGTCGCGGCGGTTTCTGTCCCTGAGATTCAGGCTCTTAACCGCCCCTCTCCGGTTTCGTTCCGGGTGATGCGCCGCATTCGTCGCGTGAGCGGCACTTTTTTTCCATCTTTCAGGAATGTTAGGTGCGCATGCCGGCGCAAGACGAAATTCTTATTTTGAGTTCAGCAATTTCTCCGGACGGATCGGCAAATCTCGGACGCGCTTGCCGCTTGCGTGGTAAACCGCATTGGCGACGGCCGCCGCGGCGCCGACGATCGGCAGCTCGCCTACGCCCTTGATGCCCAGCGGATTGAAATAAGGATCGTCTTC
>Ga0070679_100005451_pt1 | contig 11792 bp, 8 predicted proteins | sample KBSC63BmetaG_FD_65652 | JGI IMG/M metagenome (GOLD analysis project Ga0070679, IMG submission 65652) | Corn rhizosphere microbial communities from Kellogg Biological Station, Michigan, USA - KBS C6-3B metaG | ecosystem: Host-associated > Plants > Roots > Rhizosphere | place: USA: Michigan... | reverse complement strand
CGCTCGCCGTTCTGGCTGTAGACCAGCATGGCGTCGTCGAGACATTTCTCGATCGGGATGCTGCGCGTCAGCGCGGCCGCATCCGCGCCCTCGGCCACCACCCATTTCGCGGATGGCTGCAGTCCAGCCTCCTGCAGCACAAGCTTCAGGCTCACGCCCGTCCACTCCGCGCAGCTCAACAGGCCGACGAGATCGGACGCAGTCTTCCCATAGGGCTTGGTGTAAACCGGATTGCCGGAGCATTCGAGAAAATGAATGCGCGATTGCGAGGGAAAGCGGCGGATGTCGTCCATGGTGAAGATCATGGGCTTGTCGACAAGGCCATGCAGCATCAACCGGTGCTGCGCGGGATCGATCGTCGGCACGCCGCCATGGTGGCGTTCGTAGAACAGGCCGTTCGGCGTGATGATGCCGTCGAGATCACCAAGAGGTGTGCGGCCCGAGGCAGAAATGTACTGCTTCAGGTTCGTCGGGATATTCTTGACGACGTTCTTCTCGAATGGCGACGGCGAGCCATAGAGCTGGCTGCCCATGGCATCGCCCGGCGTTTTCATCCACTCCGGAACATTCGGCGGAAGATTTTCGTCTCCGGCTGCCTGCGCTTCGGTGGCAACGCCGGCCAGCACAGCCCCGCCCAGGATGGTGCCGTCGCGCAAAAAGCTGCGGCGCGAGGTCTTGGCGGGAGGGTCTGCTTTTTTCATGATTTGTCCTTCCTTGACATCGCGAGCCTCCCGATAAATCGCGAGCCCGCCATAAGCTTGCGAGTCCTACACCTTGAACAGCTTGGAGTAACGAGCCTTGATGTCCTCACTTTGGGCCAAGACCGCGGCCGGGTCGGACTTCAATAGCTTGATCTCCGAAAGCGGCTTGTGTCCCGATTTCTCCTTGACCTGCGAATGGAAGGACCGGTGTGCGAAATTGTCGACCAGCAATTGCTGTCCTTCGGCGCTGAAGAAGAAGCTCTGGAACAGCCGGGCGGCATTCGGGTTGGGCGCGTTCTTGAACACGCCGGACGGCACGATGATCAGCGGCGAGCCTTCGCTGGCATAAACGGCTTCGACAGGCTTGCCCTGTTCTTTCAGCAGCAACAGATTGTAGTCGTTGCCGTCGGCCATCACCGCGCGTTCGCCCAGCAGCAGCTTCTTCGGCGGGTCGGCCGCCGATTGCACCTGCAGGATCTTCTGTTGCGCGAGCTTCTCGAAGAACTGCCAACCAAGCTCGCGCGACAGCACGAAGGTCGCGGTCATGATCGCGCCGCTATAGCCGGGATGAGCCTTGACGATCTTGCCCTGCCATTTGGCATCGAGCAGGTCGGCATAGCTCTTCGGCGCGTCCTCGGCCTTCACCAGATTGGTGTTGTAGCCGATCGTTTCGATCCAGCCGCAGGAGGTGGCATAGGTGCCGTCCGGATCGACCTGGTCGGCGGGAAAATATTTCGCGACATCATCGGGAACGTAGGGCGCAAGCCAGTCCTTCGACTTCCAGTCGAGATAATGCGCCGGGTCCGTGGAATTGGCGACATCGACCGCGTTGATGCCGCTGCCCTGCTCCTGCGCGATACGTTGATAGATTCGTTCGGCGCCGGAGCGCTCGACGTGGACCGCGATGCCTGGATATTTGGCCTCGAAGGCTTTGCCGAGCCTTTCCGCAACGTTCAACTCAAGCGCGGAATAATAGGCGACCTTACCCTCCTTGCGTGCGGCCTCGATCAGTTCCGGCGTGACGCTGGTCGGCGGCGGCGCGGCTGCCCGCACGGGTTCCGCGAACAAGGTGCCCGCCGCGAGAGCCGTCGAAGTCGCCAAGAAATCGCGTCTCGACCACTTTCGAATACGCATCGCATTTTCCCTCAAAACGGTCTTTCATACCGATCCGTACCGGGACGATAGAGTAATGTCTTAGCCGGGAGTGTAGCAGATGAACCAGAGCGATGTCCTCATTGTTGGCGCCGGCCCGACCGGCCTCGTGCTGGCGCTGTGGCTGACCAGGCTCGGCGTCAAGGTGCGCATCATCGACAAGACGGCGGAAGCCGGAACGACCTCGCGCGCGCTCGCCGTGCAGGCGCGCACGCTCGAGCTCTACCGGCAGCTTGAGCTGACCGACGCCGTGCTTGCCCGGGGTCATCGGGTCCCCGCGGTCAACTTCTGGGTCAGTGGCGAACGCAGGGCCCATATGCCGTTCAACGATCCGGGCCGCGGGCTGACGCCCTACCCATTCCTGCACATCTTCCCCCAGGATGAGCACGAAAGACTGCTGGTTGCGCGGCTCGAAGCCCTGGGCGTTTCGGTCGAACGGCACACCGAGCTGATCGATTTCACCGAGAAAGGCGATGGCGTGCTCGCGCGCTTGCGCGGAGCTGACGGCAACGAAGCCGAATGCGAAACACGTTACCTCGCGGGTTGCGACGGCGCGCGCTCGAAAGTGCGGGAAACGATCGGCACGGGGTTTCCAGGCGGCACCTACGAGCACCTGTTCTATGTCGCCGACGTCGAGGCGACGGGACCCGCCATAAACGGCGAGTTGCAGCTCGATCTCGACGAGGCCGATTTCGTGGCGATCTTCCCGCTCGCGGGAGAAGGCCGCGCGCGGCTGATCGGAACGGTCCGCGACGAACGCGCCGGCCGTGCCGAGACGTTGACATTCGATGACATCAGCAAGCATGCCATCGGCCACATGAAAGTGGCGGTCACCAAGGTCAACTGGTTTTCGACCTACCATGTACATCACCGGGTGGCTCAGCACTTCCGCAAGGGTCGCGCGTTTCTGATCGGCGATGCCGCGCACATCCATAGCCCGGCCGGCGGCCAGGGCATGAACACGGGCATTGGCGATGCCATCAATCTCGCCTGGAAATTGGCGGCCGCTGTGCGAGGCCGCACGAGCGATACCCTGCTCGACAGCTATGAGGCCGAACGGATCGGTTTTGCGCGGAGGCTGGTCGCAACCACCGACCGCGCCTTCACGTTTGCGACCGGCCAAGGCAGGTTTGCGGATTTCGTGCGAACGCGCCTTGCGCCGATCGTGATTCCGGCTGCCTTCAGATTTGCGGCGGCGCGACGATTCGCGTTCCGCACGGTGTCGCAGACCATGATCAATTATCGCGGCGGTCCGTTGAGCCGAGGCACCGCGGGAGGCATTCAGGGCGGCGATCGCCTGCCCTGGGCGCCCGCCGACGGCTCCGATAATTTCGCCTCGCTCGCCTACATGGATTGGCAGGTCCACGTCTATGGCGAGGCGAGTGATGCGCTCACCGCGTGGTGCGCGCAGCGAAATCTGCCGCTGAATGTGTTCACCTGGCAGCCCCGGCACGAGAGCGTCGGGCTCGCGCGCAATGCGCTCTATCTGCTCAGGCCGGATACGTATGTCGCGCTGGCCGAACCTAGCGGTTCGCCGGACGCGTTGGACCGCTATTTCCAAGATATCGGCATGCGGCTTGCGCCATAGCGCTCAACCATTCGGCGAGATCGCGTTGCTCGGCGTCGGCCGGTCGGTGATCTGCTGACCGAACAGGCTGCCGATCAATTCGACGGCGGTCCGCACCGTGCGGCCCCGCTCATCCAGGAACGGATTGAGCTCCACGATGTCGACCGAGCGAACCAGCCCGGAATCGTGCAGCATTTCCATCACCAGATGCGCCTCGCGATAGGTCGCCCCGCCCGGCACGGTGGTGCCAACGCCGGGCGCGACATCAGGGTCGAGAAAATCGACATCGAAAGAGACATGCAGCACGCCGTCGCGCGAGCGCACCTTGTCGATGACGCGGCGGATCAGCACGCCAACCCCGAACTCGTCGATCGCTCGCATGTCGGCTACGTTGATGCGCCGCTCACGCAGCAGTTCTTTTTCCAGTTTGTCGATTGAACGCGTGCCGAACAATTCCAGATGATCGGGATCGATCGAGGCGCGCGGCTCGTCGCCGAGGAGGTGGTCGAGTCCGGTCTCGCCGCACAGGAAGGAGGCCGCCATGCCGTGCATATTGGCCGTCAATGTCGTCGCCGGCGTGTTGTAGTCGGCATGCGCATCGAGCCACAGCACGAACAGCTCACGCCCCATTTGCTGCCAGTGGCGCGCCATGGCGTTCACCGAGCCCATCGACAGCGAGTGATCGCCGCCGAGAAAGATCGGGATGCTGCCGGACCGCGCCAGTTCATAGCCCTGCCTGCTCAGCGCGCGCGTCCAGCGCTGGATATCGCGGTAGTGATTGGCATTTGCGGGCGGCGCATCGGTGCGATCAGTCATGCCGGCGATGGAGAGATCGCCGTGGTCGGTCACCTCGAAGCCGAGGCTTTCGAGCAGCGTCAGTAAGCCGGCGGTGCGCAGCGCCGCCGGGCCCATCAGGGTGCCGCGCTGGGACGCGCCCATGTCGATGGGAGCTCCGAGCACGGCGATCGATGTTGTAGAATTGCTTTCCGGCACGATGAACCCTTGCTTCAAGCGGACCCGGGCGCCAAGGTAACAGAGATTCCATCAGCTGCGTCGATCTGCGATCGCGAAGCTCGGAATCTTGCGGGAACAAAATCCGTCCGGACGCATTCTTCGCCCGGAGGCCGTCACCCGCCGTTCTCCAGGGCGCCTGTCGCCCATAGCCAAAGGCCTTGCGGCCCGCTGTTCAAACAGGCACACGCGCGGATGGCCAAAGGTGGCGGCCGCGTTGCTCCCAATATCGAGGGCTCCGCCCATGGACGCCGATACACCGCAGTCAGTTCCATCGCCAAGCATCGCGGAGCACGGCATCGATACCGCGACCGACGTCTCGCGTACGATCGAGGAGGTCACGGCGGCGCTCAAAGTCGCCGTCGACCGGCTGGGCGCGGCCATTGCCGAGGCACAACGGCCTGGCCAGCCAGTGGCAAAACTCCGCGCGGTCGCCCGCGAAGCGCCGCTGGCTAGTCTCTTCATTGCATTCCTGCTTGGTGTGGCGATAGCGCGTCGCCGCTGAGCGCGGGCGGCTGCGCCGACCGATCGATTCAGGCCGCGTGACCCGCGCCGGCCTCTTCTCTCACATCATGGACCGCGAGAAACTCGCTCTCGAAGGTCTGAGCGGGCATCGCCTTGCCGAAGTAATAGCCCTGCCCCTCCGCGCAACCCATACTCACGAGCAAGTCGGCGATGGCGCGATTCTCGATGCCTTCGGCAATGACCGACAATCCGAGCTGCGTGCTGAGCCCGATGGTCGACATGACGATGGCCGCGTCGTCGGTATCGGTCAGCAGCTCCATGACGAACGACCGGTCGATCTTCAGCCCGTCGAGCGGAAACTTCTTCAAATAGCTGAGGCTGGCATAGCCGGTGCCGAAATCGTCGAACACGAGGCGAACGCCGAGCTTCTGGATCCTGAGGAAGAGGTCGAGCACCCTCTCCGCGTCGCGAAGCAGGATATCCTCGGTGACCTCCAGCTCCAGCAGAGATGGCGAGAGCCCGGTCACGTCGAGTACCTCCGCGACGGATTGGGCGAGATCGCCCGACTGCAGCTGCGATGGCGAGAGGTTGACGCCGATCCGCACGCAGTGGCCGGCAAGCTCCCATCGGCGCGCTTGCCGGCATGCCGTCTCCAGCACCCATCCGGCGATCCGCTCTGAAATCGGCGACGTATTGACCACCGGCATGAATTCGGCCGGCGAAAGCAAGCCGCGCTCTGGATGACGCCAGCGGATCAACGCTTCGGCGCCAGAGAGGCCACCATCCACCAGGTGAACCTGGGGCTGATAGAACAGCTCGAACTCCTGCCGTTCGACGGCGAGCGCGAGCTCTGCCTCCAGCGTCAGCCGCGCCTCCAGCTCCTGCCTGATCGCGCTCTCGAACATGACGTGCCCGCCGCGCCGGGTGGCTTTGGCACGCGAAAGCGCAAGATGGCCGTTGCTCACGATTTCGTCCGCGCTCTGGCCGTCTTGCGGATAGACGGCGACGCCGATGGAGTCCCTCACACGATGTTCACGCGCTTTAGCCGAGAGCGGCCGTTTGAATGACGCCGCGACGCGCTCGGCAAACTCGGCGGCGGTCTCGCGCAAGGCCGCGCAGGGTATCGCGATGGCAAATTCGTCGCCGCTCAGACGGGCGACCAGCCCTTCCGTCCCGGTCTCCCCCAAGAGCCGCTCCGAGACGGCGCGCAGCACAAGATCGCCCCAGGAATGGCCGAGCAAATCGTTGATCCGGTGAAAACCGTCCAACCCAATCACCAGCAGCACGACCTCACCAGCCGGTTTTGCAGCATTGGCGATCATGGCCGAAAGACCGGCATGCAGGGTGTTGCGGTTGGCGAGCCCGGTCAGCGAATCGTGCTCCGCCAGGTAGCGGATACGCTCGGCTTCGCGCTTTCGCACCGAGATATCGCGCAGGACCGCGCCATATTGAAAGCCCTCGGTGCCCTGCCAGCCGGAGAAGCAGGCCTCGACCGGAAACACCTCGCCGTTCTTTCGTCGGCCCTCGAATTCCATCACCGAGCCGACCGGCATCTGCAGCGCGGAACGCGCGGCATCACGAATCGAAAACGAACCGGATGCAGAGATCACGCCAAACGGCTTGCCGACGATGTCACCGGAATCATAGCCGAAGATCGCCTCGGCTCCGGGATTCCAGACAGCAATCGCGCCGTCCTGATCGGTGCAAACCAGTCCATCGCCCAAGGACATCGCGATCCGCTGAAAGCGGCTCTCAGCGATACGGCCGAGCACCCCGCGAAAATCGATCTCATCGAGCGCAATCGCCGCCAGATACACGACAATCGCCGTATGCCACAGCGAGGTGTCGAGAACGAGCGGAAAGAAGGCCTGCAACAGCAGCGCCGCGAGTTCGATGGCGAGCGCCATGCCGAGCAGCAGCATCGCCCTGCGGCCCGCGATGAGCCGGCGCCAGGCGAACATCATGATCAGCGAGATGACGCAGATGCCAATGAGCGTGACGAGATTCGACGTCCAGCGCAGGGTACGGTTCTGCAGCATCGACTCGGCGGCGAGAATCTGCAGCACCGGTCCGGAAACGATCCCGCCATTTGGAATGCTGAAGCGGTCGCCGAGCTCGAGCGCTGTGCCGCCGACGATGACCTTCTTGTCCTTCAGCTTTTCCAAGGTCGCCGCATCGCCCCGCAGCACGTCGATGTAGGAGACCTTTGGCACCGAGGCCGGGCGGATACTGAAATCGATCAGAAAGGGCGCATCCTTGCTGTCGTATTTTCCGGCGAGCATGGCCCCCATGGAGGGAAGGAATTCGCCGTCCAGTGTCGCGCCGAACGGATACTGCCGGACCCGGCCATCCGGCTCGACCGCGACATTCACGATGGCGGTCCAGGACTGGCCGGCAAACGGCTTCAGCGGCCGGTTGATATGGATCGAGGTCGGATCCGTTCCGGGTTGCTTGAACGCGGGCAACAATACGGAGCCGGATGCGTCTTGCAGGGCCGCGGCAAATTGCTGATCGGACGCGACATCGGACGGCGCGCTGAAATCGACATCGAAGGCGATGTCGCGGACGCCGGCTTTCTCGAGCTGGCGGATCAGGGCAGCGTGAAGCCGGCGCGGCCACGGCCAGACGCCGACCTTCTCGATCGAGCGCGCATCGATGGAGACCATGACGATATCGCCGCTGGCCTGGCGTTCCAGCGAAGCGAAGCGAAGATCAACCAGCGCGTTGCGGAGGGCGTCGTGCCAGCCCGATGCCAAGACCGCCATGAGCGCGACTAGCACAAGGATATGCGGCCGATAGTGTCTCAAATTTTTCCCCTGCGCGTGCCGCTTTGTCGCGACACGCGCCCCCTTTAAATTCACGTCAGCCGCAGCGGTCAGTGCTTGCCGTTGCCGATGCCATTGCCGTTCCCGACTCCGCCATTTCGGTTGCCGTTATTGCCGTTATTACCGCCCTTGCCATTGCCTGTGGCGGCGTTGCCGCTGCCATCATTTGCGCTGGCGGCATCGGTTGTGGCGGCGGTCACTGTAGCGGCGGTTGCCGTGGCCGCGGACGTTGAGGTTGCGGCCGCGGCCGCCGTGCCGCCGGCGCTCGCCGAGTTGCTGTTGCCGCTATTGGAGCCGGTCTGGTTCGCAGCACTGAGATTTGCCTTGTCGCTCCAGATCGTGCCCCTGCTGGTCTCCCTAGATGCGTTTCCGGTCAGCCCCGGCGCATTGACGCCATGCGCGAGACCATGGGTGGCCTTGTTCACGTTCAGCTTGATTTCGCCGAGCGCTGTCGAAAGGTGGATGACGTTTCCCTTGGCAGGCGTGCTGGCGCCAGCAGGCCACTGCTGAGCTGGCGCACTCGCGAGCTTGCTTGAAGACGCGTCAATCGGCTTGACCGCGTGGACGACCTTACCTTCACCCATATGCGGCGCCGGAAGACCACCCCTCGGAACCGGGATGCGCTCGATCGAGGAGGCGCGCGGCTTGCCCTGCTCGATCGGGTTAAACGTGCCGGACCCACTTAGCGACAGGCCACTCTTGCCGTGTGCGAAGCTGGTCGCGGTCTGGCCCGGCAGCACCTGCGCGATCTGGCCGGACTTGAAGTCGGAGACTTCGACCTGGCCGCGCCGCACATCGACGCTCGTGCTGGCCGCATTCACGGTGACGCTGAACTGCGTGCCCTTCACGACGGCAGCGAGGTAAGGTGTCTCGACCTCGAAATGCTTGACGTTCTTCTTCTCGACTTCGAGCAGGATCGAACCGGCCTGCTGCAGAATCGTCGTCGACAGCCCGTCCTTCTTCTCAGTGGGCATACCGATGACCGAGTTCGGTGCGATCAGGATTGTTTCCTCGCCTCGCACCAAAAGTACGCGGCCATTGCGACCGGTCCGGATCGTGTCTCCGGGCTTCAGCGTATCTTCCTGCTTCAGCGAAGCCTGCTGGGCGCCGTTGCTGCTGATCCAGACCTCGCCCGAGGATTTACTGACCGACCAGATGCCGTCGTCGGCGGCCATCGCGCTCGCGCCGGCCGCGAGCACCAGTGCCATCGCCAGGGCACCACGCATTCCTGTCGTCAAGAACATGCTATTCCTCGGGTTATTCTCCGTCGAGCCCGAGATTTAGTGAAAATGTTTCAAGATAGGATTGGTGCGATCCGCGACACGCCGGGACGCCGGATTAACCATTCATTGACCATAAAAATTTACAAAACGTTATGTGGTCGACGATCATCCGCGCCTTCACGGAGTGTCCTCGGTGGTACTCCGGGGGAGCGGACGCGCGCGCATCGAAGAGCCCACACCGGACTACCCTTTTCCTCGCCGTCGCCTGTCTTGCTCTGTCGATTGCAACGGTGCGACCAGCGGTCGCCCAACAGGCAAGCCCCGGTTACGATCCAAGGCAGACCGAAAAACAATTCGACCGCCAGCAATCCGACCAAGGGCGTGCGGTGCGGTCACCGCTGCGAATGCCGCAGGCTGCGCGGCCCGAGATCAGCGCGGACAGCAGGCCGTTATTCGTGCTCCGCGGCGTCAGCGTCGCCGGCGCTCGGGCAGTGCCGCGCGACCGATTGGCCGCGACCTATCAGCCTTATATCGGCAGGAAGGTATCCCAAGCTGACCTGGCGGCGATCGCCCAGGCCATCAGCGATATTTATCGCGCCGACGGCTTTCACCTGAGCCGCGCAATCATTCCACCGCAGGACATCGCCGGCGGCCACGTTCGTATCCAGGTGATCGAGGGCAGCATCACCGAAGTGGCGCTGAAAGGCGACGGCGCCGAGCACTTCGGCGTCCGGCCCCTGCTCGATCCGGTGCTGGCGGAGCAGCCGTCGCGACTGACAACGCTGGAGCGTCAGCTGCTCTTGATCAACGGCTGGCCTGGCGTTCGCATCCTCGATTCCGCGGTCGAGGAGATCGGCAGCGCAACAGGTCGTTTCCGCCTCGTCGTCTATCTGAAGACCTGGCATGTCTACACGTCGCTCGGAACGGACAATCTCGGCTCGGCCGCAGTCGGGCCGTGGCAGGGCTATGCCACGGGGGCGTTCAATTCCTACCTGCTGCCGGGCGATACCCTCGCTCTCAATCTCTCGAGCATCGTGAACGATCCGCGCGAGCTTGGCTTCGGCCGGCTGTCCTATGATGCGCCCGTCGGCGCCGACGGCATGCGGATCGGAGCGTCTGCGCTCTATAGCGAGGTGTGGCCGGGCGACGACCGTCGCCTCACCAACGACAACACGACGACGGAGTCTTTCGAGGTCCACAGCAGCATCGTTCCGTTGCAATCGCAGCGCTCGACCCTCACGCTGATTGCGGCCGCGGGATTCAGCAATGTCTCCGAGAGCGACGTGTTCGGCCCGATCTATCGGGATCATATCCGCACCGTTAGCCTGACCTCCGACTACCGGCTGCAGGACAGCCTTGGCGGCAACAACTACGCCACGATGACCTTTCGCCAGGGTCTCGACATCTTCGGCGCCTCGCACTTCGGTGACGACCTGCTGTCGCGCGACGGCGCCTCCGCCAACTTCTCGGTTCTCGACTTCTACTTCACCCGCTATCAGGCGCTGTTCGACAATTGGTCAGCCAAGTTCTCGATGGCGAGCCAGACCGCGTCGGGCCCGCTGTTTACATCGCAGCAATTCTATCTGGGCGGCGCGGCCTTCGGACGCGGCTACGGCGCCGCCGAGATCAGCGGCGATAATGGTCTCGCCGGCTCATTCGAGCTGCGTTTCGATCAGCGGCCGAATTTTCGCTATCTCGCTGGTTACGAACTCTATGGTTTCGTCGATGCGGGCGCAGTCTGGAACGACGGCTATCGCCTTGGCGATGGTCTTGCCCTGACTTCGGCCGGTGGCGGCATTCGCTTCTTCTTCTGGGATGATCTGCAGGCCGATATCGGCGTCGCCTTCCCGCTCAGCTACCGCGCTCCCGACAATACGACACGCAGCGCGCGGTTGTTGTTCTCGGTGTCGAGCGCGCTCAGGCTTTGCCCGCAGCGAGGACAGGGACACTGTCTGTAGCCACCGGCGCCATGAGGCTGTTCGCACTCCGTAAGCCGATGGGAACCTCGGGCCAGGACCGTGACCGCAAATTATTGATTTCTCGGAGTCCAACGGGCCCGGGCGCGCCTCGAAAGCCTCTGCGGCTGCCAAACTTCGCAGAATCAGCGAAAATCGGCTTGTCTGCCCGCAGCTTCCTGCATACCTCTGGCACCATGCACATGGCAGACCCGAGTTTTCCGATCCGGGGAATCCATGGGTTTTTCGCAAAGCCACGGATTGATCCCGGAACAGAAACGTTGTCGTCGCGCTTTTTTTCGCTCATGGAAACACGCTGTGATTTATAAGGGCGTTGAATACACGGTCATGGCGACCGCCGAGCCCGACGTGTGGGAGTGGCGTTACCAGATCGGCGACAAGGTCAAGACCGGCAGAACCCAGACCAGGCTGGCAGCGTTGGCCGCGCGCCGCGTTCAGTCCAAGATCGACGCCGCCCTTCGCGCCGCCAAATCACCGCCATCGAGCCAGGATCGGTGACCCCGCGCACAGCCGGTACGAACTTGCGAAAATTTAATTCCTCCATCCTTGATCAAAACTGCTCGATCCGCGTAACCAACACTATGTATTGAGTAATTGTGATCGGGTTGGAAACATGAGAAAGGCATTTGCGATCCTGGCCTGCCTCTGCGTGCTCGCGGCGGGCGAATATTTTGCCATCAGCAAATGGGCCATCCGGCACGAGACCCTTGATCTTTATGATGCAGCGCGGCAGCGGCCGGTTTCGGTCGATATTGCAGTGCGGCGCGATTACGAGATGAAGGCCGACAAGGGCTTCGGGAAACTTCCGATCGCCATCATCAGCAACGGCAATACGGTCAAAAATACCGAGTACAGCTTCCTCGCCGACGTGC
>Ga0070679_100005450_pt1 | contig 11794 bp, 11 predicted proteins | sample KBSC63BmetaG_FD_65652 | JGI IMG/M metagenome (GOLD analysis project Ga0070679, IMG submission 65652) | Corn rhizosphere microbial communities from Kellogg Biological Station, Michigan, USA - KBS C6-3B metaG | ecosystem: Host-associated > Plants > Roots > Rhizosphere | place: USA: Michigan... | reverse complement strand
CGCCGCAGCAGATCCACGAACAGGAACGTGCGAAAATTGCCGAGGTGCGCCGGGTTGTACACCGTGGGGCCGCAGCTGTAGATCCGCACTGTCTCACCATCGGCGGGCGCGAACGGCTCGACCGCGCGGGTCATGGTGTTGAACAGACGGAACTCGGGCATCAGGGCGGCTCTGGCGAAAGGTTCGTGAATGCTAGACCTGACGGTTTCGAGGGTCAACCAAAGATCGGGACACGTTGCTCGGCAAGTTGGGGCTGCGCGAAGGCCGCTGTCGGTGGCGCGACGGGCACCGCGCGCAGTCTGCCGCGCTCGAGCTGGTAGTACCGCGCCTGCCGCGGAACGACCGCCGCGAACTCGCGGAGTGGGAGTGAGGTCGCGATCATGACCGCATGCCGGGCAAGCATGAGCCGGCGTAGCAGCGCCGAGAGCTCGGCGCGCGCCCCGGCGAACACGTCAATGGACGGATCGTCGAAGAGATGCACCGCATGCGTCTGCGTGGCGGCTCGGACGCCCGCGCGGCGCCAGTCGTGGGGGCCGGGCCAGTAATGCACGGCGTCGGACGCGTCGCGAAGGCAATGACGCGAGCCGGCGTCCGGGCGCAGCAGGCCCGCGGCACAGCGAAGGAGCGTGCTCTTGCCTGCGCCGGACGCGCCGCCGACAACGACGACCTGGCCGGCGGACACAGTGAAGGAGACGTCCTCGAGGACGCGGACCGCCGCGCGGCAGTCGCACGCGCCCGCGAAAAATGTTTTCGAGATGGCTTGAAGCTGGAGCATGTGAGCGGGGGTTGGTGTCCCGCCACACTACAAGCGCTCCCCCAAATCCTTCGGACCGCCCCATTGCACCCCGGCGCGCTGTATTGCGCCGTGTCAGGCGCTGCGGGTGAGGCCTTCGCGCTCGGCGAGGGTCAGCACGTCGATCGCGGGACCGGGGTGCGAGAGGACGCCGCCGCCGGGGACCGGCACCCGCAGCACGAGCGGCCGTTCGCGCGTCGTGCGGCGGAAGCCCTGGCCCTCGTAGATGCGGGTGATCAGGATGCGGCGCACGATCACCATCACGCCCGCCAGCGTGGGCAGCGCGACGATGAGGCCCAGCGGTCCAAGCAGCTTGCCCATGATCAGCACCGCGACGATCGTCAGCACCGGCGGCAGATCCACCTTGCGCGACATCACGAGCGGCGAGACGATGTTGCCCTCGAGCAGGTGCACCACCACGCCGAGGCCGACGACCAGCAGCGCATGGCTGCCGGGCGTGAACGCGTGGAATCCCTTTCCGTTCAGAACGAACAGCGCCGGCAGCGTCGTCGAGAGCAGCGTGCCGAAGAACGGAACGATCGCCACGAGTCCGGTGAAGATGCCGAACGGCAGCCAGAAGGGCACGTTCAGCATGAACAACCCGAACGCCGTCACCGCTCCCAGGAACGCCATCGTCGTGAGCTGGCCGACGATGTAGGCGCGCAGCGAATCGGCGAGATCGCCCAGCACGTCGCGAACGAGGTCGCGGTGAATCGGCGGAAACAGCGCGATCAACCACTCGCGGTAGAGCGCCGGATGCACCGATAGATAGATGCTCATCACGAGCACCGCGAACACGTTGATGGCCACTTCCACGACGCCGAAGACGCGCGGCACCACGCCGCCGAGCGTGGAGGTCACCTGCCCGTACAGTGCCTGGAGCACCGCGTGCTTGCCCGGTGGGAACACCGAGGCGAGCGCCGGCACCCGCGCGACAATGTTGTCGAGCCCCGTCTCCCACGACGTCATGAACGTCGGCAGCGACGTGATCAATTCCTTGGTCTGACTGATCACTGGCGGAATGAGGATCCACGCCAGCAGCACCAGGGCGCCGAGGGTCCCGAGCATCGCCGTCGCGAGCGCCGCGCCCGCGCGCATGCGCAGGTGGCGCTCCATCCAGCCGGCGAGCGCGCCGAGGTACAGCGAGATCAGCACGCCCAGGAAGAGCAGCAGGAAGACCTGGACGACCGACTTGAACAACCACAGCAGCAGAATGGTCAGGACCGTCGCCGTGAGCATCGGCGCGAACCTGAGGCGCCGGCCAGGCGCTTCGTTCGCCATCAACGCGGCTTCTGACCCGACGACTGATCCTCGATTTCAGCGTTCACAGTTTCCTCATCCGACGAGCTTCCCGCGCCCAACTGCTTCTTCTGGGCCGAGCCCGCCGACAGCATCCCCATCTTCTGCTTGAGCGCGAGGAGCTGCGTGTCCACCGTGCCAGCCGTGGCGCCGCGCTCGAGCTGCTTGAACTGATTCGCGAGCGTGTCGCCGCTGAACTCTTCCTCGATCTCGACCGACGCCTTGAGCTGGCGCTCGTTGGCTTCGATCCGCTCTTCCATGCGCGCGAAGGCATCGAACGCCGACTTCTCGGACATGGACGACATCGTCTCGGCGATGCGCTTCTGCGCCTGCGCGCGGCGCTGGCGCGCGACGAGCAGGTTTTTCTTGCGCTTCGCCTCCTCGATCTTGTCGTTCAGATCGCGGAGCGAATTCTTGAGCTTCTCCGTTTCGGCGCGGTGCGACTGCCAGGTCTCCTCGAGCTGCTGGCCGTGCTGGAGATGCTCGCCGTGGCGCAACAGGGCCTGCTTGGCGAGGTCGTCGCGGCCTTCCTTGACCGCGAGCATCGCCTTGTTCTCCCAATCCTGCGCCTGCCGATACTCGGCGTCGGCCTGATCGCGCAGACGCTTCTCGTCGGCGATCGCCGTCGCGACCTGCTGCTTGGCCTTCACGAGCTGCGACCGCATGTCCACCAGGATCTGATTCAACATCTTCTCGGGGTCTTCGGCCCGCGAGATCAGATCATTGATGTTCGAGCGGAGCAGCGTGGAAAAGCGATCGAAAATGCCCATGGGTCAGTGTGCCTCGCGGTACGAGCCGAGTTCGCGCAGATGGGATGCGAGCGCCACGGTGATGCTCTCGAACGCGGCCTGGAATTCCTCGTAGTCCAGGTGCGAAAGCTCCAGCGCTTCGGTGATCACGATGGATTCGTCTTCAATGCCGTACGACCCGTGAACGAGATCGGTCGCGTTCAGCTCGAGCAGTCGCCGGCTCAGGGTCGCGAGAGTCTCGGGATCCGTGGGAAGCGACATGACCTTCACACGCAGCACGACCACCGGCGGCTCGTAGTGCACCACCACGCTGAAGTCGAGCTCGCCCGAGGGCTTCACGATCCACAACCCGGGCTCCACCTCTGAGCAGCCCGCGCCGTCGGCGCCGAGCCGATCGAGGAACCGTTCGATGTCTTCCTTGGTCACCATGGAGTATCCCTGCCGTGAGTGCGTGTACCCTCTACGAACCGGACGGACCGACGTTTCAACAGTACCGCGACTGGACCTTGGCGGAAGGGCTCCCGGCCTGCCGACGCCCTAGTGCTTCTTGATCTGCACCAGCCGTTCTTTCGCCAGCCGGCGCCCCGTCGGCGTGGCCGCCAGTCCGCCGCCCGCCGTTTCGCGGTAGCGCACGTCCATTTCACGGCCGATCTCGCCCATTGTGTCTATGACTTCGTCCGCGGGAATCGCGAAGGTGATGCCCGCCATCGCCATCTCGATGGCCGCCAACGCGATCGCGGCGCCCGTCGCATTGCGAAAGACGCACGGCAGCTCGACCAATCCGCCGAGCGGATCGCACACGAGGCCGAGGGTTCCCTGCTGGGCGAGCGCCACAGCGTGTCCGACCTGATCGGGCGACCCACCGAGCATCTCGGTGGCGGCGCCTGCGGCCATGCCGGCGGCGGCACCCGTTTCGGCCTGACAGCCGCCCTCGGCGCCTGAGAGCGACGCGCGATCTGCGACGACGGCGCCAATGAGGCCAGCCGTCGCGAGGGCATCCACGACGCGCTCGTCGGGGATGTTCCTTGCCGCCGCCAGGCCGGTAAGCACCGCGGGCAGCACTCCCGCGCCGCCAGCAGTGGGTGCCGCGACGATCACTCCCATGGCCGCGTTGACTTCCTGCACCGCGAGCGCGCGCGCCAGTATGTCGCGGAACGGTGTTCCGGCCAGCGGGCCCGCGGGCCCGGACACAAGCTTTTCCGCATCGCCGCCGACAAGACCCGACTGCGAGCGAAGGTCGCCTTTCAGCCCCTGCGAGACCGCGTCGCGCATGACGACGAGCGCGCGCATGAGGGCCGCACGAATGTCGGCGGCGTCGCGACCCTGATCGTCCGCCTCCGTGGCGATCGCCAGCTCGGAGAGCGTGACCCCGCGCGCCTTGGCATCGGCGATCGCTTCGGCAAGTGATCTATACATGGCGCATCTCTAGGCCGCGACCTTGTCCAGCCGGAACGCCCAGCGCACCCATGGCAGCGCTCGAATGCGGTCGCGGATGGCTTCGTCGGGCTTCTCGTCTATCTCGATGACCATGAATGCGTCGCCACCGCGTTTTTTCCGCGTCAGCTTGAGCGTGGCGATGTTGAGATGCGCCTCGGCGAGCAGCGCGGCGATGCGCGCGATGGAGCCCGGGACGTCTTCGGCCACGAGCACGATCGTGTGATAGCTCCCGGAGATTTCCACGGGGTAGCCATCTATCTCGGTGATGAGGATGCGGCCCGCGCCGAGCGATGAGCCGACCATCACGGCCGTTCGACTGCCGCGTTCGACCGTGATGCGCGTCGTGTTGGGATGCGCGTCGTCGCTGATTGTCGTTTTCTCGAATTCGTAATCGAGACCTTCGCGAGCGGCTATATCGAGCGCCGTGCGAATGCGATCGTCATCGGGACGGAAGCCCATGAGTCCCGCGACGATGGCCTTGTCGGTTCCGTGCCCCTCGCCCGTGCGCGCGAAGGAGCCGTGCAGCTCGACGTGCGCCTTCTCCGGCGTGCCGCCGACGAGGCATCGCGCGAGAAGCCCGATGCGGCAGGCACCAGCCGTGTGCGAGCTCGATGGGCCGACCATGACGGGCCCGATGATGTCCAGGATGGAGACCATGACTGGAAGCTACAGCGCCGCCGCGTCGGGCGAGAGGAGCGCCGGCGCCACTAGGCCGACGCGCGCTTCTTTCCGCGCCCCGCCCGCTCGAGCAGCGGCTTCAGGAACTGGCCGGTGTACGAGGTGGCGTTGGCGGCCACCTGCTCCGGTGTGCCCGCGGCCACGATCTGCCCGCCGCGATTGCCTCCGTCGGGTCCCAGATCGATGATCCAGTCGGCCGTCTTGATCACGTCCAGATTGTGCTCGATCACGAGCACTGTGTTGCCGCGCTCGACGAGTCTGTGCAGCACGTCGAGCAGCACACGCACGTCCTCGAAGTGGAGGCCTGTCGTCGGCTCGTCCAGGATGTAGAACGTGCGGCCCGTGTCCCGCTTGGAGAGCTCGGTCGCCAGCTTCACGCGCTGCGCTTCGCCGCCCGAGAGTGTCGTCGCGCTCTGGCCCAAGTGGATGTAGCCGAGGCCTACGTCCGAGAGCGTCTGGAGCTTGGGCTGGATACGCGGCTGGTTCTGGAAGAACTCGAGCGCGTCGTCCACGGTGAGCTCGAGCGCGTCGGCGATGGTGATGCCGCGGAATCGCACCTCGAGCGTCTCGCGGTTGTACCGCTTGCCCTTGCACACGTCGCAAGGCACGTACACGTCGGGCAGGAAGTGCATCTCGATCTTCACGAGGCCGTCGCCCTGGCACGCCTCGCAGCGACCGCCCTTCACGTTGAACGAGAAGCGTCCCGGCCCGTAGCCGCGGATCTTTGCCTCAGGCAATTCGGCGAAGAGCTCACGAATCGGCGTGAACAGCCCCGTGTACGTCGCGGGATTGGAGCGTGGAGTGCGGCCGATCGGGCTCTGGTCTATGTCAATGACCTTGTCTATGTGCTGGAAGCCCGTGATGCGATCGTGGCGCCCGGGGATCACGCGCGCACGATAGAAGTGCCGCGCCAGCGAGCGATGCAGAATGTCCTCGATGAGCGTGGACTTGCCCGAGCCTGACACGCCTGTGATGGCGACGAAGAGGCCCAGCGGAATGTCCACGTCCAGATTGCGCAGGTTGTGCTCGCGCGCATTCCGGATGCTGAGCATCCGATGCTGCTCAGGCGCGCGGCGGTGCGGCGGCACCTCGATGCGAATCTTCCCCTCGAGATACTTGCCGGTGATGGAGTTCGGGTTGCGGGCGATCTCGTCAACGGTGCCCGCGGCGATCACGTGGCCGCCGTGCTTTCCCGCCCCGGGGCCGAGGTCGAGGATGTAATCCGCGGCGCGCATCGTCTCTTCATCGTGCTCCACGACGATGACAGTGTTGCCCAGATCGCGGAGCTGCTCGAGCGTGGCGAGCAGCCGCGCGTTGTCGCGCTGATGCAGGCCGATGGACGGCTCGTCGAGGATGTAAAGCACGCCGACGAGCCGCGATCCGATCTGCGTCGCAAGGCGGATGCGCTGGGCCTCGCCGCCAGAAAGCGATTCAGCGGCGCGGCCGAGCGTGAGATAGTCGAGCCCGACGTCAACGAGAAAGCGGAGCCGCTCGCGCACTTCCTTGAGGATTGGCGCGGCGATCTCAGGGTCGAGACCGTCCTTGCCGTCGCCGCGAACGGGCACCGATTGGAAGAACGACAACGATTCGGTGACCGCCATCTCGACCACGTCGCCGATCCCCTTTCCGTGGATCGTGACGCCGAGCGCTTCGCGCTTGAGCCGCTTGCCCTCGCAGACGTCGCAGGGCACCTGGATCATGAAGTCCTGGAGCTCCGTGCGCACCGAGTCGGAGCTCGATTCAGTGTATCGGCGCTCGACGTTGGCGAGAATACCCTCCCAGGCGACATCGGTCTTCTTCGCGCCCTTCGTCGCCTTTGGAGTTTTCTCACCGTGCAGCAGCGCGTTGCGCGCCGAGGCGGACAGCTCGCCCCAGGGTGTGTTGAGGTCGAAGCCCAACTGCCGGGCGAGCGCGGGGAGCACCATCTTGCGCAGGTACCCGGTGGGCTCGCCCCAGGGCAGGATCACGCCCTCGAGAATCGAGATCTGCGGGTCGCCGAGGACGAGCTCCTCGCTCACGCGCCGGCGCGTGCCGAGGCCGCCGCAGGCGGGACAGGCGCCGAACGGGGAGTTGAAGGAGAAATGGCGCGGCTCCATTTCGGGCAGCGAAATGCCGCATGCGGCGCAGCCGTAGCGCTCCGAGAACATCTCGCTCGTGCCCTCGTCAACGTTCGCCACTTCGACGACACCGTCGGCGAGCTTGAGGGCTGTTTCCACCGAGTCGGAGAGGCGCCCCTGGTCGTCGGCCTTCACCGAAAGCCGATCCACGACAACGAGCACCGTGTGATTCTGCCGGCGATTCAGCTTGGGCGGGTTGGCGACCTCGATGAGCTCTCCGTCCACGTACGCGCGGATGAAGCCCTGCTTGCGCACGCTCTCGAACAGCTCGCGGAATTCACCCTTCCGCCCCTGCACGAGCGGGGCGCGAATCTCGATGCGCGCGCCCTTGGGCCAGGTGAGCACAGTGCTCGCGATCTGCGCGGGACTCTGCCGCTGCACGGGGCGGCCGCAATTGGGACAGTGAGGCGTGCCAGCGCGCGCCCAGAGGAGGCGAAGGTAGTCGTAGATCTCGGTGACGGTGCCGACGGTGGAGCGCGGATTGTGGCCGGCGGTCTTCTGTTCGATCGAGATGGCGGGCGAGAGGCCTTCGATTGAATCCACGTCGGGCTTCTCCATCAGCCCGAGGAACTGCCGGGCGTACGCCGACAGCGACTCCACGTAGCGCCGCTGCCCCTCGGCGTAGATGGTATCGAAGGCGAGCGACGACTTGCCCGAACCGGACAGCCCCGTGATGACCGTGAGGCGGTCCCGCGGGATGGTTACGTCGATGTTGCGCAGATTGTGCTCGCGTGCGCCGCGAACGATCACCGAGTCTTCAGCCATAGCCCGCGAAAGCTGCGGACCGGGCGAGGGGGAGACAAGCATCGGGGGTGCGACGTACATTCGGGCGGCGGCGAAGCCCGTTTTGGAGCCTGACCCCGATTTGGGGTCAGGCACCAAAACGGAGCCTGACCCCAAATCGGTGCCTGACCCCAAATTGGTGCCTGACCCCAAATCGGTGCCTGACCCCAAATCGGTGCCTGACCCCAAATCGGCGTGGTCAAGACGATGTCTCACACAGACGCAATCGTGGTTCTCACGACAGTGACCGCCGAGGACGAGGCCGTGACGCTCGTCCGAGCCCTGCTGGAGCGGCGCCTGATCGCCTGCGGCACCCTCATGCCTGGCGCGCGATCCCTCTACCGCTGGAAGGACCGCATCTCGGACGAGCGCGAGGTCGTGCTCATGCTCAAGACGCGGGCGGCCCGGCTGGACGGGCTCCGCGAGGCGTTCGCGGAGCTGCATCCATACAAGGTGCCCGAGCTCCTCGTTCTCCCCGTGGAAGCCGGGCTGGACAAGTACCTGGACTGGATCAACGGCGAGACCACCCTGGCGCTGGCGTGAGTCGACGCAGCGCTGCCGCCGGCGTCGTCATCGTCGCCTGGCTCGCCGGATTGGGGGTGCTCGTTCGGCAGCAATACTTCCGGCCGCAGCTGGAGCAGCTGGCCGAAGCGGCGCTGCGCGTCTCGCCCGGCGCCGTGTACTACGCCGTCATGGATGGCGACAAGCAGGTTGGATTCGCGTCGTCCACGCTGGACACCACGGCCGCGGGGATCTCACTGCGCGACTACTTCCTGCGCGCGCCGACAGCGATTGATACGACGGATCGCCAGCTTTCGGTCACGACGGTCGGGCTCACCCGGGCGCTGCGGTTGCGTGCGTTCCGGATCAACTCCACGACGCCGGGCCGGCTTGCGTCGCTTATCGGCGTCGTCGAGGGTGATACCTCGATCGCGCTGAGCGACTCGCTGCGCGGCGCTGCGACGCCGATCCACCGGGTCGCGCTGGATGGTCCCGTGCTCCTGCCCAGTCTCATCCCGATCGCGGTCGCGTTGGGCGAGTCGCCGAAGGTCGGCAAGCGGTACGCGCTTCCTGTGTTCGATCCCGCCGCTCGAGCCGAGCGCACTGTCGCCGTGGAGATCACGGCCGAGTCGAGCTTCGTGGTGAACGACACCGCGGTCTTCGACTCGACGAGCGCCCGGTGGCGGCCCGCGCACCCGGATACGCTCAAGGGTTGGCAGGTCGCGAGTGAGGGTCCGGGTGGATTTTCGGGCTGGGTGGATGACCAGGGCCGGATTCTCACCACGTCGCAGGCGGGCCTGATCTTGCGAAGACTTCCGTTCGAGGTGGCGTTCGAAAACTGGCGCCTGAATACGGCGCCCACCGCTGCCCCGGCGGCGGGGCCAGGTCGTCCGCCCCTATGATCACACTTGAAAAACTGACCAAGCGGTACGGCTCGTTCACCGCTGTGGATTCAATCGACCTCACGGTGCCCGCGGGCGAGTTGTTCGGCTTCCTCGGCCCCAACGGCGCCGGGAAGACGACCACGCTGCGGATCATCGCCGGAATCCTGCGCCCCACGCGCGGCCGCGTGATGCTGGGCGGCGTGGACCTGGCCCGGGATCCCGTGCGCGCCAAGAGCAAGCTGGGATTCATTCCAGACAGGCCATTCATCTATGAGAAGCTGACGGGCTCCGAGTTCCTGCGGTTCGTGGCGGGCCTGTACGAGCAGCAGGGACCGGTGGTCGAGCGGCGCGCGCGCGAGCTGCTGGCGCTGTTCGACCTCGAGGAGTGGCGTGACGAGCTCGTCGAGAGCTACAGCCATGGCATGCGGCAGAAGCTGATCATCTCGAGCGCGTTCGTGCATCGGCCCGAGATCATCGTCGTGGACGAGCCAATGGTCGGGCTGGATCCCAAGGCGGCGCGGATTCTCAAGGATCTCTTCCGCGAGTACACGCATCGCGGCCACACGATCATGATGTCCACACACACGCTCGAGGTCGCGGAGACGTTGTGCGATCGCATCGCGATCATTCAGGGCGGGACGATTCGCGCGTCCGGGACCATGGCCGACCTGCGCGCCAGCGTCGCCGACGGTCGCGGCGGCCTCGAGGACATCTTCCTGCGACTCACGGGCGAGAACGCCGCGCGCGCGCTCGTCGACGTACTGGATGCCTGAGCGCGAAACGCCGGCGGCCGACGCGCCGCCGCCCAATCCGGGAACGCTGCACCTGCTGCTCCCCAAGTGGCTGACGGCGCGAGCCCGCGCGGCATCGGGCGAGCGCGGCCACGGGACCCGGCTCGCCATGCTGGGCGTGTTCGGGTTCATGTTCTGGGCCTTCATCTATGCGATTCTCTATCGCCTGCTGCTGTACTTTCGCGGCGTCGCGGAGATCGGACCGCTGCTCGCCGGCAAGCTGCTCGGCCTGATCCTGGTTGGATTTTTTTCGATCCTGCTGCTGTCGAATGTGATCACGGCGCTCTCGAGTTTCTTTCTCGCCCGCGATCTGGATCTGCTCGCGTCGGCGCCGGTGGACTGGTTCAAGCTCTACTGCGCGAAGCTGGCGGAGACCGTGGTGCACTCGAGCTGGATGGTCGTGCTCATGGCCGTGCCGATGTTCGCCGCGTACGGAGTCGTGTACGGCGGTGGGCCGCTCTTTCCGCTCATCGCGCTCGCCACGTTTCTGCCGTTGCTGCTGATTCCGGCGGTGATCGGGAGCGCCGTGACGCTGCTGCTCGTGAACATATTTCCGGCCCGGCGCACGCGAGACATTCTGAGCGTGATCGCCGTGCTCGCGGCCGGCGGGATCGTCGTGCTGTTCCGGCTCGTGCGGCCAGAGCGGTTGGCGCGGCCCGAAGGGTTTCGCTCGCTGGTGGACTTCATCGCGATTCTGCGGACGCCGACGTCGCCGCTGCTCCCAAGCGAGTGGACGGAGCGCGCCGTGATGGCGTGGCTCACGCGGCATACGGACCTCCTGCCCTACTATCTGCTGTGGAGCACGGCCGCGGCGGCGGTGGTGCTCGGCGCTGTGCTGCACCGCTGGCTCTACGCGAAGGGGTTCAGCAAGGCGCAGGAGAGCTCGCAGCAGTCGGCGAGATCCGGCCGCCTCTCGCGGGCGGCGCGCTGGCTGCTGACGCCGATCGGCGTCGTGCGGCGTGAGCTCGTGCTCAAGGAGCTGCGGGTCTTTTTCCGCGACACGACGCAGTGGTCGCAGCTCATTTTGCTCGCCGTGCTGGTGCTCGTGTACGTGTACAACATCAAGTATCTGCCGCTGCACGGCGACGGGATGACGTTCTTCCTCATCAACGTGATTCCATTCCTCAACCTCGTGCTCGCCGGCTTCGTGCTGGCATCGATCGCGGCGCGATTCATCTTCCCCGCCGTGAGCCTGGAGGGGCGCACGTTCTGGTTGCTGAGGTCGAGCCCCACGGCCATGCGCGACGTGCTGTGGGCCAAGTTCTGGGTCGGTACGCTGCCACTGCTGCTCCTGGCGCTGGTGATCGTGGGGACCACTGACTATTTGCTCCAGGTCACGCAGTTCATGTTCGCCGTGTCTGTGTTCTCGATCGTGTTCATGACCTTCGCCATGTGCGGACTGGCGATCGGGTTCGGGACGCTGTATCCGCAGTTCGAGACCGAGAACGCGGCGCAGATCCCGACGTCGTTCGGAGGGCTGCTGTTCATGATGACGTCCATCGCGATCATCGGCGCGGTGATCATCCTGGAGGCGCGGCCGGTCTACGGCTACCTGGGCGCCCGGGCGTACGGCACGCAGCCCGACACGGGCGGGATGGTCCTCGGCTTCGGCCTGGCGTTGGCCGTGTGCGTGGCGAGCACGGTGGTCCCCATTTCCATCGCCCTGCGCCGCCTCGAAACGATCGAGCGCGCCTGATCCGCCGCCCGATTTGGGGTCAGGCACCAAATCGGTGCCTGACCCCAAATCGGTGCCTGACCCCAA
>Ga0070679_100005448_pt1 | contig 11801 bp, 14 predicted proteins | sample KBSC63BmetaG_FD_65652 | JGI IMG/M metagenome (GOLD analysis project Ga0070679, IMG submission 65652) | Corn rhizosphere microbial communities from Kellogg Biological Station, Michigan, USA - KBS C6-3B metaG | ecosystem: Host-associated > Plants > Roots > Rhizosphere | place: USA: Michigan... | reverse complement strand
CTGCACGACGACGCCATCACGCGTTACCTGGAGCACTGGGCGCCGTTCACGGACGCGCGCCCCGACGCGCGTCGCGTGCTGCATGCATTGCGTGACCGCGGTCTGCGCACCGGCCTGCTGTCCAACACACACTGGCCGCGCGACTGGCACGAGCAGTGGTTGTCGCGAGACGGCCTGCTCGACCTGCTCGACGCGCGGGTCTACACCAGCGACCTGGAGCACGTGAAGCCGCACCCCGAGGCCTTCCGCGAGCTCCTCGGCCAGGTGCAGGTCGAACCGAGCGAGGCCGTCTTCGTCGGGGACCGCCTGCACGACGACGTCGGGGGAGCGGCGGCGCTGGGGATGCGCACGGTGTGGATCCGCAACGACGCCGTGCCACGCGCCGACGTCACACCCGATGCGGCCGTCGACGACCTGTCGGAGCTGGTCGGGCTCGTCGACGACTGGATGAAGCCGGTCGGGTCGCAGGCTCAGGCCGGCTGACCCGGCAGCGCGGGGTCGGCCGCGGGGTCGGCGCGCCACGTCGCTGCGGCGCCGGCGGCCTGGGCCAGCCAGGTCACCGCGAGCGTCCGGGCCGGGTCCGCCGCGGTCGCTGCGGCGGCGAGATCCCACGCCGCGCCGCAGCAGCCGTCCTCCAACACCGCCGCGAGACGGCGCGCGTCGGCCTCTCCGGTGACCGGGAACGGGACGGCGTACGCCGGTGCAGGCAGGGGCGCGACACCTCTCGCCCGGCGCAGCAACCGGATCAGCTGCTCGCGGCGCAGTCGATGCGCGTCGAAGGCCGCGGAGGCGGATGCCCGGTCGCGGCCGCGCAGGTGCGCGCCGGCGACGCCGTAGCCGTAGATCACCTGGTCCTCGGTGGAGACCGCGGCGGCGAGCGCGTCCGTGAGCCTCGTCACCTGCCCGCCCCGAGAACCGCGTGCGAGGCGGCGATGCTCGCGAGCAACGCGGCGTTCCCGCCGTCCCGAGCCGCGATCGCGGCGGCGTGCAGCGCCGGCACCGTCGCCGCGTCATCGGCCGACGGCGGCGCCGGCGGCGCCGACGGCGTACGTCCCAGCCGCGCTTCCAGCGCGCGCAGGTGGGCGAGGTGCGCCTGGTGCTGCGGCGTGGTTCCGGCGTACGCCGCGAGCAACCGCTGCTCGCTCGCCCATGCCGCGAGAAGCGCGTCGTCGTCCGATCCGGGCCGGGCCCGCGCACCGCGCGGGGCGGTCGTGCACCCGGCCAGGACCGCCGCCCCGCCGAGTAGCAGCGCCCGCCGGGTCGGGCGGGCGCGCGAGACGGTCACCGGCGGGAGTCTTTCATCTAGTCTGAACGGGAACGTCGGGGAACGAACGAACCGCATAGCGGACAAGAGAACAGCGGGAGGTGGGTCGTGGCGACTGTCTCCCGGGATCGCGTGCGGACCACCTTGCAGCCCGTGGTCGCCAAAGCGGGATTCGACCTCGAGGACGTCGCGGTCTCCTCAGCCGGGCGGCGAAGCGTCATCCGTGTCGTCGTGGACCGCGACGGCGGGGTCGACCTCGACGCGGTCGCGACCGTCTCCCGGGTGGTCTCCGAGGCGCTCGACGCCGCGGACGTGACCGGCGACTCGGCCTACACGCTCGAGGTGACCTCGCCCGGGGTCGACCGGCCGCTCACCGAGCCGCGGCACTGGCGGCGTGCGACCGGCCGGCTCGTCACCGTCTCGGCGACGGGCGGCGGCACGCTGACCGGGCGCGTCGTGGCGGCCGACGACGACGGCGTCACGTTCGACGTCGCCGGCGCCGAGCAGACCGTCGCGCACACCGACCTCGGTCCCGGCCGGGTGCAGGTCGAGTTCGACCGCCCGAAGGCCGGAGGTGGTGCGTCGTGAACATCGACGTCACCGCACTGCGCGGGCTGGTCCGCGAGAAGGACGTCTCGTTCGACACGGTCGTGGAGGCGATCGAGGTGGCGCTGCTGGCCGCCTACCAGCGCACCGAGGGCGCGGCACCGCACGCGCGCGCACAGCTCGACCGCAAGAGCGGTGAGGTCCGGGTGTTCGCGCAGGAGGTCGACGAGAGCGGGGAGACGGTCCGCGAGTGGGACGACACCCCAAGCGACTTCGGGCGCATCGCCGCGATGACCGCGAAGCAGGTCATCATGAGCCGGCTGCGCGACGCCCACCACGAGACGACGTTCACGGAATGGTCGGGCAAGGAGGGCGACGTCGTCAGCGGCGTCGTCCAGGCGCACGCGGGCGTGCGTTCCGACGGGCCGGTCTTCGTCGACCTCGGCGGCGTGGAAGCGGTCCTACCGCCGGCCGAGCAGGTGCCGGGCGAGACCTACGCGCACGGCGAGCGGCTTCGCTGCCTCGTCGTCGGCGTGCACCGCGGGCTGCGCGGCCCGCAGATCACGGTGTCGCGCACCCATCCCAACCTCGTGAAGAAGCTGTTCGCGATGGAGGTCCCGGAGATCGCCGACGGAACCGTCGAGATCTGCGCGATCGCCCGCGAGGCCGGCCACCGGACCAAGATCGCCGTCACGTCCAAGCAGCAGACCGTGCGCGCCAAGGGCGCCTGCATCGGGCCGATGGGCGCGCGGGCGCGGGCGGTGATGAACGAGCTGCACGGCGAGAAGATCGACATCGTCGACTGGCACTCGGACCCCGCCAAGTTCCTCGCCGAGGCGCTGCAGCCGGCAAAGGTGACCTCCGTGGAGGTCGTCGACGCCACCGCGCGGGCGGCCCGCGTGGTCGTACCCGACTACCAGCTCTCGCTCGCGATCGGGCGGGAGGGCCAGAACGCCCGCCTCGCGGCCCGCCTCACGGGGTGGCGGATCGACATCCGGCCGGACACCCAGGCCGGGTCCGAGGCCGGGGCCCCGGGTACCGCGAACGAGGCGGCCCAAGATCAGAGGTCGCCCGCTGAGGGCCCGGAGGGCTAGACTGGCGGCAGTGACGGAGCGGGCGCAGCCCCGGCGTACCGACGCGAAGCGGACCTGTCCGGTCCGAATGTGCATCGGTTGCCGGGAACGGTCCGCGAAGTCCGACCTGCTGCGCGTCGTCGCGGTCGAGAACATCCTCGTTCCCGATCCGCGGGGGCGGCTGCCGGGACGAGGGGCGCACCTGCACCCCGACCCCGGGTGCCTCGCACTGGCGGAGCGGAAGCGGGCGTTCGGCCGGGCCTTGCGCCTGACCGGCCCGTACGACGTCTCAGCGGTGCGGCAGTGGGTCGACCAAGTCAGACAGTCGCCGGAGAGGGCGGACGACCACGATGAGCGCTCGATGAGCCAGCACCGATGAGCAGCCCCGTGCAGTAGAACGGCCTGCGGCGACACCGCGGGCCAGAAGGAGAGAAGTGGCCAAGGCCCGCGTTTCCGCTCTTGCCAAGGAGATCGGCAAGACATCAAAAGAGCTGATCGAGTGGCTCAACAACAACGGCGAGTACGTCAAGACGCCGTCGTCGACGATCGAGGCCCCCGTCGTCGCGAAGGTTCTCGCTGCCTTCCCGAAGGTCGAGTCGGCCGACGGCGCTGACGGCGCCGCACCGGCGAAGAAGACCGCCGCGAAGAAGACGGCGGCGAAGGCTGCGCAGCCGACGCCGGAGCCGGAGCCGGAGCCGGAGCCGGCTCCCGCGCCGACCGGCCTCGACACGCCGATCGAGCAGGTGTTCCCGAAGGTCGAGCCGACTCCGCCGCGCGAGGACGATGAGGACCTGCGCCCCGCGGCGAGTGCCGCGCCGGCGGCGCCCCGACCGGCCGCTCCGCGGCCCGGCGTGCCGCGGCCCGGCAACAACCCGTTCACGACCCGCGAGCCCGCCGCGCGGCCGATGCCGCCGCGCCCGGGGGCACCCCGGCCCGGTCCCGGCGCGATGCCGCCTCGGCCGGGAACGCCCGGCATGATGCCGCCGCGTCCCGGCAGCGCGCGCCCAGGCATGCCCGGTCGCGCCGGCGGTCCCGGCGGCCCCGGCGGCCCCGGTGCCGGCCGGCCCGGTGCCGGCGGTGCCGGCCGTCCCGGTGGCGGCGGCTTCGGTGCCGGTCGTCCCGGTGGCGGTGGCTTCGGTGCCGGCCGTCCGGGTGGCGCGCCCGGCGGTGCCGGCGCGGGTGCGCCCGGCCGTCCCGGTGGCGGTGGCTTCGGCGGCGGGCGTCCGGGTGGTCCCGGTGGACGTGGCCGAGGCGCCCCGACCCAGGGTGCGTTCGGTCGCGGACCGGGTGGACGCCCGGCGCGTGGCCGCAAGTCGAAGAAGCAGCGGCGTCAAGAGTTCGACAACATGCAGGCGCCGACGATCGGTGGCGTGCAGGTCCCGCGCGGCCAGGGCGAGACGATCCGGCTGCCTCGGGGCGCCAGCCTCGCCGACTTCGCCGACCGCATCGGCGCCAACCCGGCGTCGCTCGTGCAGGTCGTGTTCACGCAGATGGGCGAGATGGTGACCGCCACGCAGTCGGCTCCCGAGGAGACGCTGCAGCTGCTCGGCACCGAGCTCGGCTACGAGGTCAAGATCGTCACGCCGGAGGAGGAGGACGCCGAGATCCTGGCGCGCTTCGACCTCGAGTTCGACGCGGACGAGGACGAGGAAGACCTCGCTGCGCGGCCGCCGGTCGTGACCGTCATGGGTCACGTCGACCACGGCAAGACCAAGCTGCTCGACGCCGTCCGCAAGGCCAACGTGCAGGCGCGCGAGGCCGGTGGCATCACCCAGCACATCGGTGCCTACCAGGTGCACACGATCGTCAACGACGAGGACCGCACGATCACCTTCATCGACACCCCGGGTCACGAGGCGTTCACCGCCATGCGTGCGCGTGGTGCACAGGTGACGGACATCGCGATCCTCGTCGTCGCGGCCGACGACGGCGTGATGCCGCAGACGATCGAAGCGCTCAACCACGCGCAGGCGGCCGACGTACCCGTCGTCGTGGCGGTCAACAAGGTCGACAAGGAAGGTGCCGACCCCGCGAAGGTGCGGGGTCAGCTCACGGAGTACGGCCTGGTGGCCGAGGAGTACGGCGGCGACACGATCTTCGTCGACGTGTCCGCCATCACGGCCCAGGGCCTGCCGGAGCTGCTCGAGGCGGTCGTCCTCACAGCCGACGCGGCACTCGACCTGCGCGCCAACCCGAAGCGTCCGGCCGAGGGCACCTCGATCGAGGCGCACCTCGACCGCGGCCGCGGTCCCGTCGCGACAGTGCTGGTGCAGCGCGGCACCTTGCGGGTCGGAGACTCGATCGTCGCGGGTGACGCGTTCGGTCGCGTCCGCGCCATGCTCGACGAGAACGGCGAGCAGGTCGACGAGGCGCCGCCGTCACGCCCGGTGCAGGTTCTGGGCCTGACCAGCGTCCCCGGCGCCGGCGACACGTTCATGGTCGTGCCGGAAGACCGGATGGCACGGCAGATCGCCGACCAGCGGCAGGCGCGGGAGCGGTTCGCCGAGCTCGCGAAGAGCCGTGGCCGCCTCACCCTCGAGGACGTCCTCGAGCGGATCAAGCAGGGCGAGGTCAACCAGCTCAACCTGATCCTCAAGGGCGACGTCTCCGGTTCGGTCGAAGCCCTCGAGGACGCGCTGCTCAACATCGACGTCGGTGCCGAGGACGAGGTCGGTCTTCGCATCATCGGCCGCGGCGTCGGCGCGATCACCGAGAACGACATCAACCTCGCGAAGGCCTCGGACGCGGTCATCATCGGCTTCAACGTCCGGCCTGAAGGCAAGGCACGCGAGCTCGCCGAGCGCGAGAAGGTCGACGTCCGCTACTACTCGGTCATCTACGCCGCGATCGAGGACGTCGAGAACGCGTTGCGCGGAATGCTCAAGCCGGAGTACGAGGAGGTGCAGCTCGGCACGGCGGAGATCCGGGAGGTCTTCCGGTCGTCGAAGTTCGGCAACATCGCCGGTTGTGTCGTGCGTAGCGGCACCATCGTCCGCAACTCGAAGGCGCGGCTCGTGCGCGACGGTGTCGTCGTCGCCGAGAACCTCACCATCTCGGGCCTGCGGCGCTTCAAAGACGACGCGACCGAGGTGCGTGAGGGTTTCGAGTGCGGTATCTCGCTCGGCAACTACAACGACATCTCGATCGACGACGTCATCGAGACCTTCGAACTCAGGGAAAAGCCACGCACGTAGACGTCTGTCGTGTGCGCAGGTAGGGCCTGGATCACCCAATGTTTGTAGGGACGCTGGAGCTCGACTTGCTGCTCGGTGATGTGCACTCGCTCAAGGCGAAGCGGTCGGTCGTCAGACCTATCGTTGCGGAGCTGCGGCGGCGGTTCGATGTCGCCGCGGCCGAGGCCGGCCAGCTCGACCTGCACCGGCGGGCGACGGTGGGCGTGGCGGTGGTGGCTGCGGACGCCGCGCACTGCCGTGATGTGCTCGATGCGTGCGAACGGCTCGTCGCCGGGCGGCCCGAGGTCGACCTGCTGGCTGCGCGGCAGCAGCTGCACAACAGCGAGGACTGAAAGGGGCGTCTGGTGGCCGACGAAGCGAGGACGCGGCGGATGAGCGTTCGCGTCCGCGAGATCGTCGCGAGCGTCATCGAGCGGCAGGTCAAGGACCCGCGGCTGGGCATGGTGACGGTCACCGACACGCGCATGACCCCGGACCTGCACGAGGCGACGGTCTTCTACACCGTCTGGGGCGACGACGCCGTCCGCGCCGACACCGCCGCGGCGCTCGAGAGCGCGAAGGGCATCATCCGCAGCGCCGTCGGGCGCGCGACCGGCCTGAAGACCACCCCGACGATCACCTTCGTGCTGGACGCGGTGCCGGAGAACGCCCGGCACATCGAGGAGGTTCTCGAGCGCGCGCGGCATGCGGACGAGCAGGTGCATGCGCTGGCGGAGCAGGCGACCTACGCCGGGGAATCGGACCCCTACCGTCATGCTGACGACAGCGATGTCGACGACTGACGAGCCGTTCGCGGCCGGCCGCGCGGTCCACCTCCCCGAGGAGGTGTGGCTGCAGGCGGTCGACGTGCTGCGGGGCGCCGGCTCGGCGACGCTCGTGTGCCACGTCGCGCCCGACGGCGACGCCCTGGGATCGATGCTGGGGCTGGCCCGGGTGCTGCGCGCACAAGGTGTCGACGTCACCTGCACATGGGGTGACGCGACCTGGGTCGTTCCCGCGTCCTACCGCTGGCTGCCCGACATCGACACCGTGGTTCCGCCGGCCGACGTGCCCGCCGACAACGACGTGCTCGTGGTGCTCGACACCGCCAGCCGTGACCGGCTCGGCGTGCTCGGTCCGCTCGCCGACACGGCACGCGAGCTGGTCGTCATCGACCACCACGCGCACAACAGCGGTCTCGGGGGCGTGCAGCTTGTCGACTCTGCCGCGGCGGCGACGGCAGTGCTGGTCGAGGCACTCGTGCGGCGCCTGGTCGACACCGAGCGCGACGGCAAGGTCGATCCAGAGACCGCGACGTTGCTCTACGTCGGGCTGGTCACCGACACGGGTTCGTTCCAGCACCCGGTGACGACACCGGCCGTGCACGCCGTTGCGGCGCGACTGCTGGCGGACGGGGCGTCGCCGTCCGACATCGCCCGCCGGCTGTGGGGGACCCGGTCGTTCGGGTTCAACGTCGTTCTCGGTGCTGCCCTGTCGCGGATGCGGCTGGAAGCGGACGCTGTTGGCGGTCGCGGCTGGGTCTGGACCTGGACCAGGCACGAAGACCTGCGCGATGCGGGCGTCGAGCTGGACGAGATCGAGCCGGTGATCGATGTCGTGCGGGTGACGCGTGAAGCCGACGTTGCGGCGGTGTTCAAGCAGGATGCCGACGGCAGCTTCCGCGTGTCGACGCGGTCGCGCGGGGCCACCGACGTCGGCGCGGTTTGTGCATCGCTGGGCGGCGGCGGACACCGTCTGGCTGCCGGTTTCACGTCGTACGACGACGTCGAGACGACAGCCGACCGGCTGCGCGCGGCGCTCGCGCAGGCACCGTCTCCTTGAGGTCGACTGCGTGACCGACGGGCTGCTCGTCGTCGACAAACCGGGCGGGTGGACGTCGCACGACGTCGTCGCGCGGGTTCGGCGGCTGGCGGGCACCCGACGGGTCGGGCATGCCGGCACGCTCGACCCGATGGCGACCGGCGTGCTCGTAGTCGGAATCGGCCGCGGCACGCGTCTGCTGGGCCATCTAGCGCTGGCGGACAAGGACTACGAGGCAACGATCCGGCTCGGCGTCACGACGACCACGGACGATGCCGAGGGTGAAGTCCTCACCGAGTCCGATGCCGACGCGATCAGCGACGAAGAGCTCGTCGCCGCGATGGGTGAGTTCGTGGGCGACATCGAACAGGTTCCGTCGGCCGTCTCCGCCATAAAGGTTGACGGCGAGCGGGCTTACAAACGCGCGCGTCGCGGCGAGGACGTGCAGCTGCAGCCTCGTCCGGTGCACGTGGCGCGGTTCGAGCTCGCGCAACGCCGTGGCGCCGACGTGGACGTGCACGTCACGTGCTCCACCGGCACCTACGTCCGGGCGCTGGCGCGTGACCTCGGCCAGGCACTTGGCGTCGGCGCGCACCTGACGGCCTTGCGTCGTACGCGAGTCGGCGGCTTCACGCTCGACCAGGCGCGCACGCTGGAGCAACTCGCGGAGGACTGCTCGGTCGTGCCGTTGGCGGCGGCGGTCGCGTCGTCGTTCCCGCAGGTGCACGTCAGCGACGACGATGCGCGCCGGCTGGCGTTCGGCCAGCGCGTCGACCTCGAGGTCCCGCCCGGCGTCGTCGGCCTGTTCGCGCCGGACGGATCAGTGGTGGCCCTGGGGGAGCGCGCCGAGGACCGGCTGCGAACCCTCGTCGTCTTCGCCCCGGCCGGCCCGCCTTCGTGATCATGGCGTTGAGGTAGGCGCAACGCCATGATCACGGCCTGAAGCCGGGCCGAACGCCATGATCACGAACAGCTGGGGGGTTGCGCTCCGCGGCAACTCGCGATATATCTCGTCTACACACACGCGATATATCGCGACTCTGCAGCACGACCGGGAGGTGGGCAGATGGCGGAGTGGACCATCGAGGAGCCGACGGCGATCGACGTCGCGGAGCGGGTCACGTCGGTGGACGTGCGGGTGGTCGCGGGCCACGTCGACGTGGTCACGACGGAGGGCCCAGCCGATGACACCGGCGCGCGGGTAGAGGTGACGAGCATCGAGGGACCGCCGCTGCATGTCAGCGTCGAGCACGGCCGGCTGACGGTCGCGCACGAGGAGCTTCAGTGGCGTGGCTTGTTGAGCTGGCGGCTGCTGAGTCATGAGCACCGGCGCGCAGTCGTGTCCGTGGCGGTGCCGCGCGAGTGCCAGGTGTCGATCGGCGTCGTGACGGCGGATGCCGTCGTCGCAGGCGTCAACGGACGCACGCAGGTGCGCTGCGTCGCCGGCGACGTCACCCTCGACAACACCGTGGGCGACGTCGAGGTGCAGTCGGTGTCCGGTGATGTCGAGCTGCGCCGCGTCGCCGGACGGGTGAACCTCACTACGGTCTCCGGCGAGCTGACGCTCGTCGACGGCCGGTCGGGACGCGTACGCGCCAAGAGTGTCAGCGGCGACGTGACGCTGGACCTGCACCCCTTCGACCCGCTGCGCATCGATGTCACGACCGTGTCCGGCGACCTCACCGTCCGGGTGCCGGCGACGACCGGGTTCGACGTCGACGTGCTGAGCGCGTCCGGAGACATCGCGTCGGCCTTCGACGGCGTGGCCCCGTCGCGTAAGCCGGGCGTGCAGCGGCTCACCGGCCGGGTCGGCGACGGTTCGGGTCGCGTCCGCGGCCGGTCGGTCTCGGGTGGAGTCTCGCTCTTGGCGCGCGCATGAGCCCGGTCTTCCGGCACGGCGCCTTGCGGCTGTATCTCCTGAAGCTGCTCGACGAGCAACCACGGCACGGGTACGACGTGATCGCACTGCTCGAGGACCGCTTTCTCGGGCTCTACTCGCCGTCCGCCGGCACCGTCTACCCACGCTTGTCCAAGCTCGAGGCCGAAGGCCTCATCGAGCACGACGAGGTCGACGGCCGCAAGGTCTACCGGCTGACCGAGGCGGGTCGCGAGGAGCTTCGCCGCAGCACCGAAGAGCTGTCCGCGCTCGAGCGAGATCTGACCGCTTCGGTGAGTGAGCTGGCGAGGGACGTACGCGAGCAGGTGCGGGCATCGGCGCGCGACCTGCGAGCCGAGCTGAAGCAAGCCGCGCGGGAGGTGCGCCGAGAGGCGCGTGCCTCGGCGCGTGGCTTCTCCGACGGTGCCCTCGGAGAGCTGGCGACCGCGATCGAGCGGCTGCGCACCGACGTGCTCGCGCAGGCGCGGCGAGCTGACGACGATGCTCTGCGCGCTGCCGTCGACGCCGTACGCAGCTGTGCCGAGGAGCTCAAGGCTCTGCTCGTGGGGGAGCGTCACGCGACCGAGTAGGCGCGCTTCCTTAGTCTGGGCGCCGTGCTGATCTGGCGATCGCCGGCCGACGTGCCGCCCGACTGGGGGCGCAGCGCCGTCGCGATCGGTGTCTTCGACGGTATGCACGCCGGCCACCGCGCAGTCGTCGGGAGAACGCGCGACGCAGCCGCCCGGACCGGCGCGCGCAGCGTCGTCATCTCCTTCGACCCGCACCCCGTCACGGTCGTGCGCCCAGAGGTCGGGCTGCTCATGCTCACCAGCGTCGCGCACCGCGCCGAGCTCCTGGAGCCGCTCGGCGTCGACGCCCTCCTCGTCCTGCACTTCACGCGCGCGCTGTCGCAGCTGTCGCCGGAGCAGTTCGTCGAGCAGATCCTCGTCGACGCGCTGCACGCGTCCACGGTCGTCGTCGGCGCGAACTTCCGGTTCGGCCACAAGGCGGCCGGGGACGTCGCGTTGCTGCGACGCGAGGGAGAGCGCCACGACTTCACGGTCGACGCGGTCGAGCTGCTCGTCGGCCCTGCGGCCGGCGATGGGCAGCCGGTCTCCTCGACGCTCCTGCGTGGGCTGATCGCCGACGGCGACGTCGCCGCTGCGGCCGAGGCGCTGGGCCGTCCGCACCAGGTCGACGGCCCCGTCGTCCGCGGCGAGGGCCGAGGCCGGGGGCTGGGCTTCCCGACCGCGAACGTCGACGCGTCGCCGGCGATGGCGATCCCCGCTGACGGCGTCTACGCGGGGTGGCTGGTCCGCGCCGACGGCACGCGGCTGCCGGCCGCGATCTCGATCGGCACCAACCCCACGTTCGACGGCACGCAGCGCACCGTGGAGGCCTACGCCCTCGACGTCGACATCGATCTGTACGACGAGACCGTCGCGATCGAGTTCGTCGAGCGGCTGCGCGGCATGGTGCGCTTCGCCTCGGTCGACGAGCTGATCGAGCAGATGACCCAGGACGTCGTCGACTCGCGCCGCATCCTCACCGCCGCACCCGCCTGATCACGGCCCCGATTACTGACAGTAGCCGGGCTCGCCCGGCGTACCGCCGGGTCGGCTACACTGGCCGCCGTTAGTAAACGTCTGCCCTTGTGGTGCAACCCTCTGGGCCGGATGACCTCAGGAGTTCCTTTTGCCGCTCGACGCCGCCGTCAAGCAAGAAATCATCAACGAGTACGGCACCGGCACCGGTGACACCGGCTCTCCCGAGGTCCAGGTGGCGCTGCTCACGCGGCGCATCAACGACCTGACCGAGCACATGAAGGCCCACAAGCACGACTTCCACACGCAGCGCGGGCTGCTCCAGCTCGTCGGTCGCCGCCGGCGGCTGCTGCGTTACCTGGAGTCGAAGGACGTGCAGCGCTACCGCTCGCTCATCGAGCGGCTGGGGCTGCGCCGCTAGACCCCACTGGCGCTGCCGACGCTCCGGCGGTGCGCACCGGTCCTCGGTAGTGGCGTTCGAGCTGGCAGGAGAGCCCGAGCGCT
>Ga0070679_100005447_pt1 | contig 11802 bp, 8 predicted proteins | sample KBSC63BmetaG_FD_65652 | JGI IMG/M metagenome (GOLD analysis project Ga0070679, IMG submission 65652) | Corn rhizosphere microbial communities from Kellogg Biological Station, Michigan, USA - KBS C6-3B metaG | ecosystem: Host-associated > Plants > Roots > Rhizosphere | place: USA: Michigan... | reverse complement strand
TCATTCCGTTCGATGAGGCCGTACACGGCTTGGTGCGCGATGGTGCAACGGTCTTTCCGCAGGCGATCGGGCTCGCCGCGACATTCGATACGTCGATGATGGATCGCGTTGCGCATGCGATCGCGAGTGAGACGCGCAGCCGCGGCATCCGCCAGGTATTGTCGCCGGTGATCAACATCGCGAACGACGTGCGATGGGGCCGCGTGGAAGAGACGTACGGCGAGGATCCGGTCCTCACGTCGCGCATGGGCGTGGCCTTCGTTCGCGCGTTCGAGACGTCGGGCATCGTGGCGACGCCCAAGCACTTCATCGCGAACGTTGGCGAGGGTGGCCGCGACAGCTATCCGATCGACTTCAGCAATCGGCTGCTTCAGGAAATGTTCTTTCCACCATTCAAAGCAGCGATCGACGAAGGCGGCGCGCGCTCGGTCATGAGCGCGTACAACCTGGTCGATGGGTCGCCGGCCACGCAGAACCGCGCGCTGCTGGACGGCGTGCTGAAGCACGACTGGGGATTCAGAGGATTCATAATCTCGGATGCTGCGGCAACTGGTGGCGCGACCGTACTCGCTCACACCGAGGCGACGACCGCAACGGCCACGAAGGATGCGTTCGACGCCGGGCTCGACGTCGTCTTCCAGTCGTCGTGGCCGCAGCATCGTCCCTACCTCGACGCCTTCCGTCGAGGCCTGGTCGCGGATTCGGTCATCGACGCTTCGGTCTCGCGCGTGCTGCGCGCGAAGTTCCAGCTCGGGCTGTTCGAGCATCCGTATGTGAATGTCGATAGCGCGGCGGCGCTGAACGGCAGCGCGGAACATCGTGCGCTTGCGCGCGAGGCGGCGCGCGAGTCGATCGTGCTCCTCCAGAACCACCGCAATACGCTGCCGCTATCTGGCAGCGTTCACTCGCTCGCCGTGATCGGCGTCGACGCAACCGAGCATCGCTTCGGCGGCTACAGCGGCTCGGGCGTACATCCGATCTCGATTCTGGATGCGCTTCGCGAACGACTCCCGAATGTCACCTATGAGCCGGGCCCCGGACGCATCTCGCGCGAATACGTGATCGTCGATGCCGAGCATCTGTCGTCGGTCGACAGCGGGAGAATCGTGCGCGGGCTTCATGGCGAATACTTCGACAACAATCGTCTCGCGGGCGCACCGCGCCTCGTTCGCACCGATCCACGCATCGATTTCGGGTGGACCCTCAACTCGCCGGGACGCGGGATCCCCTATGACTGGTACTCGGTTCGTTGGACGGGAAAGATCACTGCGCCGGCCGGGGTACATCGAATCGGCATCGAGGCGAACGACGGCTATCGCCTCTATCTCGACGGCAAGCTCGTCATCGACGACTGGATGAAGCGCTCATACGGCAGCCGGCTCGTCGACGTCACGTGGACGCCCGGCTCGACGCATGACGTCCGGCTCGAGTACTTCGAGAGCACCGGCAACGCCCGCGTGAAGCTTGTCTGGGATGCGGGTGTCGCGAACGACTGGCGTGCCAAGATCGAGAGTGCCGTCGCCGCCGCGCGAAGAAGCGAGGTGGCCGTCGTCGTCGCCGGCATCGAAGAAGGTGAGTTCAGGGATCGAGCCCTTCTCGGGCTTCCGGGACATCAAGACGAGTTGATCGAACGGGTCGCGGCGACCGGGCGTCCAACCATCGTCGTGCTCATTGGCGGCAGCGCCATCAAGATCTCTTCATGGGTCGATCGCGTGGGGGCGGTGGTCGACGCGTGGTATCCCGGCGAACAGGGAGGCCACGCCGTGGCCGATGTATTGCTCGGCGACTACGACCCGGCCGGCCGGCTGCCGATCACGTTCGCCATGAACGAAGGCCAGCTTCCGCTGTACTACGATCACAAGCCGACTGGACGGGGCGACGATTATCTCGATCTCACAGGTCAGCCGTTGTTCCCGTTCGGATTCGGATTGTCATATACGACCTTTGACTACTCGTCGCTCTCGATCAGCCCAGCTACGATTGCGGCGGATGGACATGTGACGATCGCGTGCAAGGTGAAGAACACCGGCGCGCGAGCGGGGGACGAGGTCGTCCAACTGTACGTGCACGACGAGCTGGCGTCGGTCGCTCGGCCGGTGATGCAGCTCGAAGGCTTTCGCCGGGTACATCTGGTGCCCGGCGAGGAGACGGACGTGTCGTTCGACGTTGGGCCCGATCAGTTGAAGATGCTCGATCGGGAGATGCACTGGGTCGTCGAGCCTGGAGCGTTTCGCATCATGATCGGCGGGTCGTCGCGGGACATTCGGTTGCGCGGCGAGGTGATCGTGCGTTGATGCGCAGCAGGCTCGGGTAGGGACGCGTATGACTATCGCTCACGGTCATTCACTCGTGGGGAGTCGGAGATGATGACATTGGACGTCGTCGGTCGGCGCACGCTCGTTCTCGCCGGCGCACTCATGCTCGCGGGCGCGTGCACGCGTTCGGCGCAGACGGTCACCGTCGCGACGCCTCCGTCAGCCGTACAATCCACACCCGCCGCGGCCACCCCGGCGCCGACACCGGTCGCCTCGGCGGAGCGTCAAACCCTTCCTGATCGCCTCAGCGACGCCGACTACTGGAAGCTCGAGCAGGCCATCTCCGAGCCGGGCGGCTATTTCCGAATCGAAGACAACTACACGTCCAACGAGATGGAGATCGGCCAGCTCTTCACGCAGCTTCGCGACGAGCACGTGAGCGGTGACGTGTACATGGGCGTGGGACCCGAGCAGAACTTCACGTACATCGCGGCGATTCGCCCGCGCATGGCGTTCATCGTCGACATCCGGCGCCAGGCCGTGATGCAGCACCTGATGTTCAAGGCGATCTTCGAGTTGGCGCCGGATCGCGCCGAGTTCATCTCGCTGCTGTTCGGAAAGCCGCGTCCGCCCATCGGTGCCGCGGACACGTCCATTCAGCGCATCTGGGAGCTCTACCGCAACGTTGCGAGCGACTCGGCGCTTTCAGCGAAGACGTGGGCCCGTGTCGTCGATCGGCTCACGAACGTGCACGGCTTCACGTTCACGCAGGACGAGAGCGACAAGCTCAAGGCGGTGTACGATGCGTTCTACTTCTACGGGCCGTCGATCTCGACCCGCGGCTACTCCGGCGGCCGCGGCGGCGACTTCGCCGAATTGACGGCGTACTCCATGGACCAGAGCGGTCGTCCGCGAAGCTTCCTGTCGTCCGAAGAGAATTATCGCTACATCAAGAACTTGCATGAGCGGAATCTCATCGTGCCAGTCTCGGGCGACTTCGCCGGGCCAAAGGCCATCCGCGCGATCGGAGAGTACGTCAGGCAGCACGACGCCATCGTCCGCGCGTTCTACGTCTCCAACGTCGAGCAGTATCTCTTCGGCGACAATCACGACCAGCTCTTCTATGCCAATGTCGCCACGCTGCCGATCGACTCCACGAGCGTGTTCATTCGGCCGTATTCGATGCGTGGCCGTTACAACTATGCCGGCGGACCGACGATGACCCTCTGTCCGATCCGCATGTTCCTCGCCGCGGTGGACTCGGGGCGAGTGACGAACAACGAAATGGCATTGTCGTGCGGCAAGTGAGCGTCAGCGCTGCTCGGTGAAGGCCAGTACCAGCGCACCGAGCAATCCGACGCCCAGCGCTGCGCACCACAATGTCGTTCCGCCGAAGCGGTCGAGTATGATCGTCCCGGCCCATGGCCCGATTAGGATCGCCAGGCTGAACGTCGCCGCGTAGGCGCCCGCGTACGCGCCTGCCTGACCCGTGGGAGCAATGTCGGCGACGTACGCACCGCTCGCGGGCATCGCGATCATCTCGCCGAATGTCCAGATGACCGCCGCGAGCACGAGTCCAGCGGTGCTGTGCAGCACGGCCATGCTGCCGAACCCCACCGCGAACAGCGTCGCGCCAAGCACGAGCGCGGATCGGTGTGCCCAGTGTTCCATCGCGAGGTTGAGGGGCACCTCGAGCACCACGATCAACAACGTGTTGATCGCGAACAGGACTCCATAGAACGACGCGCGGTGGTGCAGATCACGCACGAGAAAGAGCGGCATCGAGGCTTCGTGCTGATAGAACACGAGTGCCACGAGCAGCACACCGACGAGAAACACGATGGCGCGCGGATCGTCGAGCACCGTCACGCGTCCCACACGATCGTCCGGCGTCGACTCGGCCGGCGTCGTCGCGACGACGGTGTGCAGCGGACGCCACGCGAGCAGGAGCGACAACACCAGGCCGGCGGCGAGCGAGCTCACCGCGTCCGCGACGAACAACAACGGATACGACACCGTGGCGAGGAAGCCGCCGAGTGCCGGGCCGATGCTCATGCCCAGATTGATGCCGAGCCGATTGACCGCGACCGCCGCCTTCCGCTGCTCGGGCAGGACGTAGGACGTGAGTGCGGCGAGCGTCGCCGGACGCACCGCCTCCGCGACGAGCGCCCATATGAACGTGATGATAAGAAAACTCTCGAACCGGCGCGCGAGCGGAAAGACGAACAGGATGGCGCCCGAGACGAGCAGCGATCCTCGCAGCACCGCGAACGGCCCGAATCGATCGCAGAGGCGGCCCGCGATCGGGCCGCTCACCAGGCCGCCGATGCCGTAGATCGTGAGCGCGAGGCCCGCGAGCGCCGGACGCACGCCGAGGTACGCCGTCACGTACAGGACCATGAAAGGGACGACCATCATGCCCGCACGATTGACCAGCGTCGTGGCGAAGACGATCCATACCGATCCCGGAAGACCGCGGACGCCACGCCATGGATTTCTCGAGGGCACGCGTGGCGTCTCGCGCGCGCGCGGTTACGGCTTTCCGCCCTCGTGCCACTCCGGCTTGAATCCGTCGCCAAGGAGGCGGACGGCCACGACGGCCGCGTTGATCACGCCGGCCATGTGATCGAAGTTCGCGAGACGAACCTCGTCATCGGCACGATGGTAGTCGGCATGCAGATCGAACGTCGACAACGTATGTGCGGGAATCCCCATCCGCGCGTACGCGATGTTGTCGCTTCGGCCAAAGAAGTTCTGCGCGGGACGCGGATCCTTCACGATCGGCAGGTCATGCGCGGCGAGCGTATCGCCCATCGTAGAACGCTCATAGCCCGTGAGCCACGCGTGGCCCGGCCCACCTGCGAGCGAGTCGGGTCGGTCGATCATCTCGATCTCGAGGTTCGCGACCATCTGCGACAGCGGTCGCACGGGATGCGCGATGTACCAGTTGGTGCCCACGAGGCCGACTTCCTCGCCGGTCGTCGCCATGAAGATCAACGTGCGCTTGGGCGGCGGTCCCTTCTTGATGGCACGCGCGATCTCGATGACGGCCGTGGTTCCCGACGCGTCGTCGTCCGCACCATTGTAGATCGAATCCGTGGATCCCGCCGCTGGCATCGCGATGCCGAGGTGATCGTAGTGCGCGTCGATCAGCACGACCTGGTCCTTCATGGACGGATCGGTGCCTTCGATCAACCCGACGACGTTGCCGCCGAGCGCGGGGCGCTCGATGAAGGAGACGTGCTGTGAATCGTCGGCCCGATCGTACCGACCTTCGCGGCGTCCAGTGACGTGCCGAGCAGCACTTCGGCCGCGTGTTTGGTCAACGAGACCGTGGCACTCGTCGGCTGAGCCGGCGGTGCCGACGGATCTTTCGTGAATCCGCTGCTCGTGTGCTTCGCGGCCCAGACGGTCCGAGGCGCGAGCGAATCGCCTTCGATGGTCGCGATTCCGGCGGCGGCATCCAGCGGATTGTTAGCGGGTCCGCCGCGTCCACCACGGCCGCCCCGCGCCCCGCGCCCTCCAAAGCCACCTGCGCCGCCCGAGTAGATCACGAGCTTTCCGCGCACCTGATCGGCGGTGAGCGCATTGGCCGTGTCGCCGCGTACGCCACCGTAGATCGCCTGAGAGCCGTCGAGCGAGCGTGGATCCGCCCGGCCCGCCGCGACGGAAAAGTCGATGGCCGCGCGCAGGGTGGTGCCATTCGCGCTGAGCGTGGAATTGGGCGACAACATTCGCGTCGCCATCGGTACGTGCTGGAAGTACCCGCTGTCACCGGCCGGCGTGAGCCCGGCGAGCCGGAACTGTTCGGCGATGAACCGTGCGGCGCGCATGGACCCCGGCATGCCGGTGCCGCGGCCTTCCATGGAATCGTCGGCAAGCGCCGACAGGACAAGACGGATGTGGTCCGGAGTAACGGCGGGCGTCGGAGCCTGGGCGCGCGCGACGGAGACACTGAGAACCGAGGCGGCAGTGCCGGCGAGGATGAGCGAGAGTTTCATGCGACCGAGTTTGGGGGGAGGCCGGCTCGGAAGCAATGGCTGTCGGGTTCGCGCTGTGACGAAGCGCACCGGCGGCGCGAGATTCCGAGCACCGTCGTGGAATGAGAGATTCTTGAACTGCATCGCGACGCCCGATGTACCGACCGTGTCGCTGCGGGGCTGGCTGACCTTCACGCTCGCCGACGGAAGGGAAATTTTCCGCAGGAAGAAACGCGCTTCTCGCGCGGCGCCGGTTGTCGTCTCAGCACTTGCTGAACCGCGCGCTCTGTTATAGTTCTATGAAGTTCACGAGCTCCGCTGCCGCGAGGGCCTGATCGCGGCCGTCGGCCACGCCGATGTGATGGCGAGGAACGCAGTCCTTTTCCGCGGCAATCGTCGACGAGCAGCAGGTCGACGCGCGAACCATCACGCTTTCGAGATCATTTTCGAGATCATTTTCGAGATCATGAAAACGCTACCCATCAGTCTGTTGCTGCTCTCGACCGTGGCGGTCGGCGCCTGTTCGTCCGCGACCGCGGATCAGGAGCAACCGAACGCGGCCGTGCGCGTGATCAATGCCACCGAGGGGCGGATCAACGTCGTCATCGATGGCCGGACCGTGGCCACCGGCGTTCCGCTCGCGAGCGTTTCATCGACGCTCGAGGTGTCACCGGGCACGCACCAGCTCCAATTTCAGCCCGCGACCGGTGCTCCCGTTTCATTGAGCGTCGAGTCGACGGCGGGAGACGTCGTGACCGCGGCAGCCTATGAGGGAACGCACTCGTCGGTGGACGCGAGCGTGCTGGTCGATACCGGCGCCGTCGTTCCTTCCGGTAAGAGCAAACTTCGCGTCGTGCACCTTGCTCCGGATGCGAACGGCATCGAGATCTGGCGCAGCCAGCCCGACTTCCAGACGCCCGTGCACATCATGACGCCGTTTCCGTATCAGGCAACGTCGCCGTATCTCCAGAGCACGCCCGGCAACTGGGAAGTGTTCGTCACAGCGACCGGCAGCAGTGCCAAGCTCGCGACGACCGGACCGGTGCAGGTTCCCAGCGGCCAGCGTCGCACCGTGGTGTTGTTGGACAGCGCCGGCGTCCTGCGCTTCCGGGTGATCGCGGAGTAGATTGGCGCGCAGGGGACGGCGCGCGAAAATGCATTGCGCGCGCCGACGTACGCCCCGTGACCGTCCCTTCACCGCGACGCCCGAGGGTGACATGCTGTACGCCATCAGACATCTCCTCCCGCTTTTGATCATCGGCGGAGGCGGAGCGTTCATCGCCTCGCTCTTCTACGGCGTGTGGCTCCTTGGCCGCTACCGTGGGCGCGACGACGAAGTCTCCAACGATCTGATGCGTGTCGAGATGCGCCTCGACATGATTGAACGCTCACTTGCGCAGACGACGTCAGCGCTCGAGCGACTCGAGGCGGCGCATCGCATCACGGCGCGCATGCTGACGGACGACGCAATGCGCCCGCCGGCGCTGCCAGCACGGCCCATCACGCCGCACTGATCGTCAGCGCGCGCGTCGAGCGGCTGCGTCGATCGCGTCCTGCCGGCGTTGCGCTTCCGACCAGTCGATCGAGGGAGCTACATCCGCGTCGCCCAGCTCGAGGCTCGCACGCGCGCGCTCGAGCACGGGCGCGCCTAGCTCCGGCGGCAGCACCAGCCCGAAATTGAGCTCCGCCGTCCGGCAGATGCGCTCTTCGTGCGCCATGTCACGATCGGGCCGCACACCCATCGCGTGCGCGCGCGCATGCATGCCTTCGTGCAGGATGGATGCAGCTACCGGCGCGGCGGTGATGTCCGTGCGCGCGAGGAACGTGAGCTCCGTCATGCACACGCGTGTCTCGGGGAAGAACGCGCCTCGGCAGGGAAATCGGGTGACGAGGAACGCGGCGATGTCGCGCCGCATGTGCGCCAAGCGCCACGGCTGATAGCGCTCGATCAACGCCAACGCCTCGTCGAGCCGAGTGAGGACGGTGGCCATCTGGATGTCGGGCCGCGTGTTGCGCACGATCGCGGTGAAGCCGCGGACCTCGTGCAGCTCGTCGTCTCCATCTTCCGGAAGCTGCTCGTCGACGCCGCCTTGCAGCGCGGCGCGTATGCGCGAGAGAATGCCCATGGATTGAAGATACCCGGCTAGGACGTCGGCGGATCCACGGCTGGCGTCGGCACGGGAACGCATGGCACATTGAGCTCCGACCCACTCAGCCTGGAGCACTCCGTCGTGCACACGAGCATCCGTGCCGCCTCACTCGGCGCGTTCATTCTGCCATTGGCATTCGCAGGCGCGCAATCGCCCTTCGATTCGCTGCATTTCAGATCCATCGGACCAGCCGCGACCGGTGGACGCATTCAGGATATCGAAGTCGACCCGAAGGATCCGTCGACGATCTACCTCGCGGCCGCGAGCGGCGGCATTTGGAAGACGACGAATCACGGCACGATGTGGACGCCGGTCTTCGAGGGACAACCCGACAATACCTTCGGCGATCTCGCGATCTTTCCCGGCAACACCCAGATCATCTGGGCAGGCACGGGCGAGCAGAACAATCGGCAGAGCACGTCGTGGGGCGGCGGCGTCTATCGGTCGACTGACGGCGGCGCGACGTGGTCGTATCTCGGTCTCAAAGAGACGCGACAGATCGGGCGCGTCGTCGCGCATCCCACCGATCCGAACATCGCGTACGTCGCTGCCGCGGGAAATCTGTGGCGCGGCAATCCGGAGCGTGGCGTCTACAAGACGACGGACGCGGGCCGCACGTGGAACAAGATTCTGTATGTGGATACGCTCACCGGTGCGACCGATCTCGCGATGGATCCGCGAGACCCGAACGTGTTGTATGCCGCAATGTATCAGCGCGTCCGCAGCGCCTTCGGTTACAACGGTGGCGGCCCCGGCAGCGCGATCTACAAGACGACCGACGGCGGCGCGACCTGGAAGAAGCTCGAGAACGGAATTCCCGCGGGCGACAAGGGACGCATCGCGCTCGCGATCGCGGCGTCGAATCCAGACGTCGTGATCGCGCTGATCGAGCACGCGACGGAGTCGGGGACGTATCGCAGCGAGGACGCGGGCGCGACGTGGAAGAAGATGAGCCGCTCGAATCCGCGCCCGATGTACTTCAGCGCGCCCTACATCGACCCCACGAACGACAAGCGCATCTGGGAGCTCGGCGTCACGATCTTCAAGAGCGAAGACGGCGGTGTGACGTTCGAGAACATGCCGAACTCTCCCGCGTACGATGTTGGCCTGAAAACCGATCACCACACGATGTGGATCGATCCGCGCGACACGCGGCACACGCTCGTGGGCGGCGACGGCGGCCTGCACGAGAGTTGGGACCTCGGCTACACCTACCGCAAGCTCAACGACATTCCAGTTGGACAATTCTATAAGATTGCGGTCGACGATCGCGATCCGTACTGGATCTACGGCGGTTTACAGGACACTCATTCGTGGATGGGCCCGAGCGCGACGCGACACTGGCTCGGGATTCTGAATCAGGATTGGCAGCAGATCGGGTTCAGCGACGGCACAGGCCAGGCGGTGGACAAGGCCGGCTATCGCTACGTCTACACGTCGTCGGACGGTGGCAACGTGCAGCGCTTCGATCCGCTGACCGGCGATCGACTCGATATCAAGCCCGCCGCGCCCAAGGGCGAGCCGCCGTATCGCTGGGACTGGGACGCACCACTCGTCGCATCGCGCATCACGCCGGGGACCGTGTACCTCGGCGCGAATCGCCTCTTCATCTCGCACGATTTCGGCAACACGTGGACGCGTACCGCGGATCTCACGCGTCAGGTGAATCGCGATACGCTGAAGTTGATGGGCGTGCTCGACAAGGACATCAAGATCTCGAAGAACGACGGCGAGTCGAGCTTCAGTGAATTGACGGCGATCGCGGAGTCGCCGCTGGATGCGAAGGTGCTGTGGGTGGGGAGCGACGACGGCAACGTCCAGGTGTCGACCGACGGCGGCAAGACGTGGAAGGAAGTGAGTGCCGCGATCACGAGCGGCGCAGGCATCGCGAACGGGACGTATGTGGCGCGCATCGTGGCGTCGAGCGCGTCGCGTGCTACGGCCTACGTCGCCTTCGACGCGCACCGCTCAGGCGACTTCGCGCCGTACATCGCGCGAACCACGGACTTCGGCAAGACGTGGAAAGCCGTGAATGCGGGCCTGGCGCCGGATGCGTCCGTCCGCAGCATCTATGAGTATCCTGGAAAGGCGAGCGTGTTGTTCGCCGGCACAGAGCGGCATCTCTACGTGAGTCTCGACAGCGGGAGCAGGTGGACGCAGCTCGCGGGCAACTTGCCGACCACGCGCTACGACGACATCGTCGTGCAGCCGCGCACCAGGGATCTCGTCCTCGGGACGCACGGCCGCAGCATCTGGATTCTGGACGACGCTTCGCCGATCGCGGCCTGGACGAGCACGATCGCGTCGAGCGCGAAGTATCTGTTCCCCGTGCCGCGCGCGACGCTGATGCAATACTGGGAAGACATCTCGAATACCGCGCAGGGCATGTATGCCGCGGAGAATCCGGCGGACGGCGCAGTGTTCACGTACTATCTGTCGAAGCCGGCGCAGAGGGCGCGGCTCATCGTGCGCGGCGCGGACGGCAAAGTGATTCGCGAGGTGAGCGGATCCGCGACGCCGGGCGTGATCCATCGCGCCGTGTGGGATCTGCGACACGTTCCGCCACCGACATCGGCCGTCGGCGGCGGTGGAGGCGAAGAAGGTGGTGGTCCGCCGGAAGGCGGTGGTGGTCGCGGCGGCGCGGCTGCGGTCGTCGATCGCCGGCCCAATCTTCCGATCCCGACGCACGACATCGGCAATCGTGGTCCGTACGTGTCGCCCGGGAAGTTCACGGTGACGCTCGACGTGGATGGCGACACCGTATCGCGAAGCTTCGACGTTCGCGCCGACCCGCTCGGGAACGTGACGCTTGCCCAGCAGAAGGCTCGTGAAAGTTTTCTGATGGACGTGCAGAGTCTTCAAGAGCGTACGGAGCGCGTCGTGCAGGACATCCGAAGCGCGCGCGGCTCCGGGCCGGCGGCGCCGAACGATCCGCTGGTCGGGCTGGAGCGCCGGCTCACCGGACGCGACGGCGTGCGCGGGAAGCTCGGCGGTATTGCGCGCGCGTTCAACGGAACGGGGGCGCAGCAGGGGACATTCCTGCCGCCGACGGTGAATCAGCGCGAGGTCGTGAGAGAGGCGAAGGCGGAGCTCGATGCGGTCGAGAAGGAGCTCCGCGCGAAACGCTGAGAACTACCGGAGGAGGATTCTTACCGCAGAGAACGCGGGGGCGGAGAGTTTTTCACGGCAGAGTTTTCACCGCAGAGTTTTCAGCGCTGAGAACGCAGAGGCGCAGAGGCGCAGAGGCGCTCCTCGACAGCGAAAGCTCCAATCGGAACGAGCGGGAAAAATTCTTGTGACAGCCGCTTCTATGAGGCCGGTTTTGTCAACTCCTTCGTCTGTAACAGGGCGTGCTTAGTCGGACGTCGGCAACGGTGTGTGCTGGCCGCTCTCGGTTCTCGATGTCGATGGAGTGAG
>Ga0070679_100005445_pt1 | contig 11803 bp, 13 predicted proteins | sample KBSC63BmetaG_FD_65652 | JGI IMG/M metagenome (GOLD analysis project Ga0070679, IMG submission 65652) | Corn rhizosphere microbial communities from Kellogg Biological Station, Michigan, USA - KBS C6-3B metaG | ecosystem: Host-associated > Plants > Roots > Rhizosphere | place: USA: Michigan... | reverse complement strand
CGCCGAGTGGCACGTGGCCGAGCGCCGCCCGCTCGACGAGCGCGATCCGCGCGACAACGAAGCCGCGACCGCCTATTTGACGGTGACGGTGAAGTCGCCGGACAAGGCGCTCGTCGGCAAGGCGTGGTCGTCGCGCGTCGTCGGGCTGTCGCTGTCGAGCGTGCCCGGCCATTCGATCGCGCACCCGCCCGAGGACGCGACGCCGTTCCTCGTCTACTGGCCGGCGCTCGTCGACGCCGCGCGCGCGCCGGCGACGCTGCACTTCGAAGGCACGTCGACGCCGATCGCCCCGTCGCCGACGACCACCACGCGCGCCCCGCTCGCCGAGAAGCTGCCACCGCCGCTGTCGGAAGGCCCGGTCGCGCGCGTCCCGCTCGGCCGCGTCTTCGGCACGCGCTCGGGCGACAAGGGCGGAAACGCCAACCTCGGCATCTGGGCCCGCGACTACAGTCAACGGCCGGCGGCCTACGCCTGGCTGGCGCACGAGCTCACCGTCGAGCGGCTGCGTGCGCTCTTCCCCGATCTGGCCGCCTACGCGATCGACCGCGCGATGTTGCCAACTCTTCACGCAGTCAACTTCACCATCCGTGGCATCCTCGGCGACGGCGTGGCCGCCTCCACCCGCTCCGATCCGCAAGCCAAGACGCTCGGCGAATACGTGCGCGCCCGCCTCGTCGAGCTGCCCGTCGACCTCGGCAGGCGATGAGGTCCGCCCCGGCGCCGGCGACGCGCGTGCGCCCGACCATCGTCGCCGTCGAGATGGGCTACGGCCACCTGCGGCCCGCGCACGCGCTCGCCGATCTGCTCGGCGGCGACGTGCTCAAGGCCGACGAGCCGCCGCTGGCCGGGCCCAACGAGCAGCGCACCTGGGCGCGCACGCGCTTTCACTACGAGACGCTGACGCGCCTCTCGCAGCTGCCGCTCATCGGGCGGCCGCTGTCGCCTCTTCTCGGCGTGCTGACGTCGATCCCGCCTCTGTACCCGCGGCGCGATCTGTCGAACCCGACCTGGCCGGTGCGCCTCGTCGAGCGCATGGCGTCGAGCGGCCTCGGCCGCGGGCTCATCGATCATCTGCGCGCGACCGGCACGCCGCTGCTCACGACCTTCTTCGTGCCCGCGCTCATCGCCGATCGCGCCGGCGATCTCGACATCAGTTGCGTCGTCACCGACAGCGACATCAACCGCGTCTGGGCGCCGATGCACCCGCGCACGACGCGCATCCGCTACTTCGCGCCGTCGACGCGCGTGGTGCGCCGCCTCATCGCCTACGGCGTGCCCACAGCGCGCATCACGCTCACCGGCTTTCCGCTGCCGCACGAGCTCCTCGGCGGGCCGTCTTTGCCCGTGGCCAAGGCGAACCTTCTGCGTCGCCTGGCGCGCCTCGACGGTGACGGCATCTTCCGCCGCCACTTCGGCGACGAGGTCGAGCGCACCGTCGGACCGCTGCCCGCCGCCGACGGTCCGCCGCGCGTCGCCTTCGCCGTCGGTGGCGCCGGGGCGCAGGCCGAGCTGGCCGATCGCTTCCTGCCCAGCCTGGCGCCGGTCTTGCGCGCCGGCCAGCTGCGCCTTCTGCTCATCGCCGGCGTCCGCCGCGAAGTGGCCGAGCGCTTCCGCCGCGCCGTCGACGCCGCCGGCCTCGGCGCCTGCCTCGGCGATCACGCCGCCGCGTCCGTCTCGATCCTGCACGAGCCCGATCTGGCGGGCTACTTCCGCGCCTTCAACCGCGCGCTCGCCGACGTCGACGCGCTGTGGACCAAGCCGAGCGAGCTCGCGTTCTTCGCCGCGCTCGGCCTCGGCCTGGTCTTCTCGCCCGCCGTCGGCGAGCACGAGCGGCGCAACGCCCGCTGGGCGATCGAGCACGGCGCCGCGCTGCGCCAGCACCAGCCCGAAGGCGCCGCCCATTGGCTCGCCGACTGGCTGGCCGACGGCACGCTCGCCCAAGCGGCGTGGAGCGGCTTCCGCTCGCTGCCCAAGCAGGGGCTCTACGAGATCGCCGCCACCTTCAGCAGTACTTCTTGACCGTCTCGATCAGCTGAGCGGCGTGCACGGGCTTGCGGATGCACTTGACCGGCCCGCGCGGCACCATGTTCGGCGTCGCCGACACCACCACGACGCGCATGCCGTCACCGTCGAGCTTGCCGCGCTTTTTCAGGTGATCGAGGAACTCCCACCCGTTCATGACCGGCATCATGAGGTCGAGCAGCACGACGCACGGCTGGTCCATGTGCTCGAGCTCGGCCTCTGCTTCGGCGCCGTTGGCCGCCGTCACCACCTCGAAGCCCTCGTCTTCGAGGATCCACTGTACGCAATCGCGGATGTCGGGATCGTCCTCGACGATCATCACCGCGTGCCCGTGTGGGCAACCTTTTGTCTCGTCAACGCTGGTCACATCGACAATAAGTACAAAACGCGCGCCAGCTTTACGGTGGCTGCCCGACCGGCCTTTGCCCGAGGACCAGGCGGGCGCCGGCGCGGCGCCTTCACGCGGCGACCGGGGCCCAGACCTCGCCGTTCCACTCCCAGACCGCCTCGGGATCCTGGCCGGCATCGAACTCCAGGCTCAGCTCCTCGGCGAAGTCCTCGGTATCGCCGTCTTGGACAAACGAGTTCTCTTCGACCATCGGCTCACCTCGTACGCGAAAGAACGAGCAGCCGACGTGCCAGTGGAAACCAATTACTCCCGTGTAGAAATGCGCATCGAATCGTCGAGCAGGTCCTTCGACGCGGGCAACAGCTCGTCGATGCCGCCCGAGGCCTTGACGCGCCCCGCTTCCATCAGGATCACGTGATCGCCGAGCGCGCGCGCTTCGTTGCGATGGTGGGTCACGTGCATCATCGGAATGCGCGCCTCGGCCACATACGCGCGCACGTCGGCGACGAACTCGCGGCGCAGCTCGCGGTCCATCGCCGAGAACGGCTCGTCGAGCAGCACCAGGCGCGGCCGCGGCGCCAGCGCGCGCGCCAGGGCCACGCGTTGCGCCTCGCCGCCGGAGAACGTCGCCGGACGGCGCGATGCCAGGTGCGGCACCTTCATGCGCGCGAGCATCTCCTCGGCGCGCCGCTGGCGCTCGTCGCGCGGCATCGATCGCGGCAGGCCGTACTCGACGTTGGCGAGCGCGCTCATGTGTGGGAACAGCGCCAGCGACTGGAACACGAAGGCGATGCCGCGCCGCTCGACGGGGCAGCTGACCTTGTGCGCGCTGTCGAACCACACGTCGGCGCCGAGCATGATGCGCCCGGCCTGCGGCGTCACCAGGCCGCAGATCGCCGCCAGCGTCGTCGATTTGCCCGATCCCGACGGGCCGTAGAGGATGGTCACGCCCGGCCGCACCGAGAAGCGCGCCTCGAGCGAGAAGCCGCGCCCGCGCGCGCGCTCGACGCGCACGTCGACCTCGAGCGTGACGTCGTCTTCACTCTTCACGCGGCACCGCCGTCAGCTTGTTCACGAGGTAGAGCGCGCCGATGGTGATGCTGGTGAGCACCGCGACCATGCCCGCCGCCGCGCGCTCCTCGTGCCCCTGGATCATGTCGTAGATGGCGAGCGCCGCCGTCTGCGTCTCGCCCGGGATGTCGCCGGCCACCATCAGCGTCACGCCGAAGTCGCCGAGCGAGCGCGCGAAGGCCAGCATGACGCCGGCGATGAGCCCGCGCGCCGCCAGCGGCAGATGCACCGTGAAGAACGCGCGCATCGGCCCGGCGCCGAGCGTACGCGCCGCCTTGAGCAGCGTCGGATCGACACCCTCGAGCGCGGCGCGCGCCGACTTGATGACCAGCGGCAGCGCGCCGAGCGTGGCCGCGACCACCGCGCCGGTGCGCGTGAACACGATCGAGCTGCCGAAGATCGCCTCCCACGCCTTGCCGATGGCGCTGTTGCGCCCGAGCGCGACCAGCACGTAATAGCCGAGCACCGTCGGCGGCATGACCAGCGGCGCCGAGGTGATGGCGTCGATGACGTCGCGCCCCCACAGCCGCCGCGACGTCAGCCACAGCCCGATGAGCACGCCGAGGGTGGTCGCGAGCAGCGTCGCGAAGAACGCCACCTCGAACGACAGGGCCAGCGGCTGCCAGGAGCTCACGTGCTGGTGAGTTTACTTCGCGGAGGCCGTGCGCGTCTCGCCTGGAAGCAGGAATCCGTACTTCTTCATGATCGAGCGCCCCTCGGGCGAATTGACGAAGGCGATGAAGGCGCGCGCGCGCGCCTGGCGGGCGGCATCGTGGCCGCACACCACCATGGCCTGATCGATCGGCCCGTGCAGCGCGTCGTCGACGAGGAGGTAGTGCCCGTCGGGCGCGATCACCGCGAGCGAGAGCGCGACCACGGCGACCTCGGCGTTGCCCGACTGCGCGAACTGCAGCGTCTGCTGCACGTTCTCGCCGTACACCAGCTTCGGCTTCACCGCCGGGAGCACGCCCTTCTTCGCCAGCGCCTGCTCGGCGGCCTGGCCGTAGGGCGCGTGCGCCGGGTTGGCGATGGCCACCTTGACGAAGCGCTTGTCGGCGAGATCGGCGAGGTTCTTGGGCGGGGCGAACTTGGCATCGCTGCGCCACCAGATGACGATGCGCCCGCGCGCGTAGAGCGCCTTGGAGTCGGCGAGGCAGGCGTGCGCCGTGATCGCGTCCTCGGCGAACGAGACGTTGGCCGCGGCGAAGATGTCGAACGGCGCGCCCTCGGCGATCTGCCGCTCGAGCAGGCCCGTCGAGCCGAAGCTGAAGGTGACCTTCTCGCCGGTCTTCTTCTGCCAGGCGGCACCGACGTCCTTGAAGGCGACCGCGAGATCGGCGGCGGCGGCGACCTTGAGCGGCGCCTCCGCCCCGGCGCGCGCGCCAACGCCGCCGGCCGCGAGCCCGACGGCGAGCGCGAGACTAATCCTTATAGATGATGGTCCCGACATCTTCGCCCTCCAGGGCCCGCGTGACCTGGCCGCGCTTGAGGCCGTTGACGATCTGCAGCTCGTGGCAGAAGCGCGCCCGCGTCAGGTACTCGATGACCACGCGCTCGAGGATGAGGTCGGGCAGATCGTTCTTGAGGAGCTCGCGCGCGCCGATCCGCGGGATGTGCTTCGCCGACGGGTTCTTCTTCGGATCGTCGGTGAAGAGGCCATCCTCGTCCTTGACGAAGAGCGCGCGCTTGACGCCGAGCACCTCGGCCGAGAGGAACACGCCGGCGTCGGTGCGGTTGGCCGGGATGCGCCCGTCCTTGCCCGGCTTCTCCCAATAGCCGAACGGCGGCATGCCGGTCATGATCGGGATGCAGCCGAGCTTGAAGTACAAGGGCAGCTTCTCGAAGTCGTCGTGCAGCATGAAGACGCCGCCGTGCTTGGCGAGCAGCATCTGCAGCATGCGCGCGTTCTGCCGCGGCACGTAGCCGCCGAGCGCGGCGAGCACACCGGTCGGCATCTCGAGCTCCGACGCCACGCTGTAGATGTGGCGCGCGCGCGTGCCGCCGCCGCAGCACAGGAGCATCTGATACTTGTCCTTGAGCGGCACCAGCTCATCGAGCAGCGGGAAGATCGCCGAGCGCCCGCGGTCGAGCATCGACTGGCCGCCGACCTTCATGATCTTGACGTCGGGCATGAGCGCGACCGGGTCGTAGTCGATGCCCGAGACGCGCGCGGAGGTGAGCGTGGCGCCGGCGAGGCTGCCGCCGATGTCGCGGCGCTCCGGCGAGTTCGTCTGATCAGGCATTGGTCTCTCCGCGATCGATGATGGTGCCCACGTCCTCGCCGGCGAGCGCGCGCGTCAGCTCGCCGCGACGCAGGCCGTTGACGATCTGCACGCGCTCGACGTGGCGCGCGTTGCGCCACGCGTCGAGCAGCTGGCGATCGATCGGCAGATCGTCGGGCATCTGCGCGAACAGCCCGCCGAGCGTGGTGCGCTTGATGTGCTTGGCGTCGGCGTGCTTCTTCGGATCCTTGTCGTACATGCCGTCGACGTCTTTGACGAACACCAGCTTCTTCATGCCCAGCACCTCGGCGAGGATGAAGAGGCCGAAGTCCGAGCCGTGCGTCGGCAAGGGGCCCTCCTCGGCGGGCGGCTCCCAGAAGTGATACGGCGGCGTCGAGATGACGATCGGCAGCATCCCGTTCTCGAGGTAGAGCGGCAGCTCCCAGAAGTGCTCGCGCTGCATGACCATCGAGCGCTTCTTGGCGAGCAGCGCGTTGAGCAGCACCGCGTTGGCCTCCTCCATCGCGCCGACGAGCTGAGCGACGCCGCCGGTGGGCAGGCCGAGATCGAGCGCGACCGAGATGGTGTGGCGCACGCGCGTGCCGCCGCCGACGCCGACGATCATCTTGACCTTGCCGCGCGCCTCGGAGAGCTCTTCGGCGACGGGCAGGATGGCGTCGCGGCCGCGATCGAAGATCGACTGGCCGCCGATGCTGACGAGCATCACGTCGGGAAGCACCTCGAACTCGCGCTCCGAGTGCGTGCGCGCGATGACCTTGCGATCGACCAGCGACTCGCGCATCAGCTCCGATTCGATGTGCGTGCGTCCGTCGCCTTGCAACAATCGTCCCCTGCTCATGCGAGCTCCTTGTTGGACACTTCGTATGCTTCGCGCAGCCGTGCGACCGCTTTGACGAGGTGATAGCTGACGTATCCCGACCCGATCCCAAAGGTGACGTGAACCGTGAGCCCCGGCAAGAGCACGAGGTAGGCCGCGTGCGGCGTGGCGACGATGGCGGTGATGAGGAGGATCGTGGTGAAGCGCCCGACGGCGATGACGCCGCCGAGGAGCGACCAGACGATCGGTCCCGGCATGCGCCCATCGCGCGTGACGAGGGGAACGAGCGCGTCGCAGACCAGGCCCGGCGCCACGTGCTTGGCGATCTCGAAGATGCCGTATTTGCCGTCGCCCATGAGGAAGGCGACCACGCCCATGACCGTGCCGGTGATGGTGGCGCCGAAGCGCGTGCGCGTGATGAGCGGCGCGATCACGTAGAGCGGCGTGAGGATCACGGTCTTCCAGCCGGGCGCGAAGGCGATGCCGGGGAGGATCTTGAGCGCCTTGATGCCGAGCATGGTGAGCGCGAGGCCGGTGATGACGGCGACGTCGCGCGCGACGTGGGCGGCGACGCCTTGCGCGGCGACGTGCGCTTCGGCGCGGTCGATCTGACGTTCGAGCCGGCGGACGATCGGATCGACTTCGCCGCGGCTCAGCTGCTTGACGCCGTTCCAGAAGCCGCGCGCGCTCTTCTCGTCGCCGCCGCGGCCACCGCCGCCGCCTCCTCCGCCGCCGCCTCCGCCGCCGCCGCCTCCACCACCGCCGCCGACGCCGGTTCCCAGGAGCGCGAGCACGGCGTCGATCGAGATCGCGGCCGTGCGCGGCATCCCGAGCGTCCGCAGCCCCTGCGCGATCGCCCGCACGTCACCCGCGCGCGCGACCTGCGACGCCAGGACCACCGCGAGCACGCGCAACACCATGAGCACGCCGATCGTCGCGCCACCGACGTTCACCGCCAGCCGATGCCAGTGCACCCAGCGGTCGACGGCCGCGCTCTCGCGCGTCAGCGAGTACGATCCGATGATGAACAGCGCGAACGGGATGAGCTTGTAGAACTGCCGGAAGAGCCGCTTCGGCGGCAGCCCGACCACGAGCCAGGCGACCGCCAGCACCCCCGCCGCCGTCGCCGCCATCCAGATCCGCGGCAACAGGAAGATCCCCACCGCCGACGCGACCAGGAACAGCACGCGCAGGCGCGGATCTATCGACGAGGCCTCGTCCGCTTTCATAGGCTCACGGTAAGCGTATCGCGCGCCACCAGCGACGGCAATAGCGCCCTACACGGCACTTGTGCCCTACAGCGACGCGTGGCCGCCGAGCGCCGCGTGCAGCTCGCCCTCGTGATGCACGCGCATCGGCCGCGCCGGCGGCGCCGAGGCCGCCCAGACGTCGACGGCGAGCGCCTTGATCGTGCGCGCACCGACGAGGAAGGTCATCTCGCCATGGCCCTTGTCGGGCGCCTGGAACTCGACGCCGCGCGCGACCTCGGCGGCCGACAGCCGCACCACGCTCTCGTCACGTGTCACGAGATCGATGCCGCGCACGCGCGCGACCGTCACCGAGCGCGAGCTCAAGAAGTCGGTCAGGCGATAACGCGCGACCTCGCCCGGCTTCGGATCCTCGACCGGATCGACGTTGCCCTCGAGCAGGTTGCGCTTGATCTTGGCGACCAGCCGCCCGTCGACGTTGACGCGCACGCCGCGGCGCCCGTCGTCCTTGAGCATGCCGGGCGGCGCGTCGACCCACACCACCACGTCGGTGAGCTCGCCCTTGGCGAGCGCGCCGTCGAGCTCGGGACGGCCGGCGAGCCCGTGCGCGAACGAGAAGGTGATCTTGCGCGACTTGCGCAGGTCGTCGCCGGAGACGAAGATGGTGTCGCCCCCGACGCGGAAGTCGATGCGCTGCACCTTGGCGCACTCGGCGCCGAGGAGGTGCAGATAGTCGCAGAGGTGCGCGCGATGCTGCGCGTCGAGCGCGAGCTTGGCCGGCAGCTCGTTGTAGGCGAGCACGCCGCGCGCCTCGCCGTCGACATAAACGAGCGGGACGTGCGCCTCGAGGCCGGCTTCGCTGGCGCCTTTGCCGACCGAGCGCACCGCCGACGGATTCGCCGCCGCCGGGGTCGCCGCCACCGCGGCCGGGGTGGGTGCCGCCGGGCGCGCGTCCCGTTTGCAGCCCGGAGCCAGCAAGAGCGCGACGAAGATGGGCAACCCGCGACGGACCATGCCCCGGGCCAAAGCAAGGGTCGGTCCATGTGCGTGACCCCCATGTTTCGCGGCGTTGGGGGCGCCGAAGCTGCGTCGAGACCGCCGCCGCTGGCGACCGCGGGCCCCGAAATGGGACGCCGAGCCCCCAGGGATCCCACGCGGAATCAAGCGGTTCGCGATGGCCGCCTCCTTGCAGTCAAGCCCCGCTGACATGCGTATCCTACGACGATTGATCCTCGCGCTGACCCTGCTTTTACCGCTCGCCCTCGCCGGATGCGGCGGCTCGGATCCGGGCAACTTGATGATGACCGACGGCGGTGGCGACGGTGGCGGGAACCTCGCGCTGTTCGCCGCGTGCACCGACAACTCGCAGTGCATGAGCGGGCTCTGCACGCAGCAGAGCTACGATCGCTCGCCGACGCCGATCTGCACCTATCAATGCGACGCGAGCGACATGAACCCGCTGTGCCCGATGGGCTGCAATCCCAAGGGCTACTGCAAGCAGGCGAACTGACGGAACAGGCCGAGCCGCCCGCGCGCTGATATCATCTCGGCGTGCCCCGTCTCGCGCTCGCCGTCGCCCTCGCGTCCGCCGCGTGCGCCACGCGCGCGCCCGCGGTGGCCACGAGCACGCCGCCGCCGACGACGCGCCCCTCGCCGCCGGTCGTCGCCAGCAACATCCTGCGCGGCGACTACGCCGGCTCCAAGGCCTGTCAGGGCTGCCACCCCGACGAGTACGACAAGTTCATGGCCGCGCCGATGCACAACATGACGCGGCTGCCGTCGACGAGCGTGCCGTCGGCGCCGTTCGACGGCGGCGTCTTCCGCTTCAAGGACGACGAGGTGCGCTTCTCGACGCGCGGCGCCGACAAGCTCATGACCATCGTCTCGGCGACGCAGCCGGCGCGCACCTTCCGCGTCACGCGCGTCATCGGCGGCCACTACCGCGAAGACTTCGCCGGCGTCGAGGAAGGCGGCAAGGACGCGCACACCGAGCGCATCCTGCCGGCGACGTGGTTCCTCGGGAAGACGAGCGCTGGCGCGGCTGGAGCGTGGCGCTACAAGGGCTACTCGGTGATGGGACCCGAGCGCCCCGGCCTCAGGCCCGGCGGCGTGTGGAGCAAGACCTGCATCTTCTGCCACAACCTCGTGCCCTACTTCGACGACCTCCTCGGCGCGCTGTCGGATCCGAAGATCGGGCCCTACCAGGGCGAGGTCGTCGATCCGCTCCTGCCGCCCGAGCGGCGCGCGCGCTTCGCGGTCACCGACGCGGCCGGCCTGCACCGCGCCGTCGCCGACGAGCTGCACGTGCTCGGCGCGCGCACGAGCGGCCAGGAAGCGAGCGATCTCTTGCGCGCGACGCGGGCGCGCTTCGACGGCGAGAAGCTCGTCGAGGTCGGCATCGGCTGCGAGTCGTGCCACGGCGGCAGCCTCGAGCACGTGCGCCACAACGCCACCAAGCCGTCGTACGAGCCACGCTCGCCGTTCCTGCGCGTGAGCATCCCCGTCGCCAACGGCGGCACCGAGCGCGCGGCCGCGATCAACCGCGTGTGCGCGCGCTGTCACCAGGTGCTCTTCACGCGCTACGCCTGGACCTGGGAAGGCCACGCGCGCCGCGACGCGCCGCCCGGCGGCAGCAACATCAACAGCGGCGAGGCGCGCGACTTCCTCCTCGGCGGCTGCGCCTCGGCGATGGCCTGCAGCGACTGTCACGACCCGCACGCGCACGAGCGCCCGCACGCGGCCGAGCTCACCGCTCGCGCCGACGGCGTGTGCCTGCGCTGCCACACGCAGTACGCGTCGGTGGAGGCGCAGCGCGCGCACACGCACCACGATCCCGCGGGCGACGGCGGGCGCTGCCTGTCGTGCCACATGCCGCTCAAGAACATGTCGCTCGACAACCGGCTCGGGCGCTACCACCGCATCGCCTCACCGACGGAGACGGCGAAGGTCGAAGGCGATCGCCCGCTCGAGTGCGCGCTGTGCCACGGCGACAAATCGGTCGAGACGCTGGTGTCGACGATGGAGACGTGGTGGGGAAAATCGTACGACCGCGACAAGCTGCGCCTGCTCTATGGAGCGGATCTGGCGCACGCCGATCCGCTCGTCGAGACGCTGGCGCGCGGCAAGCCGCACGAGCAGGCGGTGGCGCTCGCGCTCCTCGGCGCGCGCGGCGACAAGTCGGTGGCGCCGCTCGTGGCGGTGCAGCTGACGCATCCGATCCCGATCCTGCGCTACTACGCGGTCGCGGCGCTCGAGCAGCTCCTCGGCGGGCCGGCGCCGCTCGACGTGCACGCCAACGACGAGACCATCGTCAAGGCCGCGGGCGACTGGCTGGCGCGCAACGGCTTGAAGACGCTCGGCGTCGCGCGGCACGAGGCGCCCGCGACGGGCGACGACACCGATCCGTAGGATCGTGCATCCAAGAGGACGATGAGGTTCACGGCGGCGCGGACCAGCATGTTCGGCGCGTTCGCGGTCGGCATCGCGATCGTCGCCACGCTCGAGACGCCGGTCCTGCACGTCCTGGCGCACCGCGCACCTTGGTGGGTGCATGCGCTCATCCTCGTCGCCAACGTCGGCACCATCGTCTGGATCCTGCGCGAGCGCCGCCGCATGCGCGAGGCGGCGCACACGCTCGACGCCGACACGCTGTCGATCGCCGTGCCCGGCAAATGGGGCGGCGCCATTCCGGTGGCGCTCATCGAGTCGGTGCGCCGCATCGCGCCGGCGCCGGGCACGACGCGGCCGCGCGGCACCTTGCGCGTGACGCCGCTCGACATGCCCAACGTGGAGCTCAAGCTGCGCGCGCCGGCGACCCTGCGCGGCAGCCTCGGCCTTCAACGCTCGGCGGCGCGCGTGCAGCTGTTCGTCGACGAGCCCGACGCGTTCGTCGACGCGATCAAAGCCAGGCTCGCGCCAGCTCCATGATGCGCGCGTTCTCCGGCACGCGCTGAAGGAAGCTCTCGCGCAGCGCCGGATCGACGATCTTGTCGGCGCAGGCGACGAGCCGGTCGCGCGCCACGCGCAGCGCCGCCACGGCACCGGCATGATCGCCGACGGCGTCGAGCGCCTGCGCGTGCTCGACGCGGATGAG
>Ga0070679_100005443_pt1 | contig 11804 bp, 8 predicted proteins | sample KBSC63BmetaG_FD_65652 | JGI IMG/M metagenome (GOLD analysis project Ga0070679, IMG submission 65652) | Corn rhizosphere microbial communities from Kellogg Biological Station, Michigan, USA - KBS C6-3B metaG | ecosystem: Host-associated > Plants > Roots > Rhizosphere | place: USA: Michigan... | reverse complement strand
CCTGGCAAAACGGCACCAGCAGGGACACGACAAGCGATTTATCCTCGCCTCCATCACTCCAGCAGGCCGAAAGTTGATGGCGAAAATCTTTCCCCAGCACTCAAAGCGCATTGTTGAAGTTATGTCCCGGCTCACTCGCGCGGAGCAGGATCAACTTGGCCGATTGTGCCGCAAGCTGGGCACCGGGGAAGAGTAGCAATCCGCGCCTTCATCGGCGTGCTATGGTAATCGGCTCATGCGCTTCCAGACTCTGCTCTACGCAATGGCAATTTTTCTGGGCAGCTTTCTGTTGTTCCTTGTCGAGCCGATTGCGGGCAAGAGGCTGCTGCCGTTACTTGGCGGATCGGCCGCAGTATGGACTACCTGCCTTGTCTTTTTTCAAACCATGTTGCTCCTGGGTTACGCGTGTGCTCATTGGATGGCAACCCGGATTTCAGCCCGGGCACAGGCCATTGCATACAGTGGCCTGCTGCTGGCCGCAGCCGGTCAAGCGACGCTCGCATTGCACCCAAAGCTCGCGGCCTCCACTTTGCATCCGATTCTCAGTGTTTTTGTGGTGCTCACGCTCCTCATTGGATTGCCTTTCGTCGTCCTCTCAGCCACCAATCCGCTGCTGCAGGCGTGGTATTCACGGGCGTTTGCCAAAGTGGCGGCAAGCGGAACGTCCAGTGAGACAGTGGTTGAGGTATTGGCGCCACCCTACCGCCTGTTTGCGCTCTCCAATTTTGCTTCTCTGCTTGCGCTCATCGTATACCCCTGGCTCATAGAGCCGCGGCTGAGCCTTGGCGCTCAGACCGCGGCGTGGCTGGCCGGGTTTCTTGTGTTTTCTGCGGCGTGCATCACCATCGTTTGGCGGGCGGCGAAGGCACGAACCGCGACTCAACGCGAATGCGTGCCGTTGCGCAGGAGCGCCGAACCTTCTTATCGCCGGAGTTCGCGCCGGGAGCGCTTCTTGTGGCTGGCGCTCTCCGCCTGTGGCTCGGCCCTGCTTTGCTCATTCACCAACCATCTCAGCCAGAACGTTGCAGCCATCCCCTTATTGTGGATTGTGCCGCTCATCGCCTACCTGCTGAGCTTCATCTGGGCGTTTAATGGCGAGAAATACTATCCACGCAAGGTGGTGCTCCCGGTCGTGGCGATGTTCCTGGCCGCTGTGGCAGGCAAACTCTATTTTGCTGACCGGATCACGAGTCCCATCTGGTTCACCGTTCTGTTTTACTGTCTTGCGTTGTTCCTGCTTTGTCTCGCTTGCCATGCCGAACTCTACCGGCTCCGACCGGCGCCGAGTGACGCAACCGCCTTTTACCTTCTGATTGCGGCGGGAGGAGCGCTGGGTTCGATTTTCGTGGGAATCTTTGCTCCGTTATTCTTCCGTGCCAATTATGAGCTGGTGTGCAGCCTTATCTTCCTCGCAGTGTTGTTGCTGGCAGTCACATGGAGCGCGGGGCGCGTACCGCGCGTCTTCTGGACAGCGGCTTCGGCCGGCATGGTTCTTCTACTTCTTTTCCAGATACGGCAGAATGCGGCCGGCACAATGGACCAGGTCAGGAATTTTTACGGCACACTGCGCGTTACCGAGGAACTGGAATCAGAGACCACGGCTTACACGCGGACGCTTTATCACGGCACGATTCAACACGGCATGCAGGTGTTCACCGACGAGCTGCGCATGACGCCGACCACATATTACGGCCACAATTCCGGCATCGGATTGGCGCTCGATCTCTGTTGCGGCGACCATCCACGCCGCGTCGGGGTCATTGGCCTGGGTACCGGAACGCTGGCTGCTTATGGGCGTAAAGGAGATTTCTTTCGCTTCTACGATATCAATCCCCTGGTTGAGAAGATCGCCAAGCATCGCTTCACGTATCTGCGAGAAACGCCGGCGCGGGTTGACATCGTTCTGGGCGACGCCCGGCTGTCGCTCGAAGGAGAGCCGGCGCAGGCTTACGATGTGATTGCAGTAGATGCATTCTCCGGTGATGCCATTCCCGTCCATCTCCTCACGCGCGAAGCGGTCCAACTCTACCTGCATCATCTGCGGCCCAACGGCATTCTTGCGGTTCACGTGTCCAACCAGTACCTGAATCTGGATCCAGTGGTCCAACAGGAAGCCCGCTATGCAGGCCTAAGAAGTCTCCTGGTCTCCTCGGATGGAGATGATGACATTGGCGTCTACAGCGCGGATTGGGTGCTGGTCACTAACGACGAAGATTTTCTGCGTCGGACAGAAGTAAAAGATGCTGCTTCTGACATTACGCCAGTTTCAGGGCTGCGCCTTTGGACCGACGATTACAACAGCCTTCTACCTCTGTTGAAGCCGCAGAAATTTGAGTGGGCCAAAGGGGAGGACTCGGAACCCTGAAAGCGTTATTGCTCACCACCACGCTCATGAACCGTCTATCAAAACAACAATACATTGACGGTCTACAATACTATTGTAGATAATCACAGTATGGGTAAACCCAATGATCTTGTCCAGGGAACGCTGGACCTGCTGATTCTGAAGACGCTCTCGCTCGACCCGAAGCACGGCTGGGCGATCGCGAAGCGCATTGAGCAGATTTCCAACGACGTGCTGCAGGTGCAGCAGGGATCGTTGTATCCGGCATTGCATCGCCTGGAGCAGCAGGGGTGGATTCGCGGCAAGTGGACCGAGAGCGAAACCGGCAGAGAAGTCAAGTTTTATTCGCTTACTTCTGCAGGGCTCGCGCGGCTGGAAAAAGAGAAGGAAAGTTGGAAACGCCTTTCAGCAGCTATCGATCTGGTTGTTGACAGTCTCTGAGGAGCAGAAATGCGCTGGTTGAATCGCGCTCGAGTGTCATTCCTGATGTTGTTTCGCCGCGGAACGGAGAAGTCACGCCTCAACCGCGAATTTGAATTTCATCTTGAGCAACAGATAGCAGATAACGTCAGCCACGGCATGGATCCGGAACAGGCACGAGTGGCTGCGATCCGGCTCTTTGGCAACCCTGCGCTGTTGGAAGAGAACACGCACTCGGAATGGACCTGGAACTGGCTGGAAGGCATTTGGCGGGATCTGCGGTATGGCTCGCGCACGTTGCTGAGGACTCCCGGATTCTCCCTAACCGCAATATTGGTAATCGCTCTCGGAATCGGCGCCACCGCTTCGCTGTTTACCGTCGTCCGATCAGTGTTGCTCCGGCCCTTGCCATTCCGGGACCCGGACAAACTGGTGATGCTGTACGAGCGCTTCCGCGAAGCCAAGGACTCCTACAACGTGGTAGCTCCTGCTGATTTCCGCGACTGGCGCGCGCAGACGCACGGATTTGAGGATATGGCAGCCTGGCGCTGGTGGGGTGGCAACCTGAGCGGCGATCACGGCGAATTGCCTGAGGTTGTGGCCGCTGCGGCCGGTTCCTGGAATTTATTTTCTGTTCTGGGTGTCCAACCGGTTCTGGGGAGAACGTTCACGCCTGATGAAGACCGGATCGGGGCCAATGACGTTGTCATCCTCTCCTGGAGTCTGTTCCAAAGCAGGTATAGTGGCGACAAAGACATTCTCGGCAAGCAAATACGAATCGATTCCAAGCCCCGCACTGTTGTTGGAGTTCTTCCCGCATGGTTTACCTATCCTGACCCGGTGGTAAAGCTCTGGGTCCCGTATGTGCCCACATTCAAGGCGGAGAACATTCGGCCGGATAGCCACCAGAGCTTTGTGATCGCCCGCCTGAGAGATAAGCAAAGCGCTGCGGCGGCAGTGAAGGAAGTGAGCGCACTGCAGTATCAGATCCACATGCAAAATCTGGGCAAGCCGGTGGCCGAAGACGTGGTGTCGAAGCCGATGATCGAGGACGTTGTAGAAGACGTGAAAACGCCGCTCATCGTTCTGATGTGCTCGGTGGGATGCATGCTTCTGATTGCATGCCTGAACGTCTCGAATCTTCTTGTAGCCCGGGGCGCGGCAAGGCGCAAGGAAGTCGCCATCCGCGGCGCGCTGGGTGGGAGCCGGCGAAAACTGATTCAGGAGCAGATGACCGAGAGCCTGTTGATCTCAGTTGCCGGCGGAATACTTGGGCTCCTGCTCTCGTTTTTGGCCACCAAATGGCTTGCAACCCACTGGAGTGATCTGCCGCGCGCTGATGCGATACGGGTAGACGGAACGGTTCTGGTGTTCTCCCTTGCCGTTGTATTCCTGACTGCTTTGCTTGCCGGATTATTGCCGGCGATTTCTACCACAGGCAAGAACCTGCTGGGAACACTACAGGACTCCGCGCGCTCCATCGGCGGAACTGTTTCTCGTGCCACATTGCGCAAGACGCTCCTCACGGCTGAGATCGCGCTTACCGTCGTGCTCCTTGTCTCCGCGGGCCTGTTGTTCAGAAGTTTTATTCACTTGCGCACATCGGACCTTGGCTGTGTGACAGATCATGTGCTCACGGTTCGGTATGGCTTGCCGGAAAAGAAGTACGACTCGCCGGAGAAGGTGCTCGCTTTCCACGAGGCGCTTTTACAACGCGTTCGCAGCCTTCCGGGAGTCCGTGCCGCTGCACTGGTATCCACTGCCCCGGGAGCGGGCTACGAAGGCGATAACGTGTTCACGATTCCCGAGCATCCGCAGCAGGGGCCAAGCCTGGAACTGGACGCGCTTACCCGCAAGATCGATCCAGGCTATTTCAGCGCTCTCGAGATACCTTTGCTGCGCGGGCGGTTCTTCACGGAAGAAGATCGTCTGGAACGAATGCAGCACGTCATCATCAGCAAGAAATTTGCAGACAAGTTCTTTCCCGGGGAAAACCCGCTGGGAAAGCATGTTTCGATCTCCTTCACGGGCAACACCCGCCAGTCTTATGAAATTATCGGGGTCGTCGGAGACACCATCCACGATATAGGCCAGCCGATCAAAGCTACCATCTACCGCTCAATTCTGAATGGTGACCCGCGAATTGACAGCATGGCAACGATCGTAGTGCGCGCCGCCGTCGAACCCTTGAGTCTGTCAATGCCTATCCAGCGACAGGTGTCCGCTCTCGATCCGGAACTCCCGGTTTACGACGTCCTCACCATGCAGCAGATCATCGGGAAGGCGACGGCCAGCAAGAGCTTCAGCGCGTCACTGGTGCTGGGCTTTGCATTGCTCTCGCTGATCCTGGCTGCTGTGGGTCTCTACGGAGTGCTCTCTTACCTGGTAAGCCAGCGGGCTTCTGAAATCGGCATCCGCATGGCGTTGGGCGCACAGCGAAGCGAAGTGTTGCGCCTGGTGCTTGTTGACGGAATGCGGCCTGTGGCAATTGGGTTGATTTTGGGCCTTGCCGGCGGCGCAGCCACCGGACTGCTGATCAAGTCAATCTTGTATGGAACCCGGCCGCTGGATCCCGGCGTGTTCGTGGCGATGGCCGGCAGCCTTCTGCTCACAGCGTTGATCGCCAGCGCCGTGCCGGCCTTGCGGGCCTGCAGGATTGAGCCAGTTCAGGCGCTGAGGCTGGAATAAAGCTGCTCGATCATCTGTTTGCCGCCGAGACCTGCCGAACGCAAGCACGCCTTGATTGCGCGATTCCCGCAATTCCGCATGAGCGAACCGCGAAAGAAGTAAGTAGAGGAGTGATGACGTGGTTTGTTCATTTTTCGAGCGGTTTATGCGCTGTTCTAAGCATCTCCTGCCATTGCTCTTGGGCGAAATTACCTAGCACAGTCACGTGTCCTTAGTAACATTTCAGGTTGAATTCGTGCATCGTGTGCATCAATACCACAAGAAGTTGTGGTTCAATGACCCTTTCAGCTCAGGATTTTGAGTAACTGACCCCCTCAAAAAAGGTGCTAGTCCTGTAGATACCCCGAAAACACGGACAAAACGCGGAACTTCCCTATTGACCTCGGGAATTAACCCAGATATAACTCGCAATCGACCTGAAACTTTTCCCCCGAGAACACAAAGGATTTCCCTACAGGCCTTGGTGAGGCCAGCAACCCACCTTGGAAAGGCTACGTTTATGGCGTCAGATTCGCGTGAAGTGATGAATATTCGACAGGCTTCGCAGTATCTGGGAGTCAGTCCTGACACGCTGTACAAATACGTGACCGAGGAAAAGATCCCTGCGTTCAAGCTCGGGAACCGCTGGAAGTTCAAGAAGACCATTCTTGATCAGTGGATGGAACAGAAGAGCACCATGAACATGAGTGCGGCCAAAAAGAAGCCGAAAGCAGCCAAGGCCGCAGGCGCGAGATAAACCCGGAACGGCAAGACTGAAGGAAAACGAAAAAGGCGGACAGAATGTTTGGTTCAGGAAAATCGATTGTCGGATTGGACATAGGTTCAAGCTCCATCAAGGCGATTGAGTTGAAACGCTCGAAGGGCGAAATCATGGTCTCGCATCTTGGCGTGGAGCCGCTGGCCAGTGACATTGTTGTGGACTCGATGATCGTCGACTCCGGCAGCGTTTCAAGCGCGATCAGCAAGATTTTCAGCCAGCACAGCATCAAGACGAAGAGCGTGGCCACTTCCGTAAGCGGCCACTCCGTGATCGTCAAGAAAATCGGCGTTCAGCCGATGAGTGAGGGCGAGCTGGCGGAGAGCATCAACACGGAAGCCGCGCAGCACATTCCCTTCGACATCGCCGACGTGAACGTGGATTTTGAAATCCTGAACCCTGATGACATGGGCCCGCAGATGGACGTGCTGCTGGTGGCGGTGAAGAAAGACAAGATTCTGAACTACACCAATGTGCTCTCGCTGGCCGGCAAAGCTCCGGCCGTGGTGGACATTGACGCCTTTGCTCTGCAGAACTGCTACGAGTACAACTACAACCCCACGCATGATTCCACCGTGGCGCTGCTGAACCTGGGCGCCAGCGTGATGAACATCAACATCGTGAAAGGGACCACCCCGCTTTTTACGCGCGACGTGAGCGTAGGCGGCAACCAGTACACCGACTCGCTGCAAAAGGAACTCGATCTGAGCTTCGATGATGCAGAGGCTTTGAAATTGGGCCGCCGCGTGGGGACTGTGAGCGAGGACGCCAAGCAGCCTATCCTGCAGCAGGTGACGGAAATTATTGTTCTGGAAATTCAGAAGACTTTTGATTTCTTCCGTGCCACTGCATCCGGCGGGCAGATTGAGCGGATCTTTATCGCCGGCGGATCATCGAGGGTCCCCGGCCTGGTGGACGCTTTGCGGCAGGAGTTCTCGATGCCGGTGGAGATTTTGAATCCCTTCCAGCGCATCATGCCGCCGATGGATTCCATTGAAAACGAGATCCTGGAACAAAACCCGGGACAGCTTGCAGTGGCCGTGGGTTTGGCCCTCAGGAGCTTTGACGACTTATGATTCGCATAAACCTTCTTGGAGTTCCACGGAAAACGCGCGGGAAGCGGGCTGCAGCAGTCTCGGTCCCGGGAGAAGGATCGGGCACCCTGGTTCTCGGACTGGTGGTTGGTCTGGGTCTGGTGCTGGCTATGGCCGCTTCCTACGTGTGGGTCACCCGAGAGCAGGGTGTGCTCGAAAGGAAGCTGCAGCAGGCCAACACGGAGAACCGCAGGCTCGCCGACGTGAAAGCAAAATACGAGGCCAGTAAGCGCAAGGCGGATATGTTCGAGCGCCGCGTAAAGATCATTGATGACCTCAAAGAGGCGCAGAAGGGCCCGGTCAACCTGCTCAATCTGGTCGCTGATACCGTCAACAAAACTGACGCTGTGTGGCTTGAAGCCATGACGACCGATGGGAAGAGCCTGAATTTTACGGGAATGGCGCTCAGCGCTGACGCGGTGGCCGATTTGATGAGTAATCTCCGCAAGACAGGCGCCTTCAAGACGGTGGAGATCAAGGAAACCTCGCAGGACGCGAGCGTGAAGGAACTGCAGGCTTTCAAGTTTGAGCTGATTTGCGAGATTGGTTTGTCCAACAAGGTGAAAGAGTCTTAGCTGGCAGAGTCTGATAGGGGCGGTTTGATATGGCGAAATTCGACGAAATGTCATTTGGAGCCCGGCTTGGGGTCATGTTGCTGGTGGCCCTGGTTGTAGGTGTGGCGTACTACTACGTGTACCTGAACCCGCAGATCCAGGCCAATGACAAGGTCAGGGCCACAATCGAGGAAAAGACGCGCGAGAACGAACAGCTCCGGCAATTTGAGCCGAAGCTTGCGGATCTGAACCGGCAGATGGCCATTCTGCAGCAGCAGATGGAAATCCAGAAAAAGATTGTCCCGGACGACAAGGACGCCGATCAATTCATTCGCCTGCTGCATGATACGGCGGCGACCGCCGGAATTGAGATCCGTCGCTACAGCGCTATGCCGGTGGGCAACCACGAGTTTTATAGCGACGTGCCGTTCGCCATCGATATTGACGGGCCTTACTACTCGGTCCTGAATTTCTTCCAGCGGGTCTCTGAGCTGGAGCGGATTGTGAATATTGACAACCTGCAGATGACAAACACCAAAACCACCGGACCAGCCAAGGTGAAAGGCTCGTACAAGTACGCCCCTGGTGAAACCGTGGTTGCCAGCTGCACCGCCACAACATTCTTCAGCCATGAGCCGGAGACCCCGGCGGCGGCCCAACCGGGGCGCCCCGGTGCGCCGCCAGCCGCGGCGAAGGCCAAGAAATAAAAGGGCGTCTGAGGAGCAAGGAAAAGGGAATTGAAGATGAAGCTGATTCAGATTTGCGCACTCGCAGGATTCATGGCCGCCGCTGCGGTTGCTCAGAATGCAACGCCGAGCCGCCCCGCGGCAGCGCCCTCACCAATGCCAAAGGCAGTGCAGAAGGCTGCGCCTGCTCACGTAAAACCGGGCATGCATAAGCCAGTTGCGGCGGTGGCCAAAAAGACCTCAAGCAACAGTGCGGCTAAAACAGGCAGCACAAACAAAGTTCAAGCTTCGCAGAAGGCCGTCCCGGTGAAAACCCAGCCGATGGCCAAGGTAAAGAACCCGCCTGTGAAGGCGGGAGTTCTGCCGGAGAAAAAGGGACAGAAGGCCTTGATGGCGAAGCCTGTGACTGCAAAGCCCGCCACTGCCGCTGCCCACAAGGCTGCGCCGCCAATAAGGGTCCTCCCTGTAAAGCCCAAAACACCCTCGAAATCGGGGGCAGTGGGCGCGTCCAGTGCATCGAGAAAGAGCACAAACAAAACAGCAACCAGGCCGCCCGAACCGGCGCCCAAACCAACACTTACAGCCGCTGGACCATCAATCGCCGAAAAAAAACCGGCGCCTCGCCTGATCGGTTCGGCGGGACGGCGCGATCCCTTTGTGAGTCCGATTCGCAGCGCCGGAGCAGTCTCTTCCACTCAGAGTTGCACGAGTGGCAAACGGTGTCTTGCCATCCCCGAACTGATCCTTCAGGGCACCGTGCGTGATATCACCGGAAAGATGATGGCGGTAGTTTCCACCAGCAACCGCCGGACGTATACATTGCGCGAGAACGACCAGGTGTTCAACGGAAGCGTGGAAAAAATCACCAGCGACTCGATTATTTTCCGCCAGTACGTGAAGGACGCTCTGGGCCGGGAAAGCGCAAAAGAGATAGTGAAAAAGATGGGGCCGACTACATAACGCTCCATCAACAAGCAAGGTTATGAGCAGGGTTCTTGGGTAGGGAAGTATAGCCGTCATAAAAAAGTTTTGCTCGTAAGCGGCTCGTGCCATTTGGTTGCGGGATCGCGCACGGTACGGCGGAAGATTTCCGCTGCGTGGGGAGACAAGGATAATGAGGCTTAAACAACTGCTAGGAATCGCTCTGTTGACCATGGCAGCCATGGCAACGGCTTCCGCTTCGCAACTCTCGGGAGTGCTGGTGAAGAACCACGAGAACACCGGCACCGTAACAATTCTTGCGAACGGACCTTTTACTCACACCGAGTATCGTCCTACCGACAATTTGATGCTGGTTGACCTGGCAGGCGTTTCGCTCGCGCACCCTGATACCCGGGTCCATACAGTGTTTGCGCCGGGAGTGCGATCATATCGCATTGTCAACTATCGTTCGCCGGAAGGCGGCGAAGTTGCGCGGGTGGAAATTTCGCTGGTCCGCGGCGCCAACGTCAAAGTGAGTGATGTTGAGGGCGGCCTGAAGCTGGATTTCACCGGCGCTCCGGCGGTGGTGCCGTCCAAGGAAGCTATTGAGGCTGAAGCCTCGAACACTCCCACTCCATCCAAGCCGCACCTGACCCATGTTCGCAAAGTCTCTGTGGCTCAGAACGCCGGCGGAATCAGCATTGAAATCGCGGGCAGCGGGCCGATGACGGCGCACACGATGAAGCTGACGGGCCCGGATCGCTTCGTGGTGGACATTCCCGATTCCCTCCTCGATGGTCGCCCGCGTGATATCGCGGTGAACAGCAACGGCATCAAGGACGTTCGTGCAGCGCGATTCCAGGCAGCCCCTCCGGCGACCAGGATTGTTCTTGATGTAGCGCAGTCGCGCGATTTTGAAGTTGTGCCCGAGGGCAATAACCTCGTTATCAGATTGCGCGATGATCGCAATGCGGCGCCTGCTGCAGTTCCCGTTCTGGACGCCAATAAAACGCCAGCGCCGGCGCCCGCAGTCGATCAGAAGACTGCCGCGCAGCCCGTCCTTTCGGCGGCCAGCGCCAAACCTGCCGCTGCTCCCGCAAGCAACTTCGTGATGGTAAACCCGACTTTCGAGGCCAAGAAAGACTCCCCGACCGGCAACGCGCAAGAGCGCGAGGCCAAGCTGGTTGAGCCTGAGCCATCACGCGCAGACCGTGCTGCCGCCCTGTTCGCCCATGATGTTCCGACTGTGGCGCCGGTGAATCGTCCTCCATTTCCAGCCAGCGCCAGCCTGAACGCCCAGCCGGCGGCCATTAATGCCGCTCTGCAGCAACAGCAGGCTGCTCCGGCGCCCGCCGTCGTGGAGCCCACCGTCAGCAATTGCACCAGCGGTCGCTATACCGGCGAGCCGATTGGAATGAACTTCAAAGACCTGGACCTCAAGGATTTCTTCCGCGTAATCCATGAGATCAGCGGGTTGAACGTGGTGCTCGACCCTGCTGTCAAAGGCAGCGTCACCATCGTGCTCGACGATGTGCCGTGGGACCAGGCGTTGGCCATTGTCCTCAACAACAACGGTCTTGAGTGCCAACTTCAGGGCAACGTGCTGCGCATCGCGACGCTCGAGACTCTGAAGACTGAGGCGGAGGCGCGCCGCGCGCAACAGGAAGCGCAGGCCCTGGCCGTTCCCAAGAAGACCATCACGCGGTATCTGAGTTATGGCCAATCCAAAGATGCGGTAACGATCGTCAAGAAATTCCTTTCTCCGAGAGGAGACGTCGTCGCCGATCCGCGCAGCAATGCACTGATCATCGAAGATATTCCCAGTGTGCTCCCGAAAATCGATGAGTTGTTGAAGACTCTGGACCGCAAGACTCCGGAAGTGGAAATCGAAGCCAGAGTGGTGGCTTCCACCCGGACCTTCGCGCGCGATATCGGTACGCAGTTCGGGTTCGGCTACGGCTTTGGCAACAATGCGATTGGTGGACCGGTGGGCAAGAGCCCCATCGATGTAGGCAACAATCCGCCAACCATCATTCACAATTCGCAGGATGACAAGTCCATTCCGCTCTTCAACGACCTGGGAGCAAGCGCCCCGAGCAGCGGCTTCCAGATCTTGAACGTCAGTTCCAACTTCCGCCTGGATTTTATCCTGACAATGGCGGAGAGCCGCGGCCTGCTCAAAATCCTCTCTCGGCCGCATATCGTCACACAGAACAACATTCTGGCGTTGATCAAGCAGGGCACACGCGTTCCTGTGGTTACGAATCAGCAATTGGGCGGCCCGCCGACTGTCACTTACATTGACGCGTTCCTGCGCCTGAGCGTGACTCCGCAGATCAC
>Ga0070679_100005442_pt1 | contig 11804 bp, 9 predicted proteins | sample KBSC63BmetaG_FD_65652 | JGI IMG/M metagenome (GOLD analysis project Ga0070679, IMG submission 65652) | Corn rhizosphere microbial communities from Kellogg Biological Station, Michigan, USA - KBS C6-3B metaG | ecosystem: Host-associated > Plants > Roots > Rhizosphere | place: USA: Michigan... | reverse complement strand
AATTGCGGCTGGCGAAGCATAACGGCCCCGAGTAATACTGGGTCATGGATATCGCCGCGCGTCGTGACGATCCCGCCGTCGAGGAGATGGCCCGAGCGATTTATGCGCTGTTCCCGCGCTGCATGCGGTGCGGCGAGCCGATCGCTCGCTACGAAGATGCCGACGTGAGAATCCTGAGTCACCGCGTCGTGCACCGCGGTGCGTGCGCCGAGGCGGAGAACGACGATCCGTCAGTTCAGCCCGCGCCCTGAGATCGTTCAACTCGGCAGCGGCTCCTCGACGGGAATGCCCGGCGACGGCAGCGTCGGCGGCAGATCGATGATGATGACAGGTGTTTCGTCCGGAGTCGGCGGCGGCTCGATGGGACGCGGGAGCGGCTCCGGACTACCCGGCTTCGGTTGCGGATCAGGTATTGGCGGCGAAGTCATAGCGTCCCTCCGACTGAGTACCGAACGGAGGGAGTGCACTTTTCGCGCGCACCGCCTTGCCGTGTCCCCGACGGAATGCGACAATCCGCGCCAGCCTCGTGCGTGTTGTACCATCGGCCACTCCCAAAGAGGATCGACTGTGCGTTCGCTCCTTCGTTCGTCTCTGCTGGCACTGTTTGCCTCGTCATCACTCGCTGCGCAAAGCGTGGATCCGCGCACGTATTCGGAACTGCGTTGGCGCATGATCGGGCCGTTCCGAGCGAGCCGCACCAAGGCAGCCGTCGGCATTCCGGATCAACCGAACGTCTTCTACATCGGCGCGGTCGACGGCGGCGTGTGGAAGACGACGGACTACGGCCGAACGTGGAACCCGATCTTCGACGACCAGCCGAGTGGTTCCATTGGCGCGATCGCGATTGCGCCGTCGAATCCGAACGTCATTTACGTCGGCAGCGGCGAAGGCCTTCAGCGGCCCGACCTGTCGACCGGCGACGGCATCTACAAGTCCACCGACGCCGGCGTGACATGGACGCATCTCGGCCTTCGCGATGGACAGCAGATTCCGCAGATCGCCGTCGATCCGAAGGACCCGAACCGGCTGTTCGTCGCGGTGATGGGCCATCCGTACGGACCGAATGCCGAGCGCGGGCTGTTCCGCTCGACGGACGGCGGCACGTCATTCCAGAGAGTCTTATTCAAGGACGAGAATACCGGCGCGATCGACGTCGTCCTCGATCCGGTGAATCCGAGCATCGTGTACGCGGTGCTCTGGGAGTCGCGTCAGGGCCCGTGGGAGAACGGCCAGTTCTCCGGGCCGGGGAGTGGTCTGTTCAAGTCGACGGACGGCGGAGACAACTGGCGGAAAGTCGGGAAGGGACTTCCGACGTTCGAGCAGGATGGGCTGGGTCGAATCGGCATCACGGTCGCGCAATCGATGCCGTCGCGCATGTTCGCGACCGTCGGCGCGAATCGAAACGCGGGCCTGTATCGCTCGGACGATGCCGGCGAGAACTGGTATCCCGCCACGCCCGACACCCGTGTTTCGTCGCGCGAGTCCGACTTCGCCGAGGTGAAGGTCGATCCGAAGAATCCAGACATCGTGTACACCGCGAGCGTCGTCACGTGGAAGTCCGTCGACGGCGGCAAGAACTTCAAGGCTCTCCGCGGCGCTCCGGGCGGCGATGATTACCACCGAATCTGGATCAACCCGAACAACCCGAAGATCATCCTGATCGCGAGCGACCAGGGCGCCATCGTCACCGTGAACGGGGGCGAATCGTGGAGCTCGTGGCTGAATCAGCCGACCGCGGCGTTCTATCACGTCGCCGCCGATTACGATTTCCCGTATCGACTCTGCAGCGGCCAGCAAGAATCCGGCTCGGCGTGTGTGCGAAGCCGCGGCGACGACGGCCGCATTCTGGATTGGGATTGGCATCCGGCGGGCATCGAAGAGTACGGTTACGCGGCGCCGGATCCGCTCGATCCAAACATCGTCTTTGGCGGCAAGGTCACGCGTTACGATCGGCGCACAGGCGAGATCCAGAACGTTGGTCCGCACCCGGGTGGCGGTCGCGGCGGCGGAAATTTCCGCTCGCTTCGCACAGCGCCGCTCGTGTTCTCGACGGTCGATCCGCACGTGCTCTTCTTCGCCGAGAACGTCGTGTGGAAGACGGCGAACGGCGGAAAGAGCTGGTCGCAGATCAGTCCCGACCTCACGCGTACCGATTCGGTGGTTCCGGCGAACATCGGCATCTATTCCACATCTCAGATAGCCCGCGCGCGCCATCCGGGCGTCGTGTACACCGTCGCACCGTCGTACGTCGACATCAATCGCATCTGGGCGGGCAGCGACGACGGCCTGATTCACACGACTGCCGACGGCGGCGCTCATTGGACCGACGTCACGCCGGCGGAGCTGAACGCACGTCCGTGGAGCAAGATCTCCATCATGGACGCCGGGCGGTTCGACGCAGCTACGGCGTATGCGGCCGTAAACACGATGCGCCTGGATGATTTCAAGCCGCACATCTATCGCACCCACGACGGCGGCAAGACGTGGACGCAGATCACGAACGGCCTTCCGGACGGCGCGATCGTCAACGTCGTTCGCGAGGATTCCAAGAAGAAGGGACTGCTGTTCGCCGGATCCGAGACGCAGGTGTGGGTCTCGTTCGACGACGGCGATCATTGGTCGTCGCTGCGCCTCAACATGCCGGCGACGTCGATCCGCGATTTGATCGTGAAGGACGACGACATCGCCGTCGGCACGCACGGCCGATCGTTCTGGATCCTCGACGACATTGCGGCACTGCGTCAGATCTCGGCGGCGACTGCGTCGGCTCCAGTGACGCTGTTCAAACCGGCCGCGGCGTATCGCTTCCGGTGGAGCAAGTATCCTGATACGCCGATCCCGCCGGACGAACCGTGGGCGCACAATCCACCGGACGGTGCGATCATCGACTACTTCATCGGGTCAGGCGCATCGGGTGACGCGAAGCTCGAGATTGTCGAGTCGAGTGGTCGTGTCATTCGCACGTACTCGAGCCGCGATACTGCGATGGCGCCGACGGATATCGGCAACGTGCCGGTGTATTGGATTCGGCCAACGAAAACATTGAGCGCGGCGCCGGGTTTCCACCGCTTCGTGTGGGACGTGCACTATGCGCCGCCGGCGGGCACCAGCTCGCAGCCGGGCAATTACCCGATTTCTGCGACACCCGGCGATACGCCGCGCGAACCGCGCGGCCCGTGGGCGGCGCCGGGGCAATACACGGTGCGTTTCACCGTCGGTGGCAAATCGTACACGGCGCCACTCACGATCAAGATGGATCCGCGGATCAAGACACTGCCGGCCGCTCTCGCGCAGGCGCACGCGATGTCGGTTCGCCTGTATGACGACATTGCGCGTGACTCCGCGATCGTCGAGCGCGCACGAGTCGCGCGCGAGGAGTTGCGTGTCATTCGCGACCGCGCCGCCGGCAACACCGCGCTCGTCGACGCGATCAACGCATTCGATCAGCAGCTCGGTGCGGTCGCCGGAGCGGGCGGAGGCGGTGGCCGGCGTGGAGGTGGCGGCGGTGGCCGCGGTCGCGGCGGCGCCGCCGGCCAGCCGACCTTCACGTCGATCAACGGCGAGTTGATGCAGCTCCTGAATTTGCTCGAAGATGCCGACGCCGAGCCGACGACGCAGGCCGTCGCGGCTGTGAGAAAGGCCGAGGCGGACTATGCTGCTTTGCTCGCGCGTTGGACGTCGCTGCGAACGACCGAGCTCGCGGCGTTGAACGCGAAGATCAAGGCTGGCGGCCAGCAGCCGATTTCAATTGCACCCTGAGCTACGCACGCGGACAGACACGGACACAGACGGACGGACAGGGAACACCCAAACCGCTTCTTTTGCAACTACCGCTCGGGACGCGAGTCATGGCGTCCCGAGCGGCTTTTTTGAAAGAAAGAGTCTTCCGTGTCTGTCCGTCTGTGCCTGCCGATCCGTGATCGAGCTGCGGTTCAGGCCCTGCGAGCAATCCAAGCAATCGCCAGTGCGGGCGGTAATGCGAGACAAATGATCGCCAGATTGTCCTGCGCCGAGAGTCGCACGATGTGCGCGATGAGTGCCAAGCTCGCGAGCGCCGCCAATCCAAAGGCCCATCTCCGGAACGGCGCGCTCTTGCGACGCGTCCAGAGCGCAGGAATCGCAAACACCGCCAGAATGAACCAGAGTGGATTGAAGAGGAGAAGATTCTCGTTCCAGTGGGCGAACACGTGATCGGTGCCGGCCCAGAGGAGTGCGATCACTGTACCGAGTAGGCCTGCGACGAGCGACCAGATGCTCACAATGAGCGCCGCGAGAACCTTTGCCACTCGACCTTCCGCGGCGGCGCCGCGGCCAAGCACGAGAAACAGCGCGGCGACGAATAAGCCGCCGACAAGAAGCCAGGGCCAGCGCGTGGGCGGCGCTTCTGGCTCCGGCGGGCGCGTGGATTTGAACAAGACCGTCTCGCGCTTCACCAGCGGCCGCATCGCGCCGGTGCTGTCGCGGATCTGCAGCGTTGCGACGAAATCGTGCAGCTTCCGCGGCAGAAACATCTCTTGCCATTGCGTGATATCGCGATCCGCCGGTCGCCCAAGCCCGATGTCGACACCGAGCATGATCGGCTTGTTGCTCTGCATCAGCCGAAGTGAGTGCCAGCGGTAGCTTGTGCCCGTCAAAGCGCCGGCCTTCGCGCGAATCTGACCGCCGATCGCATTGTCGATGATGTCGCGCACCCGCGTTGCACAGTTGTCACGATAGTAGTCGTACCGGTAGTTCACGTTCTCCGGCCGAGCATACCACTGGATCTGATGCAGTATCGAGTCGCGCTGTGCGACAGTGAGATCGAGCTCCTGCGCGATGACGGTCCGGTTCAAATACCGGTAGGTGGCCATTTGCAAACCCAGCGGGTCACCGCCCATCCCGTACCACATCGTGCCCTTCAAGAACCGCTGGATGAACCCGGGCTGCTGGAAGTTGAACACGCCCCAGTTGAAGACCGTGTCGCGGCCCGAGGTGTTGTCGTGAATCCAGATCGCGTCATGCCCGAAGAGCTCCCACACCTGCTCACCGCTGCCCATCGTCAGAAGCGAGATCGTGACGTTGGCTCCGGTCTGATAGAGCAGATCAACCGGCACGGCCTGCTGCGGAGGAGGTGCCGATCGCTGCGAGGTCGGTTGGGCTCGAACGATCGAGGCGGCGCATACGAGCAGGGCAGCGTGCGAAAGGGAGCGAATCATGCCAAAAACCTAACGCGCCGCATAGCGCGACGCGGAATCCGGCCGTAACGTCCGGCGACCTCCTCGTTCGCCATGCCCACTCGCATCACCGACGCGTTCCTTCGCAACGTCGAGACTCGCTCGAGCGCTCCCGCGCTGCACTTCACACGAAGTGGACAATGGGAGTCGCTCAGCTGGCGCGAGTACGGCGAACAGGTTCGTCTGGCGGCCAAGGCACTGATTGCCCTCGGCGTCGTTCCCGGCGAGCACGTCGCGATCATTGGATTCAGTTGCGTCCAGTGGTTCGTCGCTGATCTGGCCGCGATCGCCGCAGGCGCAATCCCGGCCGGGATCTACACGACGAATACGCCAGAGCAGTGTCAGTTCGTGGCGCATCATTGCTCCGCTCGCGTGGTGTTCGTCGAAAACGACGAGCAGCTGGCGAAGTTCCGCGAAGTCCGCCACCGACTGCCGCGCCTCGAGACGATCGTCGTCATGCGTGAAGCGGCACACGCGGGCGACGCGCTGTCATGGAGCGCGTTGCTCGAGCTCGGCCGAACCGTCGACGATGGTGCGCTCGATTCGCGCATCGGCGCGCAGCATCAGGACGATGTTTGCACGCTGATCTACACGTCGGGCACGACCGGGGTCCCGAAAGCGGTGATGCTGTCGCATGCGAACATCACCTGGGTGATCGAGCAAGCGTCGCAGATCGTGGAGATGCACGCGGGCGACCACGTCGTGAGCTATCTCGCGCTCAGCCACGTCGCCGAGCAGCTCTTTTCGCTGCACAGCAACGCGGTGCTCGGCACATCGATCTGGTTTGCCGACAGCCTCGAGACCGTTGCGGATGCCCTTCGCGCTGCGCGTCCGCAGCACTTTCTCGGTGTACCGCGCGTGTGGGAGAAGATGCAGGCGAAGATGGAGGCGGCCGGCGCGAAGAATTCGCCGCTGAAGAAGCGCGTCGTGGCTTGGGCCCGGCGCATCGGTCTCCGGGGCGGCTACGCGGATCAGGCGGGACGCCGCCGTCCGCTGCTTTATCCGCTCGCGAATCGACTCGTATTCTCGAAAGTGCGAAAGACACTCGGCTTCGATCGCGCCCGAAGTCTGGTCACCGGCGCCGCGCCGATTTCGAAGCGCACACTCGAGTTCTTTCTTTCGCTCGGTTTGCCGATTCTCGAAGCGTATGGCATGAGCGAAACGACCGCACTTGCGACCGTCTGCTCACCGAAGCGTTACCGCACCGGGAAGGCGGGTTACGTACTCCCTGGTACCGAGATCCGCATCGCGGACGATGGCGAGATCTGCATCCGAGGTCCGCAGATCTTCAAAGGCTATCTCGGGGATCCGGTCGCTACCGCCGCGGCGATCGATAGCGAAGGTTGGCTGCACACCGGCGACGTCGGCGAATTCGACGACGGTGGATTCCTGCAGATCACCGATCGCAAGAAGGAGCTCATCATCACCGCGGGCGGCGAGAACATCGCGCCCCAGCTCGTCGAGAGTCAGCTCAAGTCGATCGCGGCAATCAGCCAGGCCGTCGTCATCGGCGATCGGCGACGCTACCTATCCGCGTTGTTCACGTTGGATCCGGAGAAGGTCGTGGCGGTCGCGCTCCTGGCGAACAGTACCGCGCGCACCCCGGAGGAAGCGGCCGCGTGTCCCAAATTCATCGCGTTGCTTCAACGTGAGGTGGACCGCGTCAATCAGCGCCTTGCAAGGGTACAAACGGTGAAACGATTTGCAGTCCTTGCAAACGAGCTGTCCATCGAAGGCGGCGAGCTCACGCCGACGATGAAGGTCAAGCGGAAGGTGGTGTCGGAGAAGTACTCGTCGGTGATCGAAGGTATGTACGCCGACTAAGTGTCATCCCGAGCGAAGCGAGGGATCTGCACTTCCGTCGTAAAGTGCAGATCCCTCGCTTCGCTCGGGATGACTCATTGGTAGAGATCATCCAGCCGAAGCGCTGCGAGCTCCACCAAGTAACTCGCGATTCGCTCGACAGCGGCGGCGACGTACGCCGCTCCCTTCTCGGCCGTTGCCTTCGCGGGATTTCCAATGCCGGTGTCAGCGGTGACCTGCGTCCATCGCCGCGGCGCCCAGGCCCAACCTTCGCGAATTCCTGTGAGCCGCGACGGGCGCGCACGCCCCGGACCCGCGTCGTTCAGCGGACCCACGAAATCCGGAGCGATGTGCAGCATCGCCGCGGTCTCGGCTTCGCCCGCGTGATCGCCCGGTTCCTCTACGAACTGCGACGCATTCACGCACGACCACCAATTGATCGCCGACAGAAAGACGCGCGTCTTTGGCTGCAGCTCGCGAATCATCTGGCGAAAATCATTGCCGCCGTGCGAGTTCAGGATGAGCAATTTGTGAATCCCCTGGCCGTCGAGGCACGCGACGAGGTCGGCGAGCAGCGCCGCCTGCGTCGAGGGATTCAGATTGAGTGTGAGCTTGATGTCGAGTTGCGTCGTGTTGACGCCGAACGGCACCGCGGGCAGCGAGACGACGCGTGCTCCGCGTTCCCATGCGAGACCGGCGGCGCGCGCAGCGATGTGCTCGGCCTGAATCGTGTCGGTCGCGTAGGGTAAGTGATAGTTGTGGGCTTCGGTGGCTCCCCACGGTAGAATCGCGACGTCATATGGCGTCGCGTCTACCGTCTTCCACGTTGTTTCCGCGAGGACGTACGGTCGGGTCATGCCGCGTGTTCGAGGTGTTTCCTGGGAGTTGGCGCCGGCCGAGATGCTGATGTCGTGCGCGCAAGCAGCGAGTCGATGCTGAACGACCCCGCGCCAGCGGCTACCAGATACAAATAGAAGAAGCAGTAGAGCACGGCAAGTTCGCCCTGGTTTGCCAGCGGAATCGGGCCGCGGGGAAAGTGCTGCGTGAAATAGGCGACGGCCATCTCACCCGCGAGGATGAACGCGACGACACGCGTGAACAACCCGAGAATGATCGCCGCGCCGCCAATCGTCTCGATGACGCCAGCTACGCCGAGCTGTGAGTGCAACGGCACCGGAAAGTGCATCATCGGGTTCGGTGGAAACCCGAACGTCTTTTGAATGCCGTGAGTGATGAACAGTAAACCAGCCACAATGCGCAGAAGGCCGAGCATCCTGCTGTTCCACCGTGGCGATGCTGATTCGAAGATCGACATTGAGACCCCTGCGTTCCGTCAGTCGCTGGCCGACACGCAGCTTCGCGTGCATCGATTGCAGCCGTCGAAATGCAAGCGAGGATAATGCCGTGACGGCTGGCCCCGAACGAGCCGATGCCGTCGTGGATCCAGCGAATCATGCCTCGCCGGGGGACGATCCGACGGCAGAGCCCGTTGGATCGTCTTCAGCGACAGGTTTGGGCGGCGTCGTCAGCGCCCACAGTCCGCCGACGATCGCGATCAAGTAAAGCACGACGCCGATCTCCCACACGGCGTGGCCGATCGCTTGGTCCTGTCGCAAACGGCCAAGGCGGCCGAGCAGGTATGCCCAGTCATGTTCGCCGCCGCCAACGAGCGGCAACTCCTGCGATCTCGCGTCGCGGATGTAGACGGAGATGTTCCAGCAATTCTGCGCGATCCACCACAGCGTCACCGACGCGGCATGTCGATCCGCTCGGCGGAGGAAATAGACGAGGAACGCGGCCGGCATGATGAGCTGGAACAGCGTGCCGCCGAGGAACTGCATGAACTCGCCGAACGGCGAGAAGACGAGATGTCCCGTCTCGTGAATCGGGAGGTCGATGTTGTCGACGATCGAGCCTGCGTCCGGATGCCGGAGCAGAACGAATCCGTAAATCGCGAGAATGAGCGTGAGCGCGAGGCGTCCAGCCTTCACTGCTTCACCCAGCGATTGTTCGACCGGTCGATGTCCGGAAAAACGTGTTCCGGATCGATTTCCACCGCGGTGATGGCCGGCAATGCCGGCAGCGATAGCGAGTACTGCTTCGCGCCCTTGAGCCAGACCTCGACGGGGATGTCGAGGCGCTCGATCTTGCCGCCGTCGCGTGTCACGGCCAATCGCACCGGCATTGGCGCCAAGCCGCGGTCTTCGATCGTGATCATGACTGTCTGACCGCTGGCCGTCACCGACGCAACAGCCTGGTCGAGCGTCCACGTCTCATACCACCACGTCCGGAAGAACCAGCCGAGCGACTTGCCGGCGAGCGTGTTGAACGTGTCGAAGAAGTCGTATTGCGTCGGATGCTTGTACTGCCAGCGCTGACCGTATGTCCGATAGATCGAAAGAAAAGTGCTGTCGCCAAGGATGGCGCGGAGCGACATGAGGTTCGTCGCCATCTTCTCGTACGTCGCGACCTGATATGCGGGCGTACCGAACGGATACTGATCCCCATGTCGCATCAACGGGACCTCGCCGTCTGTCTTCGCGAAGGCGATGTATGCATCGCGCGATGCCGCTTCGCGGTTGTAGCCCTTGAAGTACCACTGCATGCCCTGCGCCTGATTGAAGCGCGTGAGTCCCTCGTCCTGCCATGCAAATCGCCGCTCGTCGGAGCCCACCTGCATCGGGAACCACATGTGCCCTGTTTCGTGGATCTGCACCGAGAACAGCGAGAGCGTGTCGCGAGGACCGCCGATGCACGTCAACATCGGATATTCCATTCCCGAGCACGACGCCGGTCCTTCGAGTGCCGTCATCTGCGGCCATGGATACGGCCACAGATAGTTCGACAGAAACTCGATGGCGCTTTGCTCATAGTAGGCGGATCGATCCCACGACCATCGTCGCGCCTCAGGCCGATAGAACGTGTTGATGGTCGTCGTATCCGGACGACCATCCGCGTCGCGATCACCCACGACGGCAGTTGTCACGTCCCACAGAAACTTCGATGACGTACCCCAATCGAAGTCGCGCACGTTGCGCGCGCGAAACTTCCAGGTCAGCACACCATCGAAGCCGGTGTTCGTCGCCCTCGTGGCACCGGTGCCGCGGTCCTGTTCGCGCACCACGTGCACGACACCAGCGCCGCGCCGTGCTTCGGTGAGCCGATTCTGTGTCTGGCGCGACAACACCTCGGTCGGGTTCGTGAGCTCCCCAGTCGCGCCGACCAGCCATCCCTGCGGCACGTTGAGGTTCACATCGTAATCGGCGTAGCCCATGTAGAACTCCGCCGTGCCGAGATACGGATCGATCTGCCATCCGCTGACGTCGTCGTACACCGCGAGGCGCGGATACCAATACGCGACCATGAAGTCGTCGCCTGTACTTCCCTCGCGCGGGGCGCCGTCGGGCGGTACTTGAAAGGCCCACGACAGATCGAGCTCCACCGAATCGCGCGGCAGAAGTCTCCGCGGAAGGCCGAGATGCATCACCGTGCCTTCGACCCAGTACGTCGCGCCGGTGTCGCCCTTCGCGAGCGCGAGACCACCGACGGCAACACGCAGCAGCTCCATCCCACCCGTGACTGGCGTCCACGTGTTCCGCGGCGACTTCGGTGCGAAGAGATTCTGATCGACGAAGAGGTACAGCTCGGGCAGCGTGTCGGGCGAATGGTTGATGTACCAGACCGTCTCGCGTCCCGTGAGCTGGCTCGACGCCGGCACCAACTCGGCGTTGATCCGATAGCGCGCGTACTGCTGCCAGTAGTTCGGCCCAGGTACACCGCTTCGAGTTCGCGTTCCGCGTGCGACGGCGTTGGCGAAGTCTTTCGACTCAGGAATCGGATACGGAATCGGCCGCAACGCGGTGGGCGGCGTGGTCGGTGCCGGCGGTTGTGGCGTGGACTTCAGGCGTGGAACGATGCCGCACCCGATCGAAGCGAGAGCGATGACCGCCGGCAAGAGTCGCATCGGCGAAATATCGCCGAGCGAGTCGATCACCGGCAGCTTGTCATCCTGAGCGGAGCGAAGGATCTGCTGGCCATATCGTAGCAGCAGATCCTTCGCTTCGCTCAGGATGACACTCAGTCCTCGCGCAGCGCCGTCAAGGGATCGACGCGCGTCGCGCGGAGCGCCGGCGTGAGCATCGCCACGACGGCAACGATCCCCAACAGCAACGGTGCGCCGAGAAAGACGCGCACGTCGTGTGGATCGACTTCGTAGAGCATGGCGGCGACGAAGCGCGACAGCGCGAAGGCGCCCGCGAGGCCGAGCACGATTCCGATCATCGAAAGCACCGCGCCCTGCCGGACGATGAGCTGCACGACGTCGCCGCGTTGCGCCCCCAATGCAACACGGACGCCGATCTCTCGCGTGCGCTGCGTAACTCCGTAGGACAACACCGCGTAGACGCCGACGGCGGCGAGAACGACGGCGAGCCCGCCGAACAACGTGAGCAGCACGGTGTTCGTGCGACGCGGCGCGACGCTCGTGGAGATGACGTCGCTCATGCTCTGGAGTGCGTAGACCGGCTGCGTCGGATCCACCGAGTGTACGGCGTCTCGAACGTGCGCGATCATCGCGGCGTTCGTTGCCGTTCCTCTCACGACGATCGACGCATACGCCTGCGGCTGCTCGGCCATCGGCAGATACATCTGGCCGACCGCCGCGGTATCGAGACGCTTCGTTCGTATGTCGTTCACGACCCCGATCACCGTTCGGCGCTCCTGGCCAAAGCGAATGCGATGTCCGATCGCGTCGCTGTTCGGCCACAGTTCTTTCGCGAGCGTGCTGTT
>Ga0070679_100005441_pt1 | contig 11805 bp, 10 predicted proteins | sample KBSC63BmetaG_FD_65652 | JGI IMG/M metagenome (GOLD analysis project Ga0070679, IMG submission 65652) | Corn rhizosphere microbial communities from Kellogg Biological Station, Michigan, USA - KBS C6-3B metaG | ecosystem: Host-associated > Plants > Roots > Rhizosphere | place: USA: Michigan... | reverse complement strand
CGTCGTCTTGCCGGCGCCGTTGCTGCCGATGAGCGCGACGCGCTCTCCGGCGCTGATGGCGATGTCGATGTCGGCCGCCGCCACCACCGCACCGAAACGCTTGCCCACGCCACGCGCTTGAAGCAGCGCCGTCATCGCGCGTTCCCCTTGGTCCACAACGAGCCCAGTCCGCGCGGCAGAAAGCGGATCACGAACAGCAGGAACAAGCCCAGGGCGAGCTGCCACGTATTGGGGAAATACGAACTGGAAAACGAGCGCACCACTTCCAGCACCGCGCTGGACACGAACACCGCCGCGATGCTTTGCGGACCCGCCAGGATGGCCACGAAGACGAATTCGCCGGACGTGGTCCAGTAGCTGAAGTTCGGATCGATGTGTCCCAGCGCCAATACCGCCATCGCGCCGCCGAGCCCACCGGTGAAGGCCGCGATGATGAAATTGACGGCCATCGCCTGCCGCACCGATCCGCCGAGATATTCGACGCGCAGCTCGTTTTCCTTCACCGCCAGCGTGACGAGACCGCGCGTGCTGTCGAAGTAGATGCGTGCCAGCGCGCCGGCCAGGGTCGAAACCACCACGGCGAGGCAATAAACGATGTAGCCCACGCGCGCGTCCGGCAAAGATTGGCCGAGCAAGGTGGGCCGGCCGGTGTTGAAACCGTCGGAGCCGCCCAGCACCGCCAGTTTCATGAGCAAACCATACGTGACCATCGACAGCGCCAGCGTCAACATGGCGAAGAAGATGCCGCGATAGCGCGAGAGCAGGGGCGCGAATGGCGCCGCCACCAGCGCGGCGGCCACGCCACCCGCGAGCACCAGGCCCAACGCATCGGTGATGCCCAGCTTGTTGAAAGCAAGGGCCGCGGTGTAGCCGCCGATGGCGAACACCATGCCTTGGCCAAAAGCCACGACGCCGCCGCGCATCAGCACGACGATCCCCAGCGAGACCAGACCGTTTGCCGCGGCCATCGTGACCAGGAAAGTCAGCCATTTGGGAAGGAACAATCCGGCCGCTATCAGCACCGCCGCGCACACCAAAGCGGCGGTGGCGACGCGTGCGGCCGAAGCGCCGGCTCCGGCGGCCTGTGACGACATCGAGGGCAGCGGAACCGCTGACATGAACAGGCCTTAGATCTTGCGCACCTGGGTGCGCTGGAACAGGCCCTCGGGCCTGAACATCAGCACCACGGCCATCACGATGTAGATCGAAAAGAGTTCGGCGACGGGAGCAACGTGCACGGCGAGCGAGCGCGCCAGCCCGACGATCAGCGCGCCGACTGCGGCGCCTTGGATGCTGCCCAGGCCGCCGATGATGACGACCGCGAACGACACCACGATCACGCCCACCGAGACGCCCGGTTGCACGGAAATCATCGGCGCGGTGAACGCGCCGCCGATCGCCGCGAGGAAGATGCCGATGGAGAACGCAACCATGTACACGCGCGAGATGTTCACACCCATGCTCGCCGCCACTTCAGCGTTGTGCATCACGGCCAGCACGATCTTGCCTTGCCTAGTGCGATTCAATCCCCACCAGACCAGCAAGCCCACGGCGATGGCCAGGCCCACCAGCACGAAGTCATACCCGACGTAGGTCTGCTGGCCGATGCTCACACTGCCGAACATGCCGTACGGCTCGGACACGTAATAGGGATTGGCGCCCCAGAGCAGCTTGGTGGCGTCCTCCAGGATGAGGAACATCGCATACGTCACCAGTACCAGCAGCACTTCGTCGCGGCCATAAAAAAATCGAAGCAATGCGCGCTCGGTCGCGGGTGCCAGCACGGCCGCCACCGCAACGGCCGCCAGCAGCATCGCGACGATCGAAAAACCGGGCGCCCATTTCAGCGAAGCGGCCCAGCCGACGAAACTGGCCGCGGTATACGCACCCAGCGCATAGAAACTGCCGTGCGCGATGTTCAGGATCTTCAGCACGCCGAACACCAGCGTCAGCCCGAGCGAGACGATGAACAGCCATGACGCGTACGTCAGGGCATCGATCAGGATCGTGGGCAAGGCGTTGATGAGACGCTAGCTCTGCATGTTCAAGGGCAGCCGGTGGCCCCGGGGAAGCCCGCTTTGATCCACTCCTCGGACTTCATGTTGGCCGGCGGATTCACGCAGGTGGCCGGGAAGCGCACGATGTCCTCGATCACCACCATCTTCTTGCCGGCGTCGTAACGGGTCTTGCCGATGGCGGTTTCCTGGATGGCCTGGTGTCCATCGCCCAGGGCCATGCGAATCTTGCCGGCGGGAGAATCCCATTCGGAATTGGCCAGCGCCGCGGCGAGTTGCTCGGGCGTGGGCTTCTTGCCGCCGTTCGCTGCCATCGCTTTTTCCACCGCGAGCTTCAGCCCCAGCAGCGACTGCACCATGCGGTAGGGAGCTTGCACTGGGTACACGTTGTACGCCTTGCTATAGAGATTCCACCACCAGTCGTTGAGCGCCGATTTTGGCGACATCAAACCGTAAGCACCGCGGGCTCCGAGGATCACGCCGTCGGGCATCTTGTCGCCCAGACCGGGCAGCACGTGGTCGCCCGCGGAGAACACCACCTGGCTGCGCTTGAACAAGCCGCGCGGGCCGGCCTGCAGGATGAACGCCTGCAGGTCGCCGCCCCACAAGCTGCTGTGCGTGATGTCCGCGTTCTTGGACATCAGCGCGGAGATCTCGGTGCCGTACTGGCCCGCGCCGAACTTCGGCAGCTGGTCCTCGCCGGGCTTGGCCGCGGGATACAGCTTCGCCATCGACAAGGTGAAGTCCTTCTTGGAATCCTGGCCCCAGGCGTAATCCTGGTTGATCATGTTGAAGGTCTGCACCTTGATGTTCTTGGCCTTCAAATAGCGAGCGAGCGCGACGTTGTCCATCGCGGCGTGCGACGCGGTGCGGAACACGTAGCTGAGCTTGTTGTCCTCGAAGATGCGCGGCGTGCCGCAGTCGTAGAGGATCAGGAATTTCTTCATCTCCTCGGCCACCGGCGCCACCGCCAGGCAGTCACCCGAGCCGACGTAGCCCAGCACCGCATCCACCTTGTCGCGATCGTACAGATTGCGCAATTCCTGCACCTGCTTGGTCGCGCCGCCGTTCTCGTCAACGTAGATCGGCTCGATCTTCACGCCGCCGAAGCCCACCTTGTTGTACGGTGCCGGCGCCGCGCCTTTGTTGAAGGCATCGATCACCACCTTCGCGCCGTTCACGGCCGGAATGCCGAAGCTCTCCGCCGCCTGCCCCGACAGGAAGCTGACGATGCCGATCTTGAACGTCTCCTGCGCGTGCACCGCGCCACCGATGCACAGCGCAGCGGCAATCGCTGCTTGACGCCATGCTCTCGCCGATGTGGGTCTTGATGCTGTCATCGCGGTCTCCTGCCTGCAAAGGCGTATGGTTGAGCTAGGGGATTACTGCCTTTGGCATCTTTGTCCCGCACCCTGTGAGTTGGAATACGCACAAACCCCGAGCGCCCGAGTGCCGACGGCCGCTGCCCGATAAACTGCCGGAGTGGAATCCACCCGCGGCCAAGCCGCCTGAAAGGATCGATGCAGAAATTCAACCCGGACGCGCGCGGGCCGCTCGATGGGGTGCGGGTGCTGGATCTCTCGCGCTTGGTGGCCGGCAACATGCTCACGGCGTTCCTGGCGGACTTCGGCGCCGACGTGATCAAAGTGGAGCGCGAGGGCTCGGGCGACGACCTGCGCAACTGGCGCGAGGCGGACCACGACATCTACTGGAAGGTCTATGGGCGCAACAAGCGCTCGCTGGTGCTGGACCTGAAGTCCGACCATGGCCTCGCGACACTCAAGAAGCTGGTTCGCCATTCGCAGATCCTGGTCGAGAACTTCGTGCCGGGCGGCCTGGAGAAGATGGGGCTCGGTCCGGACCTGCTGTTGCAACTCAATCCTCGGCTGGTCATCGTGCGCATTTCGGGTTGGGGCCAGACCGGCCCCTTCAGCCACAAGCCGGGCTTCGGCACGCTGGTCGAAGCGATGTCAGGCTTCGCGCATCTCAACGGTTTTCCGGACAAGCCACCTGCCCTTCCCCCGCTGGCGTTGGCGGACATGATCGCGGGCATGTATGGCGCCGCAGGTGTTCTCACGGCCTTGCGCGTGGCCGAGCGCGATGGACGCGGGCAGGTGATCGACTTGTCCCTGTTCGAGCCGATCTTTTCGACGATCTCTTCGGAAGCCGCCAAGTTCAAGTTGACGGGGGAGCCCACCATGCGTTCTGGCAATCAGTCCAGCCACACCGCCCCGCGCAACATCTACGAGTGCCGCGACGGCAAGTACGTGGCCTTGTCCGGATCGATGCAGTCGATGGCGATGCGCCTCTTCGACACCATCGGCCGTCCGGAGTTGAAGTCCGATCCGCGCTTCAAGAGCAACGCCGCACGTGTGGCGAACCGCGATGAACTCGACACGATCATCGGCGCTTTCATGCGCGAGCGCAGCCAGGCGCAGAACCTCGCGCTGTTCGAATCTGCGGGCGTGACAGTGGGGCCGGTGTGCTCGGTCGCGGACCTGATGGACCATCCTTTCATCCGGGGCCGCCAAGCCATGGTCGAAGTCGAGGATGCCGACATGGCGAGCGTGCCGATGCACAACATCATTCCGCGCCTCTCTTCGAGCCCCGGCGGTTTTCGCCGGCCCGCGCCGCGTCTGGGCGAGCACACGCATGAAATCCTGGCGGAACTCGGCCGGCTCGATTGAGCCCTACAGATCGAAGGATCACGATGTCACAGCTCGCACCCCTGCCGCCCTGGCGCTCCATGTTGTTCGTGCCCGCCACCAGTGACCGCTTCGTCGAGAGCGCGCTGCGCCAACCGGCGGACGCGCTGCAGATCGACCTGGAAGACAGCGTCGCACCGGACCAGAAAGTCTTGGCCCGCGAACGCGTGCCCGGCATCGCCGATCGGTTCGCCACCGCGGGCTATGACGTGATCGTGCGCGTGAACCGTCCATGGCGGCTGCTGGTGCGGGACCTCGAAGCGGCCGTGCGCCCTTCGGTGCTCGCTGTCTCGCTGCCCAAAGTGCCGGGCGCGGCGATGATCCGCGCGGTGGCCGAAATCCTGCGAGAGCTGGAGGCGGCCGCAGGCATGCCTGATGGCCACACCCGCATCATCGCGATGGTGGAAGACGCGGAAGGCTTGCACAACATGGCCGAGATCGCGGCCGCGCATCCGCGCATTCACGGCATCATCGTCGGTGCCGAAGACCTGGCGGTTTCCATGCGCATGGCAGTGGACGACGATGCCCTGTATGTGCCCAACGTCATGGCGGTCGCTGCCGCCCGCCGGGCCGGCGTGATGCCGATCGGATTCATCGGCTCCGTCGCCGATTTCGCGGATCCCGAGGAATTCCGGCGCAAGATCGAGCGAGCCCGGCGGCTCGGATTCGAGGGTGCGTTCTGCATCCATCCCAAGCAGGTCGCGATCTTGAACGAAGCCTTCGCGCCGGATGCGCACGAAGTCGAGCACGCGCAAGCGCTGCTCGCGGAATTCGACCGGCAGGTTGCCGGAGGCCGGGCTGCATTCGCGTTCAAGGGCCGCATGGTGGATCTGCCCGTGGTGGACCAGGCGCGCGCCGTCGTCGCACGACACGAGGCGATCCAGCGGCTGGAGCACAAGCGCTCCGGTGCGCGCTAGCCCGAAGCCGCGGGCGCGAACCGGCTTCCGCGGATCGGGCTAGCGCGAAGGCGCCTCGTGCAGGCAAGCAATCTCCGCCGCCGCGCCGCTGGGCTGCACATTGTGTAATGGATAGCGCCGCAGCACCTCGGGATCGTGCCCCGGAACGATGTGTTGCGGACTTGGCGCAAGCGACCTGATCTTCTCCCAGCCCGCCACCATGTCGCCGACGTGGTACACGATCGGATACGGCGCTTCGCTCTCCAAGTTCTCGTAATAGTGCGACGCGTCCGATGCCAGCACGATCCAGCCGCGCCGCGTGTGCACCCGCACCACCTGCAAGCCATCGGTGTGGCCGCCGATCCAGTACAGCTGAAGACCGGGCGCGAGCTGCGCGTCACCGCGATAGAACGAAACGCGATCGCGGTACACGCCACGCACGACCTGCACGACGTCGTCGGCCGCATAGGCGGCGCGGAAGATCGACCGGCACATATTGCAGCCCACCGCATAGTGCAGTTCACGCTCCTGGATGTGGATGCGCGCGTTCGGCAGCAGGTCGAGATTTCCCGCGTGGTCGTAGTGAAGGTGCGTGATGATCACGTCGGTCACGGCGTCCGGCGCAACTCCGAGCAGCGAGAGCGACTCGATCGGACAACGCAGGAATTCGCGCTTGCGTTCCCGCGCCGCTTGCCGGTTGAAACCGGTGTCCACCAGCCACACGCGCGAACCATCGCGCACCAGCCACACGAAGTAGTCCAGCGGCATCGGCGTGTCGTGCGGATCGGCACCGGCGATGAAGTTTTCGCGACGCAGCCGGTCGTGCGTGGCGTAACGAAGCGCGTAGGCTTGGTACTGCGGCAGATTCGCTTCCATGGTGGATCCCATGGTAATCGCGTTGGGCCTTGCTTGATTCAAGCGCCCAGTCATGGCAATGTCATGCTGGTATCGAGCGACCAAAGGAGCTTTGCCAGCGCCCGTGCGGGTTCTGCGCCGATCACCGGCGAGGCAAACTCCATGAGCTTGCCTTCCAAATCCGCGTCGGCCAGGGGCAGCTCAGGGTCTCCTCTTCGATGCAGTTGCAAGTGCGTCAGAGTTCGCCCATCGCGCAGGACGATTTCTACACGCGCCGCACGCCTGCCGGGAAATGCTGCATCCAGTTCAGGATCAACGCGCAGTGTGATTCGTTCCAGCAACTCGCGCGTCGCTGGCTCGTGCAGCCGCTGCGGCTCGTACGCTGCCATCCGGACCGATCCGTGCGCGAGAGCCGTCGCGACGGTATACGAAATGCTGAAGCGGGCTTCGTTCGCTGACGTTGGGCGCATGTGGCAAGCAATGTCCAGGGCCGGTTTGTAGGTGCCGATGCGTATGCTGGCGACGTCTTCAGCGCGAAAACGATGGCGCCGCTGCAGCTCAAGCGCGCCGTCAATGGCGGGGAAGGTGTGGCCGCACCCGATATGGTTCTTGAACGTCATTCGCGTGATGTGAAAGTCGCGTCCCAGGGTTTCGCCGATCTGTGACCAGTCGGCGCAGTTGCCCATCGCCGCGCCCATCCCGTTGGCGCCATCGAGCACGTCCAAGGAGCCCGTCATTCCACGCGCAGCCAACTGCGCTGCCAGCAGGCCGGCCTCCGCGGCACGTCCCGCATGTAGCGGCTTGGACATCGAGTCCATCCGGAACGCCTGTTGCAAGCCCGCTGCGAAAGTGGCGGCCGTCGCAAGCGCATGGGCAAACTGCAGCTCGTCCAACGCAAGCAGGGCACCAGCGGCCGCCGCAGCGCCGAAGGTGCCGACCGTGCCGGTGGTATGCCAGCTTTGGTAGTGGGCTCGTCCTAACGCCATGCCGATTCGCGTCGAGACTTCATAGCCCAGTACGACGGCCGTCAGGAAGTCTTGGCCCGTGCTTCCGATGGCTTGGGCCGCTGCGAGCGCCGCCGCGATCGTCGGGGCCCCGGGGTGGTACATCGCCTCGCGAAAGCTGTCATCGACCTCTGCCGCATGGGCGGACGCACCGTTGACCAAGGCGGCCGCGCGCGGGGTTGCCGGCCGACCCAGGATCAAGCGGGCGCTTCCGCGATCCAGTTCGTCGGCGAGGACGTCTTGCAGCATTCGCACCGGCTCCGCCGAGCAGCCGCAATAGGCCGATGCGTGCCAATCGACCACGGCACGCTTTGCGTGATGCATGACCTCGCCAGGTGTGGGCTGCGCCTTGAACTGCACGGCGTAGCGCGCAAAGACTTGTGTTGCGAGCATTTCAGGCTCTCTCTGTTGGACTCCGTCGCGATGGTGCGCTTAATCGATCCGCAGTCCAGTCTTCTTGACGACCGAGTCCCACCGTTTGACTTCCGATTGGAGCCGCTGCGCGGCCTGCGCGGTCGTGTCGCCCAATGCCTCCAAGCCCTGGCTCTGCAGCCAATGCGACAGTTCCGCAGACTGCAGCGCCGTCCGGATGTTCGAATTCAAGGAATCGACGATTGCGTTTGGCGTCTTGCTGGGCACATAGAACTGGTACCAGATCGTGGAGTCGAACATTTCCAGCCCCTTCACACCGCTTTCCGCGACGGTCGGCAACTCCGGCCAATTGGGGCTTCGCTTTGCGGAGGTCACGGCCAGCGCTCGCAATTGCCTGCCGTTCTTTGCATACTGCAGCGCGCTTGGCATGGGATTGACCACAACCTGGATGTTGTTGGCGATCGCCGCAACGATGGACTCGCCTCCCCCCTTGTAGGGCACGTGCACCAGTTTGACCCCGGCCTCCAAGGCAAACAATTCTGTCGTCATGTGCAGCGATGAACCAGCTCCGCCGGACCCGAAGTTGACCTTGCCGGGATTGGCCTTGGCATAAGTCACGAACTCCGAAATGTTCTTCGCGGGAACCTGCGGATTGACCAGGATGACAAGGGGACTGACCACAGCCGTGGTGACGGGCGTGAGGTCACGCAATACATCGAATGGAAGGTTGCGGCGAAGCACGGGGTCGATGGCCATTGCCGACGAGTTGAACAGGATGGTGGCCCCGTCAGGCTCGGAGCGCACCACCGAGTTCGTGGCGATGGATCCTCCGCCGCCGGTTTTGTTGTCGACGATGATGGGGCGCCCGATACGCTCGCCGAGCGCCTGCGCGATCTTGCGCGCGATCTGGTCTGTAGGACCACCTGCGGCGTAAGGCACGACGAGCTTGATGAACCCGGTACCTGGAGCATCGCTTCCAGCGGTGGCTTGCATGCCGAAAAAGAGGAGGCCCAGAAACAGGCTGCACTGCAAGTGTCGACTGAATCGGGACACAGCGCCCGGGTTGCTAATCTGCATGGTGTTGACTTTCTCTTCTGGTGGGAAGCGAAGGCGAACCGTTAATGCACGGTGCATAGCGACAAAATTTCCGAAAGCGACTCATGCGTTTCGAGCCGACGCAGCGCGGCAATGAGTGATTCCGCCTGCTGTGGTCGCATCCCGCAGCCTGCGGCAAGCGCCTTGAACTTCGATTCCTGTTGCGCGTCGCTCATCGGGCATTTGAAGTGCCCGAGGTGGAACGAGACCCGGGCAGCATGTTCAATGCCGTCGTGCAACCGCACGCGCAGCTCGCTTAACGGAATATCAGGCCAGGCCTTTTCGGATTCTTCACCGAGGCGCACCTCGATCTTGCGCATCAGGTCGCGCACATCCGCGTCCTTGAAGCGTTCTCGCTCGTAGTGCTCGATGCTCAGCTCGCCGTGCATCAGCGCCATGGCGATCGTGAAGGGAATCGAGTGGTCAGCGCTTTCGCGAGTTTCCGGTTTCCAGCACGAGTCGCTGGTGGCCATTGCGCGCACGGCCGCCGCAAACGTATCCAGGCGAATGTGTTCGATGTCCTCGACTTGCTTGATCTGGGAGCGCAGTTGAAGCGCCGCATCGATCGCGCTTTGCGCGTGATAGCCGCAGGGGTATGCCTTGACACGAGTCCGCATTATTCGAAACGGCTTCCCTGGTCCTCCCAGATCCAACGGGGCGATGGACTTCCCCGCCGCCAGGAAAAACCCCCTGGAGCCCTCGAACACCTGTTCCGGGCCGGTCATCCCCTTTTGCGCCAGGCGGGCACAGAAGATGGCATTGCGCGCCGCATTGGGCAGCGCCGCGCCTTTCCAGTGAGAAACCTCTCCCACACGGGTTTGACCGAGTGCCATGTGAGACACCAGGGCGAGGCTGATCGCGTTGACCGTCTGTGCGTGCGTCATTTGCATCAGGCGAGCACACAAAGCAGCTGCGCTGACGACGCCGAAGGTCGCCTGGTCCCACAGCGTAGTGCCGACCGGGTGCATGACGAGATCACTGTCGGTCAGGGCGCAGATCACCTCGTAGCCGATGACTGTGGCCAACAGCAGCTCCTTGCCGCTGGAACCGCACCCCTGCGCCACAGCGAGCGCGGGCGCCAGCATGTCGCTTGGGTGAATGGTGCCCTGGCCGGTGTAGGTGTCGTTGAAGTCGAGATACCTGACCATGACGCCATTGGCGAATGCCGCCATTTCCACGGTCGTCGGCTTGCCAGTCGCCAGTAGGGTGGCGGTGCGGGCGTTACCCGTCGCAGCGACTTCGGCGGCCATCTCGTGCGCAATGCGCACCGGCTCGGCTCCCGTCGAGCCCAGCGCGCACCCGATGGAATCAATGATCAGGTGCTTGGCCCGTTCGATGACTTCCCGGGGCAAGTCCTCATAGCGAAGCTGCAGCACCCAGGCCGAGAGCGGCCCCACTATCACGTCGGGTTCGCCGCTGTTGGGTCCAGCGTCGACAGCTCCTGCGTCGCGGTGGCGGGATGTCTCGGGCGCATGCATTGAGTCTCCAGCGAATGGTTGGAAGGTTCCGTTGCCGTGCAAGCGTATACGACCTGCTTGGGGATCGCCTCTGTTAATTCCATTCAGTGGAATTAGGTAACCCCGCCCGAGTGGCAGGAGCCGCGAGGCCAACTACAATTTCCGGGGCTGCTGCTTCGACAGTTCTTTGCGAACAATGTCCACCAGGCGCAGCAGAGCCGAACCCAGGTCGACGGCAACATCCGCGATTGATTCCTTGGTCGAGAGGCTCACATTGAGTACGTAGACCGCCCCGTCCACGACCAGCGGAGCTGCCAGCGCCACCACCTCCGGCTGCCACGCAGCCCCGCAGTAGCCCAAGTTCAAAACGTCCGAACGAGCTTTCTCGATCTCAAGGGAAATGGCGGCCCACTGCTTTTTTCTGTGGCGAGCGAACGCCTCCAGCAGCTCGCGCCTGCGGGCAGGCTGTGCCACGGCGAGATATGCCCGCCCAAGCGATGTCAGTTCCATGGGCACTCGCTGCCCCGACACGACTTCACGCAAGGCGACGCGCCGCGCGTATCGGATCGATTCCAGGTAGACCATCGAATCGCGGTCGGGCGCGGCCAGCCCGACATTGACTCGGCGCCGCTCCGACAGCGCCCGCATGTGAGGCGCGGCGGCAGCCAACACCCGAGAACCAGAACGCATCGCGTGGGCGAAACTCAGGACGGGAGGAGCCAATCGGTAGGCACGCTCGCCTGCATCCAACTGCAGCAGACCGCACCCGACCAGGGTCTGCGTCAGGCGACTGATCGTGGATTTCGCCAGCCCCGTTCGCTCGGCAATCTCTCCGTTTCCCAAAAGCTCCGATCCCGGCCGGAATGCCCGCAAGATCTCAACACCCCGTTCGAGCGAACGATTGGCCGGTGACAGCCCCGTTGCGCGGATGCGGTTTGGTTCTGATCTGGGAGCGGTCGTCATCGCGAGGTCATTCGTTCCACTTTGTGGAAATGATGCTACACCGAAGCCTTTTGACGGCGATTGCCGCCTTTGGAGGCCGCAGGGCGCGCCAGCCATAGCATGTTGCAGTTCGGATTACAGCCGTTCCCCGCCCTGTTCCCCGCGCTGCCCGAGCCTTCATTGATCGGCGCGGGGTTGGTGATTCTGCGCGGCCTTGAGCGCTGCGAATCTTGATCGCGTGTCCGCGTTTGCCGGCACCTTGAAGCGCGAGGACATGTAGGCGTTCCTTCGGTGTTCCTTCACAATTCAATCGCCCAGGTGGGCGCAATTAGAGGGGGGGATATGGGCTCTGGATACTTGGCCGGTATGGGCGGCTTCATGAGCGCACGCACCACCGCGGCTTCGGCGCTATGCGTTCTGGCGCTCCTCCTTGCCGGCTGCGTCAGCATCCCAGCGTACAAAGA
>Ga0070679_100005436_pt1 | contig 11809 bp, 9 predicted proteins | sample KBSC63BmetaG_FD_65652 | JGI IMG/M metagenome (GOLD analysis project Ga0070679, IMG submission 65652) | Corn rhizosphere microbial communities from Kellogg Biological Station, Michigan, USA - KBS C6-3B metaG | ecosystem: Host-associated > Plants > Roots > Rhizosphere | place: USA: Michigan... | reverse complement strand
TTTGGCATCATTAAATTCACGTACTCCTTTGCCGATACCACGCATAAGGTCAGGAATTTTTTTGCCTCCAAAAAATAATAAAATTACAAGAAGAATCAGGATCCATTCAGATCCACCAGGCATTGCTAACAGCAATACTTTATTAAAAAAAATAGTCAGCATCATTTATAGTTTTAATTGTTTAAAAAAAAAATTAATGTTTTTAGAAAGACAGATTTAATACAGATACGTTTAAAGATTGATTATAGTTTTTATTTTCATTAATTAAGTTACACATTTTTTCCAAATTCCTTCGAATTTAATTTAGATTAAGATCATTTTCTTCCTTTTGTAATTTTTGCTTTGCAACCCTTGATGAAAGAAAAATACTTATTTCATATAGAATTACAAGCGGTACTGTTACTATCATCTGGCTGGTCCAATCGGGCGATGGTGTAATTACAGCAGCCAACACAAGAATTATAACATAAGCAAACTTCCGGTAATTTTTTAAAAGCTTTGGTGTTATTATACCCGCTTTCGAAAGAACATACGCGACCACCGGTAATTCAAAACCAATTCCACAACCAAGAATAATACTTGTAAGTGTATTAATGAAATCGTCCAATGTAGGAAGATAAGTGTACACTCCCAACGTGCCAAGCTTATAATTTCCGAGGAAATTAAATGTAAACGGAGCAAGCAGATAATAGCCGAAAGCAGCGCCACAAAAGAAACACAAAGAAACCCAGAAAATACTTCCCCTGGTACTTTTTAATTCTTTCGATGATAATGCGGGCTTGATATATCTCCATACCTCCCAAAATACATAAGGAAAAGCAAGAATTAAACCGCAAGTAAATGATATAGTAATTGCAGACATGAAAGGCCCGCTAACAGTGTTTCCCAGCAAAGGAATATTTACAGGTGGCATACACAACGCATCGCCTAAATGAAGCTTGTGCCCAAGATTGCATAAACTACTATAAGTTATAAAGTCCGGCCTTGCCGGTGCATAAATAATATTATCAAAAACCCAATCAATAAAAATAAATACCAGTACCGACGCAGAAACAATCGCTATCGCAGAGCGAATTATATGCCATCTCAATACCTCGAGATGCTCAATAAAGCTCATCTTATGCTTATGAGATTCTTTTGCTTTTATCTTCTTAACGTAAGATTTTACTATACCTGTTTCCACTGTTTCAATTTGGATTTTTAAAACTCATTTATTTCAAAATGAATTAAGGTTAAAAAAATGGCTATGAACAAACATAGCCATTTTATAATTCGTATTTAAAAATAACTATTAAGCAAAGAACGGAGTAACGATAGCTGTTACCTGTTCTTTCGTTAAAGGTTCATCAAATGCTTCGGATGCTGCTGCTGCAGAAATTGGGAACCCGCCAATATTGGTAATAGTTACTCCTGCCTGCATCACATTTTCTTCACCATCGTAACTGGCTTGTACCGCTGCAGTACCAATACCACTTTGGTTTAATGTAATCCATGGTTTTACCGTTACACCTGCCGGTACCAACGAACCGTTGGATCTTCTCATTTCGCGAAGATGGGCTGCATGCCTTGCTTCTACTGAATGGATCTGTAGCGCTGCCTGTAAATAATCGTTGTTGGAAATAAGATTGCCTGCCTGGCCTTTGTATGCTCTTACACCGGTGTCTTCAAATGTTTGTGCAACTGCTAGTAACACTCCATAATCAGAAAATACAGTGGGGAAAGTTCCTTTAGCTGTAAAATCAAAATCGGATGCCTTGAATGAAACGGGAGTTCCGCCGGCTGCGCTTATCGCAGTAGAAAGAAATGTTACGTGTTCATTTTCATGATCACGAATAACAGTAAGCGCCGTGAGCGCATCGCCTGAAGGAATGATGCCTGAAGCTACTGCTTTGATATAAAAATTTGATTCCAGGTATTCCAGCGTTAATGCGAAATTGAGTGTATCGATAATAATATCGGAAGGTGAAGTTGGCGAACCATAAGCTTTTTTGAACATACTGCCCAATGCAAATGGGATGGAAGCCAAAGCAACTTTTCCGGAAAAACTTGCAAATTCCTTCATTGCCTTTCTCCTGGTATCTAATTTGTTTAACACTTCAGGATCGTGTTTTTCTATTTCAGAAATTATGTTTTGTAAATTCATTGTATTAATTTTTAAGAGGTGGGTAAATGACTTGCATCAAGCTTCGTTTTTATAAATGCTCCTGCAATTGAAAGAACATCTGCAGGAGATTTTGCTCCATCCAGTCCATTAGAATCAACAGCAGTCATATCTGCAAATGATCCTGCGGAAATTAAATCACGGATAAGAGCTGCGTGTCTTGCTTCAACTGAAACGATCTTTCCTGCAAGCGTGAGATAATCAGGATTAGTTATTAATTTACCCGCTCCATTGTACGCACTTACGCCAAGGTCTTCAAATGCTTTTGCGGCAGCAAGTACACTGTTTCTGCTTTTGAAATCCACTGAGCTAAAATCTACTTCCAATTGCTTAATAGCGCTGGTTGCCAAGGCGGCCTTAAAGAATTCACGATGGGCAATTTCATGATCTCGTACATCTGTCAAATAAGCTTTTTCCATCTGGCTTATTTTTTCATAAGGATGCGCTATTACCTGAGTGTAAAATGCCGCTTCCAATTGTTCCAAAGCGTAAGCATAATTTAAGATACCGGTATCGCCGCTTCCTAAATCCACTGCATCGCCGTTAAAGGGTCCGTGATTTTTTTTACATGAAGCTGCAGCTATTACCAATGCAGAGCCCGCTCCCATCATTCCAAAAAATTTTCTCCTGGATAATGTGTTAGGTGTTCCCCCGGAACTGGGATCTGACCTTTCAATTTGTGTTGATGTTTCTAACATAATTGTTTAGTTAATTAATTAAGAAAATTGTTTACGAGTCCTAACGACTCATAAACATTTACGAGAAAAATAAATCGAGGGATTTTATTTTAGTTAATTAACACGGTCTGTAATGAGGAATTCCGAAAATTATTCCCAACCGCTTGCCAACACATCAGCAATGTGCATTGTTTTAAGAGAAAGCTCTTTTTTATTAATATAACCTTCTAAATGCATCAGGCAACTAAGATCTGTGGAGATAATATATTCAGCACCGGTATTCAGCGCATGGTGTATTTTTTGGTCAGCCATGGCAATAGAAATCGCTTCAAACTTTACAGCAAATGAGCCGCCAAATCCGCAACAGGTAGATGTATCATCCATTTCAATTAATTCAAGCCCTTTTACTTTATCAAGCAATTTTCTGGGGCCTTCCTTAATTTTGCATTCACGAAGCGCAGCACAGCTATCGTGATAAGTGGCTTTTGCATTTAATATGGCGCCATAGTTATCAATCTTAATAACGTTTGTTAGAAATTCTGTAAATTCAAATATTCTTTTAGAGAGATCTTTTACATTATTATGCAATGAAGAATTTTCAAACAATATACTGTAATAATTTCTTACAAACCCAACGCAGGAAGCAGAAGGTGCAACAATATAATCAGTTCCTTCAAAATCTTTAATAAACTTTTCAGCAACCTTTTTTGCATCATCCCAAAAACCTGCATTGTAAGCAGGCTGGCCGCAACAGGTTTGATTGGTATTATATTCAACATCGCAACAAGCCTTTTCTAAAACTTTCACCATATTAAAAGCAGTCTGTGGATACAGCTGATCAACAAAACATGGTATAAATAACTGGACTTTCATTTCAATTAACTTCCTTATTAAAAAGCTACACTTTTTTAAATCTTGTGCTTAAGTGCTATCATCTTTAAAGCAGAGATGGCTGCCTCTTCTCCTTTATTACCGTGGATACCTCCGGTTCTTTCATCAGCCTGTTGTTGATTATCTACGGTAAGTACACCAAAAATTACCGGTACAGGCAAAGAAAGATTAAGCTGTAGTACACCATCTGTAACGGCTTTACACACATAATCAAAATGTGGAGTGTCTCCGCGTAACACGCATCCTAGTGCAATGAACGCCTGTGGTTTTTCAAATTTATTTTGATATGTATCCCAAAAATATTTTATCGCGAAAGGCATTTCAAAGGCTCCCGGAACACTTAACATTTTATAATTATTCATTCCGTAGTGCTTCAGAATTTTTACACAGCCATCAAGTAGTTTGTCTACGATTTCTGAATTCCACTCGGTATGAACAATAACAATACAGGCATCCTTTGAAAGAATGCCTGAGTTGAAATTATATAAGTTTTCGTCTACTGTTGCCATTAAATTTGCTGCGTATTTATTCTGGAAATTCGCCAAGTTTTGCAAGATACCTGTCTGCTTCCGGGGCTTTTTCTGAAAGAGGGAAATCTTCTTTTATCTTTTTAAAGAGATCTACGGCATCTTTTGTTTTACCAATTGATTGCGCAAAAAGGGCTGCCCTGAAAAGATATTCAGAAGATGTATATTCATCTTTAACATTTGCGTCTGCCGCTTTTTTATAATAATCAAGCGCCTGGTCATTTTTATTGAGTTCTGCACTTGCATCACCGATCATTCCATAAGCCCGGCTTTCTATTTGGGTCGCACCGTCCGCATCAAAATCCTTAAGATATTTTATAGCTTTATCGTATTGATGAAGGTGCAGGTAACATGCGCCTGCATAATATTCACAGAGATTAGCCGCAGCAGTACCGGAATACTTATTAATTATTTTCAGCGCACCATCATTTCTTCCATCCCCATTAATGCATTTAGCAGCTATCAAAGCTTTGGCAGAATCTGAAGAGCCCGCATTCGCAAAGTCAGTGAAATATTTTTGAGTTACAAATACAGCATCATTTGCTTTTTCTTCTTTCGGGGCCTGAAACATATACTTATAAACCAGCCAGCCAACCAGTATTATTATAACAGCAGAACCAATGTACATTATTGGTTTACTATAATTAAACCAAAAACCACGCATCTTTTGTATCGTATCTACTTCTGTAGGTTGTGTTGCTTTAGCAGCCATTATATTCTTTTCTTTTTTTAATTTTTTTTTATCCGCAGTCACAATTAATTAATCCATAATAAAAGGATAATCTTCTTCTGCATAAACATCTTTAAACATTTCGTTATCATCCGGTAATGGGCTTTCATCCGCAAATTTTACTGATTCTTCTACTTCAGATTTCACACGCTCGTTGATTGCCTCTATTTCTTCATCGCTTACACCAAAATCATTTTTTAATTTTTCTAAAGAAGTTTCTACGGGATCTTTTTGTTTATACTCTTCCATTTCGTCCTTAGATCGATATTTAGCCGGATCACTCATACTATGCCCTTTATAGCGATATGTTTTTATTTCAAGCAAAGTAGGACCTTCACTCTCTCTTGCCCGTTTCACGGCTCTTTCAACTCCTTCATGAACTGCTTCAGGATCCATACCGTCCACCCGGTCGCCCGGCATATCATAGGCATCAGCCAATTTGTAAATATCTAAAACGTTGGATGTGCGGGCTACAGAAGTTCCCATAGCATAGTTGTTATTTTCACAAATAAAAACTACTGGCAGTTTCCACAACATAGCCATATTAAAAGTTTCATGCAACATTCCCTGTCTTGCAGCGCCATCGCCAAAGAAACACAATACCACGTTTTTTGTGCCTTTGTACTTTTCAGCAAAAGCAAGGCCTGCGCCAGTTCCTATTTGTGCACCCACAATGCCATGACCCCCAAAAAATCTTTCTTTTACCCCAAACATGTGCATACTGCCACCTTTGCCCTTACTGCAACCGGTAGCTTTTGCATACAATTCAGCCATACATGATTTTGCTGAAACGCCTTTTGCAATGGCAAGAGCATGATCGCGGTAGGATGTAATAAAAATATCTTCGGGAATAGTAGCAGTCATACAACCGGCAGCAACCGCTTCCTGCCCAATGTACAAGTGACAAAACCCGCGGATTTTTTGCATTCCATACATCTGTCCTGCCTTTTCTTCAAACCTGCGAAGCAAAAGCATTAATTCGTACCAGTAGAGATATGTTTCTTTAGTAAACTTTGTAGCCAAGCTTATATTTTTAGGCGGCAAAGATAGGGTAAAAAGAAAAATAATGCTGATGAGATTATTGTAAAAAACCTAGTATGATTGAAACCCAGTACAACCTTACGAAATAGAAAAACAAAACCGGCGTAAAGCCGGCTTGGTTCTTACTAAATCATTTATGCTATTTACGTTGAGCCAATTGTTCCTGCCCGATCATTTTATTGATCACTTTCACGGTTTGGCTGATATAAATATCATTGCTAATCCGTTTTAAAAACTGTTTATTTTTTTCTACTTTATCAGAATCGCCCGTTATTGCGAGAGAGTCGGAAACTATATTATGTACAGGCAAGTCAACGCTGAGCTTATCAAGACTATCTAATTTTTTGGAAATAGATTTTACTTGTTCCAACTGCTCACGGTATTTTTTAATATTAAGAGGAGTTTCAGCATCATTATATTTATCCAGCAAATCCACATCTTCTCTTATTCCCTTAAACACAGGGCTTTTGCTCAGCTCATTATTTTCCTCACTTACTATAGAATTAAAGCTGTATCCAGGATTCCAGGTTGTATAACTTGCTTTTGGAATTTCGTCCCAGTTCAACGCATCCGGATTGTCTTTCTCACGAAATTTTACATTTTCAAGCCTGTCTGGAATTACTATATCAGGAACAACTCCACGCAATTGAGTTGCACCGCCATTGATACGATAAAACTTACGGAACGTTAGTTTAACATCACCAAGACCTTGGGATGGCCTGCTGAATAATGGATTTTCTGATTGCGGATCTAAGGATATGCTTCGTTGAACAGTACCTTTTCCATAAGTGGAAGTGCTGCCAATAATTACACCGCGATGATAATCCTGGATAGCTGCTGCAAAAATTTCCGATGCAGAGGCGCTCATTTCATCAACCATAACGGCAAGCGGACCAGAATATAAGACATCTTTATCTCTGTCGCTTAATACGCTGGCTTTTTCGTCACGGCCTTTTACCTGTACAATAGGGCCGTCTTCGATGAATAACCCGGCCATATCCACTACGTCATTTAGAGAGCCGCCCCCATTTCCGCGAAGATCTATCACAATACCATCCACTTTAGCATCTTTAAGCTTTTGCACTTCTCTGGCAACATCAGTTGCAGAGCGGCGCGCAGACGGATCATCAAAATCTGCGTAAAATTCAGGCAAATAAATGTATCCTATTTTATTAGTACCATCATTTACTACAGCACTTTTTGCAAAAGTATCGTCCAGGGAAATTTTGTCTCTCAATATCGGGGCTACTTTTATAGTTCCATCTGCTTTTTTTAATGTGAGTCTTACTTCAGAACCTTTTTGCTCACCTCTGATCAATTTTACCGCATCGGTAACCGCATATCCTGTCACGTCAACCGGGGGAGCGTTACCCTGCGCAACTTTAATTATTTCATCCTCTGGCTGGATCTCTCCGGACTTCCATGCAGGGCCACCAGTAATAAGACTGGCTATTTTTATTTTACCATCAGTTTCCTTTAACTGGGCGCCGATTCCGTAAAATGTACCGCTTAATAACTCATCAAAACCTCTTTTGTCTGTTGGGTTAAAATATGTAGTATGCGGATCCATGCTGCTGGTAATTGCGTTCACGAAATCACTGAACATGTCATCCGGCGTATTATGATTTTTTAGCGTAAGAAAAAATCTGTCCATTTGCTTCTCAACTTTTTCCCTTGCCTCACGCTCCAAAGCAGAATCTGGTTTATATGCAGAATCTTTCGATTGTTTAGCTCTTTCATCCTGTAAATCAATAAAACGGCCGAGAACCAGGTATTTCAAACGCTTCCTGCTGTAATCATACCTTTCAGCTTCTGTTTGCGGATAGTTTCTTTTATCGCCATCAAGTTGAAGTGATTCATTTTTTGTAAAATCAAAAGGCTTGCTTAAAATTTCTTTATAATTTTTGGCAACTTCATTCAATCTTGCCAGGTAACTTTTGCTTATTGCATAGAATGATTCCAAGGGCGCACCATGAATTTCATCATCAATTTTATCCTGATATTTTTTAAAATCATTTATATCTTTTTGATAAAAGATATATTTATCAGGATCGAGCCCATCTTCATATTTTTTTAATACCTCTTCGGAAAATTTATCATCAATTTTTTTAGGGCTGTAATGCCCCTGTTCTAATACAATACCTACATTTTTAAGAACAGTTTCATATTTTGTTTTAGGGTTATCATTGTCATGGTCTCCCCTTCCCATTACGCCATAAGTAACAAACAAACCGCCACAAATAAGTACTAACAGGACAGGTAAAAATTTTTTGCTCATAATAAAATTCATTAAAGGATTCATACGTAAAAATAAAAGAAAATAGATTCTATAATTAAATGTAACAAGTTTAATTAACAAAGGTTTTGTATTATTATATGGACGGCTATTTTTAGAAATTATTGCATCTTTTAATAAATAAAATGCATTGAACCAAAAACGCAATCTATTCTTTTAGATGATAGCGTTAAAGCGATTAAAGAAAAAATTTTGCTTTCATCAATTTATAAAGGCGTGAATATTAAAAATGATTTAACTATTCTTCTATTAAAAAAAATCCCGCCTTGTTAGCGGGAATTTTTTTATGGGTGGATGATGGGGCTCGAACCCACGACCCTCAGAATCACAATCTGATGCTCTAACCAACTGAGCTACAACCACCGTTTGAGAAGGGCAAAATTAAATAAAAATTTAAACTAAAATAAATCATTTTAGATACTGATATTAGGGCTAAGATTAGTACTTATAAGGCAACAAATTTCTCCCCAAACCTGCCTTAAGTCTGGAAAACAATGCAACTATGTGCATTAATAAAATTGCTTTGTGCTTTTGTGACTCTGTGGATACGGTCAATTCACAGTTAGTAACAGAATTGTAATAAAAAAAATTCCGAAGGTTCTATCTCACAATGTCGTCTAATGGCATACCGTTCATACAGATTTAGAAAATTGTTTTCATGTTTTCTTATCACATTTGCAAAATTCTTTGAATATTAAATAAATCTTAGGCCATTTAAAACTAAACACAGAAATTTTATATGAAAAAAATATACTTCGCTTTTATATTTTTATTTATTGCTGAAGGCTTGCTTGCTCAGTATCCCGCAGGAGGTGGCCGCGGCGGCCAGAACATGAACATGGGACATTTTTATGGAAAAATAGTAGATGAAGTTACCGGCAAACCAATTGAAGGCGCTTCAATTCAGCTTTCGCAAAATAAAATGGACACAGCCACCAAAAAACGGCGCGACTTTGTGGTAGCGATATTACTTTCTGATAAAAAAGGAGATTTTAGTATTGATAAATTGCCGGTACTTACTCCTTACCAATTATTGATTACTGCCGTAGGCTATAAAACTTTCAACGAAAAAATAGCCTTCAACTTAAAAATGGGAGGCGGAGATATGAGCCAAATGCTAAATGCTGTTGACAGAGACTTAGGCAATATTAAAATGGCCCACAATGCAGAACAACTGCAGGGTGTAGTGGTAACTGCCAATAAAAGCTTGCTACAAATGAATATAGATAGAAAAGTTTTTAATGTTGATAAAAGCTTAACCAGTATCGGAGGTACCGCAGTGGATGTGATGAAAAATGTTCCTTCTTTAAATGTGGATATAGATGGAAATGTAACGCTCAGAAATTCTACTCCACAAATATTTATTGATGGAAGGCCTACAACGTTAACACTTGACCAGATACCAGCTGATGAAATTGAAAGCGTTGAAATTATTACCAACCCATCTGCAAAATTTGATGCCTCCGGCGGCGGTTCAGGAATATTAAATATTGTATTAAAGAAAAACAGGAAGGCCGGATATAACGGAAATGTAAGAGCCAATGTTGATTCACGATTTCGTTATGGATTAGGCGCAGATGTAAATATTAAACAGGGAAAAATAAATTTCTTTGCTAATGGAATGTATAACCAGCGCAAATCTTTAAGCACTCAACGCATCGAAAGGGAAGATCATCTTGAAGGAGTAACGGCTAACTTATCTCAAAAGGGTAAGCCTGTCAATAACGGGCATTTCGCTTTCGGACGTGCAGGCTTCGACTACTTTCCTGACATTAGGAATACTTTTACGCTTTCCGGTGTTCTTGTATCAGGTAAATTCAGCAATGAAAACCTTCTAAATATTGAGCGTGACAGCATTTTTCCTTCCTACGTTTCCAACGAAACAGGAATTAGTAATACTAATGGAAGTTTTACCTTTAATAATTACGGCGGCACGCTCAGTTATAAACATAACTTTGCAAAGCCTAATAAAGATATTACCGCTGATGTTAATTATAATTACAGCAAAAATTCAAACAACAGTGTGTTTTCAACGCAGTATTTTGATTTGAATAATACTCCTAAAACACCGCTTTTTCAACAGCAAACCTTAGGTGGTGGAAATACAAAATATTTTACAGCTCAGACGGATTATACTAATCCTATTTCTGATAAAATGAAGCTGGAGGCTGGTTTAAGAGCTTCCGTAAGAAACTATAGCAGTTCCAATGAAAATTATTTTTATAATACTACTTTAAGTAAATATGAATCTATTCCGGGACTTAATAGCAAATACAAGTTTACTGACCAGGTGTATGCAGCCTATACAACATTTTCCCAAAAGCTCAACAATTTTACTTACCAATTAGGTGGTCGTATAGAAAGTTCAGATTATTCAGGAAAATTGCTTGACTCAAACCAGGTGTTTAAAAATTCCTATCCCTTCAGCTTTTTCCCAAGTGTTTTCTTAACTCAAAAAATAAATGATAAGCAGGATATACAACTAAACTATTCAAGAAAAATAAATCGCCCGAATTTCTTCCAGTTAATTCCTTATTACGATTTCAGCGATTCTCTCAACATAAGCCGCGGCAATCCTAATTTGGTTCCGGAATTCACAAACTTGCTTGAGTTGAATTATGATTTGAATTTAAAGAATGGTAACAATATTATTGCTACTATTTATTACAGACATACCAGCGATCTTATTACCCGTTACCAATACAGAGATAAAAATCCGAATCCAAGTTATCACGGCGATTCGATCTTTATTTCTTCGTATGCAAACGCCAGCAGTTCTACTGCATACGGCCTTGAAGTTACATCAACAAATAAGATTGCAGATTGGTGGTCGTTAACCTCAAACGTAAATGTTTACAATTCTAAAATAAATGGCAATAATCTTGAAGGAGATTTGGTAAACCAAAGAGTAAGCTGGTTTGGAAAATTGAACAACCAGTTTAAATTACCAAAAAATTATTCAATACAGCTTTCAGGAGATTATACCAGCAAAACCATAACACCACCTAACCGCGGTGGCGGCGGGGGCGGCGGAAGGGGCTTCGGTGGTGGCGACCTATCCAATGCAAACGGATATACTGATCCTGTGTATGGAGTGGATATTGCGCTGAGAAAAGATTTCTTAAAAGATAAATCTGCTTCGCTTACTTTAAGCATGAATGATGTTTTAAAAACAAGGAGGTACCATACGCATTCTTTATCTAATTTCTCAAACTCTATTTTTTCAGTTCAAGATAATTACCGAACGAGAGATGCGCAAATGGTAAGATTAAGTTTCAACTGGCGTTTTGGTAAATTCGATGTATCGTTATTCAAACGTAAAAACTTAAAAGCCGAACAGGAAGGTATGCAAAACGGCATGCAGGGTGTAGGCCAATAAATTTAAAGAGAGGGACGAATTACTATTCTGGTATTGTAATTGTAAGTGGATAACTTAAACATTATTAACTTAAAATTAAAATCATGAAACGAATTTTTAACCGCCAG
>Ga0070679_100005435_pt1 | contig 11811 bp, 8 predicted proteins | sample KBSC63BmetaG_FD_65652 | JGI IMG/M metagenome (GOLD analysis project Ga0070679, IMG submission 65652) | Corn rhizosphere microbial communities from Kellogg Biological Station, Michigan, USA - KBS C6-3B metaG | ecosystem: Host-associated > Plants > Roots > Rhizosphere | place: USA: Michigan... | reverse complement strand
ATTTCCGATTACACGCGCTTTGCTGCGCCACGCCCCAAGCCGCTATCAGCAAATGCGTGGAAAGGTGTGGTCTTGAAGACCGACAAATTCGGCAATCTGATCACGAATATAACCCCCAAGGACGTTCCTCAGCTGTTTGATGAACCTGCAACGTCCTTCAAAATCAATATTGGCAAGGCAGAAGTAACCAAACTCCAGCCCAGTTACTCTGCTGGAGCGCAGGGTGAATTGTTCGCCATCCTGGGAAGTACCGGGTTCCTGGAGATCTCTGCCAACAAGGCGCCCGCCTCGCGACTTGCCGGCGCAGACAAAGGCAGCGAGATTACGCTCGCGCTCGAGTGATCCGGCGTTGACGTGCCCGGGTGCACGGGGCCAGTTGCCGAATCCCGCTATACTGGTTCCGCGATGTTTCAGCTGCTCAGATTTTTCTGGAATGCTACTCGAGGCCATCATTTGGCACCTTGGCGGAGCCCGTATCTCCGCTGGCGAATGGAAACCTACTCCGGCCTCAAGATGGACAAAATCGGTTTTTTCGAATTCTGGGCATTTTTGTTCAAAGAACGCAAGCAGCTAAACCGGTTTCTCCACTGGACCGCTGAGATGGAGAACTATGCTCGACCCAAGCCCAAGAACCCTTAGTGGCTCGCCATAACGAACGTCTCTGGCGACTCTCTCCGCGGTGCTTCTTCTTTTCATCTAAAATCACCCGTTGTTGTAAGGAGGATCTATGCCGATCCAGACCAGGCGGCTTGGACGATCGCCGCTCGAAGTCTCTCCAATTTGCTTTGGTGGAAACATCTTCGGCTGGACAGTAGACGAAGCGACGTCATTCACGTTGCTGGATGCATTCGTGGGGGCGGGCTTCAACTTCATCGACACTGCTGACAGCTATTCCACCTGGGCGCCAGGCAACAATGGCGGCGAATCTGAAGCCATCATCGGCAAATGGGTGAAGGCCAGACGGAACCGGGATCGGGTAATTATCGCGACGAAAGTAGGTTCTGAAGTCGCCGGCAGAAAAGGACTGTCCCGAGCCTACATTCTGAATGAAGTCGAGGAATCCTTAAGCAGATTGAAGACGGACTATATTGATCTTTATCAGTCGCATCGCGACGATCCCTCAACTCCAATCGAGGAGACCCTGAGCGCCTATGACGAGTTGGTGAAGCAAGGGAAAGTCAGGGTGATCGGCGCTTCCAATTTCACGCCCGAGCGGCTCAGCGATTCGTTGTCCGCGAGTCGCCGGCTCGGTTACCCGCGGTACGAGTCTCTGCAACCCAACTACAACTTGTACGATCGAGCTGAATACGAGACGAAATTGGAGCCCACATGCCAAAAGGAAGGTTTGGGAGTGATTCCATACTTCTCGCTGGCCAGCGGATTCCTGACGGGCAAGTACCGCGCGCAAGCTGATATTGAGCGGAGTGCTCGTGGAAAGTTTGTACAGAAGTACCTGAACGAACGCGGACTCGGGATATTGCAGGCGCTCGACGGGGTAGCAAAGGCGTTTAATGCGACGCCGGCTCGCGTCGCACTTGCGTGGCTGCTGGCGCGCCATTCGATCACCGCGCCCATAGTGAGCGCCACCAGTCTGGAACAGATGCGCGAACTGTTTCAATCGGCGAACCTGGAGCTTGATCGGCCGTCGATCGAGTTGCTGAATGATGCGAGCGCGTTTGACGAGCAGAAGGCCGCGTGATCGCAGGTCAGATTTCGTATTTCTTCAGCAGGTGACGGAACGAACGATAGGAAACTTTCAGCAGCTCTGCTGCACGAGTTTGCACTCCGCCGGATTGCTGAAGCGCCTGTTCGATCAATGAGCGCTCAATTTCCTCGACATATTTTTCAAAATCCAGGCCGTCGGAAGGCACGTTCGGATGACTATTGGACGCGGCAGCCGCGGCGCGTGCTCGCGGGCGCTCGGGGTCGAGTTCCACGTGGAGCTCGGTTGAGGTCTCCAGCGCCACCGCACGCTCAATCGTGTTCTCCAACTGGCGAACATTGCCAGGCCAGTCGTACACACGCAACGCGGCGAGCGCCCCCGAATCAACATGCATGATGCTCTTCTGGGCTGCGGAAGCATATTTCTTCAAGAAATGGCTGGCAAGAAGCTCGATATCCTCCCGCCGGTCCCGCAGAGGCGGTACATTGATCGGAATTACGCTCACACGATAGAAAAGATCTTCCCGGAATGTTCCGTTTGCCACCATCTCTCGCAGGTCTTTATTCGTTGCTGCAATGACGCGCACGTCGATCGCGGATTCCTGGGTACCTCCAATCGGGCGCAAGCTGCGTTCCTGAAGCACGCGCAAGAGCTTTACCTGCATGCTCACGCTCATCTCGCTGATTTCATCAAGGAAGATAGTGCCTTCGTTGGCGACTTCGAATAATCCGCGCTTGTTCTGGGTGGCTCCGGTGAAGGCCCCCTTCACGTAGCCGAACAATTCACTCTCCAGCAAAGTTTCGGGAAAGGCACCGCAATTGATCGAGACAAACGGCGCGTTCGCGCGTGGCGAGCACGCATGCACTGCACGAGCGACCAGTTCCTTACCAGTACCGCTCTCGCCATAGATCAGAACGGTGCTGCCGGTAGGCGCGACGGTACGGATCGTCGACTTCAGCTTCTCAATCGCGGGACTAGTGCCAATGATGCTGTCCAGGGAATTGCGGCTGGCGGCATCGCGTTTCAATGCGAAGTTCTGCCGGCGAAGCGTCAGGGTTTCCAGCGCCCTGCCCACCGCAACCTTGACTTCTTCCACCAGTCCGGGCCCTTTGTGAATGTAGTCGTAAGCGCCGCCTTTGACGGCCTGCACCGCAGCTTCATAATCTTCGACTGCAGTAATCAGGATCACCGAGGTCTCAGGCGAGGATTGGTTGGCAAAATGCAAGACTTCAATGCCGTCAGTCTGCGGCATCTTGATATCGGTGATCAGAACTTCGTAATGCGCTGAGCTCAGCTTCTTTTTGGCTGCGTCTCCGCCACCCACGGTCTCGACGCGATGTCCCTCTTTGCGCAGGGAAATGTCCAGCATTTCGCAAATCGAGCGCTGGTCATCACAGACGAGAATGCTAGCCATGTGACACCTCCGCTCTCGCGGGCTCCAGAGTTTCGCCCTCAGCCGCCCGCGCATGCAGGAGTTCCAGAACAAATTCTGCCCCGGTTCCCGGGTTTGAGCGCGCACTGATCCTGGCGCCATGCGCCTGCACGATTTGATAAACGATTGCGAGTCCCAGTCCGGTGCCGCCTTCAAATTGCGACTGGAAGGGCTCAAAAATTTTGTCGAGCATATTGGTGGGGATTCCGGCACCAGTGTCACGCACGCTTATGTGAATGAAATCGTCCTTCAGATGTACACCGACCGTCAGCGTGCCTTTTTGCTCCATCGCGCGAACAGCATTTTCAAACAGGTTCCAGAACACCTGTTTCATCCGGTCTGGATCCACTGCTGCATACGCATGTTCCAGGCGATAGTCGCGGACGATCTTCAGATCACTGGAATGAGAACGGTTCTCGAGCAGCACCAGCGCGTCTTCAATAAGCGATAACAGGTCCATGCGGCTGAATTTGTAGCTCTTCTCACGCGAATAAACGAGAAAGTCTGAAATGATGGAATTCAGCCGGGTAGATTCACGGGTAATAATGTCCACCAGCGTTCGCTGGTCCTCATTGAACGGTGAAATGTGCGCCAGCATTTTGATTGAGCCGGCGATTGACGCCAGTGGGTTTCTGATCTCGTGAGCAATGCCGGCAGCCAGCCGTCCGACGGCCGCGAGACGATCACGCATCACCACTTCGCGTTCCAGCCTGCGCAGCTCCGTCCGATCTTCAAACGTGTACACGTACCCGATCACGCCATGGCCGGGGACGGTCAGAGGGGTAACACTGATTCCAAAAGTCTTCTCTTTACCTCCCGGTGTGAGGCCGCGCACCTCGCCGTTCAGGCTGCTTCCTTCCACCGTGGGCAGGCGATCGAGAAAGAGTTCCGACACAAAGCGGCCAAAAACGGCTGACGCGGTCCGTTCCAGCAGCTTCTGTCCGGGAGAGTTCAGCAGCGTGATGCGCCCTTCCATGTCCGTGGTGATAAGACCGCTGCGGATCGAGTGCACCACGTTCTCATGCAAGGCCTGAAGGCTCAGAAGCTCCCCGCTCTTATCCTGGAGTTCGCGACCGGCCTGGCGCAGCTTGGCGGAAAGTGCGCTGGAAAGATGGGCGACTGCCAGATACGCGAACAAGTTGATCAGGATTACGGCAAGAAGCGATTTCGCGTCAGCCTTTGGCGAAGCCTGGAAAGAAGGGATCCTTTCGAAATAGGAAAGCTCCAGAACGCCGCCAAACAGGATGAACGAAACAGCGGCGGTCAGGTACGCCCAGTAGCGCGGCAGGAGCACGCTGGCAACGATGATCACCAGCGGGTACAGGAAGTTGAAGAACGTATCGATCCCGCCCGTTGTCCAGATTACCGCGGTGACAAAGGCGAGATCCGTGAATATCTGCGTGATCGCCTGGGCGCGATACTCTTCCCAGAGAGAACCAAGCACAATAAAGAAAACGGAAACGGTGTACCAGACCAGGACGACCGTGATAAACAGCCGGACGGGAACATTGTTCGGGGTGAGGTTGACGATCAGCAGCTCAACCGCGAGCAAAAACGAAATGATAATGATGCGGACCTTGACCAGCCATGCCAGCCAGGCCCGCTCATTGAATTTAGATTCCGCCATTCCCGTTTCTTCTTCGTCTGCCGAAACAGACACCGGCATCCTTCATCAGGAGAGTTTCGAAATCATGGAGAAGAGCGGCAGGTACAGGGAGATTACGATCCCGCCTACCACCACACCCAGGACACCGATAATCAGGGGTTCCATCAACGTGAGGAGGTTCTTGGTGGCTGCGTCCACCTCGTCCTCATAGAAGTCGGCAATCTTCTGCAACATGGCGTCCATGGCACCCGTGGCCTCGCCTACGCCGATCATCTGCGTAACCATGTTCGGGAACACACCGCTTTCCTTCAGCGGATCAACGATGGTTCGACCTTCTTCCACCGCCTTGCGCACTTTCAATAGCGCATCCTCTAGAACGGCGTTGCCTGAAGTCCTTGCAGTAATGGCCAGGCCTTCCAGAATCGGCACGCCGGAGGTGATGAGAGTTCCAAGAGTACGCGTAAAGCGTGCCACGGCAATCTTCCTGAGCACCTCACCCAAAACTGGCAGGTTCAACAGGAACTTGTCCGTTGCGTAACGGCCCCTGGGATCCTTGCGGATCTGGCGAATGCCGAGGAAAATGATGACCAGTAAAGCTGCCAGTACCCACCACCAGTTTTTGATCAGGTTGCTCATCCCGATAACAATGCGTGTCGGGAGCGGAAGATCAACGTTCATACTGGCGAACATGTTGGCGAAGATGGGCACCACAAACCGAAGCAGTGCGCCCACGACCAGAGTTGCGATGCCTACCACCGAACAGGGGTAGATCAATGCCGACTTGACCGCCGATTTGAGCTTGACGTTCTTTTCAACATAGAGCGCCAGACGCTGGAGAATGGTGTCCAGGATACCGCCCGCTTCGCCGGCCTCGATCATATTTGTAGTGAGGTCGTCGAAGATCTTGGGGTATTGGCGCATCGCGTTCGAGAGCGTTGAACCGCCTTCCACGCTCTGCCGTACTCCGGTGAGGCACTTCTGAAAAAACAGGTTCTCCTGGTTGGCAGCAAGAATTTCGAGACACTGCACGAGTGGCAGGCCCGCGTCGATCATCACCGAGAACTGCCGGAAGAATACGGCCAGATCCTTGATTGGGACCTTGCCCGTGCCCAGTTTGGGCAGCGCGAACTCCTTGCCTTTTTCCTTGATCGCACCCGGGGTGATGCGTTCACGACGCAGCTGCATGGTGACAGCTGCCTTGCTGTCACCGAGCCGCTCACCGGAGATGCGCTTTCCCTGCGCGTCAGTCCCTGTAAATGTAAAAACCGGCATACCGAAGACTCCTCTCGTACTTGTTGCCTACCAACATCCGGAGTTCAGATCTTCTATCTAAGTTGCTACCGTCGTACCGGGGCCGCAGTCGCTTTCGCTGCAATTACGCCACGATTGATGATGTCCTGCAATTCATCTGGCATTGAGGAGCGCTGCAATGCCGTTTCGAGCGTGATCTGCCGCTGGAAATAAAGGGTCGCCAGCGACTGGTTGAACGTCTGCATGCCAAAGCGGTCCTGGCCGGATTGCATCGCCGAATAAATCTGGTGAATCTTGTCTTCGCGGATCAGGTTACGCACGGCTGCGTTCGGCACCAGGATTTCCATTGCCATGACGCGGCCATTCCCCCCAACCCGCGGCAGCAATGCCTGACACATGATGCCTTCCAACACCAGCGAGAGCTGGGCACGGATCTGCGACTGCTGGTGCGACGGGAAGACGTCAATGATACGGTTGATCGTGGATGCCGCCGAGTTGGTGTGCAGAGTGCCGAATGTAAGGTGACCTGTTTCGGCGATCCGCAGCGCTGATTCAATGGTTTCCAGGTCGCGCATTTCCCCGATCAGCACAACGTCGGGATCTTCGCGCAGCGCCGCGCGCAGGGCGTCGGTGAATGACTTGGTATCCGAATGCACTTCGCGCTGGTTCACCAGGCAACTCTTGTTCTGGTGGACGAATTCGATTGGGTCTTCAATCGTAATGATATGGTCGTGCCGCTCGGAGTTGACCTTGTCCAGCATTGCCGCCAGCGTAGTGGATTTGCCGGAACCGGTTGGACCGGTGACGAGCACAAGGCCGCGAGGCTTCTCGCAAAGCTTACCCACGATCGCGGGCAGGTTCAGCTGCTGGAAGGTCTTGATCTCAAATGGAATCACGCGGTACACGGCGCCGACGGCGCCACGCTGGTTAAAGCAGTTGCCGCGGAAGCGGGCCAGCCCTTTCAGGCCGAACGAGAAGTCAAGTTCAAGGGTCTCTTCAAAACGATGCTTCTGCGCATCGGTGAGTACGCTGTACGCCAGCTGTTTCGTTTCTGACGGGGTCAGCGGAGGCATGTCCAGCGGTTGAAGATGTCCGTGCACGCGCACCTGTGGCGGTGAGTTGGTAGTGATGTGCAAGTCACTACCGCTCATGTCCAGCATCTTCTTCAGCAGATCACTTAACGTAATGTTCATCTGGCCCCTCGTCCCTCAATTCATTTTGCCGCCCGAGTGATTCGGCGGACAGCCACACCCAATCAATATCTAGTGGATCGTTTCGCGCGCCACTTCTTCGAGAGTAGTCACGCCCTCTTTCACCTTGATAAGTCCGCTGCGGCGGAGCGTGATCATGCCGCGCTCAATCGCCTTTTTCTTCAACTCAACCGCTGAGGCACCGATAAGAATCAGTTCACGGATTTCGTCATCAATCACCATCACCTCATAGAGACCCGCGCGTCCCTTGTATCCGGTCCCGTTGCAGTTGGTGCAACCACGCCCCTTGAAGATCTTCGCCGTCCTGGCCTCTTCCGGAGTGAAGCCGGCTTCAATTTTGGCCTGCGGAGGCAACGGCACCTCCTCGCGGCATTCAGCGCAGATGCGGCGCACGAGTCGCTGTGCGCAGATCAGGTGCACGGCGGTGGCAACCAGAAATGGCTCGATGCCCATGTTCATCAGGCGGCTGATCGTCTCAGGAGCACCGTTGGTGTGAAGCGTGGAGAGCACCAGGTGGCCGGTAAGAGCGGCCTTGATGGCGATCTCGGCGGTTTCAAAATCTCGAATTTCGCCCACCAGGATCACGTTCGGGTCCTGACGAAGGAAGGCGCGCAGCGCGGCCGCAAAATTCAGCCCGATGGATTCCTTCATCTGCACCTGGTTCACGCCGTGGAGCTGAAATTCAACGGGATCTTCGGCCGTCATGATGTTGGTATCCGGCTTGTTCAGCAGCGACACCGAAGAATAAAGAGTGTTTGTCTTGCCCGATCCCGTGGGGCCTGTAACCAACACCATGCCGTAGGGTTTCAACACCGCGTGCTGGAACTTTTCCAGCGACTCCGACTCAAAGCCGAGCTTCGTCATGTCGAGGCGGAGGTTCTCCTTGTCGAGAAGACGAAGAACAACTTTTTCGCCCCACAGCGTCGGGAGAGAATTGACGCGAAAATCCAGCTGCTTTTTCTTGCCGCTCAACTGCATCTTGAGCATGATGCGGCCGTCCTGCGGCAGTCGCTTTTCGCTGATGTCCATCTTCGCCATGATCTTGATACGCGAAGTGATGGCATCCTTCAGCTTCATCGGGGGCGACATGATGTTCTGCAGCACGCCATCGATGCGGAACCGCACCCGGTATTCCTTCTCATAGGGCTCAATATGGATGTCGCTGGCGCCCTTCTTCACGGCATCACTCAGGATAATGTTCACCAGCTTGACAATCGGGGCTTCATCTGCGGACTTTTCCAGTTCGGCAAGGTCAAGTTCATCCTGCTCGGCTTGCAGCTCAACGTCGGCCTCCTCACCCATGGCGGCGAGGAGTTCATCCACGTTCTCCCCTGCACCTGAACTGCCGTAAGCCTTATCGATCGCCTCCATGATCGCCGACTCGGAAGCCACCACCGGCTCAATGTTGAAGCCGGTCATGAACTTGATGTCATCCATCGCGAACACATTGGTGGGATCCACCATGGCGATGGTCAGCGATGCACCCACCCGGCTCAGCGGCAGGATCTGGTAACGCTTGGCGGTGTCTTCCGGAATCAGCTTTACGACGGAAGCATCAATTTCAAAATATTGCAGGTTGATGGCCGGAACGCCGTATTGGCGGGAGAGGAAGTTCGTTACCTCTTCATCGCTTACAAAACCCAGCTGCACCAGCATTGATCCCAGCCGGGCATTCGGTCCGGACTCGCGCTGCGCGCGCAACGCCTTATCAAGCTGCTCCGTGGTGATGATCTTCTCTCGAACCAGAAGATCGCCGAGCCGTTGGGTCATATTGCTTTGCTGGTCCTGGCGTGAATTTGACTCAAGAGTGCTTTACGACCGGCTGTGGGGGAACAGCTTTCTCGTAGAAAGAAACGTGAGTATCGCGATTGTGGGCTGGGTGACAGAAATTGTCAATCAGCCGTTCCCCCCTAAGGTTCATGCACTTGCGGGTGACAAATTTTGGCTAGGAATGGTCTGGAAGCATCCGGGAACAAAGCGCTTTTGCGCACATAGGCGGGGAGGTCTTACCGGCCAATGAACCTGGGACGCTTACCGCAGTGCTCCGTATTTTCTGAGGATCTGGACTGTTTTGTCGATGGGAAGAGCCTCGACCGTGTGTCCCTGACCCACAGTTGTGGTGGCGCGGAAAAGCGAGTTGTAAATGGCCTCTTCAGTAGCTTCAATGGATCCGAGGAAGAGGGGCGACATCGCGTCGTTCGTTAGGACTTCAATCTGGCGTGTAGGAGCTGAATTATCCGTACGAATTCTCACCTGCGACGCCGTCGAGAAGGCTATGGCGTAATCCCCGCTTCCATTGGTCGCCGCGCTTCCGGTCCGTCCCAGTCCGAGCATTGCTCGGGCCGCGAGCCGCTTGAGATTTCGGGCATCGAGCGGGGCGTCCGTGGCGATCACGATCATCACAGAGCCGTTTGCGCGGTCGGTTCCTGAACCCTTCCGGTTTAGTTCATCGCGCAGGTAATACTGGCCAAGCGCCTGGCCTACCGGCGCACCGGCAATGGTAAGCACACCGCCGAAGTTCGTCTGGACCAACACACCTACTGTGTATCCACCGAGGCTCGCAGGGAGACGTCGAGACGCCGTTCCGATGCCGCCTTTCCAGCCAAATGCGACGGTTCCGGCGCCTGCTCCAACACAACCCTCCTCAACCGGCCCACCTTTTGCGTTCTTGATGGCCGCGAACACGTCTTCCGGAGTAATGTGGCGGCCGCGAATGTCACTCAGATATCCATCGTTGGTCTCGCCCACGAGTGGATTGATGGAGAGGACCTTTTCGTTTCCAGGCAGGGCCAGCATGTAAGTGATCACGGCGTCAGCTACCCTTGGCACACTCAAGGTGGAGGTAAGGAGGATCGGCGTTTCAATTTCGCCAAGTTCTTCCACCTGGGTGGAACCGGCGAGTTTGCCGAAGGCGTTACCCACGAACACCGCGCCCGGAACTTTGTCGCGAAAGAGATTGCCGGGATGGGGCAACACAGCGGTGACGCCAGTATGAACATCGGTGCCACGATTGATCGTCGTTTGCCCGACCTGGACGCCGGCTACATCCGTGATCGCATTGAGTGGACCTGGCGGCAGGACACCGATCTTCAGCTTCAGGTCGGATGCGCGAGGTCGCGGGCTGTCACCTGGCTGTTGAGCGTTAGCGGACGTGAGCGCGAGCAGGAGGAGAGCAACTGTCGTCTTTGCTTGTAAGGGCATGCTCAGCTTAAATAACAACGGTCTCCTGATACTCACCGAAAACGGCACGCATCGCGTCAGAGATTTCGCCTACGGTGCAGCAGCTTTCTACCGCGTGAATAATCGGCGGCATCAGGTTCGCGCCCGAGCGCGCGGCTTCTTCCACGCCCTGAATGGCCTGCTGCCAGACGCCCTTGTTGCGCCTGGCCCGAAGTGCCCTGAGCCGTTCAACCTGTTTGCGTTCAAGAGCTTCATCAACGCGGAAAACCGGCACCGACCGCTCGCCTTCCGTCTGGAAGCGGTTCACGCCTACCACTACCTGCTCCAGGCGATCGATGGCCTGCTGGCAATCGTACGCGGCGTTCTGGATTTCCTGCTGAACATAGCCCTGCTCAATCGCCTTGAGCGTTCCCCCGAGAGCTTCAATTTTCTCGATGTAAGCCATCGCGTGCCGCTCGATCTCATTCGTCATGGATTCAATGAAGTACGACCCAGCCAGGGGATCGATCGTGTTGGGGACGCCCGTTTCATAGCCAATGACCTGCTGGGTTCGCAGCGCAATCCTGGCAGATTCCTCTGTCGGCAGGCCGAGCGCTTCGTCGAAGGAGTTCGTGTGAAGGGATTGCGTTCCGCCCAGTACCGCCGCCAGTGCCTGAAGGGCTGTGCGAACAATGTTGTTCTCAGGCTGTTGTGCCGTAAGGGTGGAGCCGGCCGTCTGGGTGTGGAAACGCAACATCAGCGAGCGTGGATTACGGGCGTGAAAACGGTCCTGCATGATTCGCGCCCAGAGGCGGCGCGCAGCACGGAATTTGGCAACTTCTTCCAGAAAATCGTTATGTGAATTGAAGAAGAACGACAGACGCGGTCCGAACTTGTCTACATCCAGGCCAGCACTAATTGCGGCTTCCACGTAAGCAATGGCATTTGCCAGCGTGAACGCGACTTCCTGAACTGCGGTGCAGCCGGCTTCACGCATGTGATAGCCGGAGATAGAAATCGTGTTCCACTCCGGGACTTCGTCGTTTGCAAAGGCGAACATGTCCGTAATTATGCGCATCGCCTGCTTCGGAGGATAAATGTACGTGCCGCGGGCGATGTACTCCTTCAGGACGTCATTCTGCACGGTCCCACTGAGTTTTCTGATATCCGCCTTGTGCCGCTTAGCCACGGCGACGTACAACGCGAGAAGAATCGAGGCCGTGGCATTGATCGTCATGGAAGTGGAAATCTTTTCGAGGTTGATGCCGTCGAAAAGGCGCTCCATGTCCTCGATTGAGTCAATAGCAACGCCGACTTTTCCGACTTCGCCCAGAGACATTGGGTGGTCGGAGTCCATACCAATCTGGGTGGGAAGGTCGAAGGCAACGGAAAGCCCCGTGGTGCCGTGGCTCAGCAGGTACTTATAACGTTTGTTGGATTCTTCGGCATCACCCATGCCGGCGTACTGCCGCATGGTCCAGAGGCGGCC
>Ga0070679_100005434_pt1 | contig 11811 bp, 6 predicted proteins | sample KBSC63BmetaG_FD_65652 | JGI IMG/M metagenome (GOLD analysis project Ga0070679, IMG submission 65652) | Corn rhizosphere microbial communities from Kellogg Biological Station, Michigan, USA - KBS C6-3B metaG | ecosystem: Host-associated > Plants > Roots > Rhizosphere | place: USA: Michigan... | reverse complement strand
CCGCGGGCGAGCGCGGTCCTGGCGTTCCTCGCCGCGGCGAGCATCCCGGTGCTCATCCTCTCGGCGCTCGTGATGTCGGAGACGTTGTTTCTGGCGATCGCGATGTGGGGGCTCGTGGCCGCCGGCCGCTCGCTCCGCACACCGCGATCGACGCCGATGCTGGTCGGCGCCGCGGCCCTCGCCGCGCTGAGCGTTCTCGTGCGGACGCACGGCGTCGCGCTCGTCGGCGCGCTGTTCGTCGCGCTGCTCACGTACCGCCGTTGGCGCGACGCGGCGATCACGGCGGCGCTCGCGATCGTCGTCCTGGCACCCTGGCAGCTCTGGACGGCGGCGCACCAGGCGGACGTCCCAATCGTGCTGCAGGGCGCGTACGGGTCGTACGGCGGCTGGATCGGCCGCGCGCTCGGCGAAAACGGCGTGTCGTTCGTCGCGCGCACGATCGCGTCGAACGTCGGTCGCACCGCCGAGACACTTTCGATGGCGATCGCTCCCGTTTCCGCCGCCGTGCCGCGCGCCGTGGCGCTCGTCGTGCTCGTGCTGCTCGTCGGCGCCGGAGCGCGAACGATGTGGGCCAACGCGCGTGTCGCGCTGCTCTTCACAGGATTCTACATGGCGATCGTTCTCGCCTGGCCGGTCGAGCCGGCACGATACCTCTGGGGTGTATGGCCGCTGCTGTTCATTCTCCCCGCCGTCGGCGTTCGAACGATCTGGACGTGGGTCCCGCGCGAGAGCGCGCAGCGCTACGCGCGCCTTGGAATGCTCGCCGCCTCGATCGCCGCGGGGATCGGCTACGCCGCCGGCACGGCGCAGGGGTACACGGGCCGATACTGGGACGACATTCCGCGCGCCGGCGCGGTGATGCTTCGCCCACTCGTCGTCGGCATCCGCGCGCACGCCCGCGCGGGCGAAGTGATCGCCACCCCGGCCGAGGCGGCAATGTACGTCTACACGGGGCATCAGACCGTGCCGGTCTATACCTACGCCCCAACGCAGCTCTTTCACGATCTCTCATTGGCCGAGAAGGCCGACGCGCTGCGCGAGATACTCGCGGCCTATCCGGTGAGCGCGCTCGTCACGTCGAGCGAACCGGAACGCATCGTCGCGCGCTCGGCCAGCGCGAGCGGCGGAATTACTCTCGCCCCGCGCGACTCATTCGATGGCGGGACGATCCTGAGCGTCGTAAAGCACTGACGTTCGCATGGTGGACGGGCGCGATCACTCCTCGCGCAGCGCCGACACTGGATCGAGCCGCGCCGCGCGCCAAGCCGGTAACGCCGCCGCCGCAATCCCGACGACGAGCAGAATCGCACCCGCGCCGGCGAGCGTCGGCGCGTTCGTCGGCGTCGTGCCGTAGAGGAACGTGGCGACGATCCGCATCGCGACGAGCGACAGCGCGACGCCGAGCGCCACACCGGCTACGACGATCTGCCCGACTTCGCCGAGCACCATGCGGATGACGCGTGCCGGGAGCGCGCCGAGCGCGATCCGGACACCGATCTCATTGCGGCGACGTGCGACGTTGTACGCCATGATGCCGTACAGTCCGATCGTCGCCAACACCAGCGCGAGCACGCCGAAGAATCCCGCGAGCGACGCGATCGTCTTGCTCACCGCCAACGATTCGTCGATCTGCCGCTCGAGCGTCGTGAGGTCGAGCGAGATCTTGGGATTCACCGCGGCGACCGCCGCTTTCACCGACGGGGCGACCGAGAGTGGCGGAGTCGTGGTGCGCACCTCGAACGAATACGACCGGCTCACGTCCTGCTCCTGCGAGGCCGCGAGATAGACGACGGGCTGGATCGAGTCGCGCAGCGAGCGGTACTTCGTGTCGCCCACCACGCCAACGATCTCGATGGGCTCGCCGTACGTCCTCCCCTGCGAGATGCGGAAGCGGCGGCCAATGGCGTTCGTCGATCCAAAGAAGTGACGCGCCATCTCGCGGCTCACGATCGCGACGTGCGGGCTCTCCGGCGTGTCCACCTTCGAGAAGTCGCGTCCGGCGAGCAGTGGAATGCGCAGCGACGCAAAGTACGATTCACCGACCGCGTTCATCCACGCGAGCGCGTCGTGCGGGGACCGCGGAACGTAGCCGTCGACCTGGAGCTCGTCGTTCCACGACGATTGCCCAGCCGGTGTCATCTGCGATTGGCCGACGAGCTGGACTCCGGGAATCGCGCGAAGGCGCGCGACGATGTCGGTGTACGCCGCGCGGCGCAGCTCCGGCTTGATCGCCGTCGCTCCGAGGTCGGCGGTGACGAGCAGGACGTGGTCGCGCTGAAAACCGGGATCGAGGGTGGCGAGTGTGCGCCAGCTCCCCAGCAGCAGCCCGGCGGCGGCGACCAGCACGAGCGACAGCGCCACCTGCGCAGCGACGAGCGCCTTGCCCGCATTGAAGCGCGAGTGCCCCTCGGCCAGGCCGCGGCTCTGCGCTTTCATCGCCGCCTGCGGGTCGAGGTGCCCCGCGCGCCAGGCGGGAGCGAGGCCGAACAGCAGCCCGGTGATCACCGAGATCAGGATCGTGAATGAGAGAACTCGCATGTCCAGCGACAGGTCGAGCGTCACGACGCGGTCGCTGCGCTCGAGCAGCCGAAGGAGCATGCGGCTCCCCCAGACGGCGAACAGCGCACCGACGGCGGCGCCGATCGTCGAGAGCAACACGCTCTCGGTGAGCAGTTGGCGAAAGAGCCGCGCGCGGCCGGCGCCGAGCGCGAGGCGCACCGCGAGCTCGCGCCGGCGGACCGTGGCGCGCGCGAGCAGAAGGTTGGCCACGTTCGCGCAGGCGATCAGCAGCACCACCGCGACGATCGCCATGAGTACGAGCAGCGCCTTGCGATACGTCGTACGAAGCTCGGAGAAGCCGTTCGCCGCCGGCGCCCCGACGAACTTCATCGCGCGGTACTCGGCCGCGGACTTGGCGTCGAACTGTGGCGGCACCGTCGCTTCGGTGATGCTGGGCGCGAGTGTCGCCAGGCGGGCGTCGATCCGTTCCGTGGTGAGGTCAGTCTTCGGCCGGCCGATCAGGTGCAGGTACCAGTTGCTGCGCCCTTCCAGCCGGGCCGGTCCGCCATCGAGCAGTGCGATGCTGCAGAGCGGAACGTAGATCTGGCTGCGCTCGCCGACGTTGATCCCGGTGAAACGCGGGTCGGTGACGCCGACGACGCGGAACGGATGTCCGTTGAGCGAGAGCAATTTTCCCACCGCTGCCTCGGCGCCGCCGTACTCCGACGCGGCGAAGCCGTCGCTCACGACCGCCAGCGGGGCGCAGCCGCGCCGGTCGTCGGCGGTCGTGAGCAGGCGGCCGGCGATCGGCCTGACGCCGAGCGTCGTGAAGAAGTCGCCGCTCACCATGTTGCCGTCGCCGCGGCGTGCTTCGCCACCGTTGCTCAGATCGAACGTCCGCTGCGCGTAGGCGAACGCGCCGGAGAAGACGTCCTGTCGATCGCGGAGCTGCTCCCAGATGGGATTCGTGAAGTACGAGTTGCCGCCCGTCGTCTCGATCGCGACGAGCTGTTCGGGGTGGCTGACCGGGAGGGAGCGCAACATCACCGCGTTCACGATCGTGAAGATCGCGGTGTTCGCGCCAATGCCGAGTCCGAGTGAGAGCACCGCGACGAGCGTGAACGCCGGCGCCGCGCGTAGGGCACGCAGCGCGTAGCGGAGGTCGGCCGCGAACGTGTCGAGCCACGCAATGAGATCCCGCTCGCGCGTTCGCTCTTGCTGGATGCCGACGTTGCCGAATCGGCGCCGCGCTTCGTGGCGCGCGGCGTCGGCAGGCATTCCCGCGGCGACCAAGTCGTCGGCGCGCTCGTCGAGGTGGAAGCGCATCTCGCGCTCGATGTCGTGCGAGAGGTCGTTCGAGCGAACGAGATTGCGGAGGCGTGAGAGGAGCGACATGGCCGTTCTCCCGGCTCAGGCGTAGCGGAGGACTCGCGTGACGCCGTCGCGAAGCCGCGTCCAGCTCTCCTCTTCGAGCGCGAGCTGTTTGCGGCCGGCGGCGGTGATCGTGTAGAAGCGCGCGTCGCGGTTCTTCTCGGTCGTGCCCCACTCGGCGCGGAGCCATCCGTCCTGCGCCATGCGGTGGAGGGCGGGGTAGAGCGAGCCTTCCTCGACGCGGAGCAAATCGTCGGACACGCGCTGGATGTGCGACGTGATGGCGTAGCCGTGCATCCGCCCCTGGGCGTCCAGCGTCTTGAGGACGAGCAGCCCGAGCGTTCCCTGGAGGATGTCGTTCTTCGTTTTCGGCACGATGCCTAGATAGCTATACCTAGCTACCTATGTCAAGAGCGTCCTTTCGCGTGCCAATCCGCTAGCGCCTTCGCTTCCGTCTCCGGCGAGATCGCGAATTTGGGGTTGTCGCGCCGCGCCTGTGGCACCGTCGGCCACCAAGCGAGCGTGTCGCGCACCGTCGTCGCCAGCGGGCGAAACGTCAAACCCGCGGCGATCGCCTTGTCGTTCTTCACCGACATCATTCCGTAGTCGTTCCCCTTGAGAAGCGCCCAGGGAATCGCCTCGAAAATCTTGTGTGCGATGAGAAAATCATAATCGTCGACGAACGTGTACTCGACCTTGGCATCCAGCGCCTTCGCCGCCTCCTCGTAAAAACGGCGCGCCGTGAGCGGCTGCTTGGGGCCGGCCAGGTTGTACGTGCCCCGCTGGTCCGTCTCCAGCACGTGCACCATGAAGTCGGCCAGGTCGCGCACATCGATGAGCTGCATTGGATCGTCGGCATGGCCCGGCGCGAGCACCTCGCCGCCCCGCGCGAGCCGCACCGGCCAGTACGGAAAGCGATCGGTCGTATCGCCGGGGCCGACGATGTACGTCGGCCGCACCACGATCCCGCGCCGGCCGAACGCCTTCATCACGATTTGCTCACACTTCGCCTTCGCCACGCCGTACGCCTCCGACCCATCCTTGGGATCGACGGCCTCGAGCCGTACGGGCTTCGTCTCGTCGATGCCGCGCGCGAGGTACGGGTAGTACACGCCGGTCGATGACGTGAACATGTACGCGCCGGCCGCATCTTTGAGCAGCTCGGTCGACAGCCCCACCCAGACCGGGTTCGTCGCCGAGTCGTCGACGACGGCATCCCACTTCCGGCCCTTGAGCGCGTCGAGCTGGCCGTTCCGATCGCCCTGCAGCCGCTCGACGTCCGGCGGCAGTTCGGCGTCGTGCCTGCCGCGCGTGAAGATCGACACCTTGTGACCGCGCGACACGGCGAGCCGCACGAAGTGTGGGCCGATGAATCCCGTGCCGCCGAGCACGAGAATTTCGAGGCTGCGCCCCGCCCGAGGTGTCGCCGCCGAGGCCTCGGCGATGCTCGCGAGCGGTGCGAGCGCGGGCAGTGAGCCGGCGAGCAGTGCGCCGCCCGCGGTCTGTTTCAAGAATTCTCGTCGCGATGTCATGGGAGTCGGTTCGCTGGTCGTGTGAACTGTCAGCCCGCGTTTACGGCTTGGACCAGTGCGGCGCCGTCGTCCACGTCGCCGGATCGAACAGCGCCGGCGGAAGCTCGTTGTTTGCTTTCCAGTCCGTGTATTCCTCGGTCTGCCGCGGCGCGCCGCCCACGTACATGCCGATCTTCGTCGCCAGCCATCCGCCGGCGAGCGGCACGTACTTGTCGAGGTGGACGTCCATCGGCGCGGCCGAGCCGCCCACGCCCATCACGAAACGCACGACGACCTTCCGCTGCGTGTCGACCCAGAACTGCGGCGACGTCGTATCAGCCGCCGTCGACACACCGACGATCCAGACGGGGCGGTCTTGATACTTCCCTGATGCCACTTTGCTCATGTCGACGCCCGTCGTCTTGAGCTCGGCGAGCGTGCGCATCACCGGCTGCATGTACACGCCTTCGATCAGCGGGAGAAATTCGTTGCCGGAGTTGCGCGTCGTCGTGAGCTTGCCGCCGCGCATCACCCAGGTCGAGTCCGCGGTGTAGAGCATCCCATTCCCAACCTTCGGATCGCCGATGTCGATCCGGAGCTGCGTACCCGTCGCGTCGGTATGGCGCAGGCTCTCGTACCACGTCGAGATGCTCGGCGTGCCGTCGCGATACGCCGTTGTCTTCTGGGTAAACGTGAGCGTGCGATACCATTTGCCGGCGTAGGCATCGTGCATGCGCTGCAGCACGTCGGCGCCGGACTTCGGCACGCTTTGCGTGCTCTGCGCACCGGCACTCGCGCGCGGAACGCCGAGGGCAAGGGTACCCGCGAATGCCGCGATAACGGCGAACGCGGTGCGACGGGCAGCCGAGCGAATCATCACGTGCTCCATGGACTCAGAGGCGAAATGGATGGGAAGGGAACCGAGCGCCCTCGGCGGCGGTTCGGTGGCGGTCCGTGCTGCCGACAATAGATTGGCGATACACTCATCCCGTCAATCGATGAAACGATTCTCTTACATCTCCGCGATCGCTCCCGGCGCGTTGCCGATCACGATGCTCGTGTCGGCAATCGCCGCAGCGCCCCTCGGCGCGCAGCAGATCCAGACATATCGCCCGTTCGGCACACTTCGCGAACAAGCGGACCTGCAGCAGCGCTGGCTCGAGAAGCGCATGACGACCGTGCTTCCCGCGCTGATGAAGAAGCATGGCGTCGAGATGTGGGTCGTGCCGATGCGCGAGTACAACGAAGATCCGGTGTTCTCGTCGATCGTGTCGCCGACGACGATCTCCGCGCGCCGCCGAACGATCTACATGTTCTACGATCCGTGTGCGGGTGCGAGCGGCAGCTGCACCAAATCGTTCGAGCGCCTCGCGATGGGCGGCACGTCGCAGGGCGGCGTCTACACGGCGGTGCGGTCGACGAAGCCAGCGTCCGGACCGGCCGGCGGAAAGGTACAGGCGCAGGCCGAGCTCCGGGGCGACGAACAGTGGCAGGTGCTCAAGAAGGAGATTGAAAAGCGCAATCCGAAATCGATCGCGATCGACGTTTCGCGCGTCTTCGCGTTCAACGACGGCCTCTCCGCCGGCGAGCTCGAAGGAATGCGCGAAGCACTCGGCCCGGCGTGGTCCTCCAAGCTCAAACACGCCGACGATCTCGCGCTCGACATGATCGCGACGCGGTTGCCGGAAGAGGCGGATACGTACAAAAAGATGCAGCAGGTCGTGTGGGGGATCATCGACACGGCGTTCTCGAACGTCGTGGTGAAGCCGGGCGTCACGCGCACGGAAGACGTCGTGTGGTGGATGCGCCAGAAGGTGAACGACCTCGGGCTCGGCACGCCGTGGTTCCATCCGTCGGTCGAGGTGCAGCGCAAGGGCGTTACGGAAGCGCAGCTCGGCGAAAATCCGATCATTCAGAAGGGCGACGTGCTGCACTGCGACTTCGGCATCACCGCGATGCGGCTGAACACCGACACCCAGCACATGGGCTACGTTTTGCGCGATGGCGAGACCGACGCGCCGGCCGGTCTAAAGCGCGCATTAGCAAACTCTAATAAGGCGCAGGACATCGTGATGGGCGAGATCAAGCCCGGCCGCACCGGTAACGAGATCCTGAAGTCCGCACGCGCGAAGATCGCCGCCGCCGGTCTCGACGGCACGGTGTATTCGCATCCGATCGGCATGAACGGCCACGGCGCCGGCCCGCTGATTGGGCTGTGGGATTACCAGGACGGCGTCCCCGGCCGCGGCGACGCCAAGGTCATCCCGAACATGTGGTTCTCGATCGAGCTCCAGGCCACCACGCCCGTTCCCGAGTGGAACAACCAGCCGGTTCACTCCGCTCAGGAAGAAGACGCAGTCGTCGGCGCCGACGGCGTGATCCGCTGGGCATTGGCGCGGCAGACGGCATATCATCTCGTGAAATCGAAGTAGCCGCCGCCAGTCGCGGCGCGGCGCCGAAATCTGCGATCCCAGTCTGTCGCGCAGGCGTCGGCTTGGAACCGTGTGAAACGCGGATGACGCGGATGAACGCGGCTCGCGTCGTGTGGCGCAGCGGCGCCTCGCGAAAATTCACGTCATTCGCGTTTACTAATTGTTCCAACTCGGCCCGTCACACCGCACCAACCCGAACACGGAACCAATCCGCGCGCATCCGCGGCATCCGCGGCATCCGCGGCATCCGCGTTTCAACGAGTTCCAACCCAATCCGGCGTCGCAAACCCAAACGCCAGATTCTCACCCGCGCCAAGAATGACGGAGCCACCGTCGCCGCGGAACGCGAAACTCAACCCGCCGGAAAGCCGAGATTCTTCCCCCGCAACGCGGGCTCCGGCCACCGCGCGGTCACGACTTTCCCGCGCGTGTAAAACTTGATCCCTTCGCCGCCGTGTACATGTGCGTCGCCGAACAGCGACGCCTTCCAGCCGCCGAACGAGTAGTACGCCATCGGCACCGGGATCGGCACGTTGATGCCGACCATGCCCACCTGCACTTCGCTCTGGAAACGCCGCGCCGCGCCGCCGTCGTTCGTGAAGATCGCCACGCCATTCGCGTACGGATTCGCGTTCACGATCGCCAGCGCCTCGTCGTACGTGCTCGCGCGCACCACCGACAGCACCGGCCCGAAGATCTCGTCGCGGTAGACCGACATCTCCGGCGTCACGTTGTCGAAGAGGCAGGGTCCCAAGAAGAATCCGTTCGCGTCGCCGCGCACGTCGTGCGCGCGCCCGTCGGCGACGAGCGTCGCCCCCGCGCTCGTGCCTTCGTCGAGATACGCGCGCACCCGATCGCGGTGCTGCTGCGTCACGAGCGGCCCCATGTCGTTGCCCTGATCCAGTCCGTCGCCAACGTGAATCGCGCGCATGCGCTGCGCGATCAACGGCATCAGCCGATCCGCTGAATCGCCGACCGTTACCACCACCGAGATCGCCATGCACCGCTGGCCCGCCGAGCCGAATGCCGCGTTCACCGCGGAGTCCGCGGCGAGCGCCAGGTCGGCGTCGGGCAGCACGACCATGTGATTCTTTGCGCCGCCCAGCGCCTGCACGCGCTTTCCGCGGGCGGTCGCGACCTCGTACACGCGACGCGCGATCGGGGTCGAGCCGACGAAGCTCACCGCCGCGATGTCCGGGTGCTCGAGAATGCGATCCACCGCTTCGCGATCGCCGTTCACCACGTTGAACACGCCGTCGGGCAACCCGGCGTCCTTCCACAGCTCCGCGGCCATCATCGATGCCGACGGATCCTTCTCCGACGGCTTGAGCACGAAGGTGTTTCCCGCGGCGATGGCGACGGGATACATCCACATCGGCACCATGATCGGGAAGTTGAACGGCGTGATCCCCGCCACGACGCCGAGCGGCTGGCGAATCGAGTAGCTGTCGACGTTCGACGAAACGTTCTCCGAGAATTCACCCTTGAGCAGATGCGGCAGCCCGCACGCGAACTCCACGACTTCGAGCCCGCGCTGCACCTCGCCCCGCGCATCCGCCAGCACCTTCCCGTGCTCTCGGACGATGCTGCGCGCAATCTCGTCCGCGTGCCGCTCCACGAGCTCACGAAACTTGAATAAGATCGTCGCGCGTCTGCCGAGGCTCGTACGACTCCAGGTGGGAAACGCGGCAGCGGCGGCGCCGACGGCGCGATCTACGTCGGCGGCATTGGCGAAGCGGACGCATGATGCAGCGGTGCCGAGCGCCGGGTTGTACACGGGGCCGGTACGCGTCGATTCGCCGGCGGTGCGCGCACCGCCAATCCAATGATCGATGTAGGGGAGCACCCTTAGAACTTAACGCGAATCCCCGTCATGATCGTCCGCCCCGGAACGATCGTCAGGTTGTCGGGCTCACCGCGCTGATAGTTCAGCAGATTGTCCGCCGTAAGCTGGATCGCGAAACCGTCGCGGATGTCGTGCGCGGTCGTCGCGCGCAGATGCAGGCCGCCGTCGTAGCGCGTCCAGTAGTCGCGCAAACGTACTCCGGTCAGGTCGCGGGGCCGCACGTCGGCGCCGGCGAACGCCTGCGCCAGCGCGAGCTCGTCGTAGTTGATCCAGTCGAGGGCACGCGAGCCGCCAAGCGAAGCAAACCAACGATTCGACGTCCACGCGACGTTCACGCTGCCCGTGCGCCCCGGCACCTGCAGCATCCGATCGCCGGTCACGAGATCGCCGGTGTATCCCGGCGCCAGCTTCTCCACTCGGCTGTCCACGAAGCTGAGCGCGCCCGTGATCGCGAGGCGCGACACGTTGCTCGTCGCTACGTTGCTCGTCGCCTGCAGTTCCCAGCCTCTGTTCGAGATCTCGCCGACGTTCTGCGCGACGTACGTCATCCGGCGCAGTGCGTCGTCGTCCATCGGAATGGCCACCTGCTGAATCAACCCCGACGCACGCTGATCGAACCGCGTGATCTGGAACGTCAGCGCCTGGCGCAGCGAAACGTCCATGCCGGATTCGATCCCCGATTGCCGCTCCGGCCCGAGCGGCGCCTGCGTCGGCACGTTGTTGCGCATCTGCCAGAGCTGTGTGCTCGACAGCGTCGTCGGTGGTCGAATGCCTTCACCGTACGCCGCCCGCAGCTTCACCGTCAGCGGCCCGACCTGTCGGACCGAGGCGGCACCGAGCATGGGCAGCGCCTCGATTTGACCAGTGGCGACGAGCCGGCTGTCGCGCTCGAGACGCACGCCGCCGGTGGCGAAAAAAGCGTCGTTCCATGAGAAGCTGGTCTGGCCAATGAGCCCCGTGCTGTTCTGCCAGGACGTGACCCGCTCGTCGCGCGACACACCCGGCATCGCGAGGTGCAGCCCGCCCGGCACGTTCGATCGCGCGATGAATACGCTCGGCACATCCGCCGTCGTCGCCATGCGCAGCGTGGAATGCTCGGCCGCGAACGTCATCGTTCCGCGCGTCCGTGCACCGGAACTGAAATGCATCTCGCTGCTCGCGCGCAGAGTCGCGCGGTCGGCTCCGCCTTCCGCCGCGCGAAGCGCCGAGTCGACGATGCTCGGAATCGGCGTGAAGTTCGTCTGTACGTTCGATAGACGATACCCGTCGATCCCCGCGATGAACGAATGCGTCCAGCGGTCGTTCGGCGACGTCGTCGCGCTGGCGCCGATCGTGTATTCGCTCACCGATTGCGGCGCCTCGTTCGGCGCCGCGAGCCCGGCCTGCATCGGACTGCCTCGCATCGGTGAGCCGACGTAGCGCGCGGCGGTTGTCGACGGCGGACCGCCCGATGCGATGAGCGGACTATTCGGCGTGCCAGCCTGCTCGATGAACACCCGCGCCGTCGTGCTGAGCGTCGTTCGTTCCCCGACGATGCGCGCGCTGCCGGTCGCCATGAGATCGCGGCTGTAGCCGTCCGGAATGAACGACCCGATGCTCCCCCCGGCGACATGAAGGTCGGCCGAGCGTTCGTCGCTGCCCGCTGTGACAGAAAGCTCATGGTCCTGCGCGAGGACGTTGTGCGCGTAGACGCTCTGCGACACCCCCGCTGACGTCCGCAGCGAGGCGATGCTGCCGTCGGGGGCGGCGCCCTCGTGGCGCGTGACGATGTTCACCACGCCGCTGATCGCGTCCATGCCGTAGAGCGCCGATCCCTGCGGGCCGCGGATCACTTCGATGTGATCGATCGAGCCGGGATTGAATCGGCCGACGAGCAGCGGGTTGGCCACCTCGATGCCGTCTATGTAGATCTTTGGATAGCTCAATCCGAACGAGCTCGCGCCGCGGATGCTTGCGTACGAGCTCATCAGGCTCGACGGCGAGTGCGCCCACGCCCACACGCCCGGTACGTAGGCGTCGAGCGCGCCGGCGAGCGTGTTCGAATTCTCGCGCGCGAGCCGGCGTCCGTCGAGCACGTCGGTGGCGCCCGTCGGCTCCCGCTCCGGCGCGGCACTGATCGCGCTTCCAGTGACGACGACGCGGTCGAGCACGC
>Ga0070679_100005430_pt1 | contig 11815 bp, 13 predicted proteins | sample KBSC63BmetaG_FD_65652 | JGI IMG/M metagenome (GOLD analysis project Ga0070679, IMG submission 65652) | Corn rhizosphere microbial communities from Kellogg Biological Station, Michigan, USA - KBS C6-3B metaG | ecosystem: Host-associated > Plants > Roots > Rhizosphere | place: USA: Michigan... | reverse complement strand
CACGTGACGGCCTTCGTGCCAGCGCCAGAAGCCGGGGATCCAGACGGCGCCGGCGTACGGCACCGCGGGACGGACCTCGACGATCGGCGCGGGCGGCGCCTCCTGCACGACTTCCTCCTGCGCCGGCGGCGGCGGCGGCTCGTAGACGACCGGCTGCGCGGGCTGGTTCATCGCCCAGTGGCCCTCGAAGAAGGTCCAACGACCGCCTTCGTTGACCCAGCGCGCGGCGACCCAGCGATAGCCCGGCGCGGGCGGCAGCGCGTAGCGGCCCGGCATCCACACGTGAGCGCCACCGCGCCACGCCCAGTGGCCGGCGATCCAGATGTGGTTGGGCGATGGAGCGGCCGGGCGGACCTCGACGCGCATGGGAGGCGGCGCGATCGAGACACGAACCCCGGGGACGACGACGGGCTGCGCGTGCGCGAGGCCCGGTACCGCGAGCGACAACATCGATACTGCAGCAAGCGACAGTAGTAATCGACGCATGACTACCCCCTTCTCCTCAGATTGGGCCGTGAAACTTTATCACGATTACCAGTAGACGCGAACGCGCGGCGGCGGCGGCGCGACGACGACAGGCGGGGCAACGTAGACACGGCTCGGGCGGTAGTAGCGCGCATGATAAGGACGCGGAACGTACGCGACGCAGCCGCCGAGGAACGGCAAGAGCACGAGAGCGGCAAGTCCAAGCTTCTTCATGGCTTCATCTCCTCGCGTATCGGACGCGACCTTCGCGCTCTTTATTCACGTTGCAAATCCGCGCTTTCTCGTTACATTCGCACCTCCATGAAGCTGCCGATCGTAACGGAAGAATCGTTCCCGTCGTCGCGGAAGGTGCACGTTCTCGACGGCGATCTCGCGGTGCCGATGCGCGAGATCGCGGTGTCGGGCGGCGAGCCTCCGCTGCGCGTCTACGACACGTCGGGGCCGCAAGGGCACGAAGCGACGCTCGGGTTGCCGAAGCTGCGGCAGCCGTGGATCGAGCGGCGCGTCGCGCGCGGCGACGGCAACTTCTCGCAGATGCACTACGCGCGGCGCGGCGAGATCACCGAGGAGATGCGCTTCTGCGCGATCCGCGAGAACGTGACGCCCGAATTCGTGCGCGATGAAGTGGCGCGCGGGCGCGCGATCATTCCGGCGAACCGCAACCACCTCGAGCTGGAGCCGATGATCATCGGCTCGAAGTTCCTGGTGAAGATCAACGCCAACATCGGCAACTCGGCGGTCACGTCGACGATTCAGGAAGAAGTCGAGAAGATGAAGTGGGCGGTGCAGTGGGGCGCCGACACGGTGATGGATCTCTCGACGGGAAAGAACATCCACGAGACGCGCGAGTGGATCATGCGCAACTCGCCGGTGCCGATCGGGACGGTGCCGATCTACCAGTGCCTGGAGAAGGTGAAGGGCAAGGCCGAGGATCTGAACATCGACGTGTTCCTCGAGACGCTGATCGAGCAGGCGGAGCAGGGCGTCGACTACTTCACGATCCACGCGGGCGTGCTGTTGCGCTACATCCCGCTCACGGCCAGGCGCACGACCGGCATCGTGTCGCGCGGCGGATCGATCATGGCCAAGTGGTGCCTGGCGCACCACAAGGAGAGCTTCCTCTACACCGAGTTCGAGCGCATCTGTGAGGTGATGAAGAAGTACGACGTCAGCTTCTCGCTCGGCGACGGGCTGCGTCCGGGATCGATCGCGGACGCGAACGACGCGGCGCAGTTCGCGGAGCTGGAGACGCTCGGCGAGCTGACGAAGGTGGCGTGGAAGCACGACGTGCAGGTGATGATCGAAGGGCCCGGCCACGTGCCGATGCACAAGATCAAGGAGAACGTCGACAAGCAGATGGAGATCTGCCACGAGGCGCCGTTCTACACGCTCGGGCCGCTGGTGACCGACATCGCGCCGGGGTACGACCACATCACGTCGGGGATCGGCGCGGCGATGATCGGCTGGTTCGGCACGGCGATGCTCTGCTACGTGACGCCGAAGGAGCACCTCGGGCTGCCCAACAAGGACGACGTCAAGACCGGCGTCATCACCTACAAGATCGCGGCCCACGCGGCGGATCTGGCCAAGGGGCATCCGGGCGCGATCGAGCGTGACAACGCGCTGTCGAAGGCGCGCTTCGAGTTCCGCTGGCAGGATCAGTTCAACCTGTCGCTCGATCCGACGACGGCGAAGGATTTCCACGACGAGACGCTGCCGGCGGACGCGGCCAAGCACGCGCACTTCTGCTCGATGTGCGGGCCGAACTTCTGCTCGATGCGGCTGACCGAGGACGTGCGCGCGCTGGCGGAGCAGGGGATGGCGGACAAGGCGCGCGAGTTCCGTGACAAGGGCGGAGAGATCTATCAGCCGACCGCGGCGCGGGCGCCGGAGACGTCGTCGACGTAGCGGCCTGCCGCGGGCGCGGCAAAAGAGTTCCTCTCGACGTCGTGGACGATTCTTGCAGCGCGCGATCGCATGGGCGTGCGATGGGCAGCGGCGTTCCTCGTGGCGCTGGGCGGGTGCGGCGAGCAGATGCACGTGGCGTCGGCGACGAGCGTTGGCGCGGCGGGGCCCGCGCGAGGCGCGACCGCAAGCGACGGGCCGGGCGGCGAGGTGGGCGGCGACATGGCCGGCGACATGGCCGGGCCGGCGCCATCGTGCGTGTCGGGCCAGATCGGCGATGCGACGGTCGGCGCGGCGTTTGCCGTCGGCAGCGACGGGCTGTACTGGGTCGTGAGCTCGCTTCACGCGCCGGACAACGCGCTGTGGAAGATGCCCAAGGACGGCGGCGCGGCGGCGGTCGTGGCGTCCACGCCGAGCGAGCACAGCGGCGGCAAGGGGCTCGTCGCCGACGCAGATGGCTTGTTTCTGCTCGTGACGGGCAGCCCCGATTTGGACCCCGGCGGCCCGGGCTGGATCTCGCGCGTGGCGCCGGACGGCAGTCAGACGCGGATCGCGGACGGAGATGAGGGGTGCGCGCCGTACCTGGGTGACCTGGCCGACGACGGAGGCTCGCTGTTGTTCGTCGCGCACGCCGATCCGCATTGCGAGGACCGGACATCGTACGTCCTGGCCGCGGCCAAGGATGGCAGCGGCACGCGCGTGCTGGCGACGGCGCAGGCGCCGCGCGCGCCTCACGCCGACGGCGGCGAGGTCTACTTCCTCGACGGGACGCGGCTCGAGCGCGTGCCCGAAGCGGGCGGCGCGGTCGAGACCCTCGCGGAGACTGGTTTGGGCTCGCCGGGCCTCGTCGCGATCGCCGGCGGCTTCGCGTACGTCGGCGATCTGCTCGCCAGCCAGGTGGTGCGGATTCCGCTGGCGGGCGGCGTGCCGGTGGTGGTCGGGTCGTCGGCGTCGTCGGGTGTGCAGCTCACGGCGCTGGCCGCGCGCGGCGGGCGCCTGTATGTCGGAACGAGCGCCGGGCTCGTCGACGAGGCGGGCGACGGCAGCGAAGAGCGGTGGTTGTCGGCCGCGCGGGTCGCCGCCCTCGGCTTCGACGACGCGGGGCTGTATGCCGCCGGTGAGGGGATCTACCGCTTCTGTAACTGAGCCCGCGCGGCGTCGAGCTCGAGGCGCACGTCGTCGTCGCTCTCGCGGGCGAGGGCGGCATCGAGGAGCGCCGCGAGCGCCGCGGCGCCACGTTCCGGCACGTGTGCGCGCTCGCGGCCGAGGATCTGCGCGAGGGCCCAGGCGACGTGGGCGCGCACGAGCGGCGAGGGCTCGCCGAGCGCGTGCATGAGCGGCGGCAGCTCGTCGACGCCGCCGATGTTGCCGAGGGCGACGGCGACGTTGCGCAGCAGCTGCGCGCGATGGATGCGGCGCAGGGCGGAGCCTGCCTGCCACTTGCGGAACTGCGCGGAGCCGAGGCCGAGCAGGCGCACCAGCGACGGGCGCGCATAGCCGGCGCGCGGCGTCAGCTCGGGGGCACCGGTGGTACGCGATTGCTGCAGGTCGGCGGCGTTGAACGGGCAGACGTCCTGGCAGATGTCACAGCCGAAGACGTGGTCGCCGACGAGCGGGCGCAGCTCGCGCGGGATGGGGCCGGGGTTTTCGATCGTGAGATACGAGATGCAGCGGCGCGCGTCGAGCGTGTAGGCGTCGACGAAGGCGTGCGTGGGGCAGGCCTCGAGGCAGCGCGTGCAGGCGCCGCAGCGGGGCGCGGCGTCGTCGAGCGCACCCGGCGCGCAGTCGAGGTCGGTGACCAGCTCGCCGAGGAGCACGAAGCTGCCGAGGCCGGGCGCGATCAGCATCGTGTTCTTGGCCTGGAAGCCGATGCCGCCGGCGGAGGCGGCCTCGCGCTCGAGGACGGGCGCGGTGTCGACGCAGGCGACGAAGGCCACCGCGGCGTCGGCGGCGCGCGAGACGGCGGCGGCGAGCGCGCGCAGCTTGTTCTTGAGGACCACGTGGTAGTCGTCGCCGCGGGCGTAGCGGGCGATGCGGCCGCGCGGGCCACGCGCCAGGCGATCGGCGGGGACGTCGGCGGGATCGGGGTGCGCGTACGAGAGCGCGACGGTGACGACGGTGCGGGCGCTGTCGAGCAGCGCGCGCGGATCGCGGCGCTCCTCGGACTGGGCGTCGAGATAGCGCATGTCCGCGGCGAAACCGCGTGCGATCCAGTCGCGAAAAATTCGGTGGCGGGCCACGGGGGCGACCGGCGTGAAACCGATGCGCGCGAAGCCGAGCGCGCGCGATTCCGCGACAAAGAGCGCGGCGGCAGCGACGGGATCGAGCGACGGGGACATGGGCGGCTTGGTTAGCACAGTCGGCGGCTGTCGGGATTCGTTACATCGTGTTCGGACGCATTACAGAATGTTAATTAATCGTAAATTTGGGGCTCCAATTCGCGCAGATGTCGTCATTATGTACGCGATGCGAGATACCGCCCGGTCCTACGCCGTTTCGACCACCGCCGAAGAATCCGAAGCCGCTCCCGCCGAAGAAACCGCCGTCGCTGCCGCTCCGCGATCTTCGTTTCTGACGGTCCTCGCCGCGCTCGGGCCCGACATCACGCTGTGCCTACTCTGCGCGATGGCGCTCGGCGTGGTCGGCCAGCTCTTCGGCGCGCACTACGTATTGCGCCTCTCGACGATGCTGCTGCCCGGCCTGGTGGCGCCGTGCATCCTCGTGGTTCAGCTCCTGCGCGGGCGCTTTCGCGAAGAGGCGCTCGCGACGCTGCGCGACTGGATGCCGCTGGTGTTCGTGGCGGTGGTGTTCGACAACCTCGAGAACTACACGGCGCTGGTGCGGCCGCTGGTGATCGACAGCTACCTCTATCGCATCGACGTGGCGCTGTTCGGGATCGAGCCGTCGGTGTGGATGATGAAGGTCTACCATCCGCTGCTCACCGACTGGATGGCGAGCTGCTACGCGATCTTTCTGATCACGCCGATGTTCCTCGCCATCGTCGTGGCGCTGCGCGGGCGGCGCGGCGACTTCCGCGAGATCGCGCTCGCGGTGATGCTGCAGATGTGGATCGCGTTCTTCGTGTTCATCTGCCTGCCGGCGGGGCCGCCGCGTTACTACGCGCCGCTGCGCGACGGCGTGTTCCACACGGCGCTGCCGTCGTTCTTCAACATCAACTCGGCGCTGCAGGCCAAGTGGGATACCTACTCGCCGCTGCTCGTGCGCGCGTCGTTCCCGTCGCTGCACTGCGCGTACGCGACGCTGACGCTCATCTACGCGTGGCGCTACGGCGACGCGGTGTTCAAGAGCTGGTTGCCGAGGCGCGCGTTCTTCTGGATGGTGCTGCCGCTCGAGCTGTCGCTCTACCTCTCGACGATCTATCTGCGCCACCACTGGATCCCCGACATCGCGGCGGGGATCCTGCTCGGCATCATCGCCTGCAACGTGGCGCCGTGGCTGCGCGCGCGCTGGCCCGAAATGAAGAGCCGCCGTCGCGCCGCCGCCGCCGCCGCCGTCTAGGGCCGGTTCGACTCGCACGTTCATGCAGGCAATGCACTCGGCCGACCGAGGGATGCCGGCGCAAAGATAGATTGCGCTGCCGTCGGGGCGCGTGTTGCACTCGCGGTTCTGGCAGCGCGGCCGTTCAAGCCGACGCCGTCGTCGTCACCGTCGGGCGCGTAGCACGACGACGCGGATCATGGGCCGAGGATAGCCCATGATGGGAATCCGCCGCCCGGCCGCGCGAGGGGTGGTGCGCGACCGGGCGACGGGGTTGAATCAGGGCAGGTCGGCTTCGCAGGCGGCGTACTGCGAGTAGCAGGTGCCGCAGTAGGTCGTCTCGGTGCAGGTGCCGGCCATCTTGATGCTGTCGTCCTGGCAGGCGGTGCAGTCGGCCGACGGCGTGCCGCCGCTGAACGTGCAGGGTGCGGGGCCGCCGTCCGGATGCGGGAAGCACTCGTTTCTCACGCAGCGCGAGGCCGCCTGGTAGAGCTGCCGCGCCTGCTTGGTGGCGCTCTGTTGGCAGAGGGTGCAGCTCGCCTGGTCGGTGCAGGCGTCCTCGCACGCGGCGAGCGCGTGGCAGCCGTAGGCGGGCTGCATGTCGGGCGGCAGGGTCATCGCCATGTCGCCGCCGCCGCCGGCCGCCCCGGACATGTCGCCCGAGCCGCTGCCGCCGGTGCCACCGTTGCCGCCGGTGCCGTTGTTGTTGTTGCTGCCGCCGCAGCCGAGGAACACGAGGGTCAAGCCAAGGATCATCGAGGTTCGTATCATGCGCGCGGCCAAAGCAAGCGGCGCGCCGCCGACGGTGCGGGGCGGCGATGTCGGACAAATGCGGTCGCCGCCAGCGGATCGGCAGGCTGCACACACGAGGCGGCGCGCGTGGGGACCGCGCTCTCTGGCGCGCGATGCCGCGGCGTCGGGGCGGGACGACGCGGGCGACGATGGGCCCCGGCGGTGCGCACCGTCGTGTTCAGCCGTTGACTCTCGCGCGTTCGTCGGTTATCCCCGCGGCATGTCGTTGCCGTTGCACCGACCGGCGCCGAAGGCGCGCCGGCGCGAGGAGGTCGCCACCGTCGAGTGGAACGACTGGCGTTGGCAGCTTCGTCATCGTTTGACGCAGCTCGCGGATCTCGAGCAGTTCGTCGCGCTGACGGAAGAGGAGCGGCGCGGCGTGGCGCTGGCGCCGGAGCTGTTCCGCGTGGGGATCACGCCGTACTACGCGTCGCTGATGGATCGCGAGCGCGCCGACTGTCCGGTGCGCATGCAGGTCATTCCGCTCGGCAAGGAGGAGCGGGTGGCGCGCGGCGAGTATGTCGATCCGCTCGGCGAGGATGGGCTGTCGCCGGCGCCGTCGATCGTGCATCGCTATCCGGATCGCGTGCTCTTGCTCGCGCTCGATCGCTGCGCGGTCTATTGCCGGCACTGCAACCGGCGGCGGCTCGTCGGGCAGGACGACGGCGTGATCTCGACGCAGCGCCTGGAGCAGGCGCTCGACTACATCCGGCGCACGCCGCAGATCCGCGACGTGCTCATCTCGGGCGGCGATCCGCTGACGCTGGCGACGGAGAAGCTGGAGTGGATCGTGTCGAGCGTGCGCGCGGTGGAGCACGTCGACATCGTGCGCATCGGGACGCGCGTGCCGGTGGCGCTGCCGATGCGCGTGGACGACGAGCTGGTGAATATGCTGAAGCGTTATCACCCGCTCTATATCAATACGCATTTCAATCATCCCAAAGAGGTGACCGAGGAGGCGATCGCGGCTTGCAACAAGCTGGCGGATGCGGGGATTCCTCTCGGGAACCAGACGGTGCTGTTGCGCGGGGTGAACTCGGATCCGGCGATTATCGAGCGGTTGAATCGGCTTTTGTTACGGATGCGGGTAAAGCCGTATTATTTGTTTCAGGGCGATCCGGTGCAGGGGACCGATCATCTGCGCACGCCGGTGGGGGCGGGCATCGCGATCATGGAGCGGCTGCGCGGGCGCATCACGGGGATGGGGATTCCACAGCTGGTGATCGACGCGCCGGGTGGGGGCGGGAAGATTCCGATCGGGCCCAACTACGTGCTGGCGTGGGGCGCGGGCGAGCTGACGCTGCGCAACTACGAGAACAAGGTGGTCACGTACGTCGAGCCGGCGGAGCGCGACTGCACCTGCACGTACGAACACGACGCATGCTGATCGGCGCATGCTGATCGGGGACTGCGCGTCGGATCCGCCGCTCGGGGCGACCGAGCGGGCGTTGGCGACGGCGCGCGCGGACGACGTGGTCTACGGCCTCGGCGCGGCGGCGGTGGCGCGCGGGCACCAGAAGCTGGCGCTGGCGGTGGCGGACGCCGAGGCGCGCACGGCGCTGGCGCGGGCGATCGAGGCGATCGGCGCGGACGTGGCCCTCGTGGACGTCGAGGCGGCGTGGCCGGCGGTGGCGGCGGGGGTGAAGGACGAGGTCCTGCCGGCGTCGGTGCTGGTGGCGATCGCCGAAGCGGCGCGCGGGCCGAAGCGGCCGGCGGCGGTGGCGGTGAGCGTGGTCGGCGCGGTGCAGACGCCGGCGGTGGTGCTCGCGGCGGCGACGGCGACGATGGGCGAGCTGGTCGCGCGCGTCGGCGGGCCGATCGACGATGATTGGGTGGCGATCGCGGGGGGCGCGCCTGCGGGGTGGATCGTGACGCGTGAGGCGACGCTGGCGGAGGCGGGGGCGCCGTCGGTGGTGCTGGTGTTGCCGGCGCGGCACGCGCTGGTGCGGCGGCTGCGCACCACCGTCGGGGATTGGCTGTGGCGCGCGGCGTCGGCGTGCGAGGGCTGCCGCGCCTGTGGTGATGCGTGCCCGTCGGGATTGGCGACGCATGGGCTGGTGGCGACGCTGGCGAGCGGGCGCGACGACGGCACGGCGCCGGCCGCGTTTGCCGCGTGCACGGGGTGCGGCGTGTGCGATGCAGCGTGCCCGGCGGGGTTGTCGCCGCGGGCGCTGGCGGTCGCGGTTCGTGATCGGCTAGCGCGGGGCGGGGTGGCGGCGGGGGCGTCGGCGCGGCGGGTCGGGATCGATCGCGCGCTTCTGACGCTGCGGCTCGGGCTCGCGGCGTACGACCGCGAGCCGCGCCTCGCGTTTTAGCGCGCGGTCAGCGAGCGCGCGAGGGCCGCGGCGTCGGCGGACGAGCGCAGCGTGATCGAGACCTTGCCGCCGGTGATGGCGTCGCGGATGACCGGCGCGCTCTGCACCACGCCGCCGACGAGGATGGCGACCTTGTCGCCGCGATGCGCGGCGGTGAGCGCGGCGAACGACTTTGCCGTCGGCGGTGCCAGCGTGAGCCGGACCTCGGTGCCGGCGGCGTGCGCCTCGGTGATGGTGAAGGGCGCCGTCAGGAGCGACGGACCGAGGTGGAGCGCGGCGCCGTCGCGCGCGGGGAAGACGGTGCCGCCGTCGGTGACGACGGCGCGCAGATCGATGGACGGAGGCTCGGCGCGGACCGATGCCGGGACGAGCGCAAACAAAAAGGCGACGACGAACATGATGGTTCGCATGGAATCTCCTTGGTTCGAGTGGACTGCGTTGGATGAGCGGAAGCGCTCAGGTCACAACAGCAGGGCTCGATCTCGGAGATACAGTGGGGTCGCGCGTGAAGACGCGTCCGCGCGCGGCGGAGCCGAAAGGGCGGCGAGCGACAGCGGCGGCGCGAGCGCGGTGGCGACGGCGAGCGGTGCCAGCGCGTGCGGCGGCGCCGGCGGCACGCTCGGCGCCGCGACGGCGTCGACAGCCGGAGCGGCCGCGAGGACGGAGTGGCGATCGCCCGTCGGCGATACGGCACGCGTCTCGCAAACGCCGACGGTCCCGAGGACCGCGACACCGAGCAGAACGCTCGCCAGAAGCTGCATGGTTCGCGCGCGCACGACGATCGAGATTCTAAGTCATCGCTCGGTCTGCCGCCAGGGGCCGCGCTCGCCGCCGTCGCGCATCGCCACCGCGCGGCGGATGACCGGCGCGAGCCCGTCGGTGGTGTCCCACGCGTCGAGCTCGGCGACGGGCACCCAGCGCGCGTCGGCGCTGTCGCTTGCCGCGCGCAGCTCACCGACGGGCGCGCTGCCGAGAAAATCGAGGATGACGTAGTGGTATTCGACGCGGCCGTCGCCGTCGCGCAAGACGCGGTCGAGCACTTCGACGACGGGTCCGAGCGTGCAGCCGAGCCCGGTCTCTTCGCGGAGCTCGCGCAGCGCCGCCTCTTCGAGCGTCTCGCCGACTTCGACGCCGCCGCCGGGCACCGTCCAGCGCCCGACCTGCGGCGGCCGCGCGCGCTGGACGAGCAGCACGCGATCGCCGTCGAGCAGCAGCACGCCGACGGCGACCACCGGCGCCTCCGGGTACCGGCGCGGCATCAGCGCCGGCGCCGGTCGGGCGGGACCTTGAGCGACAGCGCCACGCCGTCGCGCACCGGCACGATCGTCGTCAACAGATCGGGCGCGGCGAACGCTTCTTTGTTGTAGCGGACCACGCCGCGCGTGTCGGCGTCCTGCTTCGACGCCGGCGCGATCACGTTGCCCGACCAGAGCGCGTTGTCGCAGATGATGTAGCCGCCGTTGCGCACGCGCGAGCGCGCCAGCTCGAGCGCCATCGGATAGGCGTGCTTGTCGACGTCGATGAAGACGACGTCGAAGGGGCCGGGGTACTTCTTGATGACCTCGCAGGCGTCGCCGACTTCATAGTGCACGCGCGGCGCCAGCCCTGCCTTGTCCATCCACGCCCTGGCCTCGGCCGAGAGCTTGGCGTCGAGGTCGGTGTGCACGACGCGGCCGCCGTCGCCGACGGCGTTGGCGAACCACCAGGTCGAATAGCCGAAGCCCGAGCCCATCTCGAACACGTCGCGGGCGCCCACCGCCATCGCCGTCTGCATGCACAGCCGGCCGACGAGCGGGCCGATGATGGGGAACTTCGCCGCCTCGCCGCGGTCCTCCATCTCGGCGAGGACGCCGTCGCGCGTGCGACCGAGCTGCGCGAGGTAGTGCTCGATCTCGACGTCGACGATGTGGTCCATCATTGTTTTTTCTTTCCGCTGCGCTTCGCGCCCCCGGCGGCGCCGGATGGGTCCAGGAACGCGGAGGGGCAGTGTGGCGCGAGCGCGCACTCGCCGCACTTGGGCTTGCGCGCGAAGCAGACGCGGCGTCCGTGCCAGATGAGCTGATGGCCGAGCTTGGTCCACCTGTCGCGCGGCAGCTTGGTCACGAGCTCCTGCTCGATCTTGGGCGGCTCGGTCTCTTTGGTGAGGCCGAGGCGCTGCGACAGCCGCATCACGTGCGTGTCGACGACGAAGCCCTCGTTCATGCCGAACGCCGAGCCGAGCACGACGTTGGCCGTCTTGCGCGCCACGCCTGGCAAGGTGAGGAGCTCGTCCATCGTCTGCGGCACCTTGCCGGCGAAGTCCTCCATGATCACGCGCGCGGCGCCGAGGATGCTCTTGGTCTTGTTGCGATAGAAGCCGGTCGACATGATGATCGGCTCGATCTCTTGCGGCGTCGCCGCGGCGAGCTTGGCCGGCGTGCCGTACTTGGCGAACAGCTTGGGCGTGACCAGGTTGACGCGCACGTCGGTGGTCTGCGCCGAGAGGATGGTCGCGATCAGAAGTTGGAATGGAGACTTGAAGTCGAGCTCGCAATGCGCGTCGGGATAGAGCGCTTCGAGCCCGTCGACGACAGCTTTGATGCGCGCGTGGTCTACGCGGACGGAACGGGCCATGACGGCGTACCGTGGCGTGGGCCCGGTGCGCTGTCAAGGCGTCCGTGGAAGCGTTCGCGCGCGAGGAACGCCGCGCCGAGCGGCGCTGCGAGATCTTTCAGCTCGGTGGCCACGATGCGAACTTTTTCGTGATCGCGTTGCACGAGGAAATGCTTGTACGCGTGCTCGCGGATGCGTTCGACGAAACGTTCGCCGAGCCGCTCGGC
>Ga0070679_100005429_pt1 | contig 11816 bp, 11 predicted proteins | sample KBSC63BmetaG_FD_65652 | JGI IMG/M metagenome (GOLD analysis project Ga0070679, IMG submission 65652) | Corn rhizosphere microbial communities from Kellogg Biological Station, Michigan, USA - KBS C6-3B metaG | ecosystem: Host-associated > Plants > Roots > Rhizosphere | place: USA: Michigan... | reverse complement strand
ACGCCCGACTCGCCCGCCACCGCGCGCGCCAGCAGTGTCTTGCCGGTGCCGGGCGGGCCCACCAGCAGCACCCCGCGCGGCACCCTGCCGCCCAGGCGGCGGAAGCGCTCCGGCTCCTTCATGAACTGCACGATCTCGCGCAGATCGTTCTTCGCCGCCTTCAGGCCGGCGATGTCGTCGAAGGTGACGTTCACTGACGTCGCCTTGTCGAACTTGCGACCCGGACTCTTCATGAAGCCGCCGAAGGGGCCGCCGGTGCGCAGCATCCCCTGCGTGCGGCGGGACATCCAGACCCAGGCGCCGATGATCAGCACCCAGGGTAGCAGCGTCATCACCATCTCGACGGCGAACGGTTGCTGCCGGCTCTTCACGGTGATGGTCACCCCCTTCTCGCGCAGCGAGGGCAGCAGCGCCGGGTCGTTCTGCGGCAGATCGGTGTGGAACGTCTTCACCGTGCGGCCGTCCAGCTTCTCGTCGTTCTTCAGGGTGGCGTCGATCGCGTCACCAGCGATCACGACGGACGCCACCTTGCCGTCCTTGATCCACTGGTACAGCTGCGAGTAGGCGACCGGGGGCTGCGCCTTCCCCTCCATCGCCGTCTTCCAGAACCACACCGCGGCCAGCATCACCGCCAGCACCAACCACATGCGGCGAGAGGCCCCCGACGGCGGGCTGGGCGCCGAGGGCGGAGAGGGAGTCGCGTTCGCCATCTTCGAGTCCTAGCGCGAACACGACGTCCGTGCGGACGCCAACGCAGGCGCGAGCGACGAATGTGGAAACCCGAACGCCGGGCCTAGCGCGGCCCGTCCCGAGTGATTAGCGGAAGTGGATATGCCGCATCTTTCCCAGGGCGCTGATGATGTCCAGGTGCACGTCGAAGACGGGCTGGTTGGCCTGGATGCGCGTCAGGATGGTGCCCGGGTAAGCGCTGGTGCAGGACTCGGTCTCGCGACGGTAGACCTCCAGCCGGTGCTGGATGACCTCGTCTGACGCGTCGTCGGGGCGGTTCTGGGCGGCGGCGCGACGCCGCAAGCGATCGATCACGATCTTCTCGTCGTAGACGGACAGCTTGAAGATCTTGATCACGTCGACCACCCGGTTCAGCAGATCGACCTGATTCCGGTTGCGGGGAAGGCCGTCCACGATCACGTAGTCGCTCTCGGGGATGTTCAGCGACTTCAGGTGGCTGGCGAACAGCTCGAGGGCCAGCTCGTCGGGGATCAGGTTCCCCTTGCTGATGCGCTCCTGAATCGCGGCGTACAAGGCGTGGGCGGGCGTCAGGCGGCGCAGGATGTCGCCCAGCGCCACGTGATGGAAGCCGGGCAGCCCAGCCAGGATCTGACCCTGCGTGCCCTTGCCGCAGCCCGGATAACCGAACAGGAGAATCGCGCGATTCATGGCCCCTCGCCTACCTTGGACTGGGCCCGCCGTCGAGCCCCCCTGTCGATTTCGACGAAATGCGCCGGCCCCGTCAAGGCCCGCCGGCTCCCCCATCCGGTCCGCCGGCGGCGAAGCAGGAGTCGGCAGCGAAGACGACGCACTGGCCCGCCGTCGCGGACGAACACTGCAGCCGCGCGCCGCAGAAGTGGCTGGCGTCGCACGCGTCCCCGACGGCTCCCGGTTTGCCACAGACGCCCGCCGGAGCGGCCACGGTGGCGCCCTGGCAGCCCAGGCCGGCGGCACACCGCACCTCGAGCGCCGCCGTCGTCCCCAGATCGCAGGCGGCCCCTTCGCTGGCAAGCGGGACGCATGCGGCGCTGCCCATCGGTTCGCCGCCGGTCCGGCAGAACGACGAGGTGAGATCGCAGGAGACGCTTCCGCACTGCCCGACGGGCCTGCACGAATGGCTGGTCGTGTCGCAGGTCAGGCCGGCGCCGCACGGGCGAACCCCGATCGTGTCGCCCACGTCGCCGCACGGCTCGCCCAGCTGCGGGATGGGATGACACGTGCCCTGCGTGACGGACGACGAGGGTAACGCGCAGACGAGGTCGCCCTTGCAACCGACGACGGGGTCGGCGTGAAGATCGCAGGGCTGACCCTGCTCCGCGTACGTGATCGAGCTCTTCGCCACACAGACCTTCGTCGCGGGATGACAGAAGTCGGTGACCGCGCAGTACGACCCGCTGACGGCGCACGCCGCGCCGGTCGCGACCGGCACCCCCGCGCCGCAGGTCCCGCAGCGGTCGATGCCGTCCGCGCAGTAGCTCTGACATTGACTGGTGTACAGGCACGGCTGGCCCGGCCCGATCTTGCCGTTCAGCAAGCACGACGGGACGATCCCCATCGCGATGTCGGTGCACGTCAGGGCGGCCAGCGCCGGCAAACAGGCCTGAACATTTTCGACGGTGCGGTTCGTGTAGGCGCTGAAGTAGTAGTCGGGACAGTGGTCGGCCTCGAGCGCCAGACACGATGGCACATCGCCCCCCTGGCAGACCGCGTGGCGCATGCACTGCGCGGTCAATGCGGCCAGGCAGACGTCCTTCGGGCCGGCCGCCAGCGCGTCGGCGGTCGTGTCGGTGGCGGCGTCACCGCCGTCCGCGGCATCACCGGAGGCAGGAGCGTCGGGCTGCTGCTCGACGGCGGCGTCGGCCGGCGAGCCGACCGCGTCCGCCGCGCCGCCCGCTTTTCCACCGCACGCGGCCAGCAGGGACATCGCCAGCACCGCTCCCATCCGCTCGACCCGCGACACCGCCATCCCAAGACGGTATCACGGCGCTCTCCTCAGACAGCGCCCATCACCAGGTTGTCGCGCGTGATCAGGGCGTCGTAGCCGCGCCAGCCCAGGATGGTCTCGATCTCGTCGCTCTGCTTTCCGCACAGGGCACGGCAGGCGTCAGAGCCGTAGTTGACCAGGCCGCGGCCGAAGACGCGGCCGCTTCCGTCGCGCACCTCGACCACGTCCCCCTCCTCGAACTGGCCATCCACGGCGACCACGCCGATGGGCAGCAGCGAGGCCTTGTGCGTCGTCAGCGCGCGCATGGCGCCGTCGTTCACGATCAGCGCCCCCCGGCGGCGCTGGGCGACGGCGATGCGGCGCCAGCGCGCCCCGCGCGTCTCGGTGCCGGTGATCAGCGTCCCCACGTCCTCGCCGTCCAGCGCCCGCTCCAGGATGCCCGGCTCATTGCCGTTCGCGATCAGCACCGCGGTCCCCTCTCCGTTGGCCAGCTGCGCCGCCTCCAGCTTGCTGGACATGCCGCCCGTCCCGCCCGCCGAGCCGCCGCTGGCCATCGCCAGCAGCGCGTCGTCGACCACCGTCACCTCCCCCACCCGCTGCGCCGAGGGATCGTCCTTGGGATTCGCGGTGAACAGGCCGGCCACGTTGGTCAGCAGCACCAGCAGGTCGGCGTCCAGGCTGACCGCCACGCGCGCGGACAGGCCGTCGTTGTCACCAAAGACCGCCTTGGCGCGCGCGACGCCCGGCGCGTCGTGCTTGCGCTGGTGCTCGACCAGCTCCTTGACGCTGACGCTGTCGTTCTCGTTCAGCACCGGGACCACGCCCAGCTCGATCAGCCGCATCAGGGTGGTGCGCACGCACAGGGCGCGATCGCGATCGCCCAGATCCTCTTGCGTCAGCAGCACCTGCGCCGCCTTCACGCCCCGGGCCGCCAGCGCCTGGGTGTAGAACGCCATCAGGTGACTCTGCCCCACGGCGGCGCACGCCTGGCGCAGCCCCAGCGAGCGGGGGCGCTCGGTGAGCCCCAGCACCTGCATCCCCAGGCCCACCGCGCCGCTCGACACGATCACCACCTCGCGCCCGGCCTGGCGGAACTTCACCAGGCTGGACACGATGCCGGTCAACCGCTCGACGGCCAGCTTCACGCCGTCCGCGGTGACGACGTGCGTCCCCAGCTTCACGACGATGCGATGCGCATCCTTCAGATTACGGCGGCCCAGCGACATGAGGCCGCGGAATCTAGCAAAACGCGGGGCTTCGGACCTCGGGCGCTGCGTTCACCCTGGCGGCCAGGCCAGGTGGCGGCCGGCCAGGACGTGCAGGTGCGCGTGCAGCACGCTCTGTCCAGCGTCGGGCCCCACGTTCATGATCACGCGGAAGCCGCTGTCGCCGTAGCCCGCCTCCTTGGCCAGGCGGGCGCCGGTCAGCATCAGCTTGCCGAACAGCGCGGCGTCGCCGGCCACGCCGTGATCCAGGCCGGCGATGTGCCGCAGCGGGATCACCAGGACGTGGTAGGGGGCGCCCGGGTGGATGTCCTTGAACGCCAGCAGGTCGTCATCGCGGTGCACGATGTCGGCGGGGATCTTTCCGTCGCGGATCTTGCAGAACAGGCAGTCGGCTTCGGCCATCGGGACTCCTCGTAGGTTAGCGGCGGCTCACCGGCGACTCTCGGGCAACTCTCGCATCCCACGGCCGGTGAGCTGGGACAGGCGCAGGCAGGTGTCGGCGAAGGATGTCACCTCGCCCGTCCCTTGCCGCAGGAAATCGTTGATGGCGTCGATGCGGGCGATGGCCTCGTCCGTCACGGCGTCGGCGCCGCGCTGATAGGCGCCGAGCGCGATCAGGTCACGCTTGCTCTCGTACGCCGCCAGCAACTCCCGCAGGCGCGCGGCGTCCGCCCGATGGCCGGCGTCGGCGACGGCGCCCATCACGCGCGACAGCGACGGCAGCACGTCGATGGCCGGCCAGTGGTTGCGTGCCGCCAGCCCGCGCGACAGGACGATGTGGCCGTCCAGGATGCCGCGCGCCTCGTCGGCGATCGGCTCGTCCATGTCACCGCCCGCCACCAGCACGGTGTACAGCGCCGTGATCGAGCCGCGGGCATCGTTGCCCGTTCGCTCCAGCAGCCGGGGCAGCAGCGCGAAGACACTGGGCGGATACCCTTGCCGCGCCGGCGGCTCGCCGGCGGCCAGGCCCACTTCACGTTGCGCCCGGGCCACGCGCGTCAGGGAATCCATCAGGAACAGCACCCGCCTGCCCTGGGCGCGGAACCACTCGGCCAGCGACGTGGCGACGAACGTCGACTTCAACCGCACCAGGCTGGGCGCGTCGCTGGTCGCGCACACCACGACGGACCGCGCCCGGCCGGCGGCCCCCAGCGAGGCGTCCAGGAACTCGGCCACCTCGCGCCCGCGCTCGCCCACCAGGCAGATCACGGTGACGTCGGCGTCACTGTGGCGCGCCATCTGTCCCAGCAGCGTGGACTTGCCGACGCCCGCGCCCGCGAACAGGCCCAGCCGCTGCCCCTCGCCGACGGTCAGCAGGCCGTCGATGGCCCGCACGCCCATGGCCAGCGGCCGATCGACGCGGCGGCGCTGCAGCGGATCGGGCGCCGGGCGATCCACCGGCCAATCGGCGGTGTCGCCCGCTATTGGTCCCAGACCGTCCATCGGCTGGCCCAGCCCGTCGACGACGCGGCCGAGGAGCCCCTCTCCGGCCCGCACCGACAGCGGCCGGCCCGTGGGCGTGACGACCGCGTCGGGGCCGATGCCGGTCGCCTCGCCCAGCGGCATCAGCACCACCTCGTCGCCGCGAAAACCGACCACCTCGGCCTGCACGCGCGCGGCGCCGGCGCCCGTATCGATCGAGACCAGCTCGCCCACGCGGATGCCGGGCACGGTGGCGCGCACCACCAGGCCCGTCACCTCGGTGACGCGGCCGGTGACGCGCAGAGGGGTGCTGGCATCCAGCCGCGCCAGCGCCAGCCGCACGTCGGGGAAGTCGGGCCAGTCGGCCTCAGTCATGCGCCCTGCCCCCGAACGCCGCCCGCTCCAGCGCCGCCAGCTGCGTCTCCAGGCGCGCGTCCAGGCGGCCGGCGGCGCTCTCGACGACGCAGCCGTGGCGGCCCACCGCCGCGTCGGGGATGACCCGCAGCTCGACCGCCTTCGCCAGCCGCGCCGCCAGCGCCGGGCGTGCCGTCTCGATGGCCGCCCAGTCGTCCGGGTGCACGCGCAGCGACACCGCTCCGGCCCGCGCCCGCGCCGCCTCCAGCGCCTGCCGCGCGATGTCCGCCATCGCCGTGGCGTCCAGCGCGATGACGCGGCCCACGATCTTCTCGGCCATGCGAACGGCGATCGTCTGCGCGGCCGGCAGCGCCGCCCGCCGCACCCGGTCGGCCTCGGCGCGCGCCTCGATCAGCAGCGTGGTGAACGCGGCCTCGGCCAGCGCGCGCCCCTCCGCTTCCCCGGCGCGCCGCGCGTCGGCGTGCAGCTGCTGGGCCTCGGCGCGCGCGTCGGCGACCAGCGCCTCGGCCTGCCGGCGCGCCTGGTCCACCAGCGCGCGCGCTTCGGCGTCGGCGTCCACCACCGGCGCCGGCACCACCCGTCCGAAACGCTGCACCAGGTGACCCATCGCCGCATTATTATCACCGGCTGCATGCAGACGCCCGCCGACGCCGCGCTCGCCTCCCTCGACGCCGTCGAGCGCGGGTTCGTGCTGGGGGCGCTGCTGCTGGGCGCGGCCGAGGACGCGGGCCTGACGGCGCCGCTGCTGCCGCCGTCGCGGGAACGGTGCGCGGCCGCCCTGGCCGCCCTGGCTGCCCTGCCGCGCGCCGAGCGGATTCGCCTGACGGGGGCGATGGCGCGCGACGCGATGGCCCCCCTGCCGGCGGGGATCGAAGCCGTACACCCCGAGCAGCTGGCGGCCGCCCTGGCCGGCGAATCACCGGCCACGGTGGCGCTGGTCGCGCGCGGGGCGCCGCGCGCGCTGCGGGCCGCGCTGCTGGAGGCGGGCGGAGGGCAACCCGATCCCGAGGCGACCGGCGACGCGCTGGCGAGCGCGCTGGAATCGGGCGCGCTGGATCCCTCGATGGTGACGGAGCTTCAGCGCGCGGCGCTGGCGCCGATCGTCGCGCTGCCCCCGCGCGGGGACGGGCCTTCTGAACGCCCCGCGCTGGCGATGGCTCACCTGGGCACGCCGGCGCTGCTGGTGGAGGCGGCTGAAGGCGGCGCGGCGGCGCTGGGGCGGCGGCTGTCGAACGCCGAGGGAGACGGGCTTGGGACCGCCGAGCTGTTGCTGGCGTTGGCCCAGCGATTGCCCCCCAACCTGGGCCGCGCGCTGCTGGAGGCCGCCACGGCGCGCCGGGCCGAACACGGGACGGGGGCGAGGGCGGGCGAAGCGCCAGGACGCCAGGGACGCCAGGAACGCCAGGAAGAACGAGGAGAACCGAAGGGTTCGATCCGGGGCCGGGCGAAGCGCCAGGACGCCAGGGACGCCAGGGACGCCAGGAAGAACGAGGAGAACTGAAGGGTTCGGATCCGGAGCCAGGCGAAGCGCCAGACGCCAGGAACGCCAGGGACGCCAGGAAGAACGAGGAGAACTGAAGGGTTCGGATCCGGACTAACAGATTGCTGGTTCTTCCTGGCGTCCCTGGCGTTCCTGGCGTCCTGGCGCTTTGCTTCCCCGAAGAAACCACGCCCCACCCGGAGAGGACGCATGTGCCGCAGCATCAAGACCTTGTTCAACTTCGATCCCCCCGCCACGGACGACGAGATCCGCGCCGCCAGCATCCAGTTCGTGCGCAAGCTGAGCGGCTTCGCCCACCCGTCGCAGGAGAATGAGCGCGCCTTCAACCGCGCCGTCGACGACACGTTCCGGGTGGCGCGCCGCCTGGTCGACACGCTGGTGACGGGCTCTCCGCCGAAGGACCGGGTGATCGAGGCGGCGAAGGCGAGGCTGCGCTCGGCCAAGCGCTTCGGCCGCGCCGTCTGAGGCGCCAAGCGCCCTCGAGCTGCTATTCGCCTTCCGGCAGATCCAGCGCGTCGAGCAGCTTCTTCGCGATGCGATCGAAGTCTTCCAGATCCTGGGCATCGAGGACGTCCGTCATCTGCACGGCGATGCGGCGGCGGGCATCCTCGACCTTCTTGCGGGTGCGCTGCCCGGCGGGAGTCAACTCCAGCACGTACTGGCGACGATCTTCCTCGCTGTTCGACCGCCGTACCCAGCCGCGATCGATCAGCGTCTCCAGGGCCCGCCCCGTCAGCGTGGGATCGGTGGCGGTGGCGCGGGCCAGGTCCGCCTGCGAGAGGCGGCTGTTCCGACCGATGTGGCGCAGGAACTTCGCCTGCGTGCTGCCCACCTCGAACGTCGCGTAGGTCCGGCCCGCCAGCGCTCGCACGCAGCGGGCGAGATCGCTGAAGCGTTCCAGAAACTCGTCGGGTTCACGTCGCGCCACGAGAAAGGACTTATCCAAACCCCGGGGGCCGCGCAAACGCACCTTCCTCGTAAAACCCGGGGCATAATCGACCCGTCGATTGACTGACCGACTAGGAAACCATCCATGCCCGTGACCGCCCTCGACCTCAGGACCGCTCTGGTCGTCATCGATCTGCAGCTCGGCCTGGCGGCCTACCCGACGGTGCATCCGTTCGACGACGTGGTCGCCAATGCCGCGCGATTGGCGGCGGCATTCCGCCGCGCCCGGTTGCCGGTGGTGCTGGTGACGGTGGCGTTCTCGCCCGACGGCGGTGACATGTTGCAGGCGCGCGTCGACGTGCGCCGCCCGCTGGTGGCCGGCCCGGACTTCTCGAAGCTGGCGCCCGAACTGGGCCCCGCGCCCGACGACATCCTGATCACGAAGCGGCAGCAGAACGCGTTCTACGGCACGGAGCTGGACTTGCAGTTGCGACGCCGCCGCGTGACCGGCCTCGTGCTGTGCGGCATCGCCACCGGCAGCGGCGTCGACTCGACGGCGCGCGCCGCCTACGAGCGCGGGTACAACATAACCTTCGCCAGCGACGCCATCACCGACCTGGACCCCGCCATCCACGAGCTGGAGATGACGAAGATGTTCCCGCGGATGGGTGAGGTGGACACGACCGGCGCGATCCTGGGCCAGATGAGTTAGGAAGAGGCGAATGACGCCCGCCGAGCTGATCGCCTTCATCCGCCGCCACCGCCTGGCTGTCGTTGCCTCGACGTCGCCGTCGGGCGGACCGCAGGCGGCCGTGGTGGGCGTCGCCGTGACCGACGAACTGGAGCTGGTCTTCGACACGCTAGGGGACACGCGCAAGGCACGGAACCTGCGCCGCGACGGCCGGGCCGCCGTGGTGATCGGATGGGACGACGAGCAGACCCTGCAGCTGGAAGGCCCCGCCGACGAACCGGACGGCGACACGCTGTCGCGGCTGCAGCGCAGCTACTTCGAGGCGTTCCCCGACGGCCCGACCCGGCTCGGCTGGAAAGGGCTCACCTACTTCCGCATCCGCCCCACCTGGGCGCGTTTCAGCGACTTCCGCGGCCAAGCGGCCCGCGTCGTCGAGCTGTCCGCCGCGCAGCTCTAGACCGCCCGGGGCGCCAGTCCGTCGACGATGATGCGCTCGGCCTCGTCGGCCGGGACCGGGCGCGAGAACAGGTAGCCCTGCGCGCTCGTGCAGTTCAGGCTCTGCAGCGTCTGCGCCTGATCGGCCGTCTCCACGCCTTCGGCGGTCACCTCCATGCCCAGGTTCTGGGCCAGCGAGACGATGGCGCGCACGATTTCGCCCTGTTTGGGCGCGTCGCCCATGCGGGTGACGAAGGACTTGTCCACCTTCAACGTGTGGATGGGGAAGTTCTGCAGGTAAGACAGCGACGAGTAGCCGGTGCCGAAGTCGTCGATGTGCAGCCGGATGGCCATCGCGTTCAGCTTCTGGATCACGGCGGCGCTGGTGGTCAGGTTCTGCATCAGCGCGCTCTCCGTGATCTCCAGCGTCAATGACGACGGGTGCAGGCCGGTCTCGTTCAGGATGCGCTCCACCTGCTCGGGCACGTTCGCGTGCGCCAGCTGGCGGGTCGAGACGTTGACGCTGATGTGCAGCGGCGGGTTCCGCGGGTGGCGGTCCTGCCAGACCCGCATCTGGCGGCAGGCCTCGGCCAGCATCCAGTCGCCGATGGCGGCGATCTGGCCGGTCTCCTCGGCCACGGGGATGAAGACGTCGGGCATGATCAGGCCGCGCGTCGGGTGCTTCCACCGCGCCAGCGCCTCGAAGCCGCGCAGGGCCTTCGTCTCCAGATCCACGATGGGCTGGTAGTACGCCACCAGCTCCTGGCGCTCGATGGCGCGACGCAGGTCGGTCTCCAGGCGCAGCAGCGACACCGCGCGCTGGTGCATGTCGACGTCGAACACCTGGTGGCGCGACCGTCCGTTCGCCTTCGCGCGATACATCGCGGTGTCCGCGTCGCGCAGCATGTCCTCCGGGCGGTCGTACTGCGAGCTGGACAGGGCGATGCCGACGCTGACGGTGGCGAACACCTCGTGGTCGTGGAGGAAGAACGGCTGCGCCAGCTCCTTGTTGATGCGCTCCGCCACCCGTGTGGCGTCGATCTCCGTGCTGATGTCCTCCAGCAGCGCGGTGAACTCGTCGCCCCCCAGGCGGGCCAGCGTATCGCTGGGGCGCACGCACTTCTCCAGCCGGCGGGCGACCTCTTTCAGCAGATCGTCGCCCGCCTGATGGCCCAGGCCATCGTTGATCCCCTTGAAGCGATCGACGTCGAGGTACAGCACCGCGAACAGACGGGCGCCCCCCTCGGCACGCTTGGTCCTTTGAAACAGGTGCTGCAGGCGGTTCATGAACAGCGCCCGGTTCGGCAGCCGCGTCAGGGGATCGAAGAACGCCTGCTGCTCCAGCTGCTCCTCGAACTGCTTGCGCTGGCTGATGTCGCGCGACACGCCGAACGTGCCCACGATCTTCCCCGCCGTATCGCGCAGGGCCATCTTGGTGGTCGAGACCCAGCGGATCGATCCGTCGGGCTTCGTCTCCTTCTCCTCGACGTTGACCAGGGGCAGGCCGGTGCGGACGATCTCCTGCTCGTCGCGGTAGGCCTTGGCGGCGTGCTCGTCGGTGAAGTAGTCGAAGTCGGTGCGGCCGATGACCTCGTTGGGCTCCTCCACGCCAAACAGCATGGCGGTGGCGCGATTGACGCGCGTGAACCGACTCTCGCGATCCTTGAAGTAGATGCTGTCGGGCAGCATGTCCATCAGGCTCTCGAGCAGGAACACCTCTTCCCGGAGCCGGGCGATCTCGGCCCGGTTCAGGTTGTGCTCAGCGGCGAAGAAGGGGGTCGCGAGGGCTTTGGTCATTCGATCCTACGAGCAAGTCCGGCGAGGAAGAAGCGGGGCGGCGGCGCCGATGACGCCGAGCGAGATTTTAGAAACCGCCCGTACAAAACATCGGTCGTGCCCTGGAGGTCCTGAAACGATCGGGGACAGATTTCTCCGGGAAGCGTCCGACCTGGGCACACCTCGGCGGCAGCCGACGCCGCGGTCACACCGGTGCGCCTGTGTCAGACAACCATCGCTGTCGGTCACCGAACCGCCGCTGACGGTTCCGGCGTCTCCGCAAAAGTCCGCGCGGTTTCGTTGAACCTATCTTCCCAGCGTGAGGGCGGTGAGCGGCGCCGGCGGCGCCCTGTTCATCATCCGCCCCGCCAGCCCGCGGTAGGCCGTCGGCGCTCCAACCGGTTGCCCAGGCGAGAAGCCGAGAAACTTGAGCCATTGAAGGCAGCCTCGGGCACTGCCGATTGCCTCGAAGCCACCCGCCATGTCCAACCGTGTCTCCCAGGCGCCGCTGGCGCTGATCGTCGGTCGTGATCCGCGGAACGCCAGCGACACCGACCTGGCACTGGCGCTGATGGCCCGTCAGGACTGGGCGCTGGCCGAGGCCTGGCGCCGCTTCGCGCCCATGGTGTTGCGCACGGCCGATCGCGTGCTCGGCTCCCGGAACGAGGCCGATGACGTGGCGCAGGAGGTCTTCTACCAGGTCTTCCGCCGGGCTCGGACCCTGCGCGACCCATCCAGCCTGCGCAGCTTCATCTACTCGTTCGTGGTGCGGGTGCTGAAGACGGAGCTGCGCAGCCGCAAGCGGCGCCGGCTGCTGTTCTTCAGCAC
>Ga0070679_100005428_pt1 | contig 11816 bp, 8 predicted proteins | sample KBSC63BmetaG_FD_65652 | JGI IMG/M metagenome (GOLD analysis project Ga0070679, IMG submission 65652) | Corn rhizosphere microbial communities from Kellogg Biological Station, Michigan, USA - KBS C6-3B metaG | ecosystem: Host-associated > Plants > Roots > Rhizosphere | place: USA: Michigan... | reverse complement strand
GTGCGCGCCTCCATCGCCCGCCGCCTGCGCCTCGTCGGCTGAGGCCGCGGGCGGCTCCTTGGGCGCGGCCTAGTGCGCGCCGACGCCAGCCAACCGCAGCGCGCCGTAGACCATCGCCGAGATGATCGCCGCGGACTGGATGGTGAACACCCAGGCCCAGGTGATGCGCAGGGCCAGGCCCCAGCGCACCTGCGCGGGGTTGTTGACCCAGCCCACGCCGACGATGCCGCCCGTGATGGTGTGCGTGGTCGAGACGGGGATGCCCAGGTGGCCAGCGAGAAACAGCATCAGCGCGGCGCCGGTCTCGGCGCAGAAGCCGCCGATCGGCTTCAGCTTGGTCAGCTTCATCCCCATGGTCTTCACGATGCGCCATCCGCCCGACAGCGTGCCCAGGCCCATGGCCAGCTGGCACAGCAGCACCACCCAGATCGGCACCCCGGCGTCCAGCGACAGGTAGCCCTTCGAGATCAGCAACACGTAGATGATGCCCATCGTCTTCTGGGCGTCATTGCCGCCGTGCCCCAGGCTGAACAGCGCCGCCGACAGCAGCTGCAAGCGGCGAAACCAGCGATCCACGCGCCCCGGCGTGCGGCGCCGCAGGATCCACGCCGACGCGATCATCAGCAGCGAGGCCAGCACCATGCCGACGACCGGCGACACCACGATGAAGATGGCCGTCTTCGTCACCGCCGGCACGCCCACCACGTGGAAGCCCCCCTTGGCCACGCCGGCGCCGATCAGGCCGCCCATCAGCGCGTGCGACGAGCTGGAGGGCAGGCCGTACCACCACGTGATCAGGTTCCAGATGATGGCCCCCGCCAGCGACGCGATGATGACGGCGTCGTCGACCACCGACGGCGCGATGATGCCCTTGCCGATGGTCTTGGCCACGTGCAGGTCGAACACCACGAAGGCGATGAAGTTGAAGAAGGCGGCCCACAGCACCGCCGCCCGCGGCGTCAGCACGCGCGTGGAGACGACGGTGGCGACCGAGTTGGCGGCGTCGTGGAACCCGTTGATGAAGTCGAAGGCCAGCGCGATGAGGACGATCGCGACGACGATGACCACTACGAGTTCTCCAGCACGACGCCCTCGATGACGTTGGCGACGTCCTCGCAGCGGTCGGTGGCCGACTCGAGGATCTCGAAGATCTCCTTCCACTTGATGACGGCGATGGGGTCCTTCTCCTCGCGGAACAGCCGGGCCAGGGCGCTGCGCAGGATCTTGTCGGCGACGTTCTCCAGCCGGTTGATCTCGATGCAGTGCTGCAGGATCGAGGGCGCCCGCTTCATGTCGCGCAGGCCGGACACCGCGGCCCCCACGTGCTCGGCGCTGCTGACCAGGGTGCGGCACAGCTCCCCCACCTCCGGGGCCATGCGCCGGATCTCGTACAGCGAGAATCGGTCGGCCGCCGCCTCGACCAGGTCCATGATGTCGTCCAGGCGGGTGATCAGCCGGTAGATGTCGTTGCGGTCCAGGGGGGTGATGAAGGTCTTGTGCAACGACTCGACCACGGCGTGGGTGATGTCGTCGCACTCCTGCTCGATGTGCGCCACCCGCTGCGACTGGGCCTCCAGATCAGCCGGGCTTTCGATGAGGGCCAGCAGGGCCCGGCACCCCTCTACGGTCTTCGCGCCGTGTTGCTCGAAGAATTGGAAGAAGGTCTGGTCGTGGGGAAGAAGCCGCATGGCGCGGGTTCATAGTCAAAGTCAACCGACGATTCAATGACGGTCGTACCAAAGGCGCTTTTGGCGGTCGGGTATCATGCAGGGATGGCCGGGGCTGCGGGCCAGAGCGCCAGCAATATCGCCGGGAAAGAGGCGCGGGACCCTTTCGAGGGCTCCCGGGCCTTTCCGCGCCGGATGGCCGCCCGCTTGCTGCGCTGGATGGGAGAGACCGCCGTCCAGCTGTACTTCCCGCGGCGGACGGTGGCGGGCGCCGAGAACCTGCCCCCGCCAGGCGGAGCCATCTACGTGGCCAACCATCCGAACGGCCTGCTGGACCCCATGGCCCTGCGGGTGACGCTGAAGCGGCCGGCGCGGTTTCTGGCCAAGAGCACGCTGTGGGGGAACCCCTTCGGGCGCCTGGCCATGGAGGCGTTCGCCTGTCTCCCCGTGTTCCGCATCCGCGACGCCGCCGAGACGGGGCCCATCGATACGGTGGCCCGCAACGAGCAGACGTTCGCGCGCTGTCGGGCCGCGCTGGCGACGGGCGACGATCTGGCCCTGTATCCCGAGGGGACGTCGCATCCCGAGCCGCAGCTGAAGCCGCTGAAGACGGGCGCGGCGCGCATCGCGCTGGGCGCGGCCGAGGAGGCCGCGCGCACGCCGGGGCGGCGGCAACCGGTCCTGGTGCCCGTGGGCAGCCGTTATCAGGACCCGGCCAAGTTCCGCTCGGCCCTGCACCTGGTGGTGGGACCGCCCATCGACCTGGCGTCCTACGTTCCGCGCTACGCGGTGGATCCGCGCGCCGCCATCGACGCCTTGACCGACGACATCCGGGCCCGCCTGAACGGTCTGGTGCTGCAAGCGGAGACGCGCGAGCTGCTGGCCGGCATCGCGCGGGTGGCCAGCTGGACCGCGGACGCGCCCGATGACGACGCGCCCGAGCGCCACCATGCCCGCACGCGCGAGCTGCTGGAGGCGTACCAGCGGCTGCGCGCCGCCGACCCCCAGCGGGTGGAGCAGCTGACCGAGGAGGTGCGCGCCTACACGGACCTGCTCGAGACGATGGGCGTCGACGACCCGTGGGCGCTGGAGCTGCCCCGCGTGCCGCCCGGCAGGCTGGCGGCCGCGTTCGCGCGGATCATCGTCACGGCACCGCTGGCGCTGTGGGGCGCCGCCATCTGCTGGCTCCCCTATCGGCTGACGAAGATCGTGGCCCGCAAGGCGACCAAGGACGAGGATGTCCTGGGGACGATGAAGATGATCGGCGGCGCGGCGTTCATCGTGGCGGGGTGGCTGATCGAGGCGGGCGTCGTGTGGCGCCTGGCGGGGCTGGCGTGGGCGCTGCTGTCGCTGGCGATCGCGCCGCTGGCCGGGTACACGGCGCTGCGCTTCGGCGAGAGCCTGCGCGACGTCGTCGCAGCGCTGCGCCACCTGGGCTGGCGCGCCCGTGGCGGCACGGCGCGGCGGCTGGCCGAGCGGCGGCGCGCCCTGGCCGCCCACGTGGCCGAGGCGCTGAGACAGTCGCGCGCGTGAAGACATGACGCGCGAAGGAGCGTTCGAAGTGACCGCCGAGGCCCGGGCCGCGCTGCTGCGCAAGTACCGCCTGCTGGCGCGGTGGCGGCGGGCCAAGGACCTGTCCTTCGAGGCCCCGGGCGACGCCTCCGAGGTCGCGGCGCCCGCGGCGATGCGCGCGCTGGCGGCGGAGTTCCCGGGCGCGCTGCGCGAGCTGGATCTGCTGGGCCTGGCCGAGCTGGAGCGCCGGATTGCCTGCCTGGACAGCGAGGCAATCGATCCGGGGCGCAACAAGTGGATCGCCTGGATCGGGACGTACCACGCGCTGATGCGCCTGGCGCTGGCGCTGCGCGGCCCCACCCCGCCCGCGCCGCCGCCGATCGCAGACGCCCACTTCCTGCGCGACGTGCATCAGCCACCCGGCGGCCGCCTGTCGGCCGCGGTGCTGCAGGCCCTGGCCCGCCTGTTTCAGCAACCAGCCGACGAGATCCGCGCCGTGCTGTTCCCGCCGCGCCGCTGACGCGCGCCAAGGCGAGCGAGATACCTTCGTTGAAAGACCTCGCTCCACCCGAGCAACTGTTTGTCCTCACCCAGCGCCGCTAAGACAGGCTGCCGCGTGGCCGCGCCCCAACGCACGAAATGATGCGTGAAGTTCCGCTCGAGCCAACTGTCTGCCCTCGCCCCGCGCAGCGGCGAGCCAACTGTTTGCCCTCGCCCCGCGCAGCGGCGAGCCAACTGTTTGTCCTCACCCAGCGCCGCCGAGACAGGCTGCCGCGTGGCCGCGCCCCAACGCACGAAATGATGCGTGAAGTTCCGCTTGAGCCAACTGTTTGCCCTCGCCCCGCGCAGCGGGGAGAGGGTGAGGGAGAGGGGTCCGCGATCCTTTGCAGCCCCGCGCAGGACAAAGGTGACGGCAAGCCATCGCCGCGGTCGTCCGCTCCCCTCGCTCCCGGGTTCGCCTCCCCGGGCCAGGGCGATCGGTTGGCTCGGTGCGAGAAGGCCGCTTCGTATCGCGACGGCGCCTTCACAGCAGCTGGGCGGCGAACGCCTCGGCGTCCGTGACGGGGAGCTGGCAGCGACCCTGGCGGCAGACATAGGCGGTCGGTTTGCCGTCGAGCGCGACCTTGTCGCGCGCGAAGGGGGCCGTCTGGCCGATGCGCGCGACGTCCTCCTGCGGGCCGATCGCGGTGACGACCGCCGGCAAGAACGTCCGCCGCAGCACGGACAGCAGCGCGGCCGCGGCCTCGCGCGAGGCGCCGTCGGGCCAGACCACCACGATCTCGCGCGGCTCATCCAGGAAGAAGTCCAGCGCCAGCAGCGCCTCGGTCATGGCCATCGGACGTTCGGCCAGCACCGCGGCGTGGGCACGAAACGCGCGCGCCGCAACGTCGCGCCAGGACGGATCGTCCGTGTACACGGCCAGCCGCGCGGCGTTCCGCATCGCCACCGACGTGCCCGAGGGCTCGGCGCCGTCGTAGGCGGGGCGCTCGCGGGCGATCAGCACCTCGTGCGCGGCGCCGGTCATGAACCAGCCGCCGGCGGCGTCGGCGAACAGCGCCTCCGTCTCGCGCGCCAGGCGCAGCGCCTCGTCCAGCCAGCGGGGCTCGGCGGTCGCCTCGTACAGGTCCAGCAACCCCGCCGCCACGAACGCGTGATCGTCCAGGAACCCCAGCTGCCGGGCGCGGCCGTCCTTGTAGCTGCGCTGCAGCGCGCCCTGCCCGTCCCGCAGCCGCTCCAGCACGAACGCCGCCGCCCGGCGGGCCGCCACCAGGTAGCGTGGCTCGTCCAGCACGCGGCCCGCCACGGCCAGCCCGGAGATCATCAGGCCGTTCCAGGCGGCCAGGATCTTCTCGTCACGCAGCGGCGGCGCCCGCCGGGCGCGGGCGCGATACAGGCACGCCCGCGCGTCGGCCAGCAACGCCCAGGTCGCCTCGTCGGGCGCGGGGACATTCAGAATGGTCTGCCCCTCCCAGTTGCCGGCCGGCCTGACGTCGTAGTGACGCAGGAAGAGCTCGCTGGTCGGACCGCTGATCCCCCCCTCCGCCAGCACGCGCCGGAGCTCCTCGGCCGTCCAGACGAAGAACGCCCCCTCTTCCATCTGGCCCGCCTGGTCGGGCGAGTCGGCGTCCGTCGCCGAGTAGAAACCGCCCTCGCCGTCCGTCATCTCGCGCAGCACGTAGTCGCAGGTCTCGCGCGCCACGCGCGCCAGCTCGGGCCGCCCCGTGACCTGGTGGGCCTCCGCGTACGCGGTCACCAGCAGCGCGTTGTCGTACAGCATCTTCTCGAAGTGCGGCACCAGCCACACGGCGTCCGTCGAGTAGCGATGAAAGCCGCCCCCCAGCTGGTCGTACATGCCCCCGGCCGCCATCTTCGACAGCGTCACCGTGGCCATGCGCAGCGCCTCGTTGTCGCCGGCGCGACGGGCCTGACGCAGCAACAGGCGCACCGGAATGTTCGAGGGAAACTTCGGCGCGCGGCGCACCCCGCCGTTCACGTCGTCGAAGGCGCGCCGGTAGTAATCTGCGGTCGCGGCGATCACGTCGCGTCCCGGCATGTCACCGGCGGCGGCGCTCTGTCCGCCCTGCATGTCCTCGCGCACCACCTGCACCACCGCCTCCGCCGCCTTGGCCACGCGCTCGGGCTCGCGATGAAACGTCGCCGCCAGCTCACCGAGGATGGTCAGGAAGCCGTGGCGCGTGCCGCGCGCCCCATCGCGCGGCGGAAAGTACGTGCCGCCGTAGAATGGCTGCCGGTTCGCGTTCAGCCACATGCTCATGGGCCAGCCGCCGCCACCGGTCAGCTTCTGCACCGCCGTCATGTACACGGCGTCGACGTCGGGCCGCTCCTCGCGATCCACCTTCACGGCCACGTAGTGCAGGTTCAGGAACGTCGCGATCTCCGGATCCTCGAAGGACTCCGCCTCCATCACGTGGCACCAGTGGCAGGTCGAGTAACCGATGGAAAGAAAGACCGGCCGGGCCAGGCGCCGCGCTTCCGCGAAGGCCTCGTCGCCCCAGGGGAACCAGTTCACCGGGTTGTGGGCGTGCTGCAGCAGGTAGGGGCTGGTCTCCAGCGCCAGGCGGTTCGTGAAGCGGGGACGGCCGCTCGGGTCGCGGTGGTGCGTGCGCGGCACGTACCCGGGACCGAACGCCTCGACGGCCGCCGCCAGTCGTGCCGCCAGCGACGGAGCGAACGGTTCGGCGCCCGGCAGCGCGCCGGAGGATACGGCCGGATCCGCCTCGGGTGGTTTCATCCGAGCATCATGAAGCGCGGACCTTTTTTGATCCACCTGGGGCCCAGGTCGTAAGGTCCCCGCGATGTCCCATCGACGCGCCGCCCGCGGCCTGGCGCTGCTGGCGCTGGCTCTGGTCGGCGCGCCGGCGCGCGCGGCCCCTCCGGCGCCACCGGATGGCAGCCTGGCCCGCGTGCGCGCGGCGGGCGTGCTGCGCTGGGGCGGCGACGAGCAGGGGGGCGAGCCGTACGCCTTCGCCGATCCCGCGCACCCTGGCACGCTGATCGGCTTCGAGACGGAGATCGCGGCCACGCTGGCGCGTAGCCTGGGGGTGCGCGCCCAGTTCGTGCAGAACGACTGGCCCAACCTGATCCCGTCGCTGGAGCGCGGCACCTTCGACGTGGCCCTGAACGGCGTCGAGATCACGCCGGCGCGCCTGGGCCGGGTGGACTTCTCGCGGCCTTACTTCTTCTTCACGCTGCGGCTCGCGGCGCGAAAGGACGACGGGCGGATCACCGATCTGGCGTCGCTGCGCGGCCGTCGGGTGGGGACGCTGGCGGGGACGCAGGCGTGGCAGACGCTGGTGGACGCTGGCGCGCAGGCGATCCCTTACGAGGGGGTCGACGAACCCTTCATCGATCTCGAGCGCGGCCGCACCGACGCCGTGCTGCTGGACGACATCATCGTCGATCGCTACGCGCCCCGGCACCCCACCGTGCGGGTGGTGGGAGACGTGGGCGACGGCGCGTACGCCATCGCGTTCCGCCGCGAGGATCGCGCCCTGCGCGCGGCGGTCGACGCGGCGCTGGGGCAGATGATCGCGTCGCACGAGCTTCGCGACATCCTGGCGCGCTGGCGTATCGACGGCCCCCGTCAGGCGCGCCTGGAGACGGCCGCCGCCGGTGCGCCGGCCAGCGCGCCGGGCCAGCCCGCGACGTTCGGCGTGCGCCATGTCTGGCTGTTCGTGCAGGGCGCGCTGGTGACGTTGCTGGTCTCGGCGGGCGCGATGGTCATCGCCGTGACGTTCGGGCTGGCCCTGGCGCTGGCGCGCCTGTACCTGCCCCGGGCGGGCCGGCTGGCGGCCGCGTACATCGAGCTGTTCCGCGGCACGCCGGTGCTGCTGCAGCTGTACCTGCTGTACTACGGGCTGGCGCCGGTCCTGCGCCTGGACGCCTTCGGGGCCGCCATCCTGGGACTGGGCCTGAACTACGCGGCGTACGAGGCGGAGATCCAGCGCGCCGGCATCCTGTCGGTCCCCCCCGGCCAGATGGAGGCGGCCCTGAGCCTGGGCATGTCGCGCCGCCTGGCGCTGCGGCGGATCGTGCTGCCGCAAGCCTTTCGCGTGGCGCTGCCCGGGATCACCAACGACTTCATCGCCATGCTGAAGGACAGCTCGCTCGTCTCGGTGATCACCGTCGTCGAGCTGACGAAGCGGATGGCCATCACGGCGGTCGACACGCGGGGCTGGCTGCTGCCCGGTCTGGCCTGCGCGGCCCTGTACTTCGCGATGAGCTTTCCGCTGGCCCGGCTGGCCCGCGGGTGGGAACGGCGCCTGGCTGGCGGATAGTGCTCGCCCGGGGGCCTCGGCAGCCCCCGAAATACCTTCGAGCCGGTGGCCGCGGTTGTAGACTGCGCGCCTTTCATGTCGACCGTCGCACGCGCCTTCGCTCTGGTGGTGTTCCTCGTCCTGCTGGGGGCCACCGCGCTGGTGGGCTTCGCCGTTCACCGGGTGAACAAGGTGTTCGACATCCCCCCCTCGCCCATCACGCGCGCCACCGCGCCCGACGAGATCGCGCGCGGCGGTCGCCTGTTCCGCACCCTGTGCCTCGACTGCCACGCCGGCCCGGGCAACACGCGCCCGACCGGGGCGCGCGTGACCAGCGCGCCGTCGTTCATCGGCGAGGTGTGGGCGCCCAACATCACCGCCGATCCGCAGAACGGCGTGGGGGCCTGGTCCGATGGCGAGCTGGCGCGCCTGCTGCGCAACGGTGTCCGCCGCGACCACTACTATGCCGCCACCATGCCGCGCTTCGGGCACCTGGGCGACGACGACGTGGCGGCGATCATCGGCTTCATGCGCTCGAACGATCCGGCGATGGCCGCCACGCCGGCCGCCGCGCCGGTGCCCCAGTCGAAGATGGCAGTGGGCGGCATACTGGCGCTGGCCTACGCGGCCGGCCTGGACGCCAGCGGCGCCGCGCACGTCCCGATGCCCGTGCGTGGCCCCAACGCGGAGTACGGGCGCTATCTGGCCGCCTACGTTTACTCGTGCGTCGACTGTCACACCACCGGCCTGGGCGCCACGGATGAGAAGCTGAAGGGCACCGGCCTGCTGACGGGGGGCGCGGCCATGCACGGGCCGGGCGGCGGCACCGTCTACTCGAACAACCTGACGCCAGACGCCGAGACGGGCCTGGGAAGCTGGACCGCCGACGATCTGACCCGGGCCTTGCAGACGGGCATCGCGAAGGACGGTCGCAAGCTGCGGGCCCCCATGCCGCTGTTTCGCGATCTGGACGCCACCGAGGCGGCGGCCATCTATGCGTTCCTGCGCAGCCTCCCCGCCAGCCGCAGCCCCACGCCGCGCAGCAACGATGGCGCCGCGGGTGCAGGCGCGAGGGCGCGTTGAGCTGACCCGCGGCCCGGCTCAGCCGAGCTGGGCCTTCGTGCTAGCGTTGAACGCATGACCGCAGCGCCTTGGATCCGTCATCCGGGGGGCGTCACCACCGTCGACGCCGCGTACGTCCGTCCCGGGTTCGCGTCGGTCCACGTCCTGCAACGCGCGGGACGCGCCGTCGTGATCGACAGCGGCACGAACGACTCCGTTCCCCTGGTGATGCGCGCGCTGCAAGAGCTGGGGCTGTCCGCCGACGCCGTCGACTGGCTGTTCCTGACGCATGTCCACCTGGACCATGCGGGCGGCGCCGGCAAGCTGCTGGCGCAGCTGCCACGGGCGCGCGTGCTGGTGCACCCGCGCGGCGCCCAGCACATGATCGACCCCGCACGCCTCGAGGCCGCCACCATCGCGGTCTACGGCGAGACCACCTACCGGAAGCTGTACGGCGCGCTGGTGCCCGTCCCCGCCGATCGCGTCCAGCAGACCAGTGACGACGAGCGCGTCCGGCTGGGGCCCAGCGAGCTGACCGTGCTGCACACGCCCGGGCATGCCCTGCACCACCAGATCCTGTTCGATGCCGAGACCAGCGCGGTGTTCACCGGCGACACCTTCGGCCTGTCGTACCGCGAGCTGGACACCGCCGCGGGCGCCTTCATCGTGCCCACCACCACCGCCACCCAGTTCGATCCCCCGCAGCTGCTGGTGTCCGTCCAGCGCATCGTCGAGCTGGCCCCGGCGGCCGCCTACCTGACGCACTTCGGGCGGGTCACGGACGTGGCCCGCCTGGGCGAGGCGCTGCGCGAACAGATCGAGCGCTTCGTCGAGCTGGCGCGCGAGCACGCGGCCGATCCCACTGATCGGGAGGGGCGCATCCGCCTGGCGTTGCGGGACTACCTGGCGGCGCGCGCGGCCGCCCACGGCCTGGCGGACGCCGCCGCGACCATCGACCGTGTGCTGGGACCAGACCTCGCGCTGAACGCGCAAGGTCTGGTGGCCTGGCTGCAGCGCACCGAGAAGCGTTCGCCGGCCTGATTACATGCAGGTATAGGCGGTGCCGCCCGAGGCGAACTTGCACGACAGGCCGGTCGTGCAGGACCCCGACGACGAGCCGGCGCTGACGCTGGTGGACCCGCAGCAGGGCTGATTCTTCCCGCCGCACGCCATGCAGGTGCCCGCCGACGACGACGAGCAGTACGAATTGGGCGCCGTACACACCGCGTAGCGAAGCTGGAGGGACGTGCAGCAGGGTTGCCCGATGCCGCCGCAGGTGCCGCAGCTTCCGGCCGAACAGGTGGCCGCCGGCGAAGTCGGGCACGCGCCCGCGGACGCCGTGCAGTACGAGCCGACGTTCGAGAAGTCGGCGGTGTAATCGTAGACGCAGCAGCCGCCGTTCTCGCAGCTGTTGCCGGGGCAGCAGGGCGCCCCCGCGGTGCCGCACTTGACGCAGGTCGCGCCGCTGGTCACCGAGCTTCCGCTGCACACGTCGCCCGCATCCGTGCAGGCCGTGCCGCTGGTGCAGCAGGGCTGCCCCTCCTTGCCGCACTTCATGCAGGTCTGTCGGCCGGTGCTGCTGTTGTAGACGCAGCCGTCGCCAGCATCGGTACAGGTGGTGGTCCCGGTCTGACAGCAGGCCTCGCCTTCCTTGCCGCACTCGCAGACGCCCGCGGCGCAGGTGCCGCTGAGCCCGGTGCTGGTCATGGAGCAGCTGGAGCCGGTCGCCACGCAGCGGTTCGAAGAGCAGCAGTCACCGCTGGCGGCGCACTTGCTGCCAGCGCAGCACGGGTTGTTGGTGACGCCGCACGGCTTGCACACGTTGTTGCTGCTGTCGCAGGACAGCGTGGTGTCGGAGCAGCGGCTGCCCGCGCAGCAGGGCTCCCCGGCGCCGCCGCACTTCAGGCACTGATAGGTCGACGAGCCGTTGTTGCTGGTGCACACCGTGGTCGTGTCGTTGCACGACCCGTTGTAGTTGTCGCCGAAGCTGTTCGTGGGGCAGCAGGGCTGGCCGGCGCCGCCGCACGCGCAGGAACCGGCGCTGCAGGTGCCGTAACTGGCGAACGAGGTGGTGCACATCTGACCTTCCGCGATGCACTGGCCGCCCAGGCAGCAGCTGCTGCCGGCGCAGGTGCTGCCGGTACAGCAGGGCTCGCCCGGACCACCGCACACGCTGCAGGTGTTGTTCTGGCAGATCGTGCCGTCGCCGCAGGCAGAGCCGGTGGTGCAGCAGGCCTGTCCCGGGCCGCCACAGGCCACGCAGGTGCCACCCACGGTGGAGGTGGTCGAGCACTTCGTGCGCGCGGCGGTGCAGGTGTTGCCGCAGCAGGGCTGTCCGGCCGCGCCGCAGCCCGAGCACTGCCCCTGGGCGCACATCCCGCTGGCCGTGCCGCACATCGAGCCCTCGGCGAGGCAGTTGCCGGCGTAGCAGCACGAGCCGCCCATGCAGCTGTTGTCGCTGGGACAGCAGGCCTCGCCGGCCTTGCCGCACTCCGCGCAGTAGCCGGTGCTGCTGCAGTAGGTGTTGGTGGCGCTGCACGAATTGTCGGCGCAGCAGGGCTGCCCGGCCGCGGTGCCACAGGCCTGGCACGTGTACATGGAACCTGCCGACGAGAACTGACAGCGCGTGCCCGGGGCGGTGCACTGGCTGTTCCCGCAGCAGGGCTCGCCCGGACCGCCACAGGCGCCGCAGGCGCCGTTCTGACAGACGCCGCCGTTGGTGATGGTGCTGCTGAGACTGCAGTCGGTGCCGGCGCCCACGCAGCGGTTCGAGACGCAGCATCCTCCGCCCTCGCAC
>Ga0070679_100005426_pt1 | contig 11819 bp, 7 predicted proteins | sample KBSC63BmetaG_FD_65652 | JGI IMG/M metagenome (GOLD analysis project Ga0070679, IMG submission 65652) | Corn rhizosphere microbial communities from Kellogg Biological Station, Michigan, USA - KBS C6-3B metaG | ecosystem: Host-associated > Plants > Roots > Rhizosphere | place: USA: Michigan... | reverse complement strand
CATCGCGATCAGAATGCTTCTCATCGCGGCTATGGTATCCAACATCCGATGTCCGAACGGCTGCATCTGCCGGTGGTGGAAGCCCAGGCGCCGCAAGATCCGAATGCGCCGCGCCGCCGCCACCCCGCGTGGATCAAGGCGACGCTGCCGACCAAGCCGGCGTTCTTCGAGCTCCGCGGCATGGTCAAGGAGCTGAAGCTCCACACGGTCTGCGAGAGCGCGAGCTGCCCGAACATCGGCGAGTGCTGGACCCGCAAGGCGCTCACGATCATGATCCTCGGCGACATCTGCACCCGGTCCTGCCGGTTCTGCGATGTCACGACCGGGCGGCCCCTGCCCGCCGACCCCGACGAGCCGCGTCGCGTCGCCGAGATGCTCGGCCGGCTCGGTCTCGAGCACACCGTGATCACGTGCGTCGATCGCGATGACCTCGCCGACTTCGGCGCGAACCACTGGGCCGAGACGATCCGCCGGGTCAAGGAAGCGTGCCCGGCGATGACGCTCGAGGTCCTCGCCGGTGACTTCAAGGGCAACACCGACCTCGTCGACATCGTCCTCGATGCCGACCCCGACGTGTTCGCGCACAACCTCGAGACCGTGCCGCGGCTGTCGCGCCAGGTCCGGGTCCAGGCGAGCTATCCGCGCAGCTACAAGATCCTGGAGCACGCGCGCAAGCGCGGCGCGGTGACGAAGACCGGCCTGATGCTGGGCCTCGGCGAGACGATCGAGGAGGTCCAGGCGGTGCTCGTCGAGCTCGCAGGGCTCGGCGTCGATATCGTGACGCTCGGCCAGTACCTCGCGCCGTCGAAGCAGCACCTCGCGATCGAGCGCTACGTCCATCCCGACGAGTTCGCCGCGCTCGAGCAGTTCGCGCGCGAAGCCGGCATCACGCACGTCGTCGCGGGTCCGCTCGTGCGGTCGAGCTACCACGCCGATGGCCAGGCCGCGCTCGTCCGCTCGCTGCGCGCCGCTAAGTGACGAGGTCGTAGATCAGCTTCGCGATCAGCGCCGAGCTGACCGCGAGCACCATGATGCGGACGATCTTCGCGCCGCCCTTGATCGCGAGCCGCGTTCCGACGATGCCGCCGACGAGCTGACCGACCGCCATCGGCAGCGCGACCTGCCACAGGATCGTGCCGCGCCACGCGAAGATCGCGACCGCCGCGAGGTTCGACGCGAAGTTCACGATCTTCGCATCCGCCGTCGCGTTCAACAGGCTCCGCCCACACAGCGAGACGAACCCGACGATCAGGAACGTGCCGGTGCCGGGGCCGAAGAACCCGTCGTACGCACCGATCACGAACGCGAGGATCGCTGCGAGGTGGCGGTGCCTCGGCGTGTCGTCATCGAGATCGCGGTTCGGCTTCTTCACCACCAGCACGACCGCCGCGAGGATCAGCATCGCGATCACCACCGGCCGCAGCGCGTCCTTCGAGATCCCGAGCACGAGGTTCGCGCCGACGAGCGAGCCGCAGAATCCGAGCGGGAACGCGAACAGCGCCTGCTTGCGATCGATCCGGCCCGCGCGCCAGAACGCGACCGACGCAGAGCCCGAGCCCCACATGCTCGCCCCCTTGTTCGTGCCGAGCGCGAGCTGCGGCGGGATCCCGGCTGCGAGCAGCGATGGCAACGTGATCAACCCTCCGCCGCCGGCGATCGCATCGACGGTGCCGGCGAAGAACGCGGCGAACGCGAGCGCGATGATCGTCGAGACGGGCAACAACGGGCTCACGCTAACAGAATTCGCTCGCACCTCGCGCGCCCGCTAAGCTTTCAAGATGGAAGTCACCGTCGTCGGCGCCGGCGTGATCGGACTGTCGACCGCGCTCGCCTGCGAGGAACAAGGCCACACCGTGCGGATCGTCGCCGCCGCCGCGCGCGCGCAGATCACGTCGTGGGTCGCGGGCGCCGTGTGGTTCCCGTATCGCACCGGCCCGGCGGCGAAGGTCGCGGCGTGGTCCGCCCGGACCCGCGCGTGGCTCGAGCAGCTCGCGCGCACGACGCCCGAGGCCGGCGTCGACATCCTCACCGGCTACGAGATCACGCCCGATAACGCGCCGCCGTGGTGGCGCGATGCGTGCCCGATCGAGTGGGTCAACGCGCCCGTGGTCGGCAAGCCGGGCTGCTGGACGTTCGTCGCGCCGCGTTGCGAGCCCGCGCTGTTCGTGCCGTGGCTCGAGCGCAGGTTGCGCGTGACGATCGAGCATCGCGTCGTCACCGACCTCGCGAGCGAGCCCGGCGATGTCGTGATCAACTGCACCGGGCTCGGCGCGCGCACGCTGTGCCACGATCTCGAGGTCCAGCCGATCCAGGGCCAGATCCTGATCTGCGCGCCCGGTGGGGTCGATCTCTCGACGACGATCACCGACGACCGCGATCCAGATCAGATCTTCTACGTGATCCCGCGCCGCGACGAGCTCGTCGTCGGCGGCATCGCGCGCGAGTGGCCGACCACGGAGCCTCCGCCGGTCGACGATGCGATCACCGAGCGGATCCTGCGCCAGGCTGCCGCGCTCGGCCTGCCGATCGGCGAGATCCGGCGGATCCATACCGGCCTGCGCCCGTATCGCGCGGCGGTCCGGCTCGAGCGCGATCCCGATGATCCGCGAATCATCCACAACTACGGCCATGGCGGCGCCGGCTTCACGATGTGCCGCGGCTGCGCCGAGGATGTCGTCGCGCTGATCTAGAATTTCACGACGCCGCCGACGTACAGGCCGATGGCGGTCGCACCGATCAGCAGCAGCACCGCGATCGCGATCAGGAGTGCGCGCGGTATCGGCTGCGACTGGCGCTCGCGCATCCCCTTGCCGACGACGGGAGGCGACGACAGCCGCTCGTCGGACTTCGTATCGCGGGTCGAGGTCGCGCCCTCTGGAATCGTGTCGGGCGGCGGCGCGCTCTTGATCGGCGCGGGCGTCTTCTCCACCGGCGCCACGCCGCGCGTCGTCGCGTCCTTCGCCTTCGCCCTCGCCGCGGCTTCCTCGCGGACCATCAGTGTCGTCGGATCGTCGTCCTCGCCGCGCCGGCCTTTCGTGCTCTCGACGACGAGCTGCTGTTCCTTCAGCGCCTTCGCCTTTGCCGGAATCTTGTCGTCGATCGCGGTCGTCTCGTTCGTGTCGGCGAACGAGGCGACATGCGGCGGCGGCACGTACGGGCGCGCACCACCGCGCGGCTCGTGCATCCGGACCGGCGCCTTGTCGTGCGGCGTCTCGTCCATCGCGAGCACCGCCGGGTGAACGAGGCCCTGGGTCAGACAGCGATCCCACGCCTCGCGCAGCGCCTGCTCGGCCTCGGACGCGTCCTTGAAGCGCTTCGTATCGCTCGGCTGTAGCGCCGTCATCGCGACCGTCGACAGCGGCTCGGGGATCGAGGGATCGTGCCTGGTCGGCGGCGGCGCGTTGCCCTGGACGACGTAGCTGTTCGTCGTCTTCGTATCCGGGCCCTCGTACGGGATCCGCCCCGACATCAGCTCGTACATCACGGCGCCCCACGCGAACACGTCGGCTTGCGGCGTGTAGCGACCCTCGCGGATCGCCTCGGGCGGCGAGTAGCCGGGCGTGCCCATGAAGATGCCGACCTGGGTAAGGTCGCTATCGGGCAGCCGCGCGATGCCGAAATCGGCGAGCTTCCACCGGTTGTCGCCGGCGTGCAGCACGTTCGCCGGCTTGACGTCGCGGTGGACGATCCGCTGGCGGTGCGCGAACGACAGCGCCGATGACAGGTCGAGCCCGATCTGGACGCAGCGCGCGAGTGGCAGGCGCACGCGATCGAGCCGATCCGCGAGCGACTCGCCTGGGAGGTACTCGAGCACCATGAACGGCGCCCCCGAGTCCTCGTCGACGCCGACATCGAAGATCGTCACGATCGCCGGATGGGACATCTTCGCGGCGGCCTTCGCCTCGCGCTGGAACCGCTCGAGGAACGCCGCCTTGACCCGGCGTCCCTGCTGCTGCGGCGACATGATCGTCTTGACCGCGACGACGCGGTCGAGCAGCGGATCGCGCGCCTTGTACACGACGCCCATCGCGCCCTTGCCGATGGTCTTGATGACCTCGTAACGGCCGATCGCCTTTCGGCCCTCTTCACCCGAAAGTGATAGGCCCGGCGGCGCCTCTGCGCGTGCCCGCGTATTGGTACGCGGGCGAGACTGGACGTCTTCAGCCATCGAACCCGGGAAAAGTCTAACACGGGCGTGGCGATCACCGTAGTTATGGCTACTTCTGCGCCCCGCGAACCTGTCCCGAAATCCTGGTGCCGGCCGCTACCGATGCCGTGACGAAGGCGTTTCCGCCGATCACCGCTCCCTGCCCGATCACGGTCTGGCCCCCGAGGATCGTCGCGTTCGCGTAGATCACGACGTCGTCCTCGAGGGTCGGATGGCGGCGCAGGCCCGGTTCGGGGCGGGCCTCGCCCTGGGGCACGCTGAGCGCCCCGAGGGTCACGCCCTGGTAGATCCGCACGCGCTTGCCGATCAGCGTGGTCTCGCCGATCACGACGCCGGTGCCGTGGTCGATGAAGAACGACTCGCCGATCTCGGCCCCGGGGTGGATATCGATGCCCGTCCGGCGGTGCGCGAGCTCCGTCATCATCCGCGGGATGATCGCGCTGCCCTCCTGGAGCAGCGCGTGCGCGATCCGGTAGACCGAGATCGCGTACGTGCCCGGGTAGGTCAACAGGATCTCGTCGATGCCGGTGGCGGCCGGATCGCTCTCGTACGCGGCGCGCAGGTCGAGTCGGACCGCGCGGCGCAGCGCCGGCAGCTTCGCGATGAAGCGGTCCGTGATCACGCGCGCCTTCTGCGTGCAATCGGCGCACTTCAGCTCGTTCGTGCCGAGCAGCTGCTGCCGCTTGTGATGGTTCGCGCGATAGACCTGCTCGTGGAGCGCGGCTCGCAGCTCGTCGATCCGGCTCCGCACGAGCGCGCGGACATCGCCGCGATCGCTGCGTGGCACGTCGGGCCCCGTGTAACCGGGGAACAGGAGCTCGCGCGCGAGCTCGACCGCGTACTCGACGCCGAGCTCGCTCGGCAGCTCGTAGCTGCCGATGTGCTGCATCTCGGCCGCAGCCGGGTCGAAGTACGCCTCGACGAGCTCGTCGGCGATCCCGTCCAGCGGATCGGCCACGGACTCACCAGTCACGTGGAGGGCTCGGCGTTCGGTCGACATGCGCTTAACCAGTAGCATGCCCACCTCGGAGGCGGGCTCACAGTCCTACTTGGGCTGCGGGGTCACACGCAGGTACGGCTTCAGGGTCTTCCAGCCGGCCGGGAACAGCGCCTTGGCCTCCTCGTCCTTGATCGACGGGACGATGATCACGTCCTGACCCTGCTTCCAGTCGACCGGCGTCGCGACCTTGTGCTTCGCGGTGAGCTGGAGCGAATCGATCACGCGGAGCAGCTCGTCGAAGTTACGGCCCGTGCTCGCCGGGTACGTGAGCGACAACTTGAGCTTCTTGTCGGGGCCGATCACGAACACCGAGCGGACCGTCGCGGTGTCGCTCGCGTTCGGATGGATCATCCCGTAGAGGTTCGCGACCTTCTTGTCGTGATCCGCGATCAACGCGAAGTTGAGCGCGTGGCCCTGGGTCTCCTTGATGTCGTTCGCCCACTCCTTGTGGGAGCCGAGCGGGTCGACCGACAGGCCGAGGACCTTGACCCCGCGCTTGTCGAACTCCGGCTTCAGCGCGGACAGGCGGCCGAGCTCGGTCGTGCACACCGGCGTGAAGTCCTTCGGGTGCGAGAACAGCACCGCCCAGCTGTTGCCGAGCCAGTTGTGGAAATCGATCGTGCCTTCGGTGGTCTCCGCCGTGAAGTTCGGGACCTCGTCGCCAAGTTGCAGTGCCATGGATGATCTCTCCGGGTGCGTTGAGTTCCTGCCGTTATAGCGGATAGCCATCCGCTCGACAAGGGCTACTCGTCTGCCATCTCGGTGCGCGGAGACCGAGGCACGGGCGCGGGAGCATCGTTGATCTTCGCGATCACCGTATCGAGCTTCTGCTCGGGGATGGTGACCCGGGTCGGCATCCCCCCGCCGAGCTCGAACAGCGCGACGAAATCCCAGCCGGACTCGAACGGCGCCGCGATCGTCAGCATCCCGGAGTCGCGCACGATCGACACCGCGGCCTTCTTCTGGCCGGCGAGCAGGAGGTCGGTCTTGTCGAACTGTCCCGACGAGCCCTGGGTATCGACCACCGCGACCCGGCCGCGGATCGTGTAGCGCTGGGACAGCATCTGGGTCGCGGCGTCACGCCGCTCGAACTCGGCAGCGGCGTCGCGGATCACGTCGTCGTGGACGCCCTTCTTCATGCCCTCGACGAGGAACTGGACGACCGCGCGCTTCAGCTGATCGTCGCGAAACTTCGCGCGCAGCGCTCGATCGATCCGGACCGCGGTCGGGCCCGGCGTGCCGATCCGGGTGTCGACCGCACGCGCGTCGGCATCGGCGCCGCGATACGGCTCCACGCCGCCGAGGATCCACTTCGCCGCCGCGTACAGCCCGTCGAGATCGACGTGGGTGAGGATGCAATCGATCGGTCCGGTCGTGCGCACCAGCTCGGGCGTGACCATCTCGGGGCACGCGCCGTGCTCGGCCTTCGTCGCGAGCACGAACCGCGGATCATTCGCGAACGCGACGTGCTTCTCGTGATCGTGATGATCGACCCACGCCGCGAGTCGATCGCCGAGCGCGGTGAGGAACGGTTGGGTCGTCTGCTCGAACGAGATGCTCGTCCCGACCGTCGCCGCGAACGCGATGTCGAGCACGACGACGCGGCCCTCGAGTGCCCCCGGCTTGGGGAGCAGGCGCGGCGATCCGAACATCAACTGCGGGAGGTGCACGACCGACGAATCTTACGGTGCTACTTCGGACAGTGCATCACGACGCTCCAGCCATCGTGCAGATAGATCTGGCGCACCGTGCCGCGATCGCCGCATTGTTCGCCACCCGGGTTGATGAGGCAGAGCGAGCGCTCGCCGCCATCCGCGACCAGCGCGCTGCGCCGGCCGGGCGCGACCTCGCCGAGCTGCTTGCCGTCGATCCACACGGTCACCGGATCGTGGCAGCCGCTGTTGTCGACGAAGAACGTCGTGCGCGGCTTCGCGCGCGGTGCGGTGCGCGGGGGGATGACATCTGGTTTGTCCTCCTCGATCACGTGATAGCGCTGGGGATCCGCGAGCGCGGCGGCGAGCAAGCGCTCGGAGCAGCCGACCGTCCGGAGCTCTGGCGTGACGCCGCGGCCGAGCTCGGCGCGCAGCTCGCCGGCATCCGCGAGCGCGAGCCGGAATGAATGCTTCGCGGTCGCGACCGCGAGCCGCGCGTTCGGCAACAGTCCTGCGGTGAGCCCGAGCTCGTCGGCGCGGACGATCCTCTTGAACGACGCCTCGAGATCGCTGCCGAGCCGCTCGTAGGTCGCGTGCGCCTTCGCCGCGGCTGCCCACGCCGGCGCGACGACATCGACGGGACAGCTCGTGATCCGCGGCGCATCCTTCGGCTTCGCAGGCGCCATCGGGCCCTTCCCGACCGCGCCGAGCATCGCGATGATCTGCTTCTGATATGCGCCGCGCGCGTTCGCCATCGCCTCGCCGAGGCGCGCGTACTCCGCGAGCTCGGCCGCGAGGTCCTCGGTGTCGCCCCATGGCCGCACGAGCATCGGCTGCCACGCGAGCGCGACCGGCTGATTCGCATCGAGTGCGGACAGCGCGGCCTGGGCCGCGGGCAAGCTCGGCGCGGCACGCAGGTCGGCGCGCGCGGCCGCCGGATCTCCCGCGAGCGCGTGCGCGAGCCCCGCGAGGTAGTGGAGCACCGGATCGTCGGGCCAGTACGCGAGTGCGGGCGCGACCTGCGCGAGCGCCGCCGCGCCATCCTTGCGCGCGACCTCGGCGGCAGCGACCGCGCGCCGGGTCTCGAGCAGGCGCGGTGCTTCGCGCGCGGCTTTGCGCAGGTACCAGGCCGCGTCATCCGCGCGATGCTGCGCGAGCGCGATCACCCCGAGGTCGTGCTCGGCCGCGGCGGCGTCGGCGGTGAACTTCTGGAGGTTCGTGAACATCCGGTTCGCGTCCGCGAGCTTGCCGGCGTCCATCTCGGCCTGCGCGATCGCGAAGCCGGGGGCCGACGACTCCGGCGCGAGCTTCGCCGCCTTGCCGTACCAGGCGATCGCCTGATCGAGGTCGTGGTGGTGGCGATACGCATCGCCGACCCGCAGCGCGACCGCGAGCTCGCCGGGGCGTGCGGTCGCGACGGCCTCGAGCGCCGCGATCGCCTTCGGCCAGTCGCCAAGTGCGGCATAGCCCGCTGCCAGATCGCTGCGCGTGTCGAGATCGTCGGGCGCGCGCCGCGCGATCGCCTCGAGCTCGGTGACGAGCTTGCGAGTGTCGCTGCGCGCGGCGTGGATCAGCACGAGCACGCGCCGGGCGACGAGGTCGTCGGGGCGGTGCGCGGTGACCTGCTCGAGCTGGCGCTCTGCCCCCTTCGCATCGCCGAGCTGCCACAGCGCCTCGCCGAGCTTCTCGCGCGCGTCGAGATCCCACGGTTGCTTCGCGACGAGCCGGAGGAATAGCTCGAGCGCCGGCTCCCACTTGCCGGCGGCGGCGGTCGCCATCGCAGCCGCGCGTAGCGCGGTGGCGTCGTCGGGCGCGAGGTCGGCGGCGTAGTTGAACTTCGCGGCGGCCTTCGCGGTCATCTTCGGATCGTTCGGCGCCTGGCGCTGGTAGAGCTCGCCGAGCACGCGCTGCGCTTCGCCGAGCTTGGGATCGAGGAACACCGCGCGCTCGAGGTCGTGCTCGGCGCTCTTGAAGTCCGGCGTCCCGCCGATCGCCCCGGTCAGATAGCCCAGGCCACGGCCGAGCATGAACACCGGATAGATATCCTTCGCGAGCCCGCGATCGAGCTTGATCGTCTGGACCTCGTCTCCCCCGGGGCCGGGCGCAGGTCCCGGCCCCTCCATCTTGGGCGTGGCCGGCGCGACCTTCGCCTGCTGCCAGGCATCGGCCAGCACGCCGCCGAGGATCGCGTGATAGCCGGGCATCGCGCCCTGGCGCTTCGCATCGCCGACGACGGTCGCGTGGCCGTTGTCGATCTTCCAGATCAGCACGGCGAGCCGGAGGTCCTCGCCGATCTTGTCGAACCAGCCCGTGATCACGTACTGCGCGTGAGCGCGCGCGCCGAACGCGGCGACCGTATCGGCCTCGGCCGGCACGGCCTCGCCGCTCACCCACAGCGGGGAGTTCGCGAGGTCGAGCCCGAACGCCGCCTGGGTCTTCATCGCGATCTCGAACGGCGCCTCGGCGACCAGCCACTCGAACGACTTGCCGTTCGGCACGTGGTTCTCGAACGGCGTCACCGCGACGACGGCGGGGCCAGATGTCCAGTCGGGCACGCTCGGCGCGAGGTTGACGTCCGCGCGTGTCGTACCCGCAGCACACAGCGTCGCGATGACGACGACGTGCCACCGGGCCGCGAACCTCATAGACTCGATCATACCGTGGTTCCCCCCGACCGCCCGCTGCCGCCCGCGAGCCTACCGGCGGTGCGCGTGCGCCGCGCGCGCCGGCTCAAGCGGTTCTCGGTGCTCCGGCTGGTCTTCCTGCTGGTGATCTACGGGCTCTCGTTCGCGGCCGCGACCGCGTACTTCGTCGTCGATACGATCAACCAGGACCTGCCGCAGGATCTGACCCAGCTCCTCGACTACCGGCCGTATCGCAAGTCGGTCGTGCTCGCGAGCGATGGCGACGAGGTCGGCACGTTCTCGATCGAGAACCGCCAGATCGTACCGCTCGAGCGGATGCCGTCGCACGTGCCGGCCGCGTTCCTGTCCGCCGAGGATCGCCGGTTCTACCAGCACCCCGGCTTCGATCCGCTCGGCATCGTCCGCGCCGCGATCCGCAACTGGCGGTCGTCGGGCGCGATCAAGCAAGGCGGATCGACGATCACCCAGCAGATCATCAAGCAGACGCTGCTGTCGGGCGAAGAAGGCGACCTCGAGGACACCGGCATGACGCCGGAGCAGATCAAGGCGACCAAGAAGCTCCAGAAGTACAAGCGCAAGATGAAGGAGGTCGTGCTCGCGGTCCGCCTCGAGCGCGAGCTGACGAAGGCGGAGATCCTGTCGATCTATCTCAACCACGTCTATCTCGGCCACGGCGCCTACGGCGTCGGCGCGGCCGCCGAGGCGTACTTCGGCAAGGAGGTCGACGACCTCACGATCGCGGAGGCCGCGATGCTCGCCGGGCTCGTCGCGTCACCATCGAAGTACGCGCCGACGCACGACATCAAGCTCGCGCGCGATCGCCAGCGCTACGTGCTCGGTCACATGCGCGACGATCACTACATCTCCGATAGCGAGTATCAGTCCGCGCTCGACGAACCGATCGGCCTCGTCGATCAGAGCGACCTCAACCATCTCGCTTCGCCGTACTTCGTCGAGTACATCCGCCAGCTCGCGACGAAGCGCTATGGCAACAACGAGCTGTTCAAGGGCGGCCTGAAGTTCTATTCGACGCTCGATCGCAGCGTCCAGGCCGCCGCCGAAGCGGCGCTCCGCCACGGCCTCGAGGCGCTCGATCGCAAGCTCGGCGTACGCGGCCCGATCGGGACGGTGCCGCTCGCGCAGCGCGGCGCGTGGACCGGCGGACCGGCGCATCCACTGACCGGCGCGTCCGATGACACCAGCGCGCTCGCCGATCAGCTACTGCCCGAGCAGCGCTACGGCGCGATGGTCGTCGAGCTCAAGCCGAGCGGGATCACGCTCGACCTCGGGCCGAAGCGGCTCGCGCTCGATCCCGCCGATGCGAAGGACGTGATCGCGTGGCGCGGCAAGAAGAACGAGCAGGTCCGGCTCGGCGACCTGCTCGCCGTCCGGCTGTCTCCCGACGGCAGCGCGGCGACGCTCGCCCAGCGGCCAGCGCTCCAGGGATCGGTGATCGTGATGGACCCGCACACCGGCCGCGTGCTCGCGCTCGTCGGTGGCTACGACTGGACCGCGTCGCAGTTCGATCGCGCAACGCAGGCGCATCGCCAGGTCGGCTCGTCGATCAAGCCGTTCATCTACTCGGCGTTCCTCGAGAGCGGCCGCACGCCCGTCGAGCACATGCACGACGGCCCGTTCTCGGTCCAGACCGCGACCGGCACGTGGACGCCGGCGAACTACGACAACAAGTACCTCGGTGACGTCACGCTGATGACCGCGCTCGCGTACTCGCTCAACACGATCAGCGTGCAGATCGCGGTGCAGGTCGGCATCGATCGGATCATCGAGATCATGCGTGGCTTCGGGATCACGTCGCCGATCCCGCGCCACATCTCGATCTCGCTCGGCACGCCGGACCTCACGCCGCTCGAGGTCGCGACCGGCTACGCCGGCATCGCGAATGGCGGGCGGCGTGTGACGCCGCGGTTCTACGACCTCGTCACCGACTCGACCGGCAAGGTCATCGACGATCTGCGCAAGCAGCAGATGGGCCCGCAGATCATCTCGCCCGAGGTCGACTACGTGCTGATCAACCTGATGAAGGGCGTCGTCCAGCGCGGCACCGCACAGTGGGCAAAGGGCCTCGGCCGCCCCGTCGCCGGCAAGACCGGCACGTCGGCGAACTACAAGGACGTCTGGTTCAACGGCTTCACGACCGACCTCCTGTGCTCGGTGTGGATCGGCCGCGACGACTCGACGCCGATCGGCGACAAGATCACCGGCGGTGGCGTCGCGGTGCCGATCTGGCTCGAGGTCATGCAGAAGGCGCATCCGCCGACGAAGGTCCGCGACTGGCAGCCGCCGGCGAACATCACGTTCGCGCGGGTCGAGCCGTGGGGCGGCGATCCGGCGTC
>Ga0070679_100005423_pt1 | contig 11820 bp, 8 predicted proteins | sample KBSC63BmetaG_FD_65652 | JGI IMG/M metagenome (GOLD analysis project Ga0070679, IMG submission 65652) | Corn rhizosphere microbial communities from Kellogg Biological Station, Michigan, USA - KBS C6-3B metaG | ecosystem: Host-associated > Plants > Roots > Rhizosphere | place: USA: Michigan... | reverse complement strand
GCAAATGATGCGGGTAGGAACGATCCAACCTGTCCATGAAAAACGGCACCCAGGTTGCGCCGCCTTCGAGAAATCCCACTCGCAGCTTGGGAAAGCGGTCGAAAATTCCATAGGCCAGCATCGCCGCCGCTTGTGACATGATGCCGAAGGGATGGCCGAGCGCGTGCACCGGGTAGTAAACGCCGACGCTGTCCATGCCGAGATGATGCAGCGCGCCGACGTGCACGGCGAGCGGTACGTTGAGCTTTTCCGCTTCCTCGTAAATCGGCCAGTAGATCTTTGCGCCGAAGTGGCCTTTGATGCCTTCGCCGTTGGACGGCAGCATGGCGGCGACCATGCCCAGCTCTTTCACCGCGCGGCGCAGTTCTTCGACCGCCGCATCCGCGTCCTGGATCGGGATCAGCGCCACGCCTTTGATGCGCGGTGTGACCTGGGTGAATTTTTCGTAGAGCCAGTTGTTGTAGGCGCGACAGGCGGCGATGGCCCAGTCTTCGGCGATGATGCGCCCGACAGCGAGACCGGCGGTCGGATAGACAGCGGTCCAGGCGATTTCCGTTTCGTCGAGAAAACCGAGCCACTCCTTCGGTCCGACAGTCCCGGTACGCGAGCGCTTCTCGCCACCTTCGAGGAAGTGAAAGTGAATGTGATCGAAGGCAGGGAATACCTGGGTGCGATTGCCCGGCGGCATGAACCGGGAAATCTCGTCCATGCAAGGCCGGTCGTTGACGTGGCCGTCGGCGTCGATGATCCGCATGCGCATTTCTTCCTTTCGCGCGATCCCTCACGGCTATAACAAGCCCGCTTCGCGCATGTCAACGATGTGCGCGCGCCGAGTTTCCGAGCTGCCGATCCTGCTGCGCTTCACGCAATTCAAAGTGTTTCAAACCTTTCATAGGCTCCACTTCACCGCGGTGGCAGCGCGCCACCGGATGTAGTAGTTTCGTGCCTGATCTGGATCCACGACAAAGCTTGCGAATGGAATCCGACCAAGGAGAACGAATGATGGCGATCAGACTCTGGTTCGTGGCGGCCTTGGCAGTGATCCTGGTGACCGCGGCGCCGGTTCGCGCGCAGGAATTTCTCAAGGATAAGACGCTCACCTTTATCGTCGGCTACTCGCCGGGCGGCACCTACGATCAATACGCTCGGCTCATCGCACGGCACATTGGCAAGCACGTAACCGGCAACCCGGCGCGAGTCGTCGAAAACATGCCCGGCGCCGGCGGCATCATCGCTGCGAATCATCTTTACAACCGAGTGAAACCCGACGGCCTCACCATCGGCGCCTGGGCGTCGCCGCTGATCCTGCAGCAGATCATGGGCAACGAGGCGACCAAATTCGACGGGCGCAAGGTCGGCTGGATCGGCGTTCCCGCTCCCTACAACACGGTCTGCCAGTTCAACCGCGAGAGCGGCATCAAAACCGTCGACGACTGGTTCGCTTCCAAGCGGCCCATGAAGATCGCGTCCATCGGACCCGGAACGAGTCTCTCCGACGTGCCCAAGCTGCTCAAGGAAGCGCTCAATCTGCCGCTCGACATGGTCGAAGGTTATAAAGGCGGCGCCGAGGCGCGCCTGGCGGTGGAAGGCGGAGAGGTCGACGGTCTCTGCGCATCGTGGCAGGCGACCAAAGTGACCTGGCGCAGCCAGTTCGAATCGGGAAAAATCCACGTGGTCCTGCAGGCAACTCTCAAATCGCATCCCGACTTGAAAAAAGTTCCGCTGGTGATCAACTACGCCAAGACCGACGAAGCGCGCACTTTGCTGCGCGTGGCCGACAACGTGCACGTCTATCAGTTTCCTTTTTCCACCGCGCCGGGCACGCCGCCCGATCGGTTGAAAGTCCTGCAGGATGCATTTGTCAAAACTCTGCGCGATCCTGAGCTCCTCGCCGAAGCGAAGAAAGCCGATTTGGAAGTCGCGCCCATCGACGGTCCGACCACGGCGAAGACGTTCGCGGGTCTGTACGATCTGCCGGCGCCGCTGATCGCCAAGCTGAAGGACATCCTGATTCCGAAGCGATAAAAATCATGCCACTCATACGGAATCTTTTTCTGTGATGAAGAAAATCGTGGTCACCGGCGGCAGCGGGCGTTTGGGGCAATTTGTGATTCGCGATCTGCTCGCGCGTGGCTATCAGGTTTTGAGTCTCGACAAAGTACCGCCGCGGGAAAAAATCTGTCCGAGCTGGCTCGCCGATCTGCGCCAGTCGGGCGATCTTTTCGAAGCGCTCAAGAGCGCCTACGGCATCGTTCATCTCGGCGCTTATCAGGCGCCCAATCTCGCGCCGGACGCGGAAACTCTCAGCAACAACGTTTCGTCCACCTACAACGTGCTGCGCGCCGCAGCGGATTCCGGAGTCAAAAGGGTCGTGCTGGCGTCGAGCACGGCCGCTTTCGGGTTCATTTACGCGGCCAAGCTCTGGGCGCCGGATTACCTGCCGCTCGACGAACAGCATCCGTCCAACCCGCAGGATTCCTACGGCTTGTCCAAAGTGCTCGGCGAAAAAATCGCCGACTCGATCGTGTCGGTGAGCCGCGGCATGACGATCAGCAGCCTGCGTTTTCCCGGCGTCAATTTCGATCTCACCTACGAGAGCTTTCGCGACCGCTGGCGCAATCCGCCGGCGCGGGCGAACGGTTTTTGGACTTATATCGACGCGCGCGACGCGGCGACGACCTGCCGGCTGGCGCTGGAGGCAAAGTTCACCGGCCATGAAGTCTTCATCGCGTCGGCGCCGAACAACTGCATGATTCAGCCGACGCTGGAGCTGGTGAAAAAATACCTGCCCAAAGGAGCGAAGATCAAAAAAGTCGCGGGGACGCACTGGAGCTGCGTCGATTCGGCCAAGGCGCGGCGCGTGCTGGGTTTCAAGCCTGCGCACGTTTGGCAGGATTATATCGCCGCCGATTGAGCCCGCGTTGCGAATTTATTTTCGCTTGACGGCCGCCCTCCGGTTCCATTAGCTTGGCTCGCGCATTGAAGCCAACCCACGAGGAGGCGCGCCGATGACCCCACGGAGCTTGATCGCGATCCTGCTCGCCGCGTTGATGTTTTTCGCCGCGCGCGGCGGCTGGGCTCAGAGCAATTTCTACGAAGGCAAGACCATCCGCATCATCGTCGGCTTTTCGCCCGGCGGCGGCTACGACGCGCTGGCGCGCATGCTGTCGCGGCACATGCCCAAATATATTCCCGACCATCCATCCATTCTCGTCGAGAACATGACCGGTGCGGGAAGCTTGCTCGCTGCAAATCACATTTTCAAAGTCGCTAAACCCGACGGGCTCACCTTCGGCCACTTCAGCGGCGGTTTCGCCTACAGCCAACTGATGGGCCAGCCGGGGGTCGAGTTCGACATGCGAAAATTCGTTTTCGTCGGCGCCGTGGCGCGCGATGAAAGCGCCATCGCGCTCACCAAGGCAAGCGGCGTGAACAGCATGGATAAATGGTTCGTGGCGAAAACACCGCTGAAACTGGGCAGCACGGGACCGGGCGCGTTCGGCACGGACAACGTGGTCAAAGTCGTCAAGGCCGCGCTCAATCTGCCGATCCAGGTGATCTCCGGTTACAAAGGCACCGCCGACATGCGCATCGCTGCGGAAAGCGGCGAGATCGATGGCACGACTTGGGGTTGGGATTCCATGCGCGGCACCTGGCAGAAATCGCTCGAAAACGGCACGGTGGTCGTCGTGCTGCAGACGGTGCCCAAACCATTTCCCGATCTGCTCCATGTGCCGCTCGCCATCGACCTGGCCAAGAGCGCGGAAGCAAAACAGTTGATCGAATACGGCATTCACTATCCGAGCAAAATTACCAAGACACTCGCGCTGCCGCCGGGCACGCCGAACGACCGTGCGCAGATTCTCCAGAAAGCTCTGCAGGAAACCGTCAAAGACCCTGAGTTCATCGCCGAAGCGGACAAAGCCAAGATCGGGCTGGCGCCGGTAACCGCCGACGATATGCGCAAGACCGTCGAAGGCATTTTCAAACTCGACGCCGGTCTGGTGGCGAAGCTGAAGACGATTCTTTTTTAGCGTGATTTGAAAATTAAGAATGCTTCGACAAGCTCAGCATGAACGGAAATTTTATCGCAACGTAAATCTTATCTCCGTTTGTCCTGAGCTATGTCGAAGGACTCCGAGAGCATTTTCTAGGAGTGTGTTGAGCGGCTCATGAAGTTCGGCATTCACATCCTGCCCACGTACATGTCGAGCGACGGCACGCTCGGCGATTATTACCGCTGCATGTTCGAGCAGATCGCCGAGGTGGAAAAACTCGGCTTTCATCAGGCTTGGGTGACCGAGCATCACTTCAGCGGCTACGGCGGCACCTTGCCGCATCCGCCGACTTTTATCGCCGCGGCGGCGCAGCGCGCTTCGCGTATTCGCCTCGGGGTCGCGGTCGCCGTGCTGCCGTTGCACGATCCGTTGAAACTGGCCGAGTCCTACGCCATGGCCGACGTGATTTCCGACGGCCGTCTTGATTTTCGGCATCGCCAAAGGCAGCGAACCGGTCGAATATCGCAAGTTCGGCGCGCGCCAGGACGAAGCGGCAGCGCGCTTCAGCGAAAGCGCGGAGATCATTCGCCAGGCGTGGTCGGATGAGCCGATTCATTTTCACGGCGAGTTCTATCATTGCGAGAACATCAATGTGCTTCCCAAGCCGGCACAGCGGCCGCACCCGCCGATCTGGGTCGGCGCCACTCGCAACGAAGCGACTTTCAGTTGGGCGGGGAAGATGGATTACGACTTGATGACGGTTCCGTTTGTCCATCCAAGCCCTGGAGCGTTGCACGAGCTGGTGAAGATTTATCGTCGATCGCTCGCCGAAGCCGGCCACGATTTTGTCCGGCGCGACGTGCTGGGCAAGTTTCACATTTATGTATCCGACAGCTTCGAGCGCGGCCTGCGCGAAGCGGCGCCATTCATGAAAAATTACAGCGATCTCCACCACGCGGCCGATCCCGAGCGCAAGCTCACCGAGCGCGACATCGGCGCCGACATGGCGCGCGGTTTCATCGTCGTCGGCGATCCGGAGCGGTGCACCGACACCATCCGGCGCTGGCATGAAGAAGCCGGCATCACGACTTTCTCCGGCACTTTTCAATTCGGCGGCATGCCGCAGGAATTGGCGCTCAAGAATATTCGCCTGTTCGCCGAGCAAGTGATGCCGGCGTTAGAACACTTGTAACTCATCTTGAGCTTAGATCGGTATTTTCTTAGCAAGATTTGAAAACGCTTTTGGACTCCTTCGACAAGCTAAGAGCCTGGCCTGAGTCTATCGAAGGGACGAGCGGAGTTAAAACAGAAATCGCACAGAGAAATTCCGTTCATGCTGAGCCAGTCGAAACATTCTTGACGTTTCCAGTGTCTCATCCGATTGCGCAGGAATCATTTTTGTCTCCCAGCTCGCTTTCAACCTGAATGAAAATTCTCTTTCCTTTTTCCAAGCAGATCGCCTCTCTGGAACGGATCGAATTCAAACAGGGCGTCGCAGTGAAGCACGGTGCGCCTGTGCTGTTGCCCGATCGACCCTGGGAAAACGTGCTCGCTTATCTCTACGGTTCGGTGATTCGGACGACGATTTACCGCATGTGGTATCAGGCCGGCGGAGTTTACGTCGCCTACGCGCGCTCGCGCGACGGTATCAGTTGGGAAAAGCCGGAGTTGAATGTTTTCAGCGCGGCCGAACTTCGCGCCGGGCCGACGGTGGATGCGCCCGACGGCGGAGAAGCCTGCGCGAGCGGAGTACGGCCGGTTTCCCTGCAATCCAACGTAGTCTCCGACATGCACATGCCGAGCCTGGTTTACGAGCCTCGCGACCGGCGCCGGCCCTTCAAGCTTTTTGGTTTTACCGATCGCGGCTACTGCGCGGCGTTTTCCACGGACGGCATTCGCTTCGAACCGGCGCCGGAAAATCCGGTGCTGCCCTTGCTCAAGTTTCCTGCCAAGAACAATCGAAAGACCTGGTACAGCGATGTGGCGCCGGTGTTCAAGGACACGCGTATCAACAAATACGTGGGGCACGTAAAAACCTACGAGAGCGACGGCGAAGATCGGATCAGGAGGTGCGTCGGCTATTCAGAGAGTGAGGATTTTGTCCATTGGAGCGAGCCGGCAACAATCTGGGCGCCCGGCGCCGACGAAGACCGGCTAGCGCGGGAACGCGGTTTTCACTGGGCGGACTTTTATGGGCTCTGCGGTTTCAACTATGGCGACGGCTATCTTGGTTTACTCTGGCTTTTCTACATCGATCATGAGCTCGAGCACGGTACCCATCGCGGCAAAATCGAAGTTTTTCTCGCCGCCAGTGACGACGGCAAAAACTGGCGCAGGTTTGCCGACAAGCCGTTGATTCCGCTCGACGACGGCTCCTGGGACAGCGGCATGATCACTACCGCGACGCAGCCGCTGTTTCTGGACGACGAAATTCGCGTTTACTACGGCGGCGCGAATTTTGATCATGCCGCGGGCGAAAAAGATAATCCCTACGACGAGGAAAATCATCGTTTCAGCATCGGCTTCACGCGCCTGCGCAAGGACGGGTTTGTTTGCGCAACTTCTTCCGATGGAACGCTCACCACCACCGCGCTCGACTTTCATGCCGGTCGGATCAAGGTTAACGCCGATTGCCGCGGCGGCAGGATCGTCATCGACGTGCTCCAGTCCGGACGGGCGGCGGAAACTTTCACCCTCGCCGACGTCGACGCGCCCGAACAGATTTTTCGGATGTCGGTCAAAAGAAACGCCGGTCTTCAAATAAACATTCAAAATGCCAAGCTCTACTCGATCGAGATCGAATGATCGTGAGATTCTGTCGCGGCCTGCTAGGAACCGCGCGCACCGCATTGTATAAAAAATCTGCCGGACCTTGCGCGAAGACCAGCCGGCGCGCGAAAGGATTTTTATGTCTATTCATCCGCTGGCGGGTAAGCCTGCGCCCGCCGATGTCTTGATCGATGTCGATCGTCTCGAAAGAGCGTACTACGAAGGTAAGCCCGATCCGGCCCATCCCCAGGAACTCGTAAACTTCGGCACCAGCGGCCATCGCGGCAGCCCGCTCGATCGCACTCTCACCGAGGCGCACGTGCTGGCGATCAGCCAGGCGATTTGCGAGTACCGCGCGCGGAAAAATAACTCGGGGCTGCTCTTCATGGGCAAGGACACCCACGCGGTTTCCGGGCCGGCGCAGAGAAGCGCGCTCGAAGTGCTCGCCGCCAACGGCGTGGAAACGATCATTCAGCGCGGCGACGGCTTCACGCCGACGCCGTCGATCTCGCGCGCGATTCTCGTCTACAACCGCGGCAGAAAAAGCGGCTTTGCCGACGGCATCGTCATCACGCCGTCGCACAACCCGCCGGCCGACGGCGGCTTCAAATACAATCCACCCGAAGGCGGCCCGGCGGACACCGACATCACCGATTGGATTCAAGGACGTGCCAACGAGCTTTTGCGCGACAACAATCGCCCGGTAAAACGGATTAGCTACGAAGCCGCGCTGAACTCTTCGACTACCCACGAAGAAGATCTGCTCGGTCCTTACGTCGAAGATCTACCCGCTGTCATCGACATGAATGCGATTCGCTCGGCGCGGGTCAAGATCGGCGTCGATCCGCTCGGCGGCGCGGCGCTTGCGTACTGGCAAGCAATCGGCGAGCGCTACGGCCTCGATCTCACCGTCGTCAATGATAAAGTCGATCCGACCTTTCGTTTCATGACCTTGGACCACGACGGCAAAATCAGGATGGACTGCTCGAGCCCGTACGCGATGGCCGGGCTGGTGAATCTCAAAGATCGTTTCCAGATTGCGGTCGGCAACGACGCCGACTCCGACCGCCACGGCATCGTCACTCCGTCGCACGGCCTGATGAATCCGAATCATTATCTGGCGGCGGCGATTCATTACCTGCTGTCACAGCGTCCGCAGTGGAGCAAAGCGGCGGCGGTGGGCAAAACTCTGGTGAGCAGCTCGCTGATCGATCGGGTCGTCGAGCGGCTCGGACGAAAACTTTTCGAAGTGCCCGTTGGCTTCAAATGGTTTTCGCCGGGACTGTTCGACGGCACTATCTGCTTCGGCGGAGAGGAGAGCGCCGGCGCCAGCTTTCTCTGTCGCGACGGCACGGTTTGGACCACGGACAAAGACGGAATCATTCTCGCGCTCCTCGGTGCCGAGATGATCGCCACGACCGGTCAGGATCCAGGTGCTTGGTACGAAAAAATCGCCGGTGAACTGGGCCGGCCGTACTACGCGCGCATGGATCTACCGGCGACGGCGGCGCAGAAAAAAGCACTGAAATCGCTTCGACCGGAAACGATCGCCACGAAGGAGTTGGCCGGCGAGCCGATCGAAGCCAAGCTGACCCACGCGCCTGGCAACGGCGCCGACATCGGCGGCCTCAAAGTCGCAGCTCACAGCGGCTGGTTCGCCGTCCGGCCTTCGGGGACGGAAGATTTGTGTAAAATCTACGCGGAGAGCCTGCGCTCTGAGGCACATCTGCAACAAATACAGGATGAAGCGCTGCAGATTGCGCAGAAGGTGTTCGAGGCGGCGCGCTAGCCGCGCGCCGTGCAAGCGGTATCGAACGCCGATAGATTCTTAAGAACCCTTCGACGCGGCTCAGGGCAAACGGACTTCAGAGGCGGCAGTCAATTTCTAGTACTCCATCCTGTTCTAGTGATCGTCACCCATTGAAAGCACGGCTTGAACTCACTGCCGCGGTCTCGTATTTTACGGTTGCGTTGAAGGAGGCGGGATTCATGGTGCGCAACACTTTGCGTCTGAACAATTTTTTCAGGTTCGTGTCAGCGCTCGCGGTTCTGGTCCTGAGCGGCTGCGGCGCGTCCGACACTGGGCGAAACGATCGCGACAACAGCACTGCGCTCGTGCTCGGCGTAAAAAAAGAAGCGCCGCCCGCGCCGCCGGCCGGCGGTCCGCGTCCGAAGCTCACCACGCCGGCTTCTTACTACGAACCGGTGGGTCCGTTTTTCTTTTACGTCGAAACCTTGACCAGCACGGGGCCGAGCAAGTACGGCTACACGCCGACCCAGCCCTGCATTCAGAGCGGTGTGTTCAAGCGCGGCATGCGCATGGTCGTCCGCTTTGAGATTCTCGATACCAAAACCGCCAAACGCGTCACCGACAAAGACGGCGCCACGATCAAGCTAATTTTGCCGCACGGCGAAGAAATTCCCGGCCGCTGGACGATTCGCGGCTCGGTCGCGGCCATGCCGGACTCGGCCTGGATGTGGGACACGTCCTGGGATATTCCACCCGATTATCCGGTGGGCTCGCTCGATTACCGCATCGTCATCACGGCGAAGGATGGCCGCACGGCGACGTTCACGCCGCCGATTCAGAAGGCCGCCACGGCGGACAGCCGGGTGCGCATCATCGACTGATCTCTCACGCGAGAAAATCCACATGCGTGCGCTGCAGATCGCGATGCTCGCGCTGGCGCTTTGCGCCGGCGATCGTTCGTTGGCCGCGACGGATACTCCGCATTCCGCTGGTGCTAACGGCAATGGCACGTCAGCGGCGCTGAAGCTTCTCAAAGTCGAGCCGGTGAAAGGTCACAGCGGCGACTCATTTACAATCACCGCCGATGGTTTGACGGCCAATCAGCAGATCGAATTTTTCTGGAGCACGGTGGACGGGGCTTACGTCACCCGGGTCCTACCCGACAATCTCGAATACGACGAACGGCGTTACGATGAAAAGCGCATCGCCTTGGGCAGTGCGCAGGCGGATGCGCACGGTCGGGTAACCGCCAAATTCGTCGCGCCGGAGGATTTCGGCGAGGTGCACGATATCTATGCCGCTGCGGAGGGCAAAAACGTAGCGCGCGGCGGCTTTCGGATTTTGCGCAGCGCGACGATGACACCGGCAGAAGGACCGGTTGGGACGCCGATTACTGTTACGGTGAAGGGCATGAGCTGGCGCGGTTTCGAGCAGTTCATGGCGCTTCGTTACGACAATAAATATACCGGCGAGATTTCCGCGGTGACAACCCGCGGCACGGCGGTATTTCAAATCCGTGCCGCTGGCGCTCGGGGCAAGCACGTCGTCCAGCTCAACAACAGCACGGCTTCCGCCCCGGGCGCTTATCTCAATACCCAGCAGTCGCCGCAGGCATATATTTACGAACACCTCGACAACCGCCAGGAGTTTCGCTTCATCTTCAATGTAACCGACGATAAAGGGACAACCTCAGAGCAGATCGCCTGGCCGGATTCGCGCAGAGTCGCGCAGCTCACAGCCGACTCGCCGCGCACCACGCGCAGCATCGATGCACCGCTCGGCGCGGCAAAATTGCATCCGTCGGCGGGCGCGGTGGATTCCAGCGCAGTTCTCAGTGCCAGCGGCTTGCCGCCGAGTACGGAAGTCGGGATTTACTTTGTCACCGCGCGCGGCAATCGCATGACGCCGAGCGGCTGGAATCTCGACAGCGTGCCGCTTTCGACAGCGACGACCGGACCGAACGGATCGTTGAAGGCGGCGATCACGATCCCCGACGATCTCGGCGGCTGGCACATGATCAAGCTGGCCACCCACGATCGAGTTTTGCTGGAAACGCCTTACTACGTCGAACAAAGCCTGATTCAGGTCTCGCCGCGGCGGGTCAAAGTCGGCGAAGCTTTTACCATTCAGCTCAAGGGCGTCGGCTGGACCGAGCTCGACAACACGGTGGCAGTGACCTACGACAACGCGGCGATGGGTTATGCCTGTGGTTTCAACACCAACGGCGATGTGACGATCAACCTGCTGGCGAGCGGTTCTCCGGGCACCCATCTGATCGATATCTATCCGGCGATCTATCGCGGCAAGGATCGCGTGCCGTGGAACTACCAGACGCCGTTTCTGACTTACGCGGACGACTTTCCCGCGCTGGCGCACGGCTATCGTTTGCCCGCCTACCGACTCGCCGTCGAAGTGGTCGAGTAGCGATCCCAGTGGTGAAGTTTCAATCGACATCAGCCTCGGAAAGATTCCTCGCTTTGCTCGGAATGACGGCAATGCACATATGTCATCTCGAACGCAGTGAGAGATCTTTCCCAAACTGAACCCTACCGCCCAGCATTTCTCTGCAAAATTTGGAAAACGGTTTATAATGGCGCGGAAAAGACGCGGCGCGCGGATGTCTTGCTCTAGGACTTCTGTGGCGAAAAGCTCAATGACCGATCCGGCTTCCTCTTGCGATACAGCATTAAAAGATTTCCGCTGGTGGCAGCGCGGTATCATCTACCAGATCTATCCGCGCTCGTTCATGGACGCCAACGGCGACGGCATCGGCGACCTCGCCGGCATCCGCAGCCGGCTCGATTATCTCGAGTGGCTCGGGATCGACGCCATCTGGATTTCGCCGATCTATCCGTCGCCGATGGCGGACTTTGGTTACGACGTGAGCGACTACACGGACATCGATCCGATCTTCGGCACGCTCGCGGAGTTCGATGCCTTGATTGCCGACGTGCACGGGCGCGGCATGAAGCTGCTGCTCGACTACGTGCCCAACCATACCTCCGACCGCCATCCCTGGTTCATCGACTCGCATTCCGCGCGGACGAGCGAGAAACGCGACTGGTACATCTGGCGCGATCCGGCGCCGGACGGCGGGCCGCCCAACAACTGGCGCTCGAATTTCGGCGGCGGCGCGTGGGAGTGGGATGAAAAATCCGGGCAATATTACTATCACGCGTTTCTCAAGGAGCAGCCAGATCTCAACTGGCGCAACCCCGCAGTGCAGCGCGCGATGCTCGACGTGCTGCGCTTCTGGCTCGGGCGCGGCGTCGACGGTTTTCGCGTCGACGTGATGCATCACCT
>Ga0070679_100005421_pt1 | contig 11822 bp, 11 predicted proteins | sample KBSC63BmetaG_FD_65652 | JGI IMG/M metagenome (GOLD analysis project Ga0070679, IMG submission 65652) | Corn rhizosphere microbial communities from Kellogg Biological Station, Michigan, USA - KBS C6-3B metaG | ecosystem: Host-associated > Plants > Roots > Rhizosphere | place: USA: Michigan... | reverse complement strand
GGCCAACAAGACCGGCAGCTGGCGCACCGAGCGGCCCGTCTACGTCGACCTGCTGCCGCCGTGCAACAACGCGTGCCCGGCCGGCGAGAACGTGCAGCAGTGGCTGTACGCCGCCGAGGAGTCCGGCGACCGCTACGAACAGGCGTGGCGGCAGATCATGCTCGACAACCCGCTGCCCGCGGTGATGGGCCGGATCTGCTACCACCCGTGCGAGACCGAGTGCAACCGCGCACAGCTCGACGAGGCCGTCGGCATCAACTCGGTCGAGCGCTTTCTCGGCGACCTGGCGATCGAACGCGGCTGGAACGTCACCGTCGACGCGACCTATAGCGGCAAGCACGTACTCGTCATCGGTTCCGGTCCATCAGGGCTGTCCGCGGCGTACCACCTTCGCCGGCTCGGGCACGACGTCACGATCTACGACGCGGCCCCGCAGCCCGGCGGGATGATGCGTTACGGCATCCCGCGCTACCGGCTACCGCGCGAGGTGCTCGACGCGGAGATCCAGCGCATCGTCGACCTCGGCGTGCACATCGAGACCGACTACCCCGTCACCGACCTGCAGGGGGAGATCGACGCCGGAGGCTTCGACGCGGTGTTCCTGGCCGTCGGTGCGCAGGTCGGCCGGCGTGCCTACGTGCCCGCGGGAGAGGCGGCGCGAATCCTCGACGCCGTCACGCTGCTGCACTCCGTCGAAGAGGATGGGGTCGAGGACAGCGAGCAGCCGCTACTCGGTCGTCGCGTTGTCATCTACGGCGGGGGGAACACCGCCATGGACGCGGCGCGAACCGCAAAGCGGCTCGGCGCGACCGACGCGATCGTCGTGTATCGGCGCACCCGTGACCGGATGCCGGCGCATGACGAAGAGGTGCGCGACGCCGTCGACGAGGGCGTCGAGATGAAGTGGCTCAGCACGATCAAGCACGTCGACCCGGAAGCGCTGCTGATAGAGCGAATGGCGCTCGACGAAACCGGTTTCCCGCAGCCCACCGGTGAGTTCGAGCGCCTCGAGGCGGACTCGGTCGTGCTCGCGCTCGGGCAGGACACCGATCTGACGTTGCTCGAGGACGTGCCCGGTGTGGCAGTCGACGATGGCGTCGTCCAAGTCGACGGCGACATGATGACCGGCTGCCCGGGTGTCTTCGCTGGCGGGGACATGGTGCCGGCCGACCGCACCGCCACTGTTGCCGTCGGTCACGGCAAACGCGCCGCCCGACACATCGACGCGTGGCTGCGCGGCACCACTTGCACCATGCCGCCGAAGCACGCGCTCGCCGACTTCTCGAAGTTGCACACGCGGTTCTACTCCGAGGCTCCGCACGTCGTCCGGCCGCGGCTGGAGGCGGCACGTCGCACGTCTACCTTCGACGAGGTGACGCAGCCGCTCGGCGAGCAAACCGCGCTTTTCGAAGCGCGGCGTTGCATGTCGTGCGGCAACTGCTTCGAGTGCGACAACTGCTACGGCGTCTGCCCCGACGCAGCTGTGACCAAGCTCGGTGACGGACTTCGGTACGCGATCGACTACGACTACTGCAAAGGGTGCGGGATCTGCGCCGTGGAGTGCCCGGCCGGTGCAATCGAGATGACGCCCGAGACCATCTGACCGCGGTTACAGCCGCCGCCCAGCCACGAGCTTCGCGGCTGCGCGCCGCCAGCCGGAGTCGGAGCAACGGGTGTAATGCGTCCACGTGGCGCCCTGCAGGATCGCCATGCAGTCCGCGGCGCGTTCGGCGCCGACCAGACCGGAGCCGCCGAAGGTCGCATCCATCGCACGTACTGCGGCATCGACGTCGCCGGCGTAGTCGAGCACGGTGAGCTCATGGCTCCACTCGTGCACCGCCACGTCATACAGATAGCTCGCCGGGACGCCTGGCGCGATGTAGAGCATGTCGCGATACCAGTCGGCCGTCCCCCAGTGGCCGTACTTGTCGCTGACGATCCACATGGCGCCACCGGGGCGATAGCTGGGGATCCGCGCGATCGCGGCGTCGAGTGCGGCCCAGCCGGTCGGACCGGTCATGACGTCGCGGTGACGAGGATGAGGACGGGAGGTTCGGTGCCGCGGCAACGTGGACCGCGTGGCAGTGCTGTGTCGTGCCGGCCGGAGTGGATGCGTCGCGGTTCGGGAGCGCGGCCGCGCGTGCCGGTGCGCTGACGAGGGCGCCAGTTGCCGCACGACGTTGATGGCCGAGGTGATGGGCGTCGTCGCGACGCCGGACTCCGGCGGTTGCGGATCGGGGGTGCGAGTGGCGGCCGCGGCGGCGCCGGTCGTGACGACCAGCGCCAGCGTGAGGCCGATGACCACGGGGACACGGTGGTGAATCGGTGACATGGGGTTGCTCCTTGTCGCAACCCCTGGACGGGCTGGGTCAGCCAGGGACAGGTGAAATGTGGTCAGGAAGGGTCATGCAGATGCGGGGGCGGCGGGCGCACACTCCGCACCATGAGCGGGCGGATCGCCACAGAGCTGTCGTCGCAGTACGCGACGCTGCGACGCGCGCGCGATCCCAGGCGACGACTGCTGATCGCCACCCAGTTGCTCGATGCGTTGACAGAGCTGCAGCAGATCGTCAGCTCAGTGCGCGATGAAGCGGTCTTCGCGATGCGGTCGGCCGGCGCGAGTCATGCAGAGATCGCGCAGGCGGCCGGCATCAACCGCAGTCGCGCCGCGCAGCTCGCCCAGCGGACGAACGGCCGGCGCGGCAGCCGTTGAGCTCCGCCATCGGTGGCACCCCCTTTCTCTACATACAGGGGTGCTTTCGACATATGACACATTCGGTACATAGCGCCAAACGTGTGAATGTTGTATCTGCTGTGACTTCGGCTGTTCAGCCGCCTAGACGCCGCCGAGCGTCTTCGTCTGCGGGTAGACGGTCTTCCCATCCGCCAGCATCGCGACGAATTCGGCGATCCGGCGGGCTCGAGTCTCGGGGCGCTTGGCCTGGCTGATGCGGTACAGCACGGCGTACCGGTTCTGGCTGGTGAGGATGTCGAACATCGCCTGCGCCCGCGGTTGCGCCGCGAGGGCGGTCGCGAGGTCGTCCGGCACGGTGATCGACGCCGGACCGTCGTACGCCGCGCTCCACCGGCCGTCCGACCGGGCGCGCTCGATGTGCGCGAGGCCGGCGGCATGCATGCGTCCTTCTGCGATCAGCTTTTCCGCGATCTCGACGTTGCGTCGTGACCAGGGGCTGCGTGCGCGCCGTGGTGTGAAGCGTTGGAAGTACGTCGCCCCGTCGTTACGGCGCACCTGCCCGTCGATCCAGCCGAAGCACAGCGCCTCGACCAGCGCGTCGTCGTAGCTCAACCGCGTCGGCTTCGTCGTGCCCTTCTTCGCGATCGTGAGCCAGACGCCGTCCGGGTTGTCGTGATGGCGGGTCAACCACCGGCGCCAAGCGGCGGCGTCCGGGACCACGAGCTCGGGCAGCTCCTGCGGCACGGACGCCAGCCTGGCACCATCGCGGCATGCAGATCCAGGACCGTGTCGTCGTCGTCACCGGTGGTGGTGGCGGCATCGGAGCAGGGATGGCGAGAGCGTTCGCCGCCAATGGCGCGAGGGCCGTCGTCGTCGCCGACATCGACGAGTCCGCAGCGAGCGCCGTCGCATCGGAGATAGCGGCGAGCGGCAACACCGCGTCGTTCGCGATGCAGGTCGACGTCGGTGCGGAGTCCGACGTGCAGGCGCTGGTCCGGCGCACCGAGGACGAGTACGGCGGCATCGACTTGTTCTGCGCCAACGCCGGCATCATGGTCGCGGGCGGCATCGACGTTCCCGACGACGACTGGGACCGCATCTGGCGCGTCAACGTCAAGAGTCACCTCTACGCGGCACGCGCCGTGATCCCGGGCATGGTCGAGCGCGGTGGCGGCTACCTGCTGCACACGGCGTCGGCGGCCGGCCTGCTCACCCAGCTCGGGGCCGCGCCGTACGCCGTCACGAAGCACGCTGTTGTGGCGCTCGCGGAGTGGATCGCGATCACATACGGCGACCGCGGAATCAAGGTCTCGTGCCTGTGCCCGCAGGCCGTGGAGACCGCGATGACCGGGCCGCTGGGACGCGGTGAGCGACCCAGCGACAAGGGGTCGGCGGCCAGCGACGGGGTGCTGCAGCCGGCCGACGTCGCGGAGGTCGTCCTCGCTGCGCTGGCAGCCGAGCAGTTCCTCGTCCTGCCGCACGCGCAGGTAGCGACGTACGAACAGCGGCGTGCGGGGGACCGGGACCGGTGGCTGCGCGGCATGCAGCGGGCGCAAGCGGGGATGGCCGAGGCGCTGAGGCGCGCCGGGCGCGCGTAAGCCATTCCTGGCTGGTGAGAAACCCCGAAACCGGGGGTAGGTTCGGAACTGCTCAGCAGAGAGCGCCCTGTACACAGCCATCTCACGGGGAGCCGACGCTGATGAAACGCTGCCGGGCGTTCGTCGTCCCATCGTCGCCGGGACGGGTGTCATGACCTCCCCCGCTGCGGACCTGTCGCCGCTCCCGCGTTGCTGCCCGCGTCACTACGACTGGCGCACGCTGGCCGAGCACCTCGTGCAGGACTTTCCGGACGTGTCCGCCGGCGATGTGCTGCGCGAGCTCACCCGGGCGAAGAGCGCGGTCGCAAGCTTCGGTCTGGACGAGGAGGAGCAGCTCGGCGTGGGCGAGCTGATGGCCCGCCACCAGCTGCTGCTGCTCACCGGCGAGGTGCCGGACGCCGCCCGGCTCGACCCAGAGCGGCACGAGCGGGGAGCGAACGCGACCTAGCCTTGCAGGCGTGGAGGCGCAGGAGCGGCTGACGATCGACCAGCTCGCCGCGCGCACCGGGCTCACGGTGCGCAACATCCGCGCGCACGTCACGCGCGGCCTGATGCCGCCGCCGCACATGCAGGGGCGTACGGCGTTCTACGGCCCCGAGCACGTCGCGCGGCTGGAGCTCGTGACGGGTCTGCAGCACCAGGGCTTCAACCTCGCCGCGATCCGCAAGCTCGTCAGCGCACCGGCGGCGCCGTCGCCCGAGGAGACGGTCGCCTTCTACCGGACCGCGCTCGGTCCCTGGCTCACCGAGGCGCCGGAAGAGCACGACTACGGCGAGCTCGCCGCGCAGTTCGGCATCGCCCCGGATCCGGAGCTGGTACGCCGGCTCGCGCAGATGGGGCTGCTGGAGCCGCTCCCGAACGGCCGGGTGCGGGCGCTGAACCCGACGATCCTGCGGGTCGGCCGCGAGCTCGGCCGGATGGGGTTCGGCGTCGACCAGATGGTCGACGTGCTCACCGTGCTGCTGCGGCACAGCCGTGCGGTCGCCGACGCGTTCGTCGCGATGTTCGTCGACACGCACTGGGCGGCGTACGTCGCCGACGGGATGCCACCCGAGCGCCTGCCCGACCTGAGCCGGGTCATCGAGGCGCTGCAGCCGCTCGCGGCGCAGGCCGTCGTCGCGGCGTTCCAGCAGGAGATGGCGCAGGCGACGGGGCGCGCATTCGACCGCGAGGCGGCGGGGCTGGAAACTGTTGCCCGTAAGACTGCGAGGAGCGACCGGCCGCCCCCGGTTGACGCAGCCGGCTGACGGGAGGCTCCAGATGGCGCGAGTGGCGATCGTCACCGGCGGCGGATCAGGCATCGGTGAGGCGCTGTCGCGCGCGCTCGCGGCCCGCGGGGACACGGTCGTCGTCGCCGACATCGACGGTGCCGCGGCCGAGCGGGTCGCGGGTGACATCGGCGCGCGGGCGCGGGCCGTCAAGGTGGACGTTCGCGATGCAGCGGGCGTGCAGGCCGTCGTCGACGACACCGTCGCGCAGCACGGTCGGCTGGACATCATGGTGAACAACGCCGGCATCGCCGTCGGCGGCGATGTGCTCGAGCTGAGCGTCGCGCACTGGGACCGCATCATCGACATCAACCTGCGCGGCGTCGTCCACGGTGTGCAGGCGGCCTATCCGGTGATGGCGCGGCAGCGGTCCGGGCACATCGTCAACACGGCGTCGATGGCCGGGCTCACCGCCCCCGCCTACATGGCGCCGTACGTCGCGGTGAAGCACGCCGTCGTCGGGTTGTCGTTGTCGCTGCGTGAAGAGGCGAAGGCGAATGATGTCGGCGTGACCGTCGTCTGTCCGTTCTGGATCGACACACCGATCCTCGACTCGACCGGGCCGGACGACCTGCCGAAGCCGCCGTCGCTGCAACGCGCGGGGGTGCGCGAGCTGGCGTCGCGGATGGGCCTCTACTCACCGCACGCGCTCGCGCAGGACATCATCCGCGGCGTCGACCGCAACAAGGCGATGGTCGTCGCGCCGCGTCAGGGCCGGATCGCCTGGCGGCTGATGCGGCTGTCCCCGACGGGTGTCACCGCAGCGATGGGTGCGATGACGCGCCGCGAGATGCGCAAGCGGCAGGCAATCGGTTGAGCGCTCGCTACTCCGGCCTCGGCGTCAGTCCGGGCCGCGCGATCGGTCCGGTCGCGCGTGTGCACGGGCCGCAGCTGCCGCCGTACGACGGCTCGCCGGTCGACGTGGAGGCGGAGACCGGCCGCGCCGAGGACGCCCTCGGCGAGGTCGCCGATGAGCTGGAGTCGCTCGCGCAGCGAGCCGGTGTCTCCGGCGCGGTGCTGGTGCGGCAGGCGCGGATGGCGCGTGACCCGTCGTTGCGCGCGCTGGTGCATCAGTTCGTGCGCACCGGCCGCGATGCCGCGCGGGCGTCGTGGGAGGGCTTCGGTGCCTACCGCGACATGCGCGCGTCCGACCCGCTGCGCCCTGCGCCCGACGCCGGCGAGCTCGACGACGTGCGCGACCGGGTGGTCGCGCGGCTGCTGGGCGAGCCGCCGCCCGGAATCCCCGACCCCGGTGCGCCGTACGTGCTCGTTGCACGTGACCTGTCCCCGGCGTTGACGGCGACGCTCGACTCGACGCGGGTGCTCGCCCTGGTGACGGAGCGCGGTGGACCGACATCACACACCGCGGTGCTCGCGAAGGCGCTCGGCATCCCGGCTGTCGTAGGCGCGCCCGGTGTCGCGTCGCTGCCGACCGGGCAACAGGTCGCGGTCGACGGGACGAGCGGCGTGGTCACGGCCGATCCGGACAGCGAGACCGTCGGTGCCTTTCGCAACGGGGGCGCGGCCGCACCAGTGGCGGCGAAGGGTGGGCCGGGGCGGACGCGGGACGGACGTCCCGTGCAGCTGCTCGCCGCGGTCGGTGGCAAGGGCGACGTCGAGGAAGCGCTCGCCGCCGATGCCGAAGGTGTGGGTGTCTTCCGGACCGAGTTCCTGTTCCTCGACCGGGACGCGCCGCCGTCGCTCGCCGAGCAGGCGAGCGCCTACCGGGAGGTGTTCGACGCGTTCGCCGGGCGTTCGGTCACGACGCGGACCCTCGACATCGGCGCGGACAAGCCGGCGTCGTTCGTGCGCCTCGGCGACCAGCCCAACCCCGCGCTCGGCGTACGAGGCCTGCGGGTCGCGCGGCGCTATCCGCAGCTGCTGACCGACCAGCTCGCCGCGATTGCGCGGGCGGCGCGCGAGTCGTCCGCCGACGTACGCGTGATGGCGCCGATGATCGCGACCCGCGCGGAGGCGGCGTGGTTCGCGGCGCGGGCTCGGGAGGCCGGGTTGCGGCAGGTCGGTGTGATGGTCGAGGTGCCGGCGGCGGCGCTGCGATCGCGCGACCTGCTGCAGGTGGTCGACTTCGTGTCGGTCGGTGCGAACGACCTCGCGCAGTACGCCTTCGCGACCGACCGCGCCGACGGTGAGCTCGCCGACCTGCTCGACCCGTGGCAGCCGGCGTTCCTCGAGCTCGTCGCGACGGTGCTGCGGGCCGGATCTGTTGCCGGGCAGTCGGTGACGGTGTGCGGTGAGGCGGCGAGCGATCCGGTGCTGGCGCCGGTTCTCGTCGGGCTCGGCGCATCGGGGCTGTCGATGACCGCGCGGATGATCCCGCTGGTGCGCGCGTCGCTGGCCCGGGTGACGAGCGAGCAGTGCCGGCAGATGGCCGCGGCAGCGCTGGACGCAGAGGGCCCGGAGGAAGCCCTAGCCCGGGTCGAACAACTCCTCTGACCGGTCTAGGGTGCGGCTATGCGGGTTCAGGGGGATGGCGGCGTCGGCATCGAGGTGTTCGTCGAGGGGCCGGACGACGGCACTCCGGTGCTGTTGATGCACGGCTGGCCGGACACCCACAGCCTGTGGCGGCACCAGGTGAAGGCGCTCAGCGACGCGGGGTTCCGCACGATCGCGCCCGACCTGCGCGGGTTCGGTGCGAGCGACAAGCCGACCGACATCTCGGCGTACGGCGTCGCGCACAGCGTCGCCGACATGGTCGCCGTGCTCGATGCGGCGGGCGTGCAAGGCAAGGCGCACGTCGTCGCGCACGACTGGGGCGCAGCGGCCGGCTGGGGCATGGCCCTGTTCACGCCGGACCGGGTCGAGACCTACACCAGCCTGTCCGTCGGGCACCCGAGCTCGTTCCGCAACGCGGGACTCGAGCAACGGATGCGCAGTTGGTACATGCTGCTGTTCCAGTTCGAGGGCATCGCCGAGCAGTGGCTGGCGGAGAACCCCTGGCTGGTCGGCAGCCACCCCGACACCGAAGAGGTCAGCAAGCGCCTCGCCGAGCCGGGCGCCTTGACGGCGAGCCTCGGCTGGTATCGCGCCAACGCGCATCCGCGTTCACTCGTCGGTGAGGCGCCGGAGCTGCCGCCGGTCACGGTGCCGGTGATGGGCATCTGGTCCGACGGCGACATCGCGCTGACCGAGAAGCAGATGACCGCGTCGGCGGACTATGTGAAGGACAGCTGGCGCTACGAAAGGATCGAGGGCGCCGGCCATTGGATGCAGCTCGACGCCCCCGACCGCGTCAACGAGTTGTTGCTCGACTTCCTGCAGAACCGCTAAGCCGGCGTCGCCGCCGTCTCCGGCGCCTCCTGCATCGCCTGCGACTCGGCCGCGTCCATCGCCGGCCCGCGTCCCGTCGTACGCCGCAGCGGCACCTCCCGGAGCAGCAGCGCGAGCACGATGCACACCGCGGCGAACGGCACCGACGCCATGAACACGATGTGCAGTGCGTGGTTGAGCGCGTGCATGAGCTGGTCGAACTGCACCGGCGCGACGTGCTTCATCTGCTTGAGCTGCGCCGGCGTCAGATGCATGCCACCACCGCCCGCCAGCTGCGGCGAGTTTCGCAGCTCTGCCGGCAGCGCTGCCGCGAACCGGCTGGCGAAGATCTCGCCGAACACCGCCACGCCGAGCGAGCCGCCGATCGAGCGGAAGAACGTCGCGGCTGACGTCGCAACCCCGAGGTCGCGGTAGTCGACGGAGTTCTGCACCGACAGCACCAGCACCTGCATCGTCAGACCCAGGCCGCCGCCGACCATCGCCATGAAGATGGCGGTGTGCCAGTAGGGCGCCGTCAACGTGATGCCGTACTGCGCCAAGCCGAAGAAGCCGATCGTCAGGATGATCGTGCCGGCGATCGGATAGGGACGGTAGCGACCCTTCTTGGCGATGCGCCGACCGCTCCAGATCGACATCGTGAGGACGAACACCATGATGGGCAGCAGCTCCAGGCCGGACAACGTCGGTGAGACGAGGTGCACCGTCTGCAGGAACAGCGGCAGGAACGTCATCGCGCCGAACATTGCGAAGCCGACGATGGCACTCGCCGCGGACGAGACCCGGAAGATCGAGTCACGGAACAGCCGCATCGGCAGCACCGGCTCCGCGGCCGTGCGCTCGATGTAGACGAACGCTGCCGTCGTCACGGCGGTCAAGGCTCCGAGGCCGATGATGACGCTCGAGCCCCAGGCGTACTGCGTGCCGCCCCACGTCAGCATCAGGATCAGCGACGTCGCGGCCAGCGACAGCACGGCGGCACCGAGGTAGTCGATCTTGTGTTGTACGACGACCTTCGGGGTGTGCAGCGCCAGCCCGACCACGAACAGCGCGACGGCGCCGACGGGCAGGTTGATGTAGAACACCCACCGCCACGACAGCTGCTGTGTGAACAGACCACCGAGCAGCGGCCCGATGACGGACGACACCGCGAAGACCGAGCCGATGATGCCCATGTAACGGCCGCGCTCGGCCGGGGGGACGACGTCGCCGATGATCGCCTGCGCGCCGACCATCAGGCCACCCGCGCCGAGACCCTGCAGCGCACGGAAACCGATCAGCTCGCCCATGTTCTGCGACAGGCCGGACAGGATCGACCCGACCATGAAGATGACGATCGCGGCCTGGAAGAGCTTCTTGCGGCCGTAGAGGTCACCGAGCTTGCCGTAGAGCGGCGTCGACACCGTCGAGGCGAGCATGTAGGACGTCACGACCCACGACAGGTGGTTCAGCCCGCCGAGGTCACCGACGATGGTCGGCAGCGCGGTGGACACGATCGTCTGGTCGAGCGCGGCGAGGAACATGCCGAGCATCAGCCCGGCGAAGACCAGGACCAGCTGACGCTTGCTGATCGTGATGCCGCTCGGCGTCAGAGTGCCGGCGCTCATCGTGCGTGCTCCTTGCCCGCGGCGGGCGTTCGGTCGTTGGCGTCCAGCTCTTCGGACAGAACGAGCAGGCCGCGAATGAGCACGCCACGCTCGTCGGGCTCGAGCCGGCGCAGCGCCCGGTCGAGCGGGCGCAGCCGCTGGTCGAAGATGGCGCGGATCGTCGGCCGGTGAGCCGCAGCGACCGACACGAGGGTGCGGCGGCGGTCAGCGCTGTCGGTCGTGCGCTCGACCAGGCCCCACTCGTCGAGGTCGGTGACGACCTGGCTCATCGTCGCGAGCGACACGTTCATCCGCTCGGCCAGCTCGGACATCCCGACCGGGGCGTCCTGCGCGATCTGCAGCAGCGTCGAGAAGTGCCGCGGCGCGAACGGGATCCCCTGCAACGACGCATGGTCGGGCAGCGGCCGGTTCTTCAGCCGCTTGACGACCGCGCCGAGCGCGATGAACAGCTCGGTGCTGTCGCTGTGGGGAGTGGCGGTGGAAGGCATGATCGGGACACCTTAGAACAGTTTGGTTTGCCAAAGCAAACCGTTTGTCCATCCAAAGCATTCTCGCGGCGGCGGTAAGCGCCGGCTCACCCGGACGACTAGCCCATTAGGACCTTTACCGTCCGAGCGCTCAACGACCCGGCGCAAAGCCCCGACGTTGATCACATGCCCCGCCGCTCCCTCTGGTCTCGCCTGCTCGCGCCCGCTCTCGTCGCCGCCACGCTCGCCACCGGACTCGTCAGCGCTGCCACGCCGGCCGCGGCGGCCGTCACGATCGACGGACCCGACGTCTCGTCCTACCAGCACCCCGCCGGCGCCTCGATCAACTGGGCCGCCGTCGCGAGGGCGGGGCACGAGTTCGCGATCGTGAAGGCGACCGAGGGCACGACGTACGTCAACCGCTACTTCCACGCCGACTACACCGGCGTGCGCAGGGCCGGCATGGTCCGCGGCAGCTACCACTTCGCCCGCCCGGCGCGTCCGCTCGCGAGGTCCGCACAGGCGCAGGCGAGCTTCTACGTCGCGCACCTCGGCAGTGTCGCCACCACGAAGACGTTGCCGCCGGCCCTCGACCTCGAGGTCGACGGCGGGTTGTCGCGCACCGAGCTCATCACGTGGGCGCAGGACTTCCTGCTCGACGTGCGCGCGCTCACCGGGCGGACGCCGATGATCTACACCTACCCGTGGTTCTGGCGCACCGCGCTCGGCGACCCGTCGGCATTCGCGCGCTATCCGCTCTGGATGGCGGCCTACCGCGGCTCGACGCCCGACGCCGGGACGACGCTGTGGCAGTACACCTCCGGCGCGAAGGTCAGCGGCATCAAGGGCAGCGTCGACATGTCGAAGCTGCTGGCCGACCCCGCGACGTTCGACGCGCTCGC
>Ga0070679_100005420_pt1 | contig 11822 bp, 12 predicted proteins | sample KBSC63BmetaG_FD_65652 | JGI IMG/M metagenome (GOLD analysis project Ga0070679, IMG submission 65652) | Corn rhizosphere microbial communities from Kellogg Biological Station, Michigan, USA - KBS C6-3B metaG | ecosystem: Host-associated > Plants > Roots > Rhizosphere | place: USA: Michigan... | reverse complement strand
AAATCGATGTACGCAGGCGAGTTGTTGTTTGATAACCGCAAGGGCTTTTACTCTGTAGGCCAAGCGGCGAAATTCCTCAATGTCCCATCGCAGAAGATCTACTATGCGACGCGGGTTGGCCTCTTGAAAGCATCCCGCAAAGGGGCTGCTTGGGTCATTCACATTGATGACATCCGAGGTTACCAAGACAACTACCTGAACCGAAAACCAAAAATCGGCTAAGGTTTTTTCTTTTTTCGTGATTCTGTGTAAGCCCCAGTTTTTCTGGGGCTTTTTCTTTTTTAGAAACTTAAGATAAATTTACAATTCCTTGATTTAATTAAATCGAGGCTGTGGTAGTTCTGAGAGCAAGGAAACACCTTGCAGAATGAGGGTACTATGGCAAGAAGAGAACGAGAAGAAGAGTACAGAGAAAGAGGCGGTCGGATGAGTCGGCAAGAAGCAGGACGTCGGGGGGGACGGGCTGTGATGGAAGAGTATGGCCCTGAATTTTACCGGGATATTGGGAGACGAGGGGGAAGAGCGGTTTCAGAGAAGTATGGACCCGATTTTTATCGAGACATAGGTCATCGAGGTGGAGAGAGAGTATCGGAAGAATATGGCCCTGAATTTTATCGAGATATTGGGAGACGAGGGGGAAGAGCGGTTTCAGAGAAGTATGGCCCGGAATTTTATCGGGACATTGGGCATCGAGGTGGAGAGAGAGTATCGGAAGAATATGGCCCTGAATTTTATCGAGATATTGGGAGACGAGGGGGAAGGGCCCGATGGGGAGAGGAAGAGGAAGAAGAAGAACCCGAAGAAGAATATGAAGACCGTGGGCAAAGACGAAGAAGATACTAGTCTTTGATCACCTGAAAGTCCTTGATCAACAGCTGAATGCTGGCTTTATTGAGGAACATATTCACTTGTGGGGTGAATGCGATGCGTAAGGGGAGTGTTTTGGCTCGAAGTTCATTTTGTCTATGAGCAAGACCAAACGCTACCCCTTCCAGCATCCGATCTTCCCCTTCGAGAAAGAGCTTCATGTGCAATTTACCGATGAGTTTTGGTGGCCACACTTGCACGGCTTCGCAGTATAAAATCGGCGGCGGATTTTCGTTGCCGAACGGCTCCAGCAAATTCAGAGATTCCAAGAAATCAAACGTCAGTTCCCGAAACGACACTTTCGCATCGAGATAAATCTTGCTCGTCACGTCCCGTTCTTGGAGGGCTTTTTCGGCCGCTTCGATGAACTTTTTCCGGAACACCGGGATGTTTTCTTCTTTGATCGTGAGGCCCGCTGCATAATCGTGACCTCCGAAGTTGATCAGCAAGTTTTCACTCTGTTTGAGCACCGGCAGTAGCGGAAACTCCGGGATCGTCCGCATCGACCCTTTGCCCACCCCTTGTTCGATCGAGATGATCAGTGTCGGCCGGTTGTATTGCTTCGCAATGCGTGCCGATAAAATCGCAATGATGCCCGGGTGCCATTTCGAGGATGATAAGACGATCGCTTTTTCTTGCAAAAGCTCCGGATGGCGGTACAGCATCTGCTCGATGTCTTCCGCCGCTTCCCGCTCGATCCGCTGCCGCTCCACGTTGTGCAAATCAAGCTCGTGAGCCAGTTTTTCGGCCTCATCGCTGTCTTTGAGGAGCAACAGCTCCACTCCCTTGATCGGCTCGGCAATCCGCCCCAAGCTATTGAGACGCGGGGCAATTTTCGACGCGATGTTCGACGGCGTGGCCTCATTGATCTGGAGCTCGCTCACCTGAAACAGCTTTGCTAGCCCCACCCGGCGCAGCTTGCGCATCTGCTTCAACCCGTAACGGACCAAAATCCGGTTTTCTCCCCGGAGCGCTCCCATGTCGGCAATCGTGCCGAGCGCCACGAGGTCGAGATAATTTTTCAGATCGATTTTTGTCTGACTGATGAGCTCGTCTTCGAGCAGAGCATTCGTCACCGCATGAGCCAGCTTAAAAGCCACACCGACCCCGGTCAAATCCCGGTTCGGATAAGTGCTGTTGATCAGTTTCGGATTCAACGTAGCTACACAATGCGGGATCTTCGACGTCGGTTCGTGGTGATCCGTGATGATCACATCAATCCCGTGCCGGACAAATTCTTCCACCTCTTTTGCTGCCGTGATTCCGCAATCGACCGTGATCAGCAATGTGCATCCGTGTTCTTTGGCCACCTGCAGCGCATCGCCCGTCAAGCTCTTCTTCAACGACGTCCGGTTCGGAATGTCAAAATACGTCGTCAACCCGATCGTGCGCAAAAATTCCGTCAGCAGGGCCGCCGCCGTCATCCCGTCGACATCGTTGTCGCCATACACCAGCACCGCTTCTTTTTTCTGCAGCGCCGTCAAAATCCGCTCCACCGCCAAGTCCATCTCCGGAAATAGCTCCGGGTCGAGCAAATTCGGCAGCTTGCCGTACAAGTAGTCGTGGATCTCAGGCAGCGACTTAAACCCTCGGGAAATCAGAATCTGGGCAATGACCGGATGGACGTTGAACTCGGCCGTGATGGCCTGGAAGAGCGCCGGATCTTTGGGTGGGTAGACCCACAATAAGCCATGTTCTGGGGAAGCCATTTTTTTGGAGTATACAGCTTTGAAAATTCAACGCAAAGGAGCCAATTGCAAAGAACTCAAGAACCTACCCCCGAAATCGGGGATAGGTTTTTTGAGAGAGGTTGCTAGAAACGATAAGAGAGCTTAGCGAGCGCCTCATTCGCATGGTAGGAGGAGCTAAATTCGTAGTTGTAGACGAGCTGGATGGCCAGTCTGTTGCACGAGATGAATGTGATGCCTGCGCCCACATCTCCTCGATTTCGGGGCAATTGCGGCCCTGTTGTTGCAAAGGGTCCGCTCTGTGCAGCGACGCCGGAGAACGATGTGTTGAGATCCATTTCATCTCCGAAGAAATCATGGAGCCACAGGGCGTGAATCTCAGGAACAATGGCTCCTTTACTTGTCTGGATAGGACGGGCCAGCTTGAATCCTACGCTGGACTCCAGGAAGTTGTAATTTTGGTCATCTACCTGGAGATCGAGGTCTCCAGCGCCGTGTTCGTGGTAGTCGTTCACGTGCAGAAACGAATACTGAACCGAAGCGAGCGGGGTGATGATGAAGCAATGCTTGCTGTAGTAGCGGTACCCAGCGGCCACGAGGCCGGTGTATTGCTGGCCGCTATAGCGGGCCGATGCGGTGCGGTCTATGCCAGGAAACTGGATCGATCTTGAATCGTGATATCGATTGTAATCAACGGACAATGCGCCATCGATATACCAGTGCGTTGGGTTGTAAGAAACGTAACCCGTCGCATCATAGGTTTGGATTGTGCCGTCATGAGCTTGACCGCTGCTTCGATCGACGCTGGTGTGTGCATACCCAGTGCCTAAACCCACGCTGACTTCGCGATTCAAGGGCACTTGGAAGCCAACCATCCCTCCATAGATATTGAGATCAAAGCTGTGGAAGCCTTTGCGCGAGCCCTGGTGGCCGAAATACCCAAAGCCATCGGCCCAAATCTCGTAGCGGTTTTCCACATTTTGGCAATTGATTGCGCTGCAATCAGCCTCTTCTTTCTTGTTGCATGCCTCTTGCTGTGATGCGCTCAATTGCGCATTGTCGTCATAGCAGATGTCATCGCATCCTGTTGCATAGACGCACCGTCCATACCCCATGTGCTTCGACCAGAGATTTTGAAACTGCTTCGCCGCCTCAAAACTCCCCAGAGGCACAACTCCGTCCACGTTTGGGTTGAACTGCAGGAGGGCCGATTGCAACGCTGCTGCGGTCGGCAAAGCTGCTAGAGCAGCCACAACGGTCGCGATATCGCTGCCCGGGTTGTTCGCGGCAATCGTAACCAGCGCCGTAAACACCGATCCCACTCCACCAGGAGGCACGACAGCAGGATTTAGGGTGGGTATGATGGTGATATTCCCATTCAAGTTGTTCCCGATGAAGCTGTAAAGAACGTTATTGCTCGTTACATTGACGGGCAAACCAGATGTACCTGCCCCAGCATTAACAACAAATAAAGGAGCGCCGGGCGTTAAGGCTACCACTCCGCTTGCATCCACATTCACCGTAACAGAAGCTCCAGCAATCGAGTCGGTAGCGGCTCCGATGTTGACGTTACCAAAGAGTGCATTAGTAACGACTCTGGTATTAATAATTGCACCTGATTGAAGATTCAAAGCGCCTACAATAGATAACGTATTCTGCCCAAGATTAAAAGTTTGCGCTCCTGTGGCCCCCTGAATAAGTGCATTGCCATTGAGAGTAATGTCTAATATTCCAGGGTTCCCAACAGCTCCATTTAACTGGCTACCGCTGTTAAGTACTAGGTGTCCTATGAGCGCGCCTCCGCTTGTTGTCAGAGCGCCAGTCATTAGGCCTCCTGCGTTAATGACGAGAGTCCCGCCGCCGAGAGGGGCGGGTGTCGTAAAAACCGAAGCACCGGGATCCGGGGGGACAACGAGCGTTGTACCATCAGGAATGTTGGCCGCCTCCCCATCAGGAAGCAGCATTAGAAAGCTGGCCGCACAAACTAGTGGAAATAGTGCCTTTCTCATTCGAACTCCGGGTAAAGACTTTTTCGCAAGTTAGTGCAGGCCGTTATTTCGGTCAAGCTGCGACTCACCGCAAAGAAAAAGATTTGCTAATATTCCGCAGTTCTTGCAACATGCTAAAAATTAAAATTAGCCAAGTTGGCCTTGGCAATAGAGTTCACGCTAAGAGAGGGAGAAATATGGTTTCACGCATGCTTAAGTTGGTGTTGGCTCTCGGATGCGGCTTAACATCTTCACTATTCGCTGGTACAGAGCGAGGAACTCGTCTGATCGATGAGGCGGCAGGTGCTGTCGGCATCGCAGGCGTTGCAGGCCCTGCGGGCGCTCCTGGAATTGCAGGAGCTGCTGGCGCGGCAGGCGTCCAAGGGATTCCCGGTGTTCCCGGTGCCCCCGGAGTCTTGGACTTCACTGATTTCTATGCGCTGACGCCTGAGACTGGCACAATCATGCCAAACGCCGCAGTGGTTTTACCCTTTGTTGGATCGACTACCGGCGTCATCGTTCCCACCTCGAGTTCTACGTTCGAACTGCCAGCCATTGGCAGTTACCTAGTCATGTTTCAGGGGAGTTTCGATGAGGGAGCTCCTGGGAACGCGCAGCTTCAGTTGCGACTCAATGGTGTGCCTCTGGCGAATACAGTGGCTGGAAGGGACACTGGGACTGACCAGGTTGTGGGAATGTCTGTTTTAACGACCACATCGGTCGATAGCATTCTCGAACTGATCAATCCTCCAACGGCCACAACTGCCCTCACGCTGACTCCAGCGAGCGGGAGCCTTACACACGCTATTTCAACGCATCTGGTGATTATACGAATTCAATAAACAGAAAAGGACGCATATGATTTTACGCACGCTTATTTTGGGCTTGGCTCTTGGCAGTAGTTTGACCTCTCCCTTATTCGCTGGGACAGCGCGAGGGGATCGCCTGATTTCAGAAGCGGGCGGCTCTCAAGGTGTTGCCGGAGTTGCCGGTCCTGCCGGAGCTCCAGGCATCGCAGGTGCCGCAGGCGCTGCAGGGATCCCAGGCATTCCTGGCATCCCAGGAACCAATGGAATTTTGGACTTTGCCGATTTCTATGCATTGATGCCTTCGGATAACGCAGCTGTGGTTGCACCGGGCAATGCGGTGTTTTTCCCCCAAATTGGGTCTACGGCTGGGGTCATCGTTCCCACAAATCCAGGAGCCATGAGCTCCACATTTCTATTGCCTGTGATTGGGACGTATCTGGTCCAATTTCAAGTGAGCGTGACCGAAGCTGCGCAGCTTATGCTGCGTCTCAACGGAGCCCTTGTGGCAAACTCGGTGGTTAGCCGGGCAACCGGGGCTTCCCAGTTAGTCGGAATATCTCTTCTGACTACGACGGTCGTCAATAGCATTCTCGAAGTGATTAATCCACCAGGGAATACCCCAGCGCCCGGAATAACGATTACTCCTCTGGCTGGTGGTACGGGCGCGATGCCTGCCTCTGTTGGAGCGCATCTTACAATTACACGAATTCAATAAAATAGAGGATGTATATGACTTTACGCGGACTTTTAGTGATGGCAGTACTTGGGGGCAGTTTAACCTCTCCCTTATTCGCTGGTACAGCTCGAGGAGATCGCCTGATTGGAGAAGCAGGGGGAGCGGGCGCGATCCCGGGTGTTGCAGGTCCAGCGGGTGCTCCAGGCATTGCTGGCGCTGCGGGGGCTGCAGGGATCCAAGGGATTCCTGGCATTCCGGGAGCGCCTGGCATCTTGGACTTTTCCGATTTCTATGCGACGCTCGGCACTTCTCAAACGGTGATGCCCGCCGCTGCAGTGCAATTTCCAACCACAGGATCGACGACAGGAACCATCACAAGGACGGGCCTTTCAACGTTTCAATTGCCCACCATCGGCACGTATCTAGTCCAGTTCCAAGTGAGCTCTTCCATCCCGGCCGGAGCTGCCCAGCTCGAATTGCGCTTGAATGGCGTGCCCATCCCAAATTCGGTAGTTGGCAGAGCCAGCGGCGGCACTCAGTTGGTGGGGATGTCTTATGTGACAACAACCTCGCCGAATAGCATTTTAGAGGTGATCAATCCTTCATCTCAAACTACAAACGTTATCGTAGAACAGAATGCCGGCGGTCTTGCCAATGCGAATCCCGTGACCGCGCATCTCACAATTATCCGAGTCCAATAACAATGAACCTCAACGCAGGAAAAAAATGAAGACCAATACCTTAACAAAGATCTCCCTAAGCATCGCAGGTATATTGATGACCGTATCTGCCGAAGCAAAAGCTGATTGTCCAGCTACACCGTCTTGCACTAAGCCGTGCGGTCCAGATTATGCGTGCGATCCTTGCGACTCCTCGCCGTACTGCGGGCCTCATTGCATGCCAGCGCCATATTGCCGCGAAGTGAATCTAAAAGGCGAGGCACTATATTGGATCGCTCAATTGGGCGGTCTTGAAAGCGCCTTCGGATCGACAACGATCGCAACAACCGTGGCTCCAGGCGTCACGACAACGACTGTAACCGAGAGTGATGAACCGCCTGAATTCGAATGGAACCTTGGGTTTCGTGTGGGCCTTGAGTATGCCCTTTCGTGCAACGTTCTGGAAGCAGACTGGACCCACTATGATGGGCATGCAACGTTTAGCCAGGGTGTACAAAACGGCCATTGGAATCTAGAATACGACACAATCGACCTCATTTACGGACGCCGTTGCTGTGTCTCTTCCTGCTTTCTCTTTAAGCCTTTCATCGGCGCGCGCGGTTTGCGCATTCGCCAAAATTTGTTCTCGCACATTGGGATTTTGTACACCGCTCTGATTGGAAATAATACAGTGTTCACCAATCTGAACGACAAAGAGAAGGTTTGGGGCGTTGGCCCTGAAATTGGCGTAGAAGCCGACTGGTACTTAGGGAAAAACTTCAGTCTCTATGGAAGCTTCGATGTAGTCACATATTATGGCCATTTCATGGGCACATATTTGGATTCCGATATTTTTACCACCACCGTCAGCAACAACAATTCCAGAATCAGTCATGATTTCAATGTAATTGGAACCGATCTCGCCCTAGGCGTCCGTTGGGACAAAGCCTGGCCCATCGCCAGCGAAGGTCTTTTGTCCTTCAAAGCAGGCTTGGAGCAACACCGCATTTATGACATCAGTAAGCTGGGAACCGACGGAACTCTCAGTTTAGATGGTGCAGTGTTTATGGCTAGCGTCGGATATCGCTATTAATACGAGAATGTAGGGAACCTCTCTCAAGAACCTATCTCCCCCTTCGGGAATAGGTTCTTGAGTCCTTTGCATTTTTAGCTTCAAGAAAACAAACAATTCTGCAATACACCAAATTAGCGTAGTTTTTTGCTAAAAACAGCCATACAAAGGATCAAAAGATGCTATCAACAATTCTTATCGTGCTCCTGATTTTACTCCTCATCGGAGCAATCCCTCGATGGAACTATAGCCGTGAATGGGGATACGCTCCGTTTGGCGGATTGATGACAGTATTGATCATTGTTTTGATCTTGTGGTTGCTGGGTGTGATTTAAATTAATTAGTGACAAAGTGAATATAAAGCAAATTGCAGGTGTAGCATTCGCTGCATTGGGGATTTTCCTGATCGGTTATGGCACCTACTCGAAAAGCCACGTGTCTGCTGCTAAAAAAGAAATCCACCAAATGACGGAGTCTAGAAATCCGATCGTTAGATCTGCAGGCATTACCCTAGAGAAAAAAGTCGAAGCCTACGACAGCAAGATGAACTGGAGTTTCGTCGGCGGTGCCTTGTTCATTCTCGGCGGCGTGGGAGCCGCATACCTTTATCGATATCGAAAAAAGAAGAAAAAAGAAGAAAAAAAAAGAAAAAAAATAGCCACAAAGCTGTTAACTTTCTGACTATAAACATCTTAATAAGAAAATTTAAGAACAGCTGCCATCGATCTAAGATCAAAGAAACGAAACGCCATAAGTTGCTTATAATAAGTGGCTAAAAAATAATATACAACTATGTAAAAAAGTGTTATAATAGATGGCATTCAAGGAGAAAAGAATGAATGCAGTTTCGATTGGTGTTCTATCGAGTCAAAGCACGGGGAGCTCAGCCGCTCGTTCGGTGGATGCCTCATCCTCGAGGGTCACAGAAGTTGCCCGACCGGTACTGAGCGCAGCAAAGATCCAATGTTCTTTTCATTGCGATAAACTAGAGTCCCTGTGGATTCTCACGGGCATCGTGTCTGCGTTGGCATTTGTAGTCGGTCTCTGCTTGGGTATTGCGCTCTCACCGTGGTATTATTTTCTGATTCTTGTGGTTCCTCTTGTGTTTTTCACGACTGTACTTTATTCACGACATAATTATAAATGCGCCGTTTTAAGAACGGCCAATGAAATAATGGATGAGGGAATAAATAAAACCGGAAAGAGGGGAGGAAATCTGTCGGTTGAGTTGAAAAATTGCAATGATCTCACTCGTCAAGAGATTTGTGATGCACTTGCGACCGATGTGAAAGTTTCAGCTTCGCCCCTGGACGAAATGGATGATCGCTGGACTTTGAAGTTCACAATAACCTCGGAACACGTTCGACAATTTCAAAAAAAGAAGAAAGCTGCGGTAAGGGAAGGTCTTAACTGTTCGGAAAATTACATCCCCACAGTGCTGTCGGACATTGTTTCAGAATTCTAAAAATGCCTCTCACCAGCGCAAGGATAGCAAATGCCTTGTGGTTTGTTAACACAAGATGTTGAATTTTTGCAGGTTATGCTTGGGTCGCGACAAGGTTGCGACACGGTCACGACAGGTCGCGACAAAAGTGGCTTGCAACATGCTTATTTACAACAGATTGCTGGTTGTAAAAAATTGTTTACATTTTTGTAAAAAAATGCTATAATAGACAGACATTTTAACGGAGAAATTTATGTCTGCAGTTTCGATTCAAATTACCCCGGCTCACAACCCAGTGAATCCGGTGGTTCCTCGAGTGAACGGCTCTTCGGGGGTGGCAGAACTCACGCAGCCGTTGCTAAGTGCTGTAGCTACGCCGGAGAATATCCAGCCGAAAGAACGGGAATGGATTGTGTGCTCGCAGGAGAATCTGTACTTGTCCAACACGTCGTCAAGATCTGTTTTCATCACAATGTTGGTTGCGATTTGCGTAATATTTGGCACCGGCCTCGGCTTGGGTATTGCTTTATCATCGTGGTGGTTTTGTCTGTGGATTTTAATTCCGGTCGTTTTTTACATAGCATTCAGGCACACGGAAAATAGCAATCAATCAGACCTCGATCAGAGAGTTTCAGGATTCATGACCCGAATCATTGCATCAATGAAGCAAGCTGTACAACAGCAAAAAGGTCTTGAAATTCGGGTAAGTTGTGATCTTTCTACACGTGTAAAAATCGAAGGAGAACTTTCCCAAGGCTTACCCAAACTCTTGGAAGCTCGAGTCTCTGACTGCCGAAAGTTTTACATTTTCAGGATGACTCCGGAACAGATCCAAAGCAACTCCAAGTATCAACTTTTTCAAGCAATGGCAAACTTGAGACAAAGCAATAGTGCCACGTTCCCGAACGGAGAGACGGTCCCCAGTGGAGTGTTGGGAATAATTTTAGATTATTCCCCTATTCAATAGGGCTGTTCGATCGAGACGGCTTCTTCTTTCTTGTGGAAGAACAGCATCAGCGGGCACGCAATGAACCACGAGGACAGTGTTCCAAACACCACCCCGATGGCCATGACGAGCGAGAAGCTGAAGATCGAGGCCCCACCCAAGAACAACAAAGCTAATACCACGAGCAACGTAGTGCCCGAGGTGATTGCTGTGCGGCTGAGGGTGATATTCACGGAGCGGTTGACAATTTCGGCGAGGGGTTTATGTGGGTAGAGAGCATGGTCTTCTCGGATGCGGTCGAAGATGATGATCGTATCGTTCAAAGAGTAACCAATGATCGTCATGAGGGCGGCGATGGTGTTCAGATCGATCTGGATGGGCACTCCGCAGGCAGCTAAAAGGCCCATGAGTCCGACCGTGATGGCCACGTCGTGGAACAAGCACAAGGTTGCGGCCCAAGCGTATTTCGATTCGAAGCGGATGGCAATGTAGATGAAGATCGCAATGAATGCGAGGCCGAGGCCGATCAGGGCATTGTTTCGCATGCTGTCGGACAATTGTCCGCTCATGGCTGTCCACCGTTCACCCAATGTCTTTGCTGACGAAGGGGTGAGTTCCAACTTCGCATTCTGCAATGTGGCAGCAATCCACTCGGGTTGCGGATGCTGCATGTTCTGACCGAAAAAGAGTTCCATGTGGGTGGAGGGCTCATGTTCCCGGATGTGGAAATCAGACGCTTTTAGTCCGGCAGCAAGCAGTGCATTCTCGACCTTCGTTGCAGGCTCTTGTGTTCTTGCATCGAGCTCGACCGACATAGCATACCCGCCGGTGAAGTCCATGCCGAAAATGTGCTGTCTCTGCGCAACTAACAATCCCGTTCCGGCCACGATGACAACCCCTGCGACCGCAAACGCAACTTTGGCCCGCTTCAAGAAATCAAACCGTGCGCCCCCAAACCAGTCGGCCATCGACAGTTTTGTGTGCTTCGCATTTTGCACCCAGCCTTCGAAATAGAATCTCGTCAAAAATAACGCTGTGAACATCGACGAAGCGATCCCGATGATCATGCTGACGGCAAAGGCTTTGATCGGGCCGGCATCGAAGTTCAGCAAAATCAATGCAGCAATGATCGTGGTGATGTTCGAGTCGACAATCGCGCTGAAGGCTTTTTTGTATCCGGCTTGGATTGCTGACGCCAAGCGTCCTGAAATCGCAAGCTCTTCTTTCATCCGTTCGAAGACGAGCACGTTGGCATCGACGGCCATGCCGACAGTCAAGATCACACCGGCGAGGCCAGCGAGAGACAGGGAAGCACCGAGGTTTTGCAGTACGGCCCACAGAATCAACAAATTGAACAACACGGCAACGGAGGCCACAACCCCGGCAAAGCGGTAGTAGAGCACCATCGCTGCGACGACAAGCACTAAAGCTGCGACTGTCGCTGCAATGCCTTGTGTTCTTTCTTGAGCACCGAGCTCTGGGCTGACGTTTTTCTCAAACAAGATCCGTGGGGTAAATGACAAGGAACCTGCTTTGAGATCGTTCATCAGCTGCAACACTTCTCGTTGAGAAAAGTGCCCAGAAATCGAAGCATTGCTTCGAATCGGTTCGTGCAATTCGGGAGCGCTGATCACATTTCCGTTGAGCAAAATCGCCATGCGCCAGCCCTTGCC
>Ga0070679_100005417_pt1 | contig 11823 bp, 9 predicted proteins | sample KBSC63BmetaG_FD_65652 | JGI IMG/M metagenome (GOLD analysis project Ga0070679, IMG submission 65652) | Corn rhizosphere microbial communities from Kellogg Biological Station, Michigan, USA - KBS C6-3B metaG | ecosystem: Host-associated > Plants > Roots > Rhizosphere | place: USA: Michigan... | reverse complement strand
CAAATCCGCTCGTCAGCATCCTGATTCCGGCATATGGAAAGCTTGAGGTCACGGCCTCGTGCTTGAAATCGATCATGGACTGTCCGCCACAGGTCACGCATGAAGTCATTGTCGTGGAAGATGCGTCGGGAGATGAGGCGATCCAGCAGCTGGCCGGCGTACCGGGACTGCGGTTTGAAAATAACCCGTCCAACTTGGGGTTCGTGCGCTCCTGTAACCGCGCCGCCAGCCTCGCGCGTGGTGAATATCTTTATTTTCTCAACAACGATACCGAAGTGACCGAGGGCTGGCTCGACGCCATGTTGGAGGTCTTCGACGACCATGCGGATTGCGGCATGGTGGGTTCGAAGCTGATTTATCCAGACGGTCGGCTGCAGGAAGCTGGGGGGATCATCTGGAGCGACGGAACCGGATGGAACTACGGGCGGCTGGAAGACCCTGCCGAGTCGGAATTCAATTATGTTCGGGAAGCTGATTATTGCTCAGGCGCGTCCTTGCTGATTCCCGCGGCGCTGTTCCGGGAAATGGGAGGGTTCGACGATGCCTATGCCCCGGCTTACTGTGAGGATTCGGATCTGGCTTTCAAGGTCCGCGCAAACGGACGCAAGGTGTTCTATACGCCGTTCTCGACAGTTATCCATCACGAGGGCGTGTCGCATGGCACCGACGTTGGTACCGGCATCAAGTCTTACCAGGTGATCAACCAGCGCAAATTCGCACAGCGCTGGAAACGTGAGCTGGAGACGTCCCATTACCCCGACGCTGAGAACGTGTTCCGGGCACGGGATCGTTCCGTCGGGAAGAGAGTGGTGCTCGTGGTTGACCATTACGTGCCGCAGCCCGATCGTGATGCCGGCTCGCGCACCATGTTCCAGTTCATGCGGCATCTGGTCGCGCTCGGCTGCGTGGTGAAATTCTGGCCGGACAACCAGTGGTACGACCCGAAATATACGCCGGCACTGCAGAAACTTGGCGTCGAAGTGATCTACGGCGCCAAATGGTTCAAGGGATTCGATCGCTATCTGGCGCAGTATGGGCGGGAATTCGCGAGCGTTCTGCTCAGCCGGCCCGAGGTGGCCCTTTCCTGCATGAACGCGGTGCGGAAGCACAGCCGGGCCGAGGTGATTTATTACGGCCATGATCTACACTTCATGCGTTTGCGCCAGCGTGCTCAGATCACTGGAGACGCGTCAGTGCGGGACCAGGCGAATGTCGCGGAGCGCGAGGAACGCCAGATATGGGGAGCCAGCGACCTGGTGTTGTATCCGTCACGGGAAGAAATCGAAGTGGTGCGGCAACTGGAGCCGCGAGCGCGGGCGCGGGCAATCGCGCCGTACAGTCTGGAGTGGTTTGCCTCCGACCGCGATACATCCTCACCCGGCACGCGCGCAGGAATTCTTTTCGTTGCCGGGTTCGGGCACCCACCCAATGGGGATGCCGCGTTCTGGCTTGCGAATGAAATCATGCCGATCGTCAGGCTTCGGCACCCCGACATCCGTCTGTTTCTGGTGGGATCGAACCCCTCAGAGGAAGTAGAGGCGCTGGCCGACGAGAACGTGGTGGTCACCGGCTATGTGGATGACGAAACGCTGAAAGAGTTTTATCGCAAAGTGCGGGTCGCGGTGGTTCCGCTGCGGTACGGGGCGGGGGTCAAGTCGAAAGTGGTGGAGGCCCTGCAGCATGGGCTTCCGTTGGTGACGACCGAGGTAGGCGCACAGGGAATGCAAGACCTGAAGGACACCTGCGTAATCGCAGACACCGCGCCCGCGATTGCCGAAGGCGTCATGCGCCTGCTGGAAAGCGATGCGGAATGGACTCGCCGTGCGCAAGCAGGGGTCGCGTATGCGCGCACTCATTTCTCCTCTGGCGTAATGAGGCGTGGGTTGGCTGAAGCGTTCTCCGGCACCAGACCGGTTGAGGAGCAAAGCGCGTGATTGTTCGTGCCCGTGCTCCGTTGCGGTTGGGACTTGCCGGAGGCGGCACCGACGTGTCTCCCTATTGCGATTTGTACGGTGGCCACGTTATGAACGCCACCATCGATCGTTACGCCTATGCGATCATTGGTTCGGGCGACCAGCGTGTCTCGAGTTTCCACGCGCTCGATGTGGGGCATGAGGAAATTCATTCCTGCGACAGCGCCATTGACGGCCAGGGCCCGTTGCAGCTGCTCAAAGGCGTGTATGCGCGGATTTCGCGCGACTTCCTCGATGATGAGCGCCCCGCGCTTTCGGTGCGCACCTTTTCCGATGCGCCTCCCGGTTCGGGCCTGGGCTCGTCCTCGACCATGGTGGTCGCGCTGGTGCAGGCATTCGCCGAATACTTCTCGTTGCCGCTCGGCGAATATGAAGTCGCCCAGCTTGCGCACGACATCGAACGGAAGGATCTGAAGCTCGCGGGCGGCAAACAGGATCAGTATGCCGCCGCCTTCGGGGGCTTCAATTTCATGGAGTTCTATGCCGAAGACCGCGTCGTGGTGAACCCGCTGCGGATCAAGGAATGGGTGCGCGCCGAACTGGAAGCCTCGCTGGTCCTGTATTTTACCGGCGTGTCGCGCGCGTCCGCCGACATCATCCACCAGCAATCGCGGAACATCGTGGCCAAGGATCAACAGTCCACCGAGGCCACGCACCAGTTGAAGCAGGAAGCGGTACGCATGAAGGAGTGCGTCCTCAAGGGCGATCTGCACGGGCTGGAGGCCACCATGCAGGCCGGCTGGGAGGCGAAGAAGCGCATGGCGGCTGGCATCACCAATCCACTGATTGACCAAGTAGAGAAGGTTGCGTTTTCCAACGGGGCACGGGCCGCGAAGGTTTCGGGCGCCGGCGGGGGCGGCTTCATGATGTTCCTGTGCGAGCCGGAGCGTCGCATCGGCTTGATACGCGCGTTGGTGGAGCAAGGCGGCAGTATTCTGGATTTCCATTTCACCCAGCAGGGGGCAACGTCGTGGCGGGTACCCTGAGCGAATATGTGCGCACCGAGTTCGAGAAGTCGCGCCGGCTCCTCGAGACCATGTCGGCGGACGACACCTTGCACCGGCAGGTTCTGCAAGCAGTCACTGTTTGCGTGACCGCATTGCGGCGCGGCAACAAGCTCCTGTTCGCGGGCAATGGCGGCAGCGCGGCCGATGCCCAGCACTGGGCGGGGGAACTGGTCAGTCGCTTCGCTTACGATCGTCCAGGGTTGCCCGGCATCGCATTGACGACCGATACCAGCATTCTTACCGCCATTGGCAACGATTATGGCTACGAGCATGTCTTCGCCAGGCAAATCGAAGCGCTTGGGGTGAAGGATGACGTGCTTTTCGCGATCTCCACTTCCGGCAATTCAAAGAACATCCTGCGCGCCATCAGCGTCGCGCGCGCGATAGGAATCGCGGTGATCGGGTTCAGTGGCCAGGATGGTGGCACTATGGCGGACAACTGCGATCTCTGCTTTCGAATGCCATCAACTGAAACACCCAAGATTCAGGAGGGTCACGAAATCCTCGGGCACCTGATTTGCGGGATGATCGAGCGGGAGATGTTCACGCCTCCTGCAGGCAACCAAGTGTGATCTAGGCCGACGTTCATGCGAACCAAGCAACCCGCCTCGCGTGACGTCAATGAACTTTGCCCGGTGTGTGAAAACGGAAGGTCACTCTTCCACACGCGAGTGGATGGCTATGCTTTTTATCGTTGTTTGGCCTGCGGCTCGCTTCATGTTGACCGCGAGACTCTGAAAGCGGTGGATGGGGGGAGTGGCACGCGAACCTATGACGAGGCTTATTGGGATGAAGAGTTAGGTGCTGCGCGACAACGTGCAACTGGTGAATCGCTGGTGCGAGCCGGTGAAGCGATCCTTTACGCACGGCGTCCCGTCAAACGCTTTCTGGATGTGGGTGCGGGTCCCGGCTTCCTGTTGGATGCGTTGTCGAAGTACTTTCCCGACAGAGCCGGTATCTTCCATGCCATCGAGTTGTTCCCGCCAACGGAACATAGCACTCACCCGAATTACATCATTGGTGACACGGGTGATCTATCCGGTCGGTTCGACGCGGGCGTGTGCATCGAGGTGGTGGAACATCTCACGCCACGCATGCTCAAGGGGCTCGCAGAGGGTCTGACGAAAATCAGTGAGCCCGGGTCACTATGGCTGTTCAATACGGGGATGCCTGAATTCGTGCTTGAGCATGACCCGGCGTACCTTGATCCGAAGCGTCGGGGCCACATTGTTTCTTACGGGCTGTCTGGCCTTGAACACATTTTTGTGCCACTTGGATTTCGCGTCTCGCAGATCCCAGGCAAGAACTACGCCTGGGTAGCCGAGTATCAGCTTGGCGATGATGTACCGACGATTGAGAGTCGTTCGCCGGTTCGGGAGAACGAAGCTTTACTGAAAGAATGCGGGCTGCTCTATCAAGCGGCATTTGAGTCAGCGCGTGCATCGCTGTACATGGAGCAGATGTTGTCGAGGACGCGATGGGCTTTGAAGCTGGATTCCGAACTGGCGGCGGCTAGAAATCTTTTGAGGACTCTGCAGGCCAACCCTGAAAATGCAGGACGAAGCGGACATCCACTTCGCGATGAATTGAATCAGCTGAAGGAGGCACAGGCAGCATTGCGGATGGAGTTTGATCGGCTGAATTCCGAACATGAGCAAACCTTGAATTCCCGGTCCTGGAGACTGACGCGTCCTTTGCGTGCGCTTGCACGCCTCCTCAGGCGTAAAGGCTGACCCACATCCTTACAAGTATTTCATCGTGACTATGGAGAAAGAGGCTGTACTGCTTGTTGGTGGCCTTGGGACGCGTCTGCGAAGCGTAATCGGCGACCTTCCCAAACCACTTGCGCCTGTTGGCGGCCGGCCTTTTCTAGCCTGGATGCTCGACGCTCTGGCCGGGCAGGGATTCGGGCGCGTGATCCTCGCCATCGGCTACCGAGGCGACCAGGTCAAGGCTGTGCTGGGGACAGGCTGGCATGGCATGGCGCTCGAGTATTCGCGCGAGCCGCAGCCGCTCGGGACCGGCGGAGCGATCGCGCTTGCCGCGCGGCGAATATCCGCCGATGCTTTCTTTGTCATGAATGGCGATACTTGGCTTCGACTCGATTACGCCGAGTTCGACACGCAGGCGCGGGAATCGGATGCCCGCCTGGGCATTGCGCTGACCCGGGTGGACGACGTGGGCAGGTACGGGTCGATACGCACGCAAGGCGGCGGGGTTGCCGGCTTCGTGGAGAAGGGAAGCACTGGTCCAGGCTACATCAATGCGGGGGTATATTGGGTGCGACGCGACCTGTTGCCGGAATTTCCGCGAGACGAGCAATTTTCATTCGAGACGCAGTTATTGGTGCCGCTGGTAGCACGGGAATCGGTTTTCGCCTACACCGATACCTCGGGGTTCATTGATATTGGCGTGCCGGAGGACTACGCGCGCGCGCAGCACGTCGTCAGAGCCGGGCTGAAGGCTTCTACGTGAGCGACCGGCGCGCCCTGTTTCTGGACAAGGATGGCGTGATCAATGTGGACCATGGTTACGTCTGCACGCCGGAAAGGACCGAATTCGTTGAAGGTATTTTTGACGTTTGTCGCGTGGCTACACGGCGTGGCCACCTAGTGGTCGTGATCACCAATCAGGCGGGCATCGGACGCGGTTACTACAGTGAGCGGGAATTTCTGGCCTACATGGACTGGGTGCGCAGCTCTTTTGCCGAACGTGGCGCGCAGCTGGATGCGGTGTACTACTGTCCTCACCACCCGGTCCATGGCGTCGATCAATACCTGCGCGTTTGCGAATGCAGGAAACCGGCTCCCGGACTGATCCTGTCGGCCCAGCACGATTTGGGGATCGATCTGGCGCATTCCGTGTTCCTGGGTGACAGCCCTTCCGACATGCAAGCAGGTGCAGCGGCAGGAGTGGGCACCTGTATCATGCTCCACCCGGTGAACGAGGCGGCATCGGAGGGGCCAGCGATCGCTCCCGCCGATATGGAGCGAATCCTCGCGAGCATGATCGAGGCGCGCTGAAAGGGCAGCCGTCCGCGCGACTGTTGCCGATAGCAACAGGGAGGAAAAGGGTGAATCAGCGCCAAAGTTCGGGGCGACCAATGTCGAGGGTCGGAAGCGGTCTGATCAAGGCGGGATTGGTCGTCTGTCTGTGCATCGCACTCGCCTGCGCGAGCTGGATTCTGGACCGCGCCTCCCTCGGGATACAACTCTTCACCTACGGCTGGAGTTACGGCTTTTGGGCCAATGCAGCCCCGGTTGCAGTACTTTTCGTGCTGCTGCTTGCATTGTTCAACCGCGTGGCCCTCGCGGGGCTGGTTACTCTGGCTTTGGTGTTCGCGCTCTATGTCGTGAACTACCTGAAACTCAAATACCTTGCCGTGCCGGTCTCATTCGGCGATGTTTATCTTCTGGAGAATGTACATCTCGCGACTTTACGGTTGCTGGCCGATTACGTGAATCCGGGACTGCTCATTCCGGTGCTGCTGGTTGCAGCGGCGATCTTCTGTGTTCTGGTCTGGAAAGAACGTGCCTTCTTCAATCGCAGGAGTATGGAGCGGGCGGGACTCGGCCTCGCTGCGATTTTTTTCGTGATCAGCCTGTGCATGGGGGCGCAGTGGCTGGGGCGCGTGTATGGCGCGAAAAAATTGGGTGTGGTTCCGTATGCGCCGAATTTGACGATCCTGCATGCGGGGTTGATCAGTTCGCTTGCCTATAGCGACACCGAGCGCGTGCAGGCACTCGCGGAATCCGTTGACCGCGCCGCGGTGAAAGCCTTGCTTAGACTTCCTCAATCGGCCGGATCACCCACTCCCGCAGAGTCGCAACGTCCGGACATCGTGATCGTCCAGAGCGAATCGTTCTTCGACCCGGAAATCCTGGCGAGCCTGGACGAAACCCGCGATCTGCTGCCGAACCTGCATCAGGCGCTTGCGCAAGGCATTGGAGGAACCATGGATCCTCCAACCTTCGGCGGTGGGACTCTGCGCACCGAATTCGAGGTATTGACCGGCATTCCGTTGGCGGCCTACCCGCAGGTCGAATTTCCCTACCTGCAGATCTCCCAGGAAAAGATTCCAAGCATCATCCGGGTTGCGGACCGGGCGGGTTATTCCACGATCGCCATCCATGGCAACAGCGGAACCTTCTGGAACCGCAGCAAGGCCTTCCAGGAGATCGGGTTCGGGCAGTTCCTGACCAAGGATGACTTTCCGGAGAACGCCCCGCTCGACGGCGTCTATCTTTCCGACGCGGCCATGACGGACGAGATCATCCGGAAATTGGCGCGCGCCCACTCTCCAACGCTGATATTCGCCATCAGCATTGAAGCGCACGGTCCCTATTTGAACGACGGGGCGGCTGCTCCTGCTCTGCGCGATGCCATACCTGCTCCGCGAGGGCTGCACGGTGCGGGGCTGCAGGAGTATAGGAATTACGCGTACCACATACGGAACGCCGATCAACAACTTGGCCGGCTCTGGAAATTCCTGGCCGGGCGTCATCGTCCCTATGTCCTCATGTTCTATGGCGATCACCTTCCTTATCTGCAGCACGTCTATAAGCAGTCACCCTTCGACGATGGTCTGAGTGGCCCTCGGCAATTCGTGCCGTGGGTGATCGTGGGCAGCAACGTGGGTCACCGCATGGTGCATGTTCGTTCATGGATGATGGGAAGCGAGATCCTCAAGGCCGCGGGCATAGTGCCACCTGCCTATTACAGAGTGCTGGCAGGCGCGCAGTCCGCGCTGAGCAAGGACACCGACCATCGCCAGGCCATCCTGGAAGGGGTTTATTCGATGGCGCGCCTGTACCTCAGAGGACGTCTTGATGAATTTATGAAAGCAGGGCAAAACGAGGCCAGCGATGTTGTTACGACAAACAGTCGCTGACGCCACGCCCATTTTGCGGGCTGGCTTCGCACTTCTGTGGTTGATCTGTGTCGCGGCCTTTCTGATGCTTGCCGGATGCAAGGAGTTCGGCAGCTCCTCATTGGAGTTCACTCCGCGCAAACTTCCGGCTTGTGAAGGACGGCTGATCGTGGTGCATGTGCGGTGGAACTTCGAAGCTGCCACCAGAAAGCCTGTGAGCATCTATGTATCCTCGCCCGGTGGGAAACCGAAGCTATGGAGTGTCACCTTGCCCAAAGGCGAGGCGAATACCGGCCGCTGGATGCATGATGGTTCGACAATCGTCATCCGCGACAGCAAAGGCCGGCTCTTGGGCATCCGGACTCTGGAAGCGGCATCCTGCAAGTCTGGTTTGCCAAATACCTGACTGGCCTCAATTCGATCAGGTCTGGCGGCCACATCGCTTGTCAGCAAGGAAGATTCGCCCCCGGCGGGATCGTGCGTGCATGGCGTCCCGGGGAAGTTTGACGCAAGGCCCAGATGATGCCTCAAGAGATGTCGCTTGCAGGCACCGAGTGGGCAGCTTGAATGGATGGCCGTCTACAATGTGCGCTTCACCATCTACCGTGCCGGCTCGACAGTTATGAAGCTAATCATCCAGATCCCGTGTCTGAACGAAGCAGAGACCTTGGCCGTGACGCTGGCCGAATTGCCGCGCGCGGTTGAAGGCTTCGATTGTGTCGAGTGGCTGATCATTGATGACGGCTCGACCGACAACACGGCCGAGATTGCTCGGCAAAACGGCGTTGACCACGTGATACGTCATCATGTCAATCGCGGACTAGCCGCCGGGTTCATGAGTGGCTTGGATGCGTGCCTTCGTCTCGGTGCGGATGTGATCGTCAATACCGATGCCGACAATCAGTATTGCGGCGCTGACATTCCAAAGCTGACCGGTCCTGTGCTGGCGCATGAAGCCGACATCGTGATCGGCGCGCGCCCGATAGGCGAAATTGAGCACTTTTCGTGGATCAAAAAACAATTGCAGCGGCTGGGCAGTTGGGCTGTGCGGGTCGCCAGCAAGACCGAGGTCGCCGACGCGCCGAGCGGCTTTCGCGCAATGTCGCGCGAGGCTGCGATGCGACTCAAGGTCTTTAATGCCTACACCTACACGCTGGAAACCATTATCCAAGCAGGGCAGAGCAATCTCCGCATTATTTCTGTACCGATCCGCACCAACAAAGACCTGCGTCCATCACGGTTGGTCAGGAGCATTTCAAGTTACGTGAAGCGCTCGTTGACAACAATTTTGCGGGTGTTCGTCATCTATCGTCCGCTGGCTTTGTTCTTTTACGTCGGCTCGATGTTCATGCTCGTGGGCCTGGGTGCCGGCGTACGGTTTCTCTATTACTACGCTCGCGGTGGTGGCGAAGGCCATGTGCAATCCGTAATTCTGGCGTCGCTCGGCGTCACATTGGGGATGCTGCTTTACATGATGGGGCTTATCGGGGACCTGATTGCTACCAACCGCAAGCTCATGGAACGCATGGACGTGCGTTTACAGCACATCGCGTTTCGAGAGAACGTCCGGGGTGAAGGCAATGGCAACGGCTGAACTACTTGATAAACGCCATTGGTCGGCACACAAGCTGCGCCTTGTGTCGTTGTGTCTCGCAATCGCGTTCGGCCTGTTGTTGGCCGCGCTGTTCGCACGTTCGGTCAGCATTGCCATCAGCTATCCGCCGAGTTTTGACGGGGCGATGAATCTGCAGGTGGCCAGTTCAATCGCCAATGGCGACGGCTATCGTCGCAACTATGCCTCGCGTGAAGCGTTTCCGCACGAAATCCAGACTGGCGCACCATACATATTGCCGGCTGCAGCCGTGTTCAGGATGGGGGGGGTGGGGCTGACCCAAGCGGAAGTGGCAAATATTCTCTATCTCGCACTTCTGTTGCTGGTTGCCTATTTGCTAGTCAGGCCCGTGGGTGGGCGCGCTCTAGCCCTGTTTGCGACATGCACGGTGCTGGTCATTCCTGGCCTGCATGAGTATGGGTTCTATGGTTATGGTGAGCTACCCGCACTGTTTTTCGCGCTGGTAGCCATCACGATCTATTTCGAGGGTGCAGCCGAGCTCGCGCTGCTAAATGCTTTCACCGCCGGCATCTTGCTGGCCTTGGCGTTCTACACGAAAACCGTGATGCTGATCGGCGTTGGCTGTTTGGGTGCTTGCGCCTTGCTGGAATGGTGGTCCAGTCCTGATGATGCACGCCGGGCGGCATTCAAGCGGCTTGTTGCCGCGGCGGGCGGGATCGTTACATCGGTTCTGCTGATGGAAAGCTGGCGGGCATCAGCTGTAGGCGGTTTGCAAGCGTGGGAAACGTGGTGGGGGTTCGAACTCCGCAATGTTCTGATGCAAGCGGGTGTCGGTCACGGCTTCGGGAATTTCTCACATTCCCTTTCCGAGAAGCTCGCTGCGCATCTGACTGCTCTGAGTCACGATTACCGTATGTCGCTGTTGCTCACTGCGGCGATGTTGCTCTTGCTGTTTTTCGCGAGCGGCGTGATGGCGCTGCTGCCTGCAAACCGGCGTGGCAAGTGGACCACTTTCGCGGTTTTGACCATCGCGGCCGTCTACATGTTCTGGTGGTTGCTGATCACGCCAAGCGCCAAAGCATGGCATCGCCGCATCATTGACGGGATGATCTGCGCCGATATCGGTTTGATCATGTTTGCGGCTCTGTGGTGCCGGGGCCGGGACTGGAGTGTGCTGCGCCGTTCCAGTCAGGTAGGCGGCCTTGTCATCATGGGTCTGGTGCTTGCGTTGCCGGCAATGTGGCTGGTCAAGGGTTCTCATGCGCTGCTGACCGGACAGGTAGACGACAAAACATGCGAGTGGCGTTTGGCTGATGCGAGTGCCTGCCATCCAGCGGATTTGGGCAATGGTATTGGCGCCTTGATGCGTATCTCGGACGAGGTTCGCGATTTGCCACGCGATGCATACATATTCGGTTCGGGTTGGTATTCCGCGCCGAGGGTTGGACTTTTCTCTGGGCGTCATCTGCTCGACATCAATGATTTGCCAGTTTTGCGGTTACAAGCCGGACGTCCTGCATTCCTGGTACAAGGTCCTAATACACCCCCTTCGCAACTGCAACGAATACGCCTGCTGTATGGTTTGCCTTTGGCGCAGGATGCGGGTTATGCCCTAATAATGCTGGACTCCTTGAGACCGGTCCCCTTTGAGCCAGGCAATGCACCAGTACAACGGCATATCACGGCTGCAGAGGACTACCCGTATTTGCGAGGATTCAACGAATCCGAGGGCTCCAATGGACGATGGCTGAGTGACGACAATTTGGTTCTCCTGGTGCCTCAAGCCGGAGATCACTTTGAATTGGATGTATATGTAATGCCGGTTTCCAAATACGAATATCCAAGCGCTCCGCGTGTTTCGGTCAGTTTCAACGACTGCAACGCACCTTCGCAAGTCACCGTACCCGACGGTGTCAACGATATGGTGTTTCCGATACCAGACGCGTGCGGCATCTCCCCAGGTACGCTCGTCAACGTGCGCATTGAAGTGGATAATTTGGTGGACAACCAGCTCACGCAGGATTCGCGGCCGCTCAGCGTATTGGCAAAATCGTTGGGCTTCGCTGGCGGCAGCAGCACGGGGCCGTCGCGGCGGTGATGACTTGAGTGCCCAACGCATGTGCAATGGATCGGAGTGAACGGCCCATTAGGGGCCGGCTGCGTTGGCGGAGCTGACCGACCGCTGGCTTATGCTACTTGTCCAGCGCGAGGAGCTTGACGGTTCAGTCTTTCATCTCGGGCCGAGAACGAAAGTTTTTCAGCGCACCCGGATTCGCCAGCGCCTCGGTGTTCTTCACCGGTTCGCCGTGGATGGCGGCGCGCACGGCGAGTTCGCTGATCTTGCCCGAGCGCGTGCGCGGAATGTCGGACACGGCGAGGATTTTCGCCGGCACGTGGCGC